>Ga0179593_1270170_pt1 | contig 18665 bp, 19 predicted proteins | sample CZODoug2_1_08_16_FD_185931 | JGI IMG/M metagenome (GOLD analysis project Ga0179593, IMG submission 185931) | Vadose zone soil fungal communities from Angelo Coast Range Reserve, California, USA - CZODoug2_1_08_16fungal (PacBio error correction) | ecosystem: Environmental > Terrestrial > Soil >...
ATCAGACATGACCGGTTAATTGTCGGGCGGGCGTTTGGAAAAAAAAAAAAAACCGAAGTACGTTTTCAAAAGGTCATGGGAGGGAAGGCGAGGATGAGAATCTGGCGGTTGAAAGAATCGGTTATTGTCGGTTCACCGCGTGAAGATGGGGGCAAAAGAAAGAAAAGTAGAGGGGGCAAAAGAAAATGGAAGAAGTGGGATTTGCACCACAGATGCAAGGAAATACAAGAAAGGGGGTTGCAGCCGTGGGGTAAACTGAAAAGACCCGTGGGATTTTGGGGTTTTTTGTCGTCACACGGGTTGCATGGGGACAGGCCAACCGACCTGAACTGAAACGAAAAAAAAAAAATGAGGTGAAAATTGAACCCCTCAGCAGAAACAACACAACGTTAGGTAGAGAAACCCTACCGAAGGATAACCCTTCACCAAAGTCACATCAGGGTGAAGAATCCCCACCCAGCAAAGTTAAAAAAAAGACAGAGAGAAAAAAAAAGGGGGAAATTGGGTAAACTCTGTTTACTATAAGTAGACGTCACTTTTCAGGGGAGGAGAACAATAAAAAGGAAAAACGGGATTGGTGGGAAACAGAGAAAGTAGCAATGACAAATGAATGGGAACGCAGCAGATTTGGCGCAATCTCAGGATAGTACATCGACATTCGCCGGGGCAGTCCAAAAATGGAAACGCCTTGAGGGGAAACAACAGTGAACACGGCCGCCAACTGAAGACAAAATGAAGGTTACGAGGAAGCGTTCCGCCCATCAGACTGTACGGTCACAGGAACGAGACTCCGGTCGAGAAGAAGCTCAAATCCTCCCCGGGAATAAGTCAGGGAAAACCACATGGTGCAGAAAAATCGCCCTAAACCACCCCCACTCCCGAGCCATTACAAAATCAAGCAGGGGAACGCACGCACCTGAAATACCCGAATCTAGATCGCTCACTATCCAGGTTCCCAAGGTAAAAAGTGAGAAGAATTGTAAAATAGGGAAGCGAAACGAAGATTCACGAAGGGTCAGTGAGGCGCGCATTCATGTAGTTGGAAAGAAAGACGTAGTCGCAGATGATCATATGGAAAAGTCTTCCGTTAGTAAAGTGTAAAGGGCGGTCTTCGAAGAACGAGCGCCAACTCGCAGACGGAGACAAAGAAGCGTAAGAGTACGGAGTAAAAAACGTAGTCCGACGGCGCATCAGGGGGAGGTGAAATGGCAAAAATCCAAAAAAACCGGGGATGAAAACCAGCGGGGTTAGGTCCTACATAAACGATTATTGACCCGGCACGTCGACAAAAAAAAGGGAATATCGCATCGAGCCATCTACAGCTGGTACGAGCAGCAAACAGCCGGAGCACCGTCTCGACCCAGTCCAAGTGACAAGAAACACGGGGTGTGGCGCCTCCCGACAAACCAGGGCCGCAAGCAAGAACCCTCAAAGGACCGAGGAAGCAGAACAGCAGAAGACGAAAAAAAACTTGGAACAAAGGTATATGCTTTCGGTAAAGATACTGAGGATAAGACAATCGCCAGAATAGGAGCATCACAACCATCCGTGGAGATAGGAGAAGAAAAATCTTGTAAGACTGCGGACACCAACTCAGTGACCCGTTAAATTAAGAATTTGGGGGCAAACAGCGGACTGGACAGAGTTCTCATAATTGAAGAATTAAGAGGACACCGAAAAGTAAAGCAACTACTCAAATCTTATTTGATGAAAAATCAAACAGGGAAAGAGGCCAATTTGGATAATGATTCAGGAGAAAAATGAAGGAGCTACAGAACAGCCACATACAACTTGGAATAGGGAGGGAAAGGGCATGTGACGTGAGGCAGGTGAAACCGGGGCTCACTTCATAGTAAAACAACGACAGATGGTTAAGCGACCACTCACCCAAAAGAAAAATACAAATGGGTTACGATTTGAAGGGTAAAGAGTGCTGTGTAGGTCCTGTGGTCTTTTCATGGAAGTATCAGCTCCCCAAAGACCCAAAGGCAGTATAAAAAGATTACCACAAAAGTTGGCCTACTATGAACGAAGACAATAAGTAAGAAAACTAACACGGCAGGTCGGGGCTGTTGTAAAATAACTCTGTAATGGGATTTTTTTTGTTGAAGCGGGGTTCGGAAGGCTGGCACGCGGGGTATTGTTTGTTACTGGAGTGAGGGGGGGTACACTGATGTGATTCCAAAAGAAAGTGCCAGCCTAGTGTGTGCATCCAGTTGGGGGGAAAGGCCGGAGAGAGGAATGAACTGGATCTGTGCGGCCGCGCGGTCTGAGAGGGTAATACGGAGTTGGAGGTGAGACGGATCAATGTGGGGGCTGATCGCAATGGAGGCTTGACGCGGGCGGGCAGAGTTTTGTGGGCGGGGACATAAGGACCTCGGTGCTGTAGGCTGGAGGGGGCACATAGAAGTATTGGGGGGTACCTATGGTTGGTGGGGGGTCATGTTGGTCGGGTTGACTAATGGTAGGGGATGTGCAGGAGTTGTGGAGTCTCCGAGTCACAGGCTTCAGCAATTGGGAATATTTCGGGGGAATGAAGGAGGAATAAAATGCACATAGTCCTTGGAGGCGAACTATGACGCTAGGGTCACACCTTTGACCAGGCGATGTGCCAATGGGAGAGACAATTCAGGAGAACACCAATGACCGAAAGACCCGAAAACAGATCATCCAACCACAAAGGACGACCAAACGTCCAATCAAAAGGTCCATCTTAGGGAGGAAAGACCTGAAGATAGGGGGTCATGGTCCGTCGGGGATTCGGACTACGGGAAGGAGGGAGAAGGTATCTGGGGGGATGAAAAAGGTAACGGTCTGAAACCCACGTGCGTCCTGCATCGCCGGGACACCCACTGTGCATGGTTGCGGGGATGTCACGGTTGGTGGGGTTGGTTCGTGAAAAAAAGGGTCAATGTGGAGGGTATGTCCTACATTGCTTTCAGGTCGCGGAAAAACACAAAAAAAGAGAAAACCTAATCCCTTTGGGAGAAAAGAAAGGGGCCTAAACAAAAATCAAGGCTCGCGCTCAAAAGGAAGGAGGCCGGCAGGGGGACATTCGTTCCTGACAAGGAAAACCACCAATCACCTGTTTGCAAAGTAAGCAGGGGCAGGAAAAGAGAACGACAGCGGATCTCCTGGCTAAAAGTCCCGAACAGAGAATACCCCTGGGCAAATCAATTTCAGGAGGCTAGGTTAAAAAGCGACTAAAACTAGACTACCGAAAAAATGTTACACTAACGCCATGACAAAAGGGGGGAATCAATAAGCGAAGGGTACGCTCCAAAAGTCAAATATCTTATAATAAAACCGGGCCAGCAGACGTATTGCTTACTAAGGGATTATTAGAAAAAACGGCAACGAGAAACTGTTGGAGGATCACCGCCTCTTGCTCGACCGCTACCCAAATCCCCACCCTAAATAACACAAGTATTGAAAAAAATCAAAACGAACAACCCAAAGGGGATGGAGGTAAGAGAATTATGACGGACAGTCGGGCGAATAGTGGGGAAGGGTGATCTGGAGACCGGATTCAGGGATCGCCCCCTCACAAAGATGATTTTCCGGATTCATGCCCCTAGGGTGCGGTGGATGGGACGTGGCGTGCTACGACTAGTAATATTCAAGGTCAGCCGTGTAAGGAGTGGTCACGTTTCGGTGGGCTGCTGGTGAAATGGTGTTTCAACGGTGTGGGTCGAAGGGGAGGGAAAAGGGGCGGTAAGTGAAGGGATGGAATTACAAAGAACGTGTACTTGAAGGGGACGGGCGAAGTGTGGAAGGCCTATGAACGGAAGTCAACTGGACGAAATACCAGCGAAAAAGACTGTATCTATGAGGGAAAACTATGAGAAGAACGGGATCAACACGCACAAAGAACGGACTGTTTGGTTTTTACCTGCAGTGGAGGGACTATCTCTTCCCCAAGGGGAAGAAGACAGGAATGCTCTGAAAAATGCCTGTGCACAAAGCGAGTGTCGAAAGAAAAGGGTTCTCGATAACATCGCTACTTGCCCACCAAAACCCGTTGTGGTTTTTTTCAAATGTACAAACTTTAAGGGAAAAAAAAGTGCAGTTGCTGACATTTGCGGGGAAAAAATGGACTTTCGGGAGGGGGAAAAGTGTCTACGAGCCTACAACATCTTATGGCAAATGTTTGTTTTGTTTAATATAGGAATCCGGTTTGGAGTCTGAGAAGAAAAGGAAACTCACGAAAAGTCTCCGCAAATCGACTTCTGCGCTTTGCTTCGTGAAGTGTGATGCCGGAATATGAGGCGCCTTCACCAGAAAAACATCTCAGTCCTGGGGGATCTTGCAAGGTACAGCGTTGTCGTGACAATACGAAAGGGTAAACACACCGGAAACTGAAGTATCAGGTATAAACTTGAGGGGCACGTCAAACGAAATTCACTTGCTAGAATAGTTGGAATGATCTCCATGGAAAACAGTGAGGAAAGGATCTAGAGGTTTCTGGTATGGTGGCGCTGGGCGCCCGCCTCGCTCTAGGAAAGGGTCTAGAAAAAAAAGAGGAGGGCGAAAGGAGACGTATGACTTGCTTGGACAAAAGACTCGGCGAAGTCTAAAATGAGGTGGGGAATGATAAATTCGGTCGGCAATATGGGATTTTTCAGGGGGGGTAAAGAATGGGTGGCACCGCAGGGACAGGGAAAAATACCAGGGTTTGAGCTTTAGGGCAAAATAAACAACAAGGCCTGGGTTGATTTGAGAATTGAAAGTTGGGATCTTGTGGTATCGGAGGGCAAGGATTTGATTGTGTGAATAATGGTAATACCGGAAAGTGTTTTAGGGGGGAAAGGAACGACGAAGTTGCAACAACCAAGCCCTCTCCAACGAAATTGCGTGTTACGCGGGGGACAAATATGTAGTGGACAGAGCGAATTGAGCAAAGTTCAAGCCAAAGGGCCAAGGAAAAAGGTCCTAACGTCAAGGTGAAGTTGGAAGGGGTGTTAAGCCCTCAATTTTCGTAAAAAAAGGAAAGGCAGGGAAAGCAGAAGAACAAATTTACAGCCGGCGGAAAGGGTTCTGCAACGAACCAGCACGATGTCGAGCGCCTCCCTGCTCCTCTCAAGCGGCCAAACCACCCCACCCCTTAAGTTGGGGGTGAAAAGGAAAAAGACGCCCAATCTCAATGTGTTGGAGATCTGTGTTGGTCGGGGAGACAAAAGGGTCTTATCGAAAAGGCGAGCTCTATTTCGATCGGAAATCTATACGTCACAGGTGTTGGAGACAGCCGAACGTGTCCCAGAGAACGACATTACGTGGCGGATTCAGCGTCAAGGAAAAAAACCGTGGCACTGAAAGGCTCAGCGGGTGGATTAGGTAAACCACAAGAGATTGAAGTATGAACTTTCACTGGGGCGGAGAGAAGCTCCACCGACTGGGAGACACTTAAGGAGGAAATACCGCTCAAATTCCAAAAAGGGGGGGTGTCAAAAATGGGCAGGTAAATTTCCAAGGCAACAAATCTAGAGGCGTAAAACTGAAGTTGTCAAGACAGTATGCACTTGGAGTGGTATGTTAGCAAAAGCCGAAGCAATCGCGCACCCACTGGCGGAGGAGACGTAAAATCAGCAATTGGGCAGGATCGGAGGAAAAGGGCGGAAACCACGGGTGACGGAGAACGCCTGAGAGGCAGAGTGCGGATCAAAGGGGACATTCTTCATTCAGTATTGCACCGGGTAGGGATGGAATTTGGTGGTCATGGATAGACAGTAGAGGATTGGAAAGTAAGTGAGGAAAAAAAAAAAAAAAACCGAGAGATTTCACAGTGGAAAACTCGCCTGAAACGAATTAAGCACCGAATCCCCTGAAAGGTGGAAGTCGAGTAAGAGCAGCTGCAGAGAGCAAAAGAAGGGGGCGCGGGGATATAGCTAAAAAACGTACTCTAACGAGTACATTGCTGGCGAAAAGACGGGGAAAGAACGGGGAAAAAAACTGGGTGTAAAAAGGGCGAGGTCAATGGCCCATAAGGCGGGGTTTGGAAACAAAATGTGATGGAAAGCGAATTGTACGTGACTGTAAAGACAGGTTATAAAAATGGGCAAAAGAGGGGGGCACTGACTAAAAAGACAAAGGTACGAACCCCAACCTTCTAGCGGGTGGAAAAACCGACAACAGCAAAACTTGACGTGGACACTACCGTCCTGAACGGACAAATCCCAACCGGTAAGCGTCGTAGCGAATCAACCTCACTAGAGCCAACGAGTCCTCCAAAAAAAAAACTAGTTCCAACCCCCACAGAGAAAATAGAACAAACACAGGAAAAAACTACGGGGGAGGGTAATGAAAAAGGAAAGAGGGTGGTAGGGGGCGAAGTTGTGGGGCGTGGGGTTCGGGGTGTGTGGGACGGACGGGAAAACCCACGAACGGTGAGAAAAGAGAAAACGGAAAAAACCAATGTGGGTGGCAAGTACGTGACAATGGAAGGAACTTAATCCCGTTCAAGTCTTAGCATTAGCACATAGGGGTGTGGCCATATCCCTTGTTGACAATATTAAAGAAGCCGCATCACGCCGATTTTAGTGATCTTCGAAACGAATAATCGGGAATTGCTTTCAAGAGCAAAGCCGTGATACTATTGCGAAAACCACTCCTAAAAAGGTGTAGATAGTCCATCTACAGAGGTCAAAATGTAGGGGAGGGGAAAGCTCCGGGAACCGCATTTTGGCAGTCTGCAGCGCTTGAGAAGACAATCGATGAAAAAAAAAGACTCCTAGATTTGCTAATGAGTCGGTAGGAGTACAGCACGGGGAACAGAAGTTATACAACCAAGGATGTAAAGGAGCCCGTAACTCCGGGAAAAAAAAGGAACGCTTTCTAGAATTTGGATTAATCAAAAGGAAATAACTGAGTTAGATTAGGAAGGAACAGGTAGGTAACGTCAAAAAGTGACCCCAGGGGTCAGAAGGCAATCCAATCTAAGCCAATCCTGATCAAGGTGGGTTATGGAAATCACGTATGAAGAAGGGCCGAAGAGCTCGGGGGTGTGGGGAAAAATCAATCCAAAAATTGGAGCAGAGGAGAAATCCCTGGGTAGAACACCCTCGATCTAGCGAATATACATACAAATAATGGGAATGAGATTGCCTTAGGAAAGCTCCGAGCAGGCAAAGTGTCGCGTGCCTGACGAAGGACAATTACGCCTCACATATGGGATAATAGAAAGTGGAGGACCGTTAAAGGGGTAGAAAAATTACCAGCAAACAGCTGCGAAGCTTCGGAGTCAATGCGAGGGAGTTCGGGTAAATAATGTGCTTAGCATCTTCTCGTCAATAGAGTGCGTGGTTAGGAAGACAATCTTGAGACGAAAGAGTGGACTTGTTGTCTCGAGCAAAGTTGTCTCAAAAGACAAATGACAGGGGAAACAGACGAGTCTGAAAATAGTTCTTGTGATCTAACCTAAAGAATAAACATAGCAAAGATAGTGGGCCTATTAGGTAAAAAAAAGAAAGGGGATCAACGCAAGTGCACGTCGAAGAGGCACCTTGGAATGTTAGCGATCTTTACCTGAGGGAGTGGGAAGTCGAGGGCCGTAGGTAAAAGAAGTGGTCTGGGGCCGTAATAAGTACGAACTGCGGTGTCGAGGGAGGGGTTGGAGTTGAAGGGGCAAAAAAATGGAAAAATGGATTTGTCAGGGGCATTAGGGTGCTCGCGAAAAACATAAAACCGATAGCCGCCCCGGGCATCAAAATTCATCAAGGGGAAAAACCATAGACCGGGTCGGAGGAGCCCCAGCGAACGGGACTACCGTGATGAAAAAAAGGTGTGATGAAACTTAAAACGGTGAATAAAAGAGGATAATCTACCCGAGAACAACCCAGTAGGGTTTCAATACGAACATGCGCAAGAAATGTACGACGCTCAAGCCCAAAGAGAAGTTCAGGGAAAGAGTTGGGGAGTTTAAAACATTAGTGCGCCGCTCCCAACGGTGGACCAGTCGCATATTAGCCATATGTGGCGTCGAGGTGTGGTCATATTTGCGGTGAGATCTTAACGGGGAAAAAAAAGGAGAATTGAAATTCATTAAGCGTAGAGGGTTGTGGTGTGGACCGGATTAGGAAATGATCTAAAAGAATTGTGACATGGCACCAAGTCGATGCACTTTCACTGTCGAAGGCTCTGAAAGAACGAAAGAACCAATAACCAAGGTAGGGCAGTAGTTAGAGGAAACAGATAGTAAAAGACAGAGTAAAAGCTAGTCAATGAGACAGGTGGGGCAGAGTCATTCCAGGAGAGAATATAGTTAGTTGGATTCAGAAAAAGGAGGGGAACTGCTCCACCGTGTCAGCGAACCGAGCCCGTATGGTGAACTACTTTAGCGAACAAGCCCGGGCTAAGGCGCAAAAAGCCGCCCCTAAAGCGGTTAAGCCACATAGCCTTGTGAAAAAAGGCCGAGATGCAAGGGAAGAAAGGCAGTGCCTGCGTGGTCTGGGCAAAATGCGCCTAAAAACTATCAAAGGGACGATTAAGGGTGCTAGTGCGCCTAAAAGTTCGCCGGGAGCTTCGGGGGGTGAACAATTTTACAAGCCGCAAAGTGCCCAAAAGTACTAATATGTAAGGACACGTCCCTAGAAAAAATTACAATCGCGTGGGAAGAGGAAAGAAGAGCATGAAAATGGACTGGGGGGGGGGGCGGTTCAGGTAATCTTTCACGGGAAAGACCTTTCGTACGCATCTCTCTCAAAGAAGAGTGGTAAAAGATATTTTGGTGGAGAATTCGCGTATCGGTAATGTGACAGGGAAAGCCATGCGACTATTCAGGGTCTGAATTCAATAGTGCCGTTTTTCATGGCAAGATTTTGTACGTTGTCGTTATTCTGGTGCGGATTCGTCGCTTGTTGGTTCAGCCCGACAAACGTAAGGGCTAACATCGTCGCTAGTTATTGGCAGTCAAGTGGTCGGCAGTCGACCAGGCGAATGTAGGGTAGCTGTTTCGGCGTACAGTTAGAACCGGACTGGGAAGTTTGTTAGGCTGAAAGTGGGTATTGTGAAAGCTTTTACCGATGGAGTCTGCATCGGGCAATTATAGGTTGGTAAGAAAATAATTGATAAACGGAAGACAGCGGCAAGCTCAAAACGCTGTATGGGGGTCCTGCGTATTTCATGTATTCGGAAGAGAAGATAGAACGTCCCACTTGGTCAGATTGTAGGATGAGAAAAAAACTAGGTGGCTCGAGTGTTGGTCGAACCAAAGGACGCGAAGAGGAAATTGACGTGGGAAAACGCCAAAACGAACGGAAAGAGTGAAGAAGTAGCCAAAAGGAGGAATGGGGGGTCACGTGTTAGAGGCTTGTCGAGTTATGCGTCGACTAGTATGATGATTCGGCGCTCAGCGCTGAACTGGGTGAATTTGAGGGTGAAGGTCGGTGGGGGGAGGGAGACAATCGCTGTACGTCTTTGGGGGGGATTTGGTGTGTTGCAAACTAGAGGCGTTAACTCACGTAGATCCGAAAAAAGTTCAACGAAAGCAGAACGAACTAGTGCACACTGAAGAAAGAGGATTCCTTAAGCGCAAGAACGCAAGAACGAAGATCATAGAGACTTGCAAAGGAACTTGCTGCAATATGGAATAGCCTGATCGGGGGGTATAAAGCTTCGACCGGTCTGCGTAGAATAAGACATATGGCTGTATGAAAAATTCGGCGGGAAAGTTGCTTGATATCAGTCCCCGGAGAGAATCAAAAAAACACGTGCTGATCAAGCGAGAGACGGCTTGGGCTGAGGGAGAACCTGGGAAGATGGTAGGTCGGATTCAAAGGAAGGATTTATGGGGAGTGCACGGATGGGGGGCGGGTCGAAGAGAACACAAGGTATTTCACAGGAAAAGTCAAAGAGGGATTGTCGACAAAAATTGTAGGGCATTGTTGGAAAAAAGTTTACGCAGGTCCAAATAGCAGAAAAAAACGGCAATGTGGAGAGGGGGGCGTAAAACGGGGAAATGAGTCCATCAGGTTTCTGACTATGGCCGTCAATAAAAAATATCAACTGGGAAATGTGACAGGTGGTCACTCACTAATATAGAAGGGCTTTCTCTATGCTGGACGAAAACTGGAAGCTTTTGGGGGGGAATCCAGTCCACTCGCACAGGGGAAAGTTGGGACGGATAAGATTGGATAATCAAAAAGGGAAGGGAATCTAAAAAGGGGGGGACAACTGGACGATATCGAGATGTTACGCATGGTCCGATTCCAAAGTCCCGCAGAGTGCGGGATAGCTGGAAGAGAGAACTAATTGAAGCGCGTGCGGCTTGGTTCGTCGAAACCATCAAACCGGGATTCAGTCCTCTGGGGCGAGACGTACCCTCGCGTAACGGAAGAAATCTTCCCAAGAAGGGGTTGGGGAATGCAGGAACTTTACCAGCATGAGGATGCAAAAAGTATTTGCTTTTCATGACATAAGCTGGATTGGGAGGGGCCAGACGGTGGAGAAGTGCTCGTCCGAATAAAAAACGTTCTAATCTGTAACATCTGCGCAGGGGGGGGAGAAAGGGGGTGATTCGTTCAGGAGGCGGGCAAATTAGGGAAGAAGAAGTCAACGCGGAAGGGAAGAAGGGCCGCGATGGCAAGCGTGAAATGAAGTGGGGCGTACAGGGGGGGTTTGGGGGGGGAGAAGGGGTGTGATGGGACTGGTCGGCGGGGGGTTGGACGTGGCACAGAGGAAGGGTAGCATTTGAGGGTGGCGTCGGTTTAATAGGGGCACAGAGATGCTAACGGCGATCATCTCTCAATCGGGCCAAAAGGAAAGTGTTAAGTCACCGGGAGATAGGGAGCACTCAATCGCCGAGTGGGGGAGCGGATGTTACAGTCGACAAACGCGCTGTCTGGGAAAAGATTGCAGGGATAAAGAAGGACGTTATCTAGGGGCGGGTCACAAGACTTGGGGACTGGCACAATTGGAAATCGGACTTTGCTAACGAAATTGTTCGAGGGCAATGAAGTACCCAAAAAAAGGAAACGTAGGAGCGCAGGGAGATGGGAAAAAATAGTCCGGGAACAAGACATTATCAAACGAAAGGTTTCTCAATCATGGGGGTTGTGGGTGAGATCAAAATGACTGAACCGTTAAACCACAGGGCCTTATCTCTCAAACCGAGGAAGAAGTTACACCAGATGTTTAAGCGGGTGAACGAACCCAAAAACAAACCAGGACCAGGAGCCACGGAAACACTTCTAAAACTGGGACGATTGGGGTTGGGGGGACTTGACTCCCCTTTTCATTTAAATCTAGTCTGGGGTAACACTTGGTCTTGTGGTGTCAAGGGGGAAGGGCACTTGGGGTTAAGCGACATATGAGGGGAGAATCTGTCCCTCGTATACTCGGCCTTTAGTACGAAGAATGCGTACGTCTGGACATAAACGCACGGAGAACAACTAAAAACTAACTTAACATTACGAACGCAAAAACCAAAAACAAAAATTCCTATCTACACAGCTGACATCACTTGGAGAAAGAAAACCTTCGGAGTTTTAAAAAACCAATTTTAAGTAGGGATCTTCACGCATGGTGAATCGGAGTCGGGGGCCGAGTAGCGTCACAATTTTAAAAAACCAAAAACAGTCTATTTGGGAGTCGCATTTATTGTGGTGTTATGTATCTTTGCTTTTTGGGGTGTAGTTTGTTTTGCTGTGCGTCCGAGAAAGAAATACATCAACACTTTTGTGTTGGTTTGGGTGTGGAAAGTTTTTATACCTGCGTTTTGCGCGATTCTATGTTCCGGGCTTGTTGTTTCGAGTATTCTAGAACCAAATAGGCCTCGGCCCTACTTGAAGGTGTTTGAGGATCCGGTGAAATATCGCTGAGATCGTAAATGCCACGAGAATTGAAGCAACGCAGACAGCGTATAATCACTACTCTAAAGTATACAGTGCGCTGCATTGAGAAAAAATCCCGAGCCTCCATATCCCAGTACAAGAAAATAAAAGCGGGCCTGTTCCTGATAGATAAAGAGGAAACACAAAGCACTATTAAACCTAACTAACACTTCCATCACACTGCAAATTTTGCCCGACTCGTTATGAGATGAAGTGGCCATTCGGGGAAACTTCGGTGATGGCAATAAGAACTACGTCCTCCGGCTTGGACCCCGGCCCGAAATTAAAATACAGGTGGAAACGAATCGGCCGGTCGGGGGAATCAAGGCTATTGTCTCATCACAAACGCCACAAGTGTAATGGGACCAGTCGAGCCATGTAAAAAATGACTGCAAGCGAGGGGAAATGGGAAACGCTAAAGCCAGTAGGTCACTTATATACGAAAAATCGAGCCAAGGAGAGTGGGGAAGAAAGTAAAAAAAAACACGTAAAAAAAACAAAAAATTCAGCAACACCACCAAGGGTTCAGCCACGTGAAAGGGGAAAAACCAATCGGAGGGAAAATCAACATCCCACCATTAGCGGAGAAAACTGATAGACTCATAGTGTATTCGTCCAGTGGATGACCTGGAGCGGAGGACTGGGGAGATCAAATACGGGAAGAAATTCCTAACCAATGCTAGGGAAAAACAATGCCACCCCCCCCCAAAGGTGTCTCTTTGGGGATAGTTAACTATAGCCTGGGCTTGGTTTTTGGGATGGGTCATTGGGAAGGTCTTTTTGACTCTGCGTTTCTGTTGAGTTTGTAAAAATACACGAAGTGTAGTAGCCTGCCCACGTTGAATAGGTCAATAATTTGTCCATCACCTGTTGAAGAAAAACTCATCTGGAAAAGAAAGGAACCAAAATCAAAGGGAAGAAAGAACAACTGTATTTCGGGTGGCGAGTGTAGATACCTTAATCCACCAAAACACCAACCCTAATGAAAAAAAAGGTTCAACCCAACTTCGATCCAGGGGTACGGAGCGATCTGAGAGCAAACAACTAGGAAAGCAAGTTTAGGCGGGGGTAAGAAAAAGGAGAATAGCGACAGAAAAAAACAGTCAACATCTACAAAGTGAAGCAAATCAGGCGATGTTAGTTTCATATGGCGGGTGAAGAAGATCACTCGGGCATGAAGAGGATTCGGTCAGAAGAAAAACAAATCAGATGCCGTGATTCTCAAAAATGTGTTCCGGCATGGACCACAAAAAGGAGCGAAAAGGGTTCAAAAGAAGAGCATGAAAAAAACACACACACTGAATCAATGAAGTGAAAAAGAAGAACGAGACACGATCCGAACGGAATCCAGATCAGTACAGTAGTCAGATCAAAAGCGTACAGCTGGGGGATCGGGTGCTGATCTAGAAAAGGTTGTTTGGTGCGTGAAAAGCCCGAACTGGGAGGGTCCCGTATTTACCAACAGATGAAAAAGCAACCTCAACCTTGTGACAATGGACGCGGACAACGCATCACAAAATGGAACCACAATTCGAACGCTAAACGTTTCGACGCCCACCACAAATCCATCCTGGAAGCCCATAGGAAAACTAAAGGGGAGCATCATAGGAACAGAGCTGCGAGACTTAGAAAAAACCCAAGCTGTAGTGAGATTCAGGCGGTGTCTGTGTGTCGCCCTAAACGACGAAAGAAAAAAGCAAAGACTGGAAAATGGGAACAAGCCAGGCCACGAGGTATGAAGAAAACGGGTGGCGGGGAGGGGGGGGGGGGGGGGGGGAACGGTCGCCAGCAGTAAAGAAGAGAAAGAACCGCACTCATCGGCATGAAAAAGAAGAACGAAAAAAATACTGGCACGCAGTGGGGTCGAAAAGATCTTGAACCGTACATGAGGGGAACAGAGATCAACAACACAACGAGGAGGAAAAGAAAATGTAAAAGTGAATAAGATAGCGCCAAAAAAAGGACCTATCGATATTTTGGAGATTCATTGGAAAAAAATTGGAGTGAGCTTAACTACTGCTGGAGCGGAGGACCAGCGTAGTCCATGTCGTCCGTCTGGTGGAATCACTCGCAAACGACGTGGAAACGTAGGAAAGGAAAAAACGATACAAAAGAAGTCCCGACTTGGTTCAGAAGTGGAAACGGAATTTCGAAAACAGAGGGCAGGCTGCAGTGCATTGATGCAGAAATGCAAGGCTGCACCAGAAAAGTTGTTTCCGGTCTACGTGCGGGCGGCAGCAGGAAAGCGAGATAAAGCAGGGCGGAAATTCGAAAAGGGCGCGGTGCCGTGTTGAGCAGGGAAAGGTATGAACGCAAACGAACTCGAGGGGGGATTGTCCCGATCGACCGATGAGACACAAGGGCGGGTCGCTTTGAATTGAAAGAATTCTTTGAAGGCTGGCTGGAAAGTACAGAAACTTCGCCTCGAAAGACTGGAAAGGGCTTGAACCGTTTAGGGTGGGGGGGATTTACTCATCGCTCGTCTGGGTAAAAGTGGCGCATTGGACCAATACATAGGGCAGTTGAAAAGAAACTATCCAAAAAAAACAAATTTTAATTTTATTTTGGGGTTAGTTTGTGGTTCGGTTCAACAAGAAATACCTATGCCAACGGGAAAGAAGAATGAGTGGATCTTCCTTTAACAGCCACTACAATAAGACAGAACTATGTTGATTGCACGGGGCGTGGGAAAGCAAAATTTGCTGCGCACGCCCACCTCCGGGAAAGAGCGACAGTAACAAAAAAAACATTCAGCCACACCCCGATGTGGGTTATGAGAGAGCGTGGGACGGGAAAAAACCCCACCCCAAGGCGCGCACTAAGTGGTAAAATAGATAATTTTGAGTCAGGGTAAAAGGGGATTGATGCTGGGCTTTGGACTACAGTTGTATCCCCGAGGAATAAGGTATGAAGGGTGGTCGAAAATCGAACATCGATAGGTGGGGGATGGGGAAAAAGGTATTCCGAGAGTATGGGAGTACAGATGGAAATTAACGTGTTACGGGATCTTGTTGGAGTGGTGAGCTTTAAGACAGGTGGGGAAAAAAGCTACTGTGCTGGAAGCGTAGGGTTGTTACGCGGGAGTAGGGTGAGGAAGTGCATGATTTCTCGTGGAGTGGACCAGAAAAAGTCGGGTGGGTGAAAGGAGGTTCAAGTGGGTGGTTTGGAATCAGAGCTTGGTGGTTTTTTTGGTTTCTATCGTGTTAGGGAAAAACGTGCCAACGGTGGGTCTCAGAAGGTCTTTTCAAAAAAGGCTCTATTTGGTCAAAAATCAAGGAAAATGGCCGGGAAAGAGTCCGCTGAGATTTGGTAATCTAGCTTGCAAAACAACAGAAGTGAGTTTTGAGAATCGGCATAAAAGAGAGGCGACGGGTGGGCTACGAGGGGGTCGATCAAAGACTTGCGCTCGTTTGCGCGATGCGGAGCGAGACTTTTGTTAACCCAAGAAAATGCCAAGGGTCAGCCCGACATTCGGCGCTGGGGAAAGAAGACGGACACTACCGTGATAGCTAAAAAAAAGGCAAATGTTCAAACCACATGGGGGTTTGTGGGGTGGGCAAAAAAACCCCCCCCCACCCCCCCACAAAAGTGGAGGGTGGATAAACTAAAGGCAGGAGTAACCCTGGGAAAAAAAAATTGGCGACGCAGTGAAAAAGACCACCGCGTCGGAGAAGAAGTGACCAGGACGACGATCAGAGCAAACGTGGGAGAATAAAGGCAGGGAACTGTCGACCATAAACAAACTCAATCGCCCCGCACAACAACCACTGAAAAATAACCCGTGAAGGGATGTATTGTTTGAGAGGCACGCCACAATGTAGGCGTCGGTCCGAGGCTGTCTGCAAGGAGAAGCAAGGTACTGAAGAGGATTGAAATGAGTTGGGCGATGGAGACTCGGAAAACCTTTACCCGGGAAAAATACGGGAGGAGAATAGGATGGAAAGACAATTAAAGCGGATATTCCGGACCAGTTAAGCTCTGCGTAGGGTTTTCAAAAGAAGTGTAAGTGGACGAAGCTGGCTGGAGCCAACGATTTGGAAAGATGCGCAGAAGCTGAAGGTTGTAAAGGGGAGGGCGCAAGAGCGAGCTCGACAATGTAGGATTAGGAGGGATATCTAAAAGAAAACTACTAACACGAGGGGTAAATGTCAAATTACTAAACCTAAAAGGGGGGGTGGGGTAGGCTTTTCAGGAAAAAAAAAGGCGTGGAGTTGTACCGCGATGTGAGGAATAGAGGGAGAAACGACGTGAAGGTCGACAGAAAACAAAAGTTCGTGGCAAAAAGTAGGAAGCCGCGAGATGGATAAAGGGGGAAGGACTTAAGAGTCAGGAAAGAAAAGTTTTCTCAAGGGATCTCATCGTTTTGTGGGACGGCACGATACGGCAAGCCGGGTCGCGTATCTCTCGAAACACAACATTGGAGAGATGCTACGGGTTTTGTAACATGTGGTGAACCAAGAAAAGAGCACAGAGAAGAACTAAACATGGTAATGTTCTCTCCTGTAAGACTGGGAAAAGACTTGAACTGGAAACAAAGAAGCAAACGAGGGGCCGGCTTTTGCCAAAAACCTTTTCTCGGGAGCGACACGCCGAGTTGAGAACTAAAAAATGTCCCATCAAAACATAAAAAGTAGAGGACCCTCGAAAAAAGACGCGAAAGACGGGAACTGAAGTTCCTAAGAACAAGCTACACTGTGACCTCGCTATGAAGAGTTACAGGGCTCAAAAACTCTGCCATCAAACAGCCATGAAAAGCTCCATGGCGCAGTAGGTGCTTAAGAGAGAAGGTCCCCAGCGGCAGAACGTATACCAGTATAAGAACTTAAATACCATAGGTGAAAGGCGAAGCAAGAATATGCGGAAAGAAAGGGAAAACCATGGGAGCGAGAGGAAGCGTGCGCTAAATGGTTGTGCCGCTCGGAGAAAATTTTTTCGACCTTTTTAAACTTTTAAGCTAAAGGTCCAAAAAGGTGCGTAAGGAAGTTTCCGGATATGAACGGTGATCGGTGTCCGAAGACGCATCGGTTGGGAATACAAGGAGAGACAAGATAGAAAAGCTTGGTGGAAGAAATCATATGCTCGCGAAAAAGGGGAAAGGGAAGACAAGACTTCTGGGAATGATCAACAACTTTGTACGTCGCAAAAGGTTAAAAGGAGTCAAAAAGGAAGGTGACGCATAAAAAAACGCTGTTGAAATCCACAGTAATGGGCGAACGGTGGGAGAAAAGACCAAAAAGGCACCAGGAAGGGGCGATGCATCGGGGCAGCGGTAAAAAATGACTAAGAAGACATAGTCGAGGAAAAGATCGAAAACGTGGAGATCGAAAAAGTGAGCGCGCAGAAAATCGCCAATGCAATTGGCCGGGCCAAAAAAGCCCAAGCTTCAAGGACGGACAGAGGAGGAAGCCTCAAATATGGTAACTTCAACCTGCCGACACAGCGGTAAACACCCACTGGCGAGTCGCACTGACTCAAGGCGAAAAGGATAACACAAGGTGATGCGCTCTAGGCCAATTCACCTTGATCGACCGAGCTTGTACGGACTTCAACAAGGGGCTCAATTCTCTCGGACCAGACACAGTTTAAAAAAGCGTAAAGTACCTCCCATGAGGTGTTTGAGATTTGGGAAAACAGAACCACACCCACCCGCAGGCGGGCAAACAAAAAAGACAACCATGCATCAAGAAGTCACCCAAAAAAACACCCAGCAAGACACCAAAATACCCGGGGGTTAAAAAGCTTTCAGAATCCAAGAAGCAGAAAAGAAAATAGTGCTTGGTCTCCGAAAAAAAAAACCCTGTAGAATGGATCTAGGGAAAAAACCACCCTCTAGATAACACAATACCCACCAGACAGCCCAAAAACCACTAATCTTACTCAGCCAAAGCGGCAAAAGCCTGACCGCGATCTTTGGCCAGCAGTCGAGGGGAAGCTGTTGGACCCGAGATTCAAACAATGGGGGCGACAAGAGAAAAAGCCAACCATAGAGTCTGACGTGAGGTCCATATTTCGGGAGCGGCCTCATTCTCACAGTCTACACAATAGGGAAATTTCAAGTGGAGAAGGCGAGACATTCAAGGAGTCCGGGTGAAGAAAGCCATGTGTCGGCCCAACCAACCCCACCCAAACACCCCACAAACACCAAAACAAACCCTGACGCTAGGCGCCAACAGCCCGCCACAAAACTGGAGACCAATACAGACGTCAATCTAACTCCACAACAACAAAAAGAGAACATTTGGGGCGAGGAAAGGCCGTATATTGTTCTGAATCGCGGGACAATTAATAGAAAAAAGATCTAGGAAACGGTATGCAACGGTTCAGTATGCGAAAATCTACGGCAAGTTAGGGGGTGGGCGAAGCACCGGCGGCTCGGCTGCCACCAGTTTCCTGCTAAAAGACGAGTAAAAAGGAGAACATAAACTTTGGCTAGATTACTGGAACCGAAAGAGATCGCAAGGCAGCTTCGAGGCAAGGCGGTGGCGGAAGAAACAAACAATAAGATCGGGGGCGATGGTGTGAAGGGGGTGACATGAAGGAAGACCGAAAAAGGCTCTCCGGAGAAGGGAACGAAAAAAACTTCCAAGGGGACAGAGCATAAGTTCCTCGGTCACGAGTGGCCGAAGAAGATAAAGGGGAAGAACCTGCGAAAAGTGAGTGGACCATTCAGCGAAAGGGAAACCACTAAGCGTCTTACAGTTCGCTCAAAATCGGGATCGTACAAAAGAAAGTAACACGGACAAATGCAGGAATGAAAAATATGCTAAAGATGGATCGTTTGTCAAACGGGGGCTCTAGAGAAAAGAAAAAAAGGGAATCGGAAAATTCATCGGGTGGTAG
>Ga0179593_1263554_pt1 | contig 18662 bp, 12 predicted proteins | sample CZODoug2_1_08_16_FD_185931 | JGI IMG/M metagenome (GOLD analysis project Ga0179593, IMG submission 185931) | Vadose zone soil fungal communities from Angelo Coast Range Reserve, California, USA - CZODoug2_1_08_16fungal (PacBio error correction) | ecosystem: Environmental > Terrestrial > Soil >...
ATTAGAGTATAGCCAGTGAAAAAACGGTCGGGACGGGGGTAGACACCTACAGTAATACTCAACTCTCCTCCCCACATGAGGTCAGCAGTGACGCCAGCAAAATCATCGAGAGTCCCAAGAACCCCATCGAAAAGTATCTCCTATTAAACGTCGTGAGGACGGCGAGGACTCTTCTTCTTAAAATCTAATGTTCGCAAGGGAGCGACGACTTACAATATCATTTAACCAAGAGGTGGATATAATAAGGAGGCCAACTGTACAGCAAGGGGAGTTTGGGTCAGTCTTCTTCCTTGAGGATGGAGTAAGTGAGCTGATTCATATCGACTAAGGGTCTCCGGTAGCGTACGGCCAACCACGACTACTCGGGTAGCAACCAAAGGATGGGCAAAAGATGAAGAGGAACTCTGGGAATCTCTTTTGGCACTACGGGAGAGTTGCGTCCGCGGGTCGAAAAAGTAGCTGCTAGTCGCAACAAAAGATAGGACTCTTGGGGGACAGTTATTGCAAAAGCACGTAAAGGGGGGCGGGGTGATTGCGGGACGAACTGCCCTCTTTCCATAAAAGAGTTCCCGTATTTCCCTCGGGCCAGACGGTTCTCGGGGCAAAGGTGCCCGGCCTATTTCTATCAAGAAACGGATGGCAAAAAGGGACCCGAAGGGTACAAAAGGGCTCTTACTTGGCGGTAAAAAGTCGCCGTGGCGGGCCAAAGGGGAGGCTTAAGCACCTTCGGTCCCACGGCAGGAAGGAAAGGACAAGAACGGGTCTGAAGGCGATTGCGAGAACTAACGTCTGTGTCCCACAAGGCCGTCTGGGACGGTGAGAAGAAACAAGTCAGCTCAAAAAGGTTCGACGTCGTTTGAGAAATGCCCATTCAGGGGCTCGCCACCGAGGGACCATCCGTTGCGCACGTCCGGAGGTCGTAGGAGCTCACGGTCACGACCGGCAGAACGAAAAAGGTCGCCTCCCTGCGACGTGCGAGGGAAGGGAAAGGGAGCTTCATGTCTTCATTCGGTTGGAAGAAAAAAAGTCGGGGGTAACGAAGCGAATGTCTTTATTCATTGAGAGGAAGGCATCGGACGTCAGGAAAAAGCCCGTCGCTACCTCATCGCTGGCTAGGATCTTGCACGTACAGGAGGGAGAAGCAAACTCGCTTCGAGAGAGAAGAAACGCCACCGGCAAAAAATTGGACGTCGCGGCGTGCTGGGGAAGACGAGTGAAGATAGCTAGGTTTCACAATCGCCTGCGGACGTGTCTGCTCGCGAGCCATAACTCGGAAACGAACGAAGCTGGTGTTCGAAAGAGATAATTTAATTGTTCATCTGGGCAGGGGGCGGGAACCGGCCGCACTGAGTGCACACTTTTCCCCTCCTCTACGGGTCTCTACGCGGCGCTTCGCTGAGAAGGGAATACGCTAAGTAGGAAAAACCTTATATCGGCATGACCCCGGCGTAGACAAGACGAGGGCGGACTTCAACTCAAACTAAATCTAATATTAGATCTCCGAGGGGCCAAGCCTTTCGAAAAAACAAAAAATGGAGAAGGGAGATCATGAAAGACGAGAAATTGGGCTCAAAAAACCCTATTACTAGAGCAACAACAAATGAAAGAAGAAGATCCAGGGAGTCCCCATAGAACTAACGAGCGGATAGCTGCTAAGTTTTTGGTCAGGATAATCGTTCTGAACTAGAAGATCTTCGCGAGTGATCAGTCGGGCTAACCAGACTAGCTATAGTCGAATGAGTGAATCCGTCCTGCGGCATCTGTCTGGACCGCCGCGACCGTCGGGGGGGACCACAGCGGAAAGGAGTCGGTGAACAGTAAAGTGCGGAAAGAACAGGTCCGGGAAAGATCCGCTTCTTCTATACAAAAAAGGAAAACGCGTCCTAAGAGCATTGCTGGACTTTCTCTAAATGAAGACTCTAATAACTACAGGGAAGTCGAGGCCGAGCGTACAAGGGCTTAAGACCCGTCAAGAAATAACATCCCACACAAAGAAATCTGTTGACGCTTGGGGAGTTAGAGATCGACGATAATTTGTCGAACTCGCAAAAACGAAACAGAGCGCGAAAATACAGGGAACGGGGAAGCTTACGGTGTTCACGGGGCTCGAACAGTAACAGCGCGTACCGCTGCTGTTGTGCCATCCTCCCGGACGAGGAAGCCGAAATAAACACACCACCCGCGGCCGGAGAAAGTCAACCCCGCGGGAAGAGGGAAAACTGCGCGCGAAACAGAGGAGAGGACTGGCAAAACTCTCCGCGCCGCCGGAAGGGACGCCTCTGGGAGAAAAAGTGACAGTGGGACGACAAGATTAGGGACAGATCGCGCTGACGAAACTCGGTGAGATAAAGATCGCTTTCCTCCACCGGAAGAAACGGAAGGGGCGGAAGGGACAAATGGCACAGCAGCATTCATTGCTCAGGGCGGGAACCGTCGGATGGAGATGCTCCGCAGGCGCAGCTACAAGTGCGTACCGACTTCGACGAAAGTGGGCGAGTGACGCACCTTGCAAGGGGCGCGAAAAACTCGTGGAGGCTACTTTCAAGGCTAACAAAACGAAGGGTAGGGGCAAGGGGTCGGTGGACAATACGCCTCGCTCAACGGGAACGCGGGCAGTCTAAAGCTATGTTTACCAGTCGAAAGAGAAAAAAGGTGCCAGAGGTCAAGCTCAAATGAAAAATAGATCTCGTCGACAGACAACCGGGAGGTCCCCCCGGGAAGAGGAACCAGAGGGGAAACCAGCAACACGCTCTTACAGTGATCATTCCGTGGGCTCTACAACGAACGGCGTACACGTTTCTTGACTGAGTACTTCCGGGAAATGCATCTAGGAAAGTCAGGACCTCTAAGTCTCTAGGGTTTCTCCTCTTGCCCACCCCCTTCCTACTAAGGCTGCTCGGGGAAAGGCGACTGCGAGGGGATCATACGCGTGGGTGAAAAGGATCTTTTCGTCATCACGACCTAGGGGACGCGCGCGGTCGCGACGATTGCCGACGGGGACCCAGGACACGGGCAACCGCCTCATGGGGAGAGCTAATCTCGCGACAACTAAGCGGGGAACATTAACTGGGCTCAACTTGCGTCTTCAGTCTCTCCGTGGGGATGTGCCTGGCCAAACGAACGGGAGCAGGGCTTTGTATTAGATTTGAGGGAGGGGATCGCCTTCGGTATACACGTCGAAAGTCCCGTCGTTAGTTCTTCATGAGGGGGGGTAAAATCGTCGTCTAACTCTCCACTCTTCCTGAAGCTATGGAATCGTACTCGGGAGGACCGCGTAATCGATTCAGAAAAAAAAGGTCACGTCCTCGCAGCCCCAGCATCCTCGAGCTCAGGGAAGAAGAATCAAAGTCAATCGCCTGAGGGGACAGCTTTAGAGTGGGGGAAGGAGGAGCAAAAGTGTGCCCGCGCGTGGTCTGTTCCTCGGATCGGGCCAGCATGTGCGTACTCGGAGGGGGGGGCTAAAGGGAGGGACGGGAGAGCTGCAAATTATCACGGTCGGGTCCGTATTCTTACTTCTCGTGGAGGAGTACAGCGGCGGGAACTTCAGATACAAACACTTTGGGGCGGGGCTCGGATGTTGGAATTTTGTTCTTCTACTAGTTTCTTTCTTCGGGAGTAATCATCACCAGCTAACCGAAATGTCGACTCACGTTCGACTCGTCTTTACACGCTCTGAGCTAGTAGATAACAGAGGGTTTAAAACCTCCCGGAACTCAGGCTTCTCAGAATCCGAGTTATTCGGTAGAGAGACTGGGTCAGAAACCCACTCTCCCCTGACATGGGGAGCAGCGCCGTAGAGGCGCGCAGAGCGATGTACAGGCCGCGTATTTGGGCGCGGGAAAAATAATAGAGAACGGTACCGATCCGTCGCCTGGGATTTATAATAGGAGATACTGTAGGAGGTTGAAGAAACTCTAGAGCCGTAACACAAGTGAGTGACGTGATGGCAAAGGCAACGACTCACAATGGGCGATTTGCACTCTCGGAAAGAGGCATACGGCACAAGCCCCCGGAGAGCGACCCAAAAAAAAAACAAATTAGTATAAAATAGATATGGTGTCTCCCAGGGGACATCACCGACAAGCAGACGAGACGATCTAGCTTGAAGTGGAGAGCGGCGGACGAGACGTTGGAAAGAAGAGTAAACTGTGAACAAAGGAATATCGGGTTTATCAGTTAAATAAGAAGAAAGAGGGGGGGATTCTCAAGAAACTATCGGCCAAGTCGACGCTGTGACTCCTGGATACAGAGAGGAACGTACTAGGCCGGCGATGACGTATCTGGGAAAGGCTAGACGCGCATGAACACTACGTCAAATGAAAGCACCATGGGACTAATTAGGCGAAAACGACGAAAGAATTTCGGCGGGAAAAAACTTCCTGCTATAGTCGAATCTAGAGAGAGGGGAGAAATGTAAAGGCGGTTCGTCGGCGTCGCAAGTAACGCCTTTTACTAGAGATCTACCGGTAACAACAAGAACCAAGCGGTAATTGGAACCAACCAATAAGTCGGGGGTGGCGCATGCCATCCAAGGGGGGAAGCCGCGGCGAGGACAACCGAGAAGTAAAGTTCAAACAAATTTAACATGAAGGGAGAAAGCGAAGACGGGACAGTGCCGCGGGGGTCTGGTCTGAACTGCGCGATAGTAGAGACACCATAAGACCGGCGGCCAATCCCAACGTGCCGTGAGAAGAGAAGGCGAGATAAAGTAAGGGAAATTTACTTCTGAACAGTCTCAGTGGAAGCTCGAGGATAGGTGTAGCTAAGTTTAAACTTGAAGACGAGGACGACACTTCAGAATAATATTACGATAGAGAAAAAGAATCACTATGAGGGGGAAAACCACTAAATAAACTACGATCTACATTAAACTAACTACGGAGGAGCCGCAAAAGTCGACTAATTAATGATCATCGACAAGCCCGTAAACATCTAGCACTCTATTAAGGGTAAAAGAGATGGCCCTGAGGAAAGTGCCTCTAACCGCAAGGGAGCACACAAGTCTGACCTCAGGACGTCTCGAGGAGAAGTCGGGCTCGATGCAAGTAGTCGAGCGCTGCCTGTCAGTAAGAGTCCGTCGACTAATGAAAGACAGACGGGGGGCCGCGAATAGACATGGAGGGCCCAAGATCTCTGTTCAAAGCCTTTAATATAGGTCGGAAGGCGGGGAACGAGCCGACGGACTCGGGTGCTGGCGGGGGCAGCGGCTCGAAACGGTGACGGGGAGCGCTAACAAAGACAGGGAAATGCATACACGATGGGGGGGCAAAGACCGTTAAGTGGTTTTCGTCAGGAAAACAACCCTACGCAAGAAGGCTGTCTCTTGGGAGTGCTTATTCAGAGAGGGACGTTGGAAAAATCTGGTTCACCTCTAATTTAGGAGGAAGATATTCGATGCTCAAAGGGATGAAGCAATGTGGAACGGTCTTACATTTAACGATTTCGAGAGGGGTGGAAGAGTACATACTGAGTAAGAGAAAATAAATAGAGAGCTAGCACTCTTTCCCTCTGCAACATGCTTTCTGAAAGTTCGAGGGCCAAGCGATCCAATCTCGTCATCCAAGGGCTGGCAACAACGATGGTGTGGCAGCTCTTCAAGTGCGCTGGAGGAGCGTCTCAAACGGAGAAAGGGGTTCGGATCCGAGGAGAAGCTGAAGAGGGACTTCAAGGACACAGGGACAAATTTCTCCATCTAGGTCAAAAGAAAGGGAGAATCCGTCAGAAAGTGAGAGAGTCCGGTAGGCTAAGTCAGTGCCCCGCTATGTCCCATCCTTCGATAAAAAGGTCAATCGGAGGAGAGGGGAGTATCCGTTTTGTAAAAACGTGAAAATTTGGAGATAAATTTGGTCTTGCAGGCGGGCGCTTTGTACGACGAGTGATACGACGGGGTCCTTTGGGGGTACGACCTAGGGGTCTTCGTAGGTGTCCACGCTCAGGAGGAGTCACGTCTCGCAGCGAAAAGGGGGTTAAATGCGCTGAGAGCGAGAGTTAGAGCGAAAAAAAAGATTACACACTATTGAAGACGGCTTCCTTTTCTAGTGGCTAAGAAGCGAAAAAAAAGGGGGGAATATGAATGCGCAAAATATTAGAGAATCGAACTTACTCTCAAACTTTTCGGGGGGGCGAATAGCTGAAGGGAGGAGGAGTAAATCGGCCTCTTTTTGATACGGGGCCTTGCGCTACGCGTCTAGAGCAACTGGCATAACACTATGGCGCTAACCAGGAGGACGAATGCTGTGTGTGTACAAGTAAAAGCGGGTTAATCTACAACCGAGGAGCGTGCGCAGGGGGAAACTGGATATCCACTTGGGGGCGCTCTCAGTGAGAGGGCTGGACCGGAGGCGATGGGGGGCGATGCTTCGCGGTACGAGCTTCCGGATCTGACTGAGGAGCCCTCAAGATGCGCGGATTCGGCACAGTTACGTCGCCGAGGCGAAAGAAAAGTTAAACGTCGGACTCAAAACAGGGGCAAGAACAGACACCCGGAGACGCGGGTAGACCGTCGTAGAGGTAGTCTGGGCAAAAACACACATACTGGAATGCTCTATCCAAAAAAGGAAGGGACCACCAAGCAAGGGCCAGAGGGCGGGAAAAAAATTTACTATCGATCGCTACACGACTAGGGACACGGGGACATCATCGAACAGGAAGCGGAGAGCTGTCGACCTAGAGCATGTAGGGAAGTGAAAAGCAAGGGGGACGGTGCCTATGCCGACTCGTCGAGGTCGAGTGTCATGAGAAGAGACAGCCCAGAGGTGGAGAGGGAGGGAAGGGGGGAAAGCAGAAAGACGGACCGCCCTCCGGGACGAAGGCCTCTGCTCTACGTATCTCTACGTTCAAAGTGTAATTGCTTCCGCACGCGGCGGGGAGAAACAAGGTGAGGATGGAGGTGTTTACCTTGGATCGTCAGCTGGAACCGCAGCGGGGATCCGCTGGCTAACTTCAAGTTCCATCTTCGAGGGGGAGGGGAACAAAAGCTTTCGGCGTCGTATCTGAAGGGGGTACCAGACTCGGAAGGAAACGCCGACGTAGAAAACCTGAGCGTGTGAGGAAGGCGCGCAGCCGCCGGGACTGAACTATCACCACCCCAGAACTTGGTGCGAGGGGATTTCGATCACCCAGTTAGGCGGTAGACTCAAGTCCGGAAAGCTCAAGAAACGAGAAAGGATCACAAAAGTCGAGCAAGAAAGATAACTTAGGTTCGGTCCAGAAGAAAGAGAAAGGGTGGCATCATAACCAAAATCTCCTTACGAAGACAGAAGGGCTGGCGGCATGAGAGAGTCGGGGACCCGCAATATCTCTAAAACCACAAACCGCCTTCTCCTCCCCAAGCCGCATAAGAGCAAACTTAGCTGGGACAACTCTGAGATGGAATAAACTCTTAAGACCTCCTCCGTCCTCCTGAAGGGCCGCTTGAAGAAAAGTTCTGACCACTTCAAGATCACTAAGGTACATAGAACCGCCGACCGTCGCGAAGAAAGCCCTGGCTAAGGCCAATTGGTTCAAGAAGGGAGAGAAGAACCATTTGAGGAGGATTATTTGAAATCAAGCATGCCTACGCCTGAGAAGAACGCAGGGGAACTGCGGAAAAAACCTCACAAAACCATTTCCGCCAGGGCAACGTTGTCAAGAACCTAAGGGAGCCTACATAAAAGGGCGGCAAGAAAAGCTAGCGCACCTTCGGGGCGAAAAGTGCTGGGCCATCGTCCGTCATCGTACCTGGGGACGTAGAAACTCTCCCGGCTTCTTACAAATAGGCCATAGAATTGTGATGAGCAGGTTCCAAGGTCAGAACTGGGGTGGGCACAATCGCAAATCTCGCGAATAGAGTCCTCCCCTCCTCACAAATATAGAATGGCGTTTAACTTTCACGGCGGGACCTTTGCTGCTGCAGGGCTCAACTTCTTGGGGGGGGGGCACGACAAGACTAAAGGGGCACTTCCAAGTCATGAGAAAGCCTCGCTTAACCTCGCACACGGATAGAATCAACAGGGTTCTCCTCAGAAAAGAACTCAAAATAGCTCGACTAAAGGGACGATAGCACCAAGGCTTGTTTAACTCTCTTTTCTTAAGGAGAGGAGACGCAGAGGCGCAAGGGCGAACACAGGGAAGTACCGACTTGTAAACCTAGGGCCGCTCTCGACAGACGGACAACACAAAAATCTCTAGAGAGGATAGGTGTAAAAGAACTGGGAAAGGATCACATTGCTGGCGGATCAGGATGGTTAGACCTAGCCCGGGCCGGACATCCTCAAGAGTCGCGGATGTCTTGTAGATGAGAAGAAAAGAGATCGTCTTGCTTCAGGAGGAATGAGTCGTTCGTCGGCGGACTGCGTCTTAAAGTCTTGCTGTCATCCTCGAGCACTCTTCAAAGGAATCGTAACTAGGGGTCCTCTCTAAGAAATTCTGGAAGAGGAGCCGTCCTTCACCGGGCTAAATAGAAGCATACTCTTCGCGGCGAGCCTCAACGAAAGACGCCGTCCTCGAGGAGAGTATGGCACTAGCGTCACCTGGGTATGGATCGTGGAGGGCTACCAATCGCCGGAGGATCTACGATCGGAGCCGTAACCCGAACCGCGGGGACAAGACGGCTTCGCCTCACCTTGAGGGGTCCCGGAGTGGACGCTGAATTCGCGCTCGTTCGACGAGTCCCACGACCTCGGGGGTGGCGACTGAGAACCAATGCTTGGGTTAAATATACTACGGTCCAGGGTGGGCTTAGTTGGTGACACCAATGTCATACTATGGTCGTCAAATAAAGCGCCGAAACCGAGGGGGGGAATCGTTAGACGGAGACTCTCAGATAGATCTTCTAAGGCAGTTGTATCCAGACTTCTTCGCTCTGGATCGCAGGGTACTGCGAGAGAGCATGCATGAACGCCGCAGGGGGAGAAGGCAGCAGTCAAGGAGGGGGACGCTGGCGATCAGAAAAGTCAAGCAAGATATTACTGGGGAGAGCGTAGGAGGGCTGTAAATGAGGGGTCTCTCCTTGTAGGGGAGGACTCGTTGGTGTCAATAAAGAAGAAGGTCGAGTTAAAGGACTCTGACGAACTGCTAGGTTGGGTGCGGAACAAGGTGCTAGGTCGAGGAGGTACACACTCAGAAAGTGGGGGGGGCAAATCTACATTACTCTTCTACTAGGCAGGGGAGGGGCCGGCGATGCTCTCGAGCAACAAGGTATGCTACACACTCTAGGGAAACCTACGAGACACGAAAAAGACGCAGAGACGGCCCAAAGCAGGGAGGTTGAGGGGACCACACTAGATGGGAAAAGACAAAGACGGAACTCAGCTCGTTGACTTTCCTCAAAATCACCGAGAAGTGAGTGCACATGAGAGGATAGAATCGTACACCAAAGAAAGAGCTCTACCGTGAAAAAGGTCGCGCGCGGAAAAACAGAGGGAGGTCGTCTCCAGAGATCAGAAGAGTCTAAACGAGAAAAAGGCGGAGGCTGAGCTCACCATTTGGCGAGCAGAGAGGAATAGGCGATAAGAAAGACGAAAAATATTGCAAAAAGAAGATGAGGATCGCGATCTACGCGGCTAACGAGTGACAACTCGTTCTTCTCGGCAGGATACAGATGGGGAAGCTAATAGTCTACATATTATAACCCAAAGAGGGGATCCCAACGGGGGGCAGGTGTGCTCCATCTACCAAACGACGTTTAATCCTACTTACTCTCAAACCCGAGTGAAGTAGCTCGGCAAAAAAAAATGAAGGGACCGAAACATTGAGACAGTTCCAGCGAATGACTTGCATAATGAAAGGTCGCTTTGCATGCGCCAGAGATGAGGAACGTCCGAGGGCCTGGGCGTAGTAAGCGTGAAATGCTGAGAAGGAGAGAAGAACATTAGACGAGAGAAAAAGACGACTCTTTACTACGGCTCTAGATTAGAGTCGCAAGTAAATTGGGAACTCAGGAAGGTGAAGAAGGGAAACTTTAGCTCGTCGGGGACGAAGATGACCTATAATTAAGAGCTCGCCGAGAGAGACACAGGAAGCAAAGGGAAAACGAAAGACAGCAACAGACGTGACCTGACTAATACTACTACAAAGAATGGAAAGTCATCTGTACAATAAATACGGCCCGAGGATCCGATTCTCTGCAGCCAACGGAGGAAGGTAACCTTGCCGAGAAAAAGACAGCGTAAAAAGTCTAAAAGAAAAGACTTCTCATCTTCAGAGAGCACGTGTTGAGAACGCGGCCGATTCCATCTAATTCGATAAGTACGCTGCCGTCGGAAGATCAGGAAGAGGTTGCTCTGAACATAGGCAACGATGAAAAAAAATATATAGGGCGGGGTAGAGGTTCGTATCACTAATCAGCAAGGATGGCTTTGGCATGGCTCAGCCGGATCGACAGAGTGCGCTTTCCGTGCTGAGAGGATTTCAACTCTGAAAAAGACCTGAACGTCACGGAAAGCTCTTTTCTAACATGCACAATTCTCGGACAGGCACCGGGGGAAGGCGCGTGTAAGGATATGATTTCTGCCCAGGCGTGTAGAGAGAGAAAAGATAAACTCGACGGGAGGTTAAAGTCGCGGTAATCCGACGCTGAAGACCGGTTCTCGGATCGGCCTATAGGCGCGAGGCCTAGGGGACTCTTCCCTACTTTTCTATTTCGAAGGCAAGAGACGCAAAGGGTCTCCGCCCCCGGCGGCAACCAGGTATCAATCGCAAAAAGAGGGAGCAAGAGAAACGGGGCGGCTTCTCAAACTTCCCTACTTGAATGAAAGCAGACTCTGAGGGAAGGGGGGGAGAGTCCCTCAGGTTCCCACCTTCCCTGTTATAAGAAGGTAAGCTGGAGGAGAGAATTGTCGTTGGGGTTATCGGGGCAAGGCGTGAGAAATACCAAAAATCCGTGAAGGGCTAATCGGAGGACTCTTCGCTTCAGAGTGCCGGGTTTGACCGGAAAAAGACGAAAGGCGCGGGAAGATTGGGGGGCTACTTCGTCTGTGTCTTGGCACGGAGGAGGAACGGTTGGTGGTTCGAGCTGTCGAAAAAGCGTCCGGGGGACAACCTCAGCCATGAGGCGCGAGGGCCTTGCGAGGAAGATGCTACACCGTTGAAATCATACCAGTTATCGACTGGAGAATTGAGAGGTGCAGAATAAGGACGCGGACATTCGCACCTTCATCAACGACGGCGAGACCAACCTCTGTAAAACCATGTGGCGGGGGGCAACATCGAGGAGGTCCGTTGCCGTACTCGACTCGACTTCCTCCAGAAAGAGTTCATCGGGTGTAAATGTCTATCTAGGACGGGCATCCTGCTGACCACTACAAAAAGCTGGGGGAAAAGATGGGGGGAAGTTGAGAACATGGGATCAACGCGGCAAGGAAAAGGCGAATCAACAATGTTCGGCGCCAGAATGCCTTCTTCTTCGCGAGAGGCGAAAACTGGGGGGAGAGTACTTCTGCTCATAATCAGTCTGGCATGCCCCACCAACGACGAATCTCAGAACGTGATTCACGAGTCATCGAAGGACGCATGCTAAAGGGGCAACGAAAAAAAAGTGTCGCCGCGGTAGACAGATCGGGAATGGTGATTACAAACAAAACCAAAATCTGGAGTCTCTCTAAAACAAAAAACCTGATATTAAATATATATAACCAGAGGGGACGGAAAAAGGCCCCCCAAAATGCGCAAATTCCAAGAAGGGAATGGATAACCGAAGGGGGTGGGGGGTTGGATTAAAAAAAAGCGGAGCTATGCGAAGAGTTATCTCCTCGCTAGGCAGGAGCTTTAAGTGAAAAGACCGTGAGAGTCTCGAGGTGAGGCATTCATGGACCGAGTAGGCGCTTAGAGTACTAGACGGATGAACAAGAAAACACAAGAGACGCGGGTGGAAACATTGTGGGGGGCGTCCGGGTCCCTTGTCACCCTAATAGAAGCGAAGTAGAACGCAAAAAGGCATCATCTCGAAAGAACACAAAAAAGTAAATTGAGAAGGGTCAGAGAAGTGACAGATCGAGGAAAAAGATGAGTCAGGAGGAACAAAGACGACGTGCACGCGTGGTCAAAGTACTCCGCATTGCCCCCACCTAAAAGTGTCTTGGCGAAGGGGGAGTAAAGACTAGTAACTCTCTTGCGATCAGGGAACCTGTGAAGTCAAAAGAAGAGAAATCTATGGAAGAGAAAATTTGTTTCTCTGTTCCTAACTAGAAAGGTCGAGAGCGACCCTCCAAAAGTACTTAAATTGAAGTCCCGTAGCGAAGGAAAGGCGAACCAAAACCGCCGTCTTCCAGTTCCCCGCTCGCCGGGAATAAAAAGAAAAACTGCGCGAGAAACGAAGGGGCCACCCCGTCCGCTCAGAAGAAGGTCAAGGCCTTTGCGGAAGGCATAAATCCCACTCGGCGGAGAGATAAGCGAAGATCAGAAACCGGCGCGGGAAACTCTTCGTTCCCCCCAGAAAGGGAAGTCAGGGGCGCTCCATTGGGCACGGCAGAGGATTTGCCTCGGAAGGCGGGGGACCAACTCCACGGAGGAAGGCGACAACAAAAAACGAGGGCGGCCATTGAAGGGGACCAGGCCAACATGTTGACCAGCAGGGAGCGAGACCTCGGGGAGATTAAATTAAGAAGGATCACCGTCAGAATGGGTGCCAGAAAACGAGAAGGAAAGTGCCTTCTAACCGCGGGCACCGTCTTAACCTCATACAAACGCCAAGGACGCCCGGGCCAGCTCACGCCAGTTGGTATAGAGCTCGACCAAAAGGACAAATTCCGGGCGCGGGGGAACGCTGAGTGAACAGCGCCGCTTCTTTCTGCGAGCCCGTGTGATGCGAAAAAGGAACCGGCGTAGTTCGTGTTGGGCCTCACTACAAGGCACCATAGTCTAAGATGTGAAGCTCACAATCGTAATAGGAGCACGGAAATCCGCTGAAAGAAAATACGCGAAACGAGGGGTCTGACTTCTACGATCCCTTCTGAGAAACGTTGCGGTTGGTTAAATACGGCGCTTGTTGAAAAGGCAGGACGAAGCATAGATCACAGGGGAAAAATGCCTTCCTAAACCTCTCTGCTACTTTTTTAAAGGGTCGATAATGAGAAGAAGATGCTTTGGCTTTTTCACGTCGCTGTCGGGGGGCGAAGGCTTGACACAATCGCCTGGAGGTCTTCTCCGGACGTGGTCAGGCGGACGAGATGATCGTAGGGCTCGAAGCTTCTACGGGAAAAGGAGTGAGGGCAGTCGTCGTGTGTCTAGAAGTCTTACCACCATCGGAGATAAATCGGCATCCTCGGAAGAACTAGATCTTCGGAAGGGGGAAAGTCGCCGTCGCACGGGAAAGAGACTTAAATCATAAGCAGGCTCCCATCGGTGTCTCGGCGCGGACGGAGGGGGGAATGGTGACGGCCGTTCTTCAAACCGATCGCTCGTGGGGGAGGAGACCTCGCGCAGGGTAATCGAACGGAAGAGTACCCCACACGGGAAAATGGGGGGGGGGGCGTGTACAGAGTGGTCTGTGGAGAAAAAAAGAAAAACCCAAAACTACCTTAGCAACGGTACAAAGGAAAATGGCCGAGGACGGAGAGGGGGGCGCGTTCTCTTCTAAGTCAAAAGCTTGGCGGGGGACGACACCAAAAAAGGTTAGGTATCGAGAGTGGGGTGTTGTCTGAGCTCTCGTAGAGATATCGCGAAGACTAACAGCGTGGATAGGTTCTCCCGTAGTACGATCCGCGAGAGAGCAGGCAGGTTTCTACTCCCGCACTCGGAGTCGTCCTTTCTCGAATAGGATCGCCGGGGTTGACGGAAAGCACCTCTTTTGGAAAACCAAGCTAATCTTATAGGGGCCAAAAAAGACAGCCTACTTACTGGCGAGATGGGTACGGCCAAGAAAGAGGTTCTCTACGAGACTTGAGACTTTTTTAGATAATTCTATAAGCAGCGGTGACTATAGTACGTAAGTTCTTACAGACACGTGTGGCGCTTTCGGACTTCGGGTCAACGCGTCGCCGAGGGAGAGTTGAAAAGCTGCTTGATAAAGAGCGATGGCAAAGGCTAGTCGACAAAAACAACAACTGAATATAAATTACTCAGGAAATCAAAAAAAAAGAGAAAAGAATAATAGCCGATCTTTCCCAAAACTGAGATAGTCATTCTGATAGTTTCAGAAAAAGGAAAATACAGGAGAAAATGTTTGAGTGAGAAAACATGTCCGGTCAACGAGGGACTTCTAAAAGGAGACACAGTATAATACTAGATGCAAACTTGGATCTGTCGCGCGAGCCATTAATGGAGCATTATTCGTCCGCGGAGCCATCGCGCTCTACGAACTCAATAAGGGGGGGGATCTTCCGAAGAGATCTGAGGAAACGAAGGAACTCGCCTACGGTTAGGGGTGCTACAACTTCCAAGACTCGTATAAAAAGCGAGAGAGAGACGCGCGAGCACCACGCGGCATATACGACGGAAGGGTTAGTTATCCTCCCTTTCGCAGATTCCGACCTAAAAATGCTAATCAAAGGAAAGAGACGAAAACTTCGATGGGATCATAGAAACAAAAAGGAAGTTTGCGCTAGACCGAGAGCTCAAACCGTGAACAAAACGGAGGACGGCGATCCTAAGAGATCTTTCATTAAAGGGAAAGACGAAAGTAGAGTCAAAACCTAGCCGGGTTCTCCAAAAAGCCGAGCTGAATCTCGCGGTGAGAGGTAGAGGGGTTATGAAGAGAGAGATGATATTAAAGCACTCTTACTTTTGATAAGGAAGAAAGAATAGAGATGGCTATTACTACGTAAGAAAAGCATCTCCCTATTTATATTGGCAATAGCCACGACTACAGTAAAAAGAACAGTAAGACGGGGAAGGAGTCGGAGGGGGTCGATATCACATACCTCCTCTATAATCAGTGAGAATGTGAATGAATCCGTATTTCACCGTGCTCCCAAAAATGGAGTTTCTCAAGGAGAAGAATTCTCGAAGTCTACCAAGTAGGCTATGCATGCCCTATAAGGAGGTGAAAGTCTCCAAGGGCGGAAGAGAGGGAAAGGAATTATTCATCCCAAAGCTGGTAAAAAAGAGCTGGCCGTCCGTTAAAAGAGTAGAGAATAACGTCTCTTTTGATTGAGGGAAAGGGGGATTAAAGGATCGATTAAAGGAGACTCTTTCCTATGACGGAGCGCGTGGAGGCCGTGTCGAGGGAGCCCAAACGACGGAAGTAGGTGGGGTGAACGAAAGACAACTTCAATGGCAGAAGACGCTGCTCTGATCGTTTTTCAATAAGGAAGAGAGCGTACCAGCGTGTCAGCTCCGTCGCAACTTCTTATCTATGGGCAAGTGGAGGGCCAATGTGATCGGAAAAAGTCCGAGGGGGGCAGAGGGCGGAGTCCCGCGGAGATCAGCAGGACTTCCCTAAGGTCACCCTCTTTAGCTCTGCCCTGAGGATGAATAAACCGTCTTTCAACCTTTGAAAGGCGTCAAGGAGCATGAGTGAAAAAAAATGCCGGAAGGGAGGATTCTAAAAAGGTCCCTACGGAATGCCGAGTTGAATACATCGCCGTGCATTGCAGAAGTAAACGCTGAAAGACAGTGACGCAAAGGGGTCACTTCTTCGAGAGGTTTCTAGTTTATCGGTCCCTGTCGTGAGCTTAACAAGGTCATCTCGTTTCGGGGCAAGCGCGAGAAAAATCCGCGGGCCGGGTGGGAATTTGGCCAAAAAGGGGCCGGCGAAGGCGAAGGTTGAATGGGTCTACTTCAAGGGGTGGGGGGAGAGCAGATGGAGGGCTTCGTGTACCTTCGTCAAAGGCCAAGATGAATCGCTGAGTTAGCGCTCAGAAAACTTGCGGGAAAAGTGAGAGTACCTAGATCTCTTTCTCTCTCTCTAGTACGGCCATATCTACCAAGCTCTCGCGACAACAGAGCCAAGAAAGTTGCTTTTGAAATCGGGGAAGAACCGCGCACGCTCGCAGATTTATAGAACTGGCGTCTGTGTAAGGATCGCGATCGGCAAGCTGCTCGATGCCGCAAGCTTTTTGTCGAACAAGATACTATGGACGGGGTGTACGACTGGGAAAAATTAGGTCGGCGTAAAAAAAAAAAAGGCGAAAACTGGTCAACCTCACTCGATCCAGGTCGCTCGCTAGCGGAAAGGACGTGCGAGGAAAAGGCGGCTCCGTATCTATTAATGAGAAAAAAAGCGGCGGGGGAACCGCTGTCGAATCAAGAGGGGGAGATCTACGAGGAGCAGAGCTCCTTTGAAGAAGAAAAATTGTAAAACCGCAGGGGAGAAGAAGAGGAGAAGTTCAGTTTCCCTCCCCCTCTTTAATCTCTAACACACAAAAAAAAAGTGGATGTGAAAGGGAAGGCGGAGAAAAAGGGGGAGATCAAGCTCGGGAAAGGGAGAAAAAAATTGGTTTGCAAAAAAATAAAGGATAGGAGAACCTCGGATATCTCCGGTCTAGTTCGAGCATCTGAGAGGAGAGTGGAAGTAGGCAACTCCTACCTTGAGAAGTAAAGAAGTGAAATGAAGCCGTACGAGAGGAACTAAGCGCTGAGGATCATTGGATCACCGAAAAGCCTGAAGAATTCTCTCATTAGTCGAATTACGGTCGAACACAAGTCGGAAAGGGAACTGAGAGGAAGGAAGAATCGATATCATGCAAAAAAAAAAATCGTCAGATGAAATCTGGTCACAGTAAAAAAACGGACGCGAAGGATAATCTCCACAAAGCCCATCCGGTTTGATCTGGGTTCTATCTCACATAGTTGGCTCTCCTAGGCTTTAGGAAAAGAGGAAGGCCAGCAGTCACTGTAGCGTACGGTTGTGAGATCTCATCGCCAGTTAATCGAGATAATCGCGGAATCGTTCATGCCGAAGGAACTAAACGGGACATCGCTCTACCGGAAACTCCAAGTAAGAAAGGCCCCCCGCCGCCGGGCTCAACCTGCTGAGGAAAATAAAACCTCTGCAGGAAGAACACGGCCGCGGAAAGAAACCTCCTCCAGAGTTTGAGCACCTTCTACCTCTTGGCAGAGAAAAGACGGAAAATATCCAAAAATTCTAGAACTTAACGGCTTACACGAAACGGGAAAAGGGGGCCACGGTTCTCTCCATTTCAATCAGGATGGGAGAGCCAATGCCTGCTCCAACTTCTACGCCCGGTAGGAAGAAGATCCGAACACCTTAATTGAGGCTGCCAAAGGGTTGGCCAGTCCAGCTCGCGCGTTTGATTAAACCTGCGCAACCACTGGACGGTCAGTAGAATCTTGGCCGCGCGCGGTAAATACCTCTTTCATTCAGAAAAAAGCTCACCGAGGAATCGAACAAGGGATGCCGACCGGCCAGAATAATCTTGAGAAAAAAAGAGTAAGCTCTCTCCCAGCGTGTACGCCACTGAAGCAGAAATCAGAAACCAAAATCGGATGATGGCCGCTCAAAAAGTTCTTTACCACGGATTGCGGGGGGGGGTCCAGAGGCGACCTACATAGGAGATAAAAGAAGGGAAGGCGAAGTAGATAGATCACCGTTCCTCGAGTCAAAGCCATAAAGGAGCACGGAGTTCGAAAAATGCCCGGAAGTAGGAAAAGGCTGTGGAAAGAGCGACGTGGCGAAAGACAAGAGCGTCGGGAGACGGAGGGGAGGCGAATAAGACTACTTTCCTCTAAGTCGATACGGCCCGAAGAAAGGTTGCGAAAAAGAGGAGTCTCGAACGGATGGGTTCCTCATTCGACGCTGTTGGAAAAATGTATTCATCGGGGTACCGAAAACAGTGGGTCTGCCGGGTCCGAGCGAGGAGATTCTTTAAAACGTGTGATGTACTCGTATGCGACTTCGGAAGGAAGGAGTTAAGGGACCCAGTCGAGGGGAACCCGGCAGTAAAGGAAGTCGTCTTCGTCGAGGGACGTAAAAGCTCACTGAATTGTAGCGAGTTGAGAGGCCTCGGAAAGGGTAGAATCGGAGACACTAAGAAAAAAAAAAATTAGCCGTCGAACCTTAAGGGAGAAAAAGAGACATCCGAGCACAGCAGTAGAAGAAGAGCTCTTCTGGAACTCGAGAGATACAGGAAAAAAAAAGAAAGAAAGCGTCGCGACTTCATCGAGCATTCCCCTTAAGGAGCCAATCAGGGACTGTCCAGGGGAACAACCACCTCGTATCCCTCCGGGCGCGCTTAACATCCATTGCCTTCCCAGGAGTGTCAGCGAAGTAGCGGGTTCGCGGGGAAGCAAGTCGGCGGAAGAAAAGACCGCTGGGGGAACGAGGGAAACAAAAATCGGATCTCTGCGAGCTGTTCTTTTTTGGAGGGAGGATATTGTCTAACATAGGAGGGAACTATCAAAAAGAAACCGGCGTTTCTCTTCAGAAGGAGGGGCGAGCGGCGCGCTCGGGCGCACGGTACGAAGGGGAGCACCTGGGAAAGAAAGAGGAAATCATCATCTCAAACAAAGTACTAGGATAGAATGGTTTCAAATCCCGAAGAGAAGTTAGGTGCGTACAGAGAGAAGGCCGCTGGCGGAATCTTCTATAAACCGAGCCCTTTACTTTCAAGGCAAAAACAAAAAATCAAACGGAATCTCTCACGGATCAAGGTGGGAAGACGCGTCCTTCACTGACGAACGTGGCTCATGGACCTTGATCAGACGCAGCAAGGTTCTCGGGGCTCTTGATGGCACCCGCTCTCCACAAGGAAATTTGGACTCCAGCAAACGTCAGAGGCTGAACT
>Ga0179593_1288695_pt1 | contig 18661 bp, 22 predicted proteins | sample CZODoug2_1_08_16_FD_185931 | JGI IMG/M metagenome (GOLD analysis project Ga0179593, IMG submission 185931) | Vadose zone soil fungal communities from Angelo Coast Range Reserve, California, USA - CZODoug2_1_08_16fungal (PacBio error correction) | ecosystem: Environmental > Terrestrial > Soil >...
AGACCTTTTCTTAGGATCCGAGGAGAAACTCCATTTTACGTGGAATCCCGAACACGTAGGGGGGACCGTTTTGAATGTACAAAATTCTAAAGTCAGAAGAGAATCAGCCCCCACCGGGAGAATCATCTCGAAAAAGCGACGGGAGTCGGCAAAAGGCGTAAATTATTCTTGTGAAAAAGGCAATCCCGACGATTACCTTCTCTTCGTTCCTAGGAATCGGCACTGGCGAAGGTCAACGTACACAAGGAAGAAGAATCAAGCCAAGGAACCTGAAGAATTTATTACGTGGGTTACGGCGGCAAAGGGAAAATGGGTCAGTACCCAAAGTAAACGGTGTCAACCAAAGTAACCGTCACGAATAAAACAGTTTGGGGGGGGGGAGAGGGCGGAGAAAGGACAGGAAAAAAAGCCGCAAAGTCAGTAATGTTTGTAGTCAATCCTGAAATATATGTTAGTGTGGGAAAGAAAAAAGCCGCGCGTCATTTTGCATCAAGAGTCGTAAAAGAAATCCAATCGGAGCATCGGAAATTCGTAAGTGTGGACGGTAATCTCGCTAGGTCCATTTTTTATCCCATGTTTGGACGAAAACGGAGAACCCCAACGAAAGGGGGGGGTAGACTTTGCCCATCCTTCATCGGGGGGGCGGGTTGCCTTTGCAACATGGCTTTACCTAAATTCAAACAGGCTCTGGGCCTACGGGCAGTCTTCACGGGGGAGAGAAGCACCCTCTTTTGGTGTCTATTCGGAAGGTAAAGTCTATTATCGGCAGGCGGACTCAAAAACGGAGGGGTAACCCTCCGAGGAAATGACAGTGCATCGAGAGGGACGAGGGTGAACGTTACCGAAAACAAGTGTCATTAAAAAACCAGAGCCTGAAACCAAAAATAATCGGAGTAAAAGGTGACATGAGGGAAAAGACTCCACGTAAATACAATGAAGGGGGAACATTATCTGAAACCGGACAAACGGACAGAAGGGAACAACTTTAGGGATCTGCGGTCCTGTGTAAAAGAAAAAGAGTCCGGCTTACCAAAGGATGACGCAGGAATACAATCACGTTAACCGCCGGGCTGCCGGAGCCAAAAACCGTCCCCCTCGCCTGAGAGGTCAAAAAGGAGACCTTAGCCCACCGGGGGCAGCCCTTCCCTCGGAACGAATTCGCGTGTAAAAATAACTCCATGGGGGGCTTGGTAAGGAAACGCGCCTTACAGAGGCGGTGGAAAAGGAGCAATAAATCGTTGGCTAAAAAAGTCCTAAAAAGTTACGAGGAAGGGTTCGAGCAAGACCCATCCGGCCTGGGCACCACACTAAATAGTGGGACCTCATTAGTTGAAGGAAGAAAATTTCTCTCTAAAATTTATTGAGGGAGAGAAGGTGTTGGGTACGCGGAAAAAATTTCCATATCTATTTCGGGATTGGGAGAAGGGCCGTCTTTTAGGTACTAGGGTTTTCCTATGCACACTCACTCCTCGCGAAACGGGCGCCTAAGGTGTCGTCAACAAATTTCTTTGCGTCCGCTGGGGCTCCCTCTGTCTATGGGTTTCCTCGAAGGTAGTTTGCGGGAAAACGGCGGCGCGCAGAACAAAGTACATGTCACCTGCAGCCGCGGGTTTTGGGAAAAAAGAAAAAACTCAATTCCGGGACGGGGAGTCGGGAAATGCTTGGTGGTCCTGAGAGGGGATGGAGTTCCAAAAAAAAGGGAAAGCCATACCAAGAGGGTACCAAATCGAAAAATACCTATGAGGGAACTAAAACATTTTCCTTGAAATTAGTTTCACTCTTGAAGTAAGGGGGAACGAAAGCTGTATGTCCAAAGGGAGTGAGGGAAGTTTACTGCCAACCCACTCGAGTCCCCCCAAAGAACAGGAGGACCTCCAATTTTTTTGTTACGTGGGGGAAAACGTAAGCGAGAGTATTCGGCCTGTATTTGGGAAAGCGGGGAACAACTTCACGCCTGCCTTGGCGGAAAGAAAAAAACGTATGGGCCTCTCCTTTGATTGAGCAGAAATGGGGGGTTCAGGTGTGCCGCACAAGGCAAAAAGACTGACAGCTCGCTTCAGGAAGGGGCGGGCTTCTTCTTGTGAGGTGGCCTTGCTGGACGGCAACTCTTCCTTCACAAAAATCCGCCTTAGTTATCCGTTCAAGTAGGAACTGATCTATCTCGGGGAGTTCCTATATAACTCTCAAAAACACCAACTCGTGCTGGACAAGTAATTATTAGACGGGGGAGTGAAGAGAATCGAACGATATGGGGGAATCGCCGCGAAATAAAACACTACCTGTTTAATTCTAGGAGGGAAGGGTCCATTCTAAGAAGAGACTACAAAAAGAAAAGAGGGCCGGAATACTTCCGTGGGTTTAACACTGTATTAAAACAAGTCTCGTGAAGAAAACAGGCCGATAACGAAATCAAAGGGAAGGGAAAATCGCAAGGGGAATGAACACGGCTGACCGTCAAGGCCGGAAACTCCGTGGGCACAACGTAAAGAGCCAAAAGTTCTGTTTAGGAGGGGGTTACGAAGGGCCGTTGGGGAAAAAACGGAGTCTTGGTCAATAGCTGATGCAAACGGATTCGTGAGAAATGCAACGGGCCACGAATTGCCAGCACGCAGGGCGAAAACTCCGCGGGCTTTGTAAAAGAGCGGGGGGAGGGGACGTAGGGTTTTTTTCACCGCACGCAAGGGAGAAAGGTCAAAAATAAAGGTGAAATCGGGCCGTCGGAGGGCCTGACCGATGGGACAGTTGCCCAAAATTCTCCGAACATGTTTACGGGACGTGGGGTGGGCAAGAAAAAACCTAGGTGAACTAAGCATCTAGAAAGAGAAAAATAGGAACTGGGATGTCCCAGCTGTGGCAGGAGTGTTTCGCGCGTTAAGGCAGCGGAAAAGGACCCAAAAGCGGCCTGCACCGCAATTTAAAAAAACAGAAGTCGAGGGGTCATTACTCTTAAACCACAATATGAGGAACGCGAATTCGTCAGAGGGGAACGCCGAGCGGGAGGAAATTAAGGAGGGCAGCCTATCGCGTCGTGGGTTCTCGCAAGGTGACATTGCGAGGACTTCTAAGACGAAAGAGGTGTAAGTGTTGAATATTAGCAAACGTAGTGCAGTTCCTGCTAAAACCGTGAATGTACAGAGCTTCGTCGGAAGATTTCAAGCCCAAACGAATGCGTGACAAAAGAAAAAACGGGGTAATGGGGGAATGTTTGGGATCAACGGTCGCAACGTTACTCATAAAGGCAGTGGTTCGGGACGTTTCCGGGGCGGTGTTATTTTGAATTGAGGGAATTCCTAATAGAGAGCATTGAAAGATTCTTCAAAAACCGGGGGCGAGGCACTAGGAGGGAGTCTTCACTTGTCGTTTGTCGTGGTTTTCACACATGTTAATGTGGAAGAAACAGGCGTGTCGCCTTGACAAAATCTTCCCCTTTACTACACAAGTTAATTTGCGGGTTTAAAGATCCTTGGGGAGTAGTAAGGGGACCATTATTAATTTTCGGAGCAGAAGAAAAAAGAAAGCCCCTTCTCCTTTTTAACGGCCGTTGGAACTTTTTGGGAACGGTACCGGGAGGGCCGAATCTTATGCTGGGGGTGAAAACGGCCCCGCGAAGGTCTGTAAAACCAAACCGTGTGAGAAAGGTGAATACACTGAGAGCCTATGAAGGGGGGGGTAGGTTCGAATTTCCTCACGTTTGGAAAGCCCACCCCGGGAAGTCACCTAAGGGTGGCCATCCGACCTTTGAAAAATACGCTGTACAAATGGCAGAGAGTGCCAGGCCCGACCGTAGTGATGGGGTCACAGGCAAAGTGCTATTGGTGGGTTGGAGGGGAAAATTAGGTTGACAATTGACGCTGTTAGGGATGAAACCACTTTGAAAAATGAGGATAGAAGGCACTTCCAAACAAAGGAAAAAGACATGGCGTCTCATCCATTCACCAACTTTAGCCAAAAGGCAGGGAAAGGGGGGGGGGGGGGACAAGAAAAACCCGACACACACACAACGAACCCTAGTGGGGGGGGGGAGTGGGCCTAGGGGAACGAGGTACTAGTATAACTGGGGCCCCTTTATTCCTCGACTCTCATCGGGGGAGAGGGGCGGCGCCAAAATTACCCCCTAGGAACTTCTGAGATCCAGAAGGGTGACTTAGGGCAACTCAGGAGTAAAATACTGCTTGAGGGTGGGAGGGGAAGTCAGAACAGGCCGCAAGGGCCAGATCCGCTGCAGCGTCGGGGGGGGGGAGGGAAAAACTAATGGCTGTGGAAAACGTCTTAGGGGTCTGATCCATTGTGTGGACCATCGGGAGGAAGTTAACGCACCTGGTGTAAATTCATTCGGGAACAGACTTAGGCTACTCACATCAAAAAGGGGAGGGGGAAGGCGCCGCCGCGAGAGCCTCGCATTGCAGGGAGAAAAACCAAAAAAAAAATTTGTCCAGCCCGAGCGTTGATTTGCATCTAGATCAGGGGGGGGGAGGGAAAGGGGACTCTAATAATGGGGCCTGGACAGCAAGCGGCCAGGTAGATTGTGTTCGGCCGGGAAAAAAAAATACAGGCGTCAATCTCATATCCGCTTGCTCATAGAACAGGGGAAAACTTGGGAGAAAAAAAAAAAAAAAACCAGCGCGCGGATGGCGCACCGAGAGCACGACACAACAACGTAGAAGGAGAGTCCATCCCTCCGCGGACTGAAGGTGGAGAGAGATGGAAAAACCTTGGGAAAGGGGTTCGTCTCCTTAGTGAACGAGGCGCTTGCCGCTCGCTGCGATGAGGGAAGGGAATCGTCCGGCAGGAAATCCGAACAAAAGCAGTAATGAAAAGGGGGCGCACAGTAAAACTCGGCGAGACAGGAGTAGAACCACTGCGAAAGAAAGGGCAAGTCCGTTTACGTATTCTTGCAAGGGGGGAAAGACAAAAGTTAGACTAAGTAGAACTTGAAGGAAGGCACGACAGGGAGGGGGCGGACGTAGGGCCTCCTAATGTCAAACGAGGGGAGAAGGGAAAAAGCACCACCGCACACAAAAACTATCCCTGGCTCCGGAAAGACTATTCGTGGGGGGGGGCAACTCCGAAGCTGAGATAGTGACCTGTAAAAAGAATGAAGCGCGTGGGAGACTCCCTTTGTGACACTCGTACAGAGGGAAAGTCGTTGACGAAACGACTTATTGAAGTGAAAAAGTGGGTGGAAAAGAGGCAGAGGTGGGGGCAAAACGGGAAAAGATGAAGAAAAAACCAAAGAAAATCCCTCATTTTCGAAATGGGCGAATAAATGTTGGGGGGGGGAGGAAAGCGGTAAAAGGGTGTGTGTAAGTGCATCATTCAAGAAATGTAGCTGTTCAAAGGGGAAAAAAGCGGTCGGTCGGACGACCCATATATGTCGGTCGTCAAAAGGTCCCATAACAAGAACGAGGGGCTCGGGTGGAGGGCCTGGCGCTAGTTAAAAAACTTGGACAGCGGCTGAATGGGGGGAAACCCCCCGTCATGACCTTGGAAAAGGGGGGGGTTCTGACTGAGGAAGTAGTGTGCGGGGGAAAAAAAACGTAGTGAAAACCTAAAAAAAAAGAATATCATGGGGGGCGCCCCTGAGATGAAGGAGAGCACAGCGGTTGCGAGGAAAAAAGACGGACCTCAGCGAGAACGAAACAAAAGAAACTTACCATAGCGGAAAGTGCTGGCAGTGCATCAGGAGTAAGGGGGGCCTTGCTTAAAGCCTCCAACTCATTGTCAGGGGAAATGAAAAAAAAACAAATTATTCAGTCCCAAAAAAAAGGGACTCGGCATGAAGAAGGGTTGACGGGTAAGTCGACAACCTACAAATATCTGAGGGAAAGGAAAGTGACTATAGCACTTGAAGAAGGGCGTTTAGGGGCCCTTTCATGACTTGTTGAAAAAAAGCATGGAGGGGAAAGAAAGAGAGTCTCAAGAATGCCGGTTATCCGAAGGGCCGAATCACGACCAAATCGGCACGTCAGTTCTGGGACACTAGGTGGCTAGCAAAAAGGGGAAAAAACAAGCATCCCTTACAATCAATGTGTGCCGGTTATTACGCAAGGGGGGAAACTTATCCGCACGCCGGGAGGAAGTAAACTCTGGTTTAGGAGGGAAGGTTTACATAAAAAAACGCGGGCTGAAGCACACTTCAATGGATGAGGGGCGAGGACGCGAATTAAACCCGTGGAACAGCCGAAAAAAGAAAAGGTGTTCAATTAGGACGCTAAGCGAAAGAACAAGAGAGGATAACTTTGGGGGGGGGGAGTTCCTCGTAAAAAAAAATTGACATATCAGGGCCTTTAGTGGAAAAAGGGGGGGAGGCTTGCGCGTTGTGTCCTTGCACTGGAACCAGCCAAAAAACGTAAACCCGCCCGTCCGGAAGAGATGGATTTGTCAGCCGGAAAAAAGAGTTTCAGATGATAGATTCTGTTGGGGAGGGCAAAGAGGACGGTAGATCCAAACAGTCGTACCTGATATGAAACATGTCAAACACGGAGAATGGCAACCAAAAAAAGGAACGTGCAGCCTCCTTCACGAGAAAAGGTTTCCGTAAAGGAAGGTAAGCCGTGAGGCAAAAAACAAAAAAAACCAACGCGCCCATGAAGCGCAAAGAAACGAACCGCGAAAAGAGTACGAAAAAAACACGGGGGGGAAGGAAAAGGGCAACATTCGTGACTTTCCGTGGAAGCACTGTCCAGAAGGAGCCGATGTCCAAAAGGGGAATGGTCTTTAAAAGAAAACTTGAAGGCGGGAAACTCCGGAAGAACGAAAAGAAGCTAGGAACGTTGAACCCCTTCAAAAAGAGAGCGTCGAAAGGTTTTCACTGGTCAGCAAATTGAATCTTAGGAAAAAATAAAAAAGAGGAAAGGTGGCTTCGGCCAATTGCGTTCAGAGACGGGTCCTTTCAAAAGGCCCCTTACTTCATCCTGGAATGCTACTCTTGCGGGAGCAGCCGAAAATTTCGATTCCGGCCTTATATCGCATAGGGCTCATCCGCTAGGAAGGAGTACTTGAAGGGGGACGAAAATGACCTGATCTATCAATTGAAACCGGAAAGCCATCAAAACAACCACGGAAAAGAGGGAAGGGAGTTCGACAAAGGGAAACTCTTCATTATCGCCGCGAAAGATAAAGAAAAACCTGGATCTTATGAAAAGAAGGAAAGCTAATAAATCTCTCCAAGGAGCCAGTATTCGGCAGGGTTGTCAAAAAAGGGACAGAAACCATGAACTGAAAAAAAATAAAACATCAAGTGAAGAAGGAAAACTGAGTCACTGAAGGGATTTCGGGGACGCTAAAACGGCGCCTCTCCGGGAAGTTTTGCCACAACTTCCGCGAAAAAGGGTAGTGAGAAGGGGACAAGCGAATGGGGGTGATTTTCAGAACCCCACCACCCGCATTGGGGGGGGGGAATGGCTTAACGGCGTAGGAAAGATCACTTTGCAAGAAAGAGCCAGCACCGGGGGTCAGCCTCTACCGGAGGAGTTTGGGGAAGAAGCGCGGGGGGGGGGGGGAAAGGGGCGTTTTTCTGTACAAAAACACGCCTCTCACAGGGGAATCCTTCCACCCTTTATCGGGGAAGTGGCGGAAACTCGGCGGGGCCAGGTTGCACAAGAGAAGAGGACGGGTTCAGAAAAGGAGTCGATTGTGGGCCGGGCACCTTGGTACGAAAGCCTCGAAAGACGAAGGAGAGGCGAGCAAAAAAGAAGCTTGCGCCCAACTGGAAGGGGTTTCCTAGCGGGGGGGGCAAACATTGGGACCACATAAACAAGCATCTTCCAGAAAGTGAGGAGAGTCAAATTTGAACGGGAGAAGAACCTTATTACTCAGATAGGGTGGGAGGGGGGGGCTCAAGAAAAAAGAGGAAAAATCCGAACGCCAAAAGAAAGGCAGGTTGGAACGGGTGACATGGATTCGTCCGTACAAAAACCAGAAGAGAGGAGTGTATGCCTAAGGAACTGGTTTGTATGGAAATAGGACGGGGACATCCGAGAGGGGAAAAAAAAAAAAAAAACGGCGTCCGGCAAGGTTCAAGCCCACTAAAATGCGAAAATTAGGAAAAACATAGGGGAAAAGCGTTTTGCGCCACTTTCACCAGAGGGAACCGAAAGGGTAAACTGATTGTGAGAAGGTCAAGGAATCCCTGGTACTTTGGGGGTCAGGATCGGGAGGCAACTCTTAAGGCAACTGAGGCGTTTAGAATCCGAAAAAAAATGACTTCACCCTTCGCCTGAGGTGGGAGGAAACATTTGAAAATTTTTCGCGGGGGATGTCCTAATCAAGGGCGTCACCGTGGACGGGAACTGCATTCTTTGTCGGGGTTCGGGGCATCCTTTGGGGCCCTGTTTCAAATTACCTGCGTGTACGGGATAGAAGAACAGCGATGCAAAACAGAGCCGTGATGCCAAAGGGGGTTCACTTTGAAAGCTTGCGGGGGAAGAGAAGGGGTCGGCTCAGCATGAACAGAGTGTGAACCCGCATAGTTCGCCTCACGAGGGGAGTCTCATTAAGAAAAAAAAAGTGAGGTATCCCTCGTGAAAAAATAGAGGTTTCGCGTATGCCAAACCATCCCGTTTGGAAAATAAACGGAAACGCGTTTAAAACCGTGCGGTCAGTGACGTTGACGAAAATCGACAAAAGGGAACTAGCGCCAGGCCCAATCGAAGAAAATGGCGAAAGGGGTGGACAGTTTACGAAATTGATCTGGGAGGGCAACAAAATACGGGAAGAGGGGAAGGATGAAACAAATTGGGGACACAAAACAGAAGGGAGGAAATACGACAACAAAATGACGCTAAAGGGAGGCCGTTTCATCAAACTTAGAAAAACCTGAAAAACCGACGTGGGTACCGCTTTTCAAATAACGAGGAAAAGTCCATTAACACAGAACATCAAGTCACTGAGTGGGGCCAAGATGATCCGGAAGGTGGAAAAGGGAGGTCAAAAGAGGGGTGGTACAAAACACCGCCTGCAGTCTTAAAAAGACTGGAAAATCTCGGCTTTGAGGAGAATATTACCCTCCAGCGATGGGGGGGCTGATGGCGCAAGGTTTGTGAAAGTCTTGGGGGGGGCATGAAAGACAAGGTTTTCCACTTCCGTGCACACTATGTGGGCCATAAGCCCCGAGACCAGCGTGTGCGGAGGGAAAGAAGACTCAGGATCCTGCGGAATGTAGGGAGCCTCATCCAAGAGTGCCCGCTATTTTGTCAGGGCGACCGTGGTGCGGTGCTCCGCAAATGGGGGGTCAGATAGGGAAAAGGGATTTTTTGTCGGCAAAATGCGCTTACCGCATCATGAAGAGAAGGAAGAAAAGGGAAGAAGACGCTAGAACAGAGAGGGCCAGGGGGGGGGGGGGGGGGGGGGTGGGGGGGGGGTGGGCAATCTATCAAAATAAAAAGAGGGAGTGATTCGCCGATCTCGAGAAACAACACGAATTGGAAGAAGACGGCGCCTCTTAAAGGGGAGAATCTCTTTAAAAAACGTGAAAATGGGTCACTTAGATTGGAGAGGATGTTTCGCGAGAAATCGCATTCTCTCTGTGCTATAGGGGGGGAGTTACCGCGTACCGGTCATTAGTGAAGAGTTCCGGGCCTTACCTTTGATGAAATTAGAAAATAATTCGATACAGTTACAAAGGAGCTCTCTATGCAAATGCGTCCAATTTCCTTATGAGCTTTGTTCAGATATGAAACTGATCAAAAAGAAAGTGATATGTAATTCAGGATCAACGAATGTTTCTGTATAAGCCGCACCGGGGGGGGGAAACCTGGAATGTTACACGGGTACTTTCCTGACAAAAAGGGGACAGGCATCACCACACGGGATCGTCAGAAGGAGGGATTGAATCACCCCCAAAAATTCCAGCTGAAAATGCGTCGTGCCCTCCTGGCGGTCGTGGCGACGAAGGCCAAGGAAGAGGGGTCGCCGGGGGAAAAAAGTACTTGTACTTTATGCGCGTGTGTGGAAGAGGGATGGGGAGGGCAAGAGGGGGGGAAACAGTGACAATCTTGTTTGGCAACCAAAGAAAAGCAGAAGGCGAAAGTGGGTGGGAATGGCGGGGGGGAAACTGGATCCCCAAAGTGTCGGTCGTTTTTTTGAAAAAAGTGGCCTAAGTAGTGGGAGCATGCCCCAGTGCAGCACCCTGAAACAGGATACTCTAATTCGTCAAAGGGTCCAAATCTCCCTCTGCCGGAGGAACGAAGGATGTTCAGGAAGGAGATCCCTGGGATCCAAGGAAGGTGTTCAAAAAGACCAGGGCCGGGCGGGTGGGAAGTACCGCTGGGGAAGTCGTGGGGGAACCAAATGAGAAAAGGCCGGTAAGCGGGGGGGACGCAGTGCCTCGGCAGGTCGAGTTGCAGGAAACAGGGGGTGAACGGGGAAAGAAGGACTCCATGACGTGGACGGTTCTCCTCGACTCCATGCAGAACTCCTGTACCAACGTGCAGACGGAATCAAGGAGGGTTGTATGCTTCAGGGGGGGCCTCAATTCCCAGAGGGGAAAAGCCCGAACGTCCAACCGGAAAATCTCAATAAAGGTGAACGGTGGTATGGAAGGGAGAAATCCACTTAGAAAAGAAGTTTACAAGGGGTAATTAGTAACACCACTAAAAAAAAAGAAGACAGGACTTTCGCCGATTGAATTTTGAAATCAAAAAGGCTTAAGATCGTCGGAAGGAAATCTAAAGATCCTTGCCCAGAAGTCGGGTCTTCCTGAAGAAAAAGAACATGCGAGGTCCAAACGTAAAGATCACACAAGGAACGGAAAACATTCAGGGGGGGATGCGCTGGGGCCTACCGAACCAAGGTTGTCTTGAAAGTATACGGAACAAGAAAGCTCGGGGGGCGATCAGAACAACGATCTTGGCGGATTAACAAAAAAATTCAATATCGTCTTGGGGAAACGCACGGACACCCCATGACAGGTTCACAGAGAACACTCGAGAAGGGGATTCGAGATGGGCATGACGACGTCAGGGGGAAAACATCGGAACCAAGAAGTCCATAAACGGGGGGATCCTAAGTAACGAAAGCTCGAAGGGAGGGGGGGGAATTGGTGGGCGCTTGGAGGCTCTGAAAAGGTCACCCTAAGACGGCTCAAAAAACGTACACGAAGGCGAAAATCGGGAATTTGTAAGAGGGGAGAAGATTCTGTTTCCTCTCAGGGTTTTAGTTAAACCGTTCTGAGGGGGCAAGTCGTAATAACAACTAAATGGAAACATTCTCGGAGATTTTTGGGGTCACTTGGGGAAGGAGGTGTCAAGATTCACTGATAATGTTCTTCCTGGGTAGAATTTCCTTGGCTCGCTTGGGGAAAAAAAGGAAATCAACTCTCGCCCAGACCTCGAAAAAACAACCTAAATGATGGATGGAAAGAGGAATTACTCTTGAATTCCATCTGAAAACAAAAGGGGCCTTTCCCAAGGGCTTTAAATGAGTCTGGACTGAGCCCACAGGAATCAACCGAAATGGGACGGGTTTCCCACTCACTTCTGTTGCGGCTGGGTTGGTTAAGGTAAATCAAATGAAACCGGTACGGGAATACTGTCAGGGTCTGTGGAGTGGAAAGTTGGGAAAATCTCATATACTGGGCACAGGGCTGGAAAAAAAAAGGAATCATCCTGCGATGCTAATCTGGAGAGAGTTTCCGGGTCGGGACTTATTTAGGGGGGGCTGGCCTAGCCAAGGAGGGTTGCGCGGAAGATCAGACGAGCCTATCGGCACCTTCTAACTCAGCTCGAAAGGAGGCTGGGGATGGAAAAAAATTCGGACGGAGGAACACTGAGAGAAGGAGCCGAGAAGAAAGTAAAAGACTCGGAATTCTATGCAGAAAGAGACGAAATGCTGCAAGAAAATAAAAAAATTCGGAAGTTGCAGAACTGAAACCGCTCGACTAAAATCACCTGAAAAGAAGTCAAAAGGTCTGACAAAAGTATCAAACTTCAATTAAAAAACTGACCTTTGCCAAAGGGGGAAAGCCCAGATCGCGCTGTGGTCCAAAACTAAGAACGAAAAATGGGAGGAGAGTGGGGGGTCGCTCCTAAGTTTTTTTCAACGCCCCCTCAGTTTGAAAAGGTTCAGGGAAGTCACTGATGAGCTGTGCAGAAGGGACAAGAAAGCGGGGGTCGAAAATGAAAAATTTGGGGAGGGGCTTTCTGGCGTCCGGGGGGGTTGTCACGCAAGCGGAGAGAGGCAGGAAAGAAAAAGGCCACTTTATCGGAGCTGCGCAAGGACGGGCCGGTGAAAAAAGGCGCGGACATTTGCAGCGGAATTATGGGGACCGCCGAAAGGGAGAGGTGAGAAAAACAGCCGAGATCGCCCAAGATGCAGGCGAGGAAAAAAGAATCCTCGCCTGGACGGCTGGGGTCTCAAATGATAGGCCAGTGAAATTAAAAAACGCAGTACTAATCAAGAATAATGTCAATGAAAAGGAAGTGTATTTAAGAGGAAAAGTTTGACGACGTCTTTTAGCGACATATGTCCTAAATCCTCGTCAATCCCGGGGGGGTGAATCTGGTGAAACGGGTTTGAATGGAGAGTAGAGAAAACAGAAAAGGATTAATTGTGGCTGCCTTCCGCCAACGGTTTCCGGTCAGAGGGGTCAGGAAAGTCGGGCATACGGGGGGACAAGAAAAAAGGTCGAGGGGAATTAGGGGGGGGAAACCACACCTGAATGGGGTGTAATATTATGGGAGAACGCATCAGAAAATCCTCCTGCCGATGGAAGCCACAACGTGATTCCGGAGAACCGAGGAGTAGGGGGAAGAATCATAAGCGCTGGAAGCAAATGGGAAGGAGTGATTGAAAGGAAGGGCGCGGACTCCATTTCGGGGACCGAGGAAGGGGTCTGATAGACAGTAGTAAAAGGGCAGGGTGTGTGAAAAAGTGGAATATGTTCCGGCAGGAAAGCGGACGCCTGTACGGTCCATCTGTCTTTACGACTGGTTGAAGGAAACTGTATTGAAGTGGAGTCCGAAAAGAAAAGGACACCCCAAAATTCTAATGCACTGAAGGGGCGGTTAAAGGGCGGGAAAAAGTCTTTGAGAAGGGACTAACTGGAAAAAAGGCCAACGTCATCAAAGATCAAAGGAAACGCTGTTTTGGATGTCAAATGGAGGAGCAAAGGATAACATTGAGTGGCAGAAGGGAGGGAGGCCCTCCGTTGGGAAAACACGGATCCGGGAATTATATGTACTTCCGGAAGGTAAAACAAGAATATCGAGTAAAACGGGAAACTGATATTTCACACTTCCCACATTAAAAGAAAATGGCAGGCGTTGAAGGGGGGAAAATTTTGGGAAAAGTACTGGGAAAAAAAATGCCGAGGGCGAAGGTGACGAAAAGGCAGCTAACTGTCTCATTGATTCAAGACAAACAATGACGCAAATGGGCTACATGAGAAGACCTTAAAGACAGGGGGGGAAAAAAATTAAGGACGGGTAGTGGGGGGGGAAACGTTCCCGGTTGACATCTCTCCATTGAGCGAACCAGGCATAAAAGAAGGAGGAGGCAGTGCACGGCCGTGGGCCTAAGGGGACGGTGGAGAAGAGGGTCAAAAAGGTACCCGAGAGGGAAAAAAAAAGACACGAGCCGCTGAAAGTACTGGTTAAAAAACGGAAGAAGAAGGGGGAGAAAACCAGGAAGTATTTGTGTAAAAGGAGCAAGGGGGTGGTCAGTTGGGATGAAACTTAGTTCCATTCATGCGGGACCGTTTTCGACTCCCCGTTACTGAGGGGAGGAAAGCCTAAAAACCAGTTGAGCCTTCAGTGGGATATAGAGCAGCAAGAAGGAACAGTGGACAAAAATCTTGGCTTTGTTCAGGGGAGTGGTGGGGGTCAGCCTTAGGGTCTGATGCTCAATCTCAAAAGAGTGCCGGTTGGGTAGCCGGGGAGGACGCGGTCAGAAAAAAGAAAGATCAAGCGAGAGGAAGAAACTAGACTCACTCTAAGTAGAGCAGAAGCAGTATCTTTCGGCCTCACAATATTATGAGCAGATCTCTCGCCAAGAAAACGATTATAGGATAAGGAGCGGCGCCATAGCGGGAAAAAAAAAGGGGAAAGGCTTTTACCACAGTGGAACAGCTAAGGGGTGACGCGCTGGCGCTTAAAGGAGCTGCGAAATGATTGCTGTAAGGGAGGAAGGAATGAAATTTCGGAGGGGGAAAATGCATTCCCCCTTTCTGAAAAAGGGGAAGGATAAATCGGCAAAAAAGAAGGGGGAGTACCGCCTGGACAGATGCAAAGCATGGCGGCTGGACAATGGCCTGGATGCTCTGGATGCTAATTGGACAAGTATCAAATCGGAGGGGATCCTAAGGCAACGGGGGACCGACTTGGAGTATAATACAAAACTGGTGGCCCGACTGAATGTTGGAAATTCTTAACTTGCCGAAAACGGGGGGAAATTGAGAAGACAACCAATCGCCAAAAATCTATGTCTTCTTACCACAGGATCGTATTCAACGACAACAAAAGTTACGGCCGCGGACGTGGCCCAACCACTTGAGAAGAAAAAGGAAGGGGGGGACCACCGTCCGCAGAATCAAGGGACCTGAGTTAAGAGGGGGATTGGGTGCGATTTTTGAAGATCAGGGGAGCGATGTATCAATGGAAAGCGGGGAACCAAAAAGGACTCTATGTTCGAAGTTGGGGCTGAATTTCTTCGAAGGACCCTGTGGTGGGGGGGGGATCATTCGGGTGGGGAAGCAGGGTCAAAAAAGTGGGGAAGGACAAAGGAGAGATTATTTTGCCTCAAATAATTACGAAATTTCCAGGACCGAGACCAAAAGGATGGTACGGGCCGGACTCAGCTATTTGGGGTTGGGACAGCGAGGAAATTCAAAAGACAAAACGGAAGGGAAAACCACGAGGGTGTATAAACAACTTTTGTTGGATGGAAAACAGGGGAGGTAGACGAAAAAAAAGAATAATTGTTTAGTACTGAGTTCACATTTGGGGAGGTCTATGAGGATTAAGACTTTTGGAATCCGCTAGAAGGCTAGGAAAAGCGCGTTAAGGAGAAAGGAATAGGTGCCAATGCGTGGGATCATAGGTCATCTCGGTTTCAGGGGGGGGGGAGAAATACCAAGAATTTCAATCCAAGAACCAGGGGAAAAGTACACACAAGGGAACGAAAAGGGAATGTAAGTGACGGGGGGCCGAAAAATTTCTAACCATAGAATAGCCAGGGAAAATTTCAGGGAGAAAAGATCAACACAAAAAAGGGAACTCACTTTTTTCCGGAGGATGGGAAATCAAAAAAAAAAGGGCTTCAGAATCGCAGTCAAAGGAACCGGGCCCACATAATAGGGGGATAGGGGGGAACATCCGGAAGGATGAAGAACCCACGATGCGACCAACCGCCCACCGGACTGAACCAGAAGGGGGGGGGTGGAATAAGTTTTATGGGGTAAGGGGAAACCGGGGGCCGGAAAAAAGGATCATACTGCAAACTGGACTGTATCGGGGATGAGGGGACAAATAAACGACTGTCAGAAACACTTCAATATCGGAACCGCGAACAGGGGCACAATAGTAGGAAATCGAGGGGGAAGTCCCTGGAGTGCATAAGCGAGTATTCTTCAGAAGTCACTCTCTTACGATTTCTGAGGAGGGGGTCGCGGGAAAAAAAAAAATTTAACTCTCGTGAGGGAAGGGAAGGATGCCTGGAAAGGTACGCAGCGTGTGTCCGGTCTCACCAAGCTAAACGATGGGACAAGTCAGAAGGGGGCGCAAGCTGGTTAGGCTCTCCAAGGTCGGTGGCAACAAGATCAATAAGGCTGGTGTAGTCAACCTAGCGTTCTGGGCAGAAAGAAAGCGGTAATTCAGGAAACAATGTCGAAGGTTGCAACAAAGGAAGTGGTCAGTCAAACGATAAAAGGGGGGGGATTGAGAAGGAAACGCGTGCGTGTCCAGAAACCCTCCGGTCGCTAAGAATCAAAATACCGAGGTATAAAGTTTTACGAAAACCGGGGACTGGCCAGCTGCGTTAAGGCTGGGAATCAAAGGCAAGGAATCCGCGATGTCATCGGCCGGGGGGCGGGTAAAAAAGAAAAAAATTCGTCGTTAGGAAACCCTCCGAAAATGGTGGGCGACGGTTTGTCCCGCAGTCGAGCTTTGCGCCGGTTGACAGGGAAGACATGAAGCGCGTGCGGAAAGCACCGGGAGAGGTTCCGGGGCCAGTTAACAGGGGGAGGGGGTCGTGATAAAACCGGAAAAGCGAGCCTGCAGTCTCGGTCTGCGATTTCTGGCTCTGGCGGACTACCAGGGCTGAGCCGTCAAGGGGGAGGGGGGTCCATGAGAGGCGCTCCTGATCGAGCGAGGGTCGGGGAGATGAAGAAGACACAAAGGGGGGGGGGAAGAGTAAAGGTTAAAGGACGGCAGGAGAGCTGCACCGATCAGGAGCGCCATCTACGGATCACGACCGGAGAGCGGAGAAAGATAAGGGGCCAGCGAAAGAAAGGGCTCGAAGGCAAGAGCAGGAGGAGGAAGTTTTCAAAAGGAAATTAAACAAAAGGCTCCTAACTGAAAATTGGGGGCCAGACCCAGTGCTTGGGGCGAACACTCACGAGGAAAAAAGATAAACGGAAAAAGGCGCAAGAGCCTTTGGCCACAACCGGACACCTTTGGTGAAAGGGGCGATGGGGGAAGCCGCCGAAGTGTACAGCCCGAGAAAAGTGAACATCGAAGGAAGGGGAATTCTGTCCTTTGGGACACGGGGAGCCTCGCATCTAAACGGTCGTAGGGGGGGGGGGAAAAGGGGGGTGGGGGAACGACACGCAATCAACACGTAGACACGACCCCCCGTTAGCGTGTACGTAGCACTGACGAAAAGGGGCCAGTGGCATGGAAAGACGCGGAAAAGGGGCATAGGTACGAATTGGTTTTTACAGAACGAACTCAGAGGTGGAATAACCAGCAATAGGAGAGAAGAAGGGGGGAAAACAGCTACGAGGGAGGAGGAGGGGCAGAAAAGCTGTGCGCCTGGACGGGTGTCCTGCTCGGGGGGATAAGAAAGTACACACCGGCCTAGAAAAACATCAAGGACCAGTGAATTTAACGGGCCAGAACAAAGTTAGATAACTCTGATCACTCTTAACCCCGACCTGGACGCTAAAAGTTCAGGAAGAGGGAAAACTGGAGGGGGATGGGGAGGGATATTTGACCCGGTGTACATGGGATTAAGAGTACTAAAACCTACTATTGAGGGAACTTCCGCAAAAAAAGGTATGGAAATATCTTCGAGAAGGGGAGAAAGGAGGGGCAGGCGCTCGGTGAGAGACTTTGGGGGGCCACAAGAGGCGCCGATTCTGTGCACACACTGAATGATGGGGTGCGGGTGGGGGCTAAAAACTCGAGGGTCCATCTGTAGAGAGCAGTCCGATGGGGGTCCGTCGTGCAGGGGAAGAACTGACGACTTGTCACGGATCGATTCCTGCGAAGCTGAGAAACTCGCTTTATTGCAAAAAGGGGACGAACGAAGTGGGGAGGGGGACCCTTCTTCAAAAATTTTGTCAGGGGGGGAGAAAGTATTGTTGGGGTGACGGAAGTGCGTGTCGACTGCTCATCGTCCCCACTTTACAGGTTTCGGGGTGAAGGCATCCGGGCAGGGATTGGGGAAAAGAAATGCTTGAATGGGATGACAAGGAAAAACTAAGGGACCCGTCTAAGGGGATGAAGATGGTGCACGTTGACCTTTGTTCCCTGGACTTTAGCGAGCAGAGAGGATGGGGTAACAATCCACTATCGAGGATAATCAAGCACCCGCGGTTATTCGGGATTAAAGGGGGCCATTAGCGAGGATATGCGTTTGCGAAAGGGTCTCCGTTGGGAAACAAGGAGGCCCACAGAGGGAAAAAAAGACAAAGGGCGGTAGAGGAAGTGAAAATTCATCTACAAGGGGGGGGGGAAAAAAAATGTCGATTTCCAGAAACCCGGGAGTAAAATTACTCCATGGCAGAGGCGATGGACGAAATGAAGAGGGAGGGGGGCAAAGGAAAAGAAAAAAAAGTGCTGAGTTGGGCACAGGGCGACTATTCGGAACTAAAAATTACCGATTTTGGGCGTCTCACAGGGAAAATTCAGAAACATGAGGGCCGGTTCTTGGGGAACCCGTTCCGGTTGACTAACAAGATCCATTTCTCGAGCACAAGCGCTAAGGAGGAGTCAGGGGGAGGTGGGGGAAAACTGGGCCAGGATCGCGGGGGGACGGTGAAAAAGGGATGGAGAAAGGCAAAGCGTCATGCTGGCCAGAAAGCGCTGGCGTCGGGCGGGTGATTGGACCGTAGTCAGGTGGGGGGAGGAAAAGCGATAGTGGGGGGATAGGCGTGGTTCAAACGTTTGCGATACGCGAGGTAACAGCGTTATGCTCTACGCACGGCCGGGGACAGTCGGGGAGCCGAAAACGCGAAAAACGGAAGGGAGCAAGGGGTCGTAGGACAGCCGCAGCCGGACAGTTTAGCCCGCGATGCGTGTGGACATAGAGGCGTTTTGCGGTACTCATGTCTCCGACGAGTAACCTTTTGCAGCAAAAAGAGGCAGGGTGGCACTTGTTGGGGAAAGAAGGAAGGGACCCACAAAGCAAGAGGGGGGGGGATAGGAAAAACGAGAGCAGCGTCCCACGGAAGTCTAAAAACATCGATGGCCACGGTGGAAAAAACTTCAACCGGGTTCCGCGG
>Ga0179593_1336406_pt1 | contig 18661 bp, 21 predicted proteins | sample CZODoug2_1_08_16_FD_185931 | JGI IMG/M metagenome (GOLD analysis project Ga0179593, IMG submission 185931) | Vadose zone soil fungal communities from Angelo Coast Range Reserve, California, USA - CZODoug2_1_08_16fungal (PacBio error correction) | ecosystem: Environmental > Terrestrial > Soil >...
TTGAAACGGGGCGCCCGGCCGGTCGAACTGAAGGGGTTGTGGTATAAAGTTCAAGTGGCTGCAATAGTATCAAAGGGCAAGGCTGCCCGTGACGGTGAACGGACGCACCCCCACCAACAAGGCCCACCGAGACGGAGGTGGAGACGCAATCAGTGCCACGCAAATCGTTCTCACATCGAAAAGGGGCTAGAAGGGAAGTAACAGGGTAAATAGGGTGCACAAGAGGCCCCACACTGCGTATAACTTGGGATCTCCAAAATGGACCCCGGAAGGAAAACGTTGCCCAGGGAAAGCACGCCTAGCGTGTGTGGAAAAGAGAAGGGGCACGCACGAAATCGGTCCAAGTCACCCAGAAAAAAGGGGTTGGGTGAGGGAAAAAGGTGGTGACCAAAGCATCGGGGCCGGGGAAACAATGGGGGGCAAGCCGGACAAAACCTGCGGTCTCGGCAGGGGAAAAACGTAACCGATGGGATGGGGGTCTGCAATAGGCTATGAATCGCATCGAGGAGCGGCGGAATAGAGGGGGGGGGTATCACAGACCAGCGCGTCATCACAAAGATGAAAGAGGCACGGGAACCAGACTAAACTGTTCTGAAAAAAGACAGGGGGGTGGGTTCAAAAAAGGGGGAGGACCGGTGAAAAACAGGGGGGGGGGAGAATTGCACAAAAACAGCGAAACCCCGGCAATAGTCGGGGGGGAACGCTGAAAAACCCGAGAGAGGAGGCAAAAACAGACACTGACAGAAGAGCAAGCAGGTCAACATCCGTCATGACAACCCGGAACTCACGCGACCACCTCCAAGCACGTTTAGGGGGTGGGAGGCCAATAGAAGGTTTTGCGCAGAAATCAGGGGAAGGTGGGAAAAGTTAAAAAAAGGAGACACGAAAAAACTCTTGTAGGGTCATGAGTAGGTGGGAGGGGGTAAAGAACGATTGTGGAAGGGTCAAACAAACGTGTAGGGAACATGGAAGGAAGGGGGTGGCTTCGCCAACTCTCGGGACTCCGGAAACTACAGTAAGGCGACGGAAGGGCAGTGAACGCACAGGAACACGTAACCAGGCAAGATACCTGCAAAAAGAGGAGAGCTGGGAGGCAAAATCGCCCGGGGGGGGGAGGGGAGTTGGGGTGTGATAACTCCATGAGGAAGTCCATTACGAAGCCAACAGGGAAGCAAAATACGCAGGGAAACAGCGGAGGAGCAGGTGCTGGAGGCAAGTTGAATGGGGAAAGGAAAGGTTTGTTTGGGACATAAATCAAACCACAATTAGCAACGTCAGAAAAAGCAAAATGATGTAAAGGGAAAACATGAAGGTACTATCAAAAAAACCGGACAATGGAAAGCAAAACACGAGAGGGTTGCTTGAGGGGAAGTGGTAATGTGAGAGGGAGGGGGGAACAAGAGTAACAAACAGTGCACGAAAGGGGGGGATCAGGAAGGACAGAAAAGAAAGCACCCCCTACCAAACGTGGCAAGGTGAAAGGCGGTACCGAGGAAGCCAGAAGAGAAAGGCAATGGCTTGAAAAAAAACCGGACAAACGGAAAAAAAAAAACTGGTCCGGCCGTTGAACAGGACGGAGAAAAGAGAAGGGGGGGGAGAAAGAAACAGCCTGAAAAAAAGACCACAGGGGGGACCGACCTTGTAAAGCGACAGGACCAGTCGAAACCTTTAGTAGGGGAACTGATGGGAAAACGGGGGGCCCTAGGTGGGGGAAATGGAAGAAGAACGGAGATTGGAATACCGAAGGGATCGAGTTGAAGTAGCTAACAAGAAGTGGGACATCAGGCAAGTCCAAAATACAAAACTAGGAAAAAAGCATATATTGTCTATGGGTCAAGTAGCTATAAAAGAAAAAATTCGATCCGAAAACGTCACCGAACAAGGAAGTTGCCACCGAAAGAGGTGCAGTGAAAAAGAAACTACCTCTTAAAGCCAAATAGAATATGATTGGGGAATGCTGAAATGCTTGTTTGAGCGGAAGTACAGACGGAAAACAAAAGGGGGCAAATGGGGGGGGGAAGGTAACAGCCCAGGGGTTGCAAGGGGGGAAGAGGCGACAAGGGGTGGGAGATTGATGTTTCAGTGGGGTGCCGCCAGGAAAGAGGACGAAAAGCGGAAAAGGGCGACGACGAAATGCGCATTATCAACGTAACAAAAATCAGTTGCCCAAACGAGAAAACGGACACAGCCATCAAGGCAAAGACAGACGGTGGTGCTGGGGGGAAGAGGAAGAGTGGGAAGGATGCCCGGCCTGAGAGACTGAGTCTAGAAAATATTAAGGGGGAGGGGAGAGTCAGAAAAATCCACAACGCGGGCAACCAGCGACGACAGCCGCGAGGCCTTCCGAAAAAAACTTAAAACCAGAACGATCACGAAACGGGCCGAAGCCAATAGAGGGGGAGAATAAAACACTCAACTGCGCCTTAATAAAATCAATAACCTAGACAAAATGTGCATGTGGGGGGGGGGAGAAAAAGTTCATCGACCCGCCTTGTTACCGTCACTGAACCAATTATGGCGGAGAAGACCGTACGTCCGAACAGTGTTAACCCTGTACCATCAGTGCGCAAAAAACCCCGCAATAGAAGGGGGAAGAGGTCCTACAACAAAGGGGAAGAAGGGTTGTTCATAGGCAATGGCACTCCTGGAAACCCTTTATTTCATCCCGATTGATGGATTCAAGGAGAAAAACGGAAAGAGACTGCAAGTGAGTCGGAAATTGTCCCGAAAGAATCTGGGTGTGTTCCAGGTCCAGTCTGAGGGTCTTTGGGTTATGCTCGCCAACCGAAAAGGGGAACGGAAAATCAAACAACGAAAAAAAAAGAAGGCAGGTTGAAAACAACGTTTTTCTGTTCAAAGCGACAGGCGATGTCAGGGGGGGCACAAATTCGGAAATTGGACAAAGCGCGCTAGCTTTGGGCTGATAAAAGAAACATGCGGAACTAATGATAGTGCTCATCCATCGCTAGTAAAGACACAAAATTGCAGCGCACAAATCTATAAATCCACGACGGTGCCGGACGGGGGAAGGATAGTCAGAGGATTTCTTCCCGGTCACAATCAAAGGAAAAAAAAACGGTTGCTCGGAAATGAAGAAAAAAGAGTGACCGGAACTTGCCGGACAAACTCAAAAGCGACCTGGGGGTGGGGAAGGGGAAAAACCGTCCACATGACCTAAGGGTAAGCGGGCGGGCGGACGTTTGGTACCAAGTATATGAGTGGGACGGGTGGCATGAGGCCCCGAAACAAAGGGTTCGTCACGCGGCCGTTGTGGGGAGGAGCATAAGAACCTTAAAGCACGAACAGCCACAAGAAGAGGCGGATCCGAAAGTCCGCCCTGCGAAACCGAGGGAAAAAACCGCCCGGGCGACACAGGGCTCCCTCGCTGTTCCGAATGCAACATGGCCATGCGACTTCCCAGAAAAAAAAAAAAACGCGGAGCCAAGGGGGGGGGGGGTGAAAAAGACAGCATGTGGCCGGCAGCATTACCCCCCCACCCAAAACAAAGCCGGTAGAGTTAGACGCCACTTTTCAGGTGTAACTCGATGGAAGAGTATAAAAAAAAGGGAAACTGGCGGCTGGGCGTACCCCACATCGGCTCGCGTCGCCATAAGAACTCTCTCGGACGACAAAAGGGAACGAAAGGGAAAAACCGATACGTCAGACAAAAGGGGAGGGGGAAGCTGATGACGAATGCTATCCAAAACCGAGGTAAGAAAAAACGCCTGGAGGTAGTCAGATCGCGCACAAGCTAGTTTCAACAGGTCAGCAAGGGCCTGATTGGAACGGAGACACAGGGAAAAGAAATCCGTTTTTCTAAAGAGGGTGGTTCACGGGAAAAAAAACCAGAATCTTTAGTGGTGGACAACAGTGGTGGGACACTGGCAATAAGAGTGAAACGTAACGAAGGGGGGGAAGCGCGGCCCCGCCAGGCGTGGGTGAGAAGCGCCACAAAAATAATTTTCAAGTACCAAAACGGAACGGGAAGATGGAAATAATCAAAAGCCAAATGGGGGGGGGAAGGGAAGAGCTGGTCGTGTTCAGTCGTGAATGGGAAACCCAACGGCGTAAGAAAGATCGGTCCGCCAATCGGGGACGTGGTCCGATAGGGAAAAAGCTTGGAAGGGCAAAACAGACCAAAAATTCACCCGCGAAAACATCGGTAAAATTCATACTGACGGTGGAGCTGACAGACTGTTTGTCGCAGGGGTCGGCCGCAAATAACGGTGGGGGACGGCCACTCATTTTTTTGCACGGGCCCGGGGGGGACGCGCGGCCAGCCAAAAGGAGCAGAAAAAAAAAAAAAAAAAAAGAAAGGAAACAAATGAGTCACTTCTCCCAAACGGAAATCCAGGGGAAAGGGGGAGAAGGGAGCACGTCAAATCGCTGTTTCACCGCTATTATCGCGCCACGGCAGAACGCGAGGGCCACGGGTTTCGTGCTGGGTGCAGCTCAACGGGGAAAAAACGGGCAACAATAAAGCAATACATAAATCTCAAAAAAACGGGGGTCGATCGAGGGGGGGGAAAGTCCAGACGCTCGGCAAAACTTGAACGATCGAGCGGCCTCGAAGAGACAGACCCCCTCGATCGCACTGGACCACCATGCAGGATAGAGACGAATCTCCAGAGCGATCAAATGCCACTAGAGGATCTGTTACAGCGCAGCATGACTGTGTACTCCTGATTTCCCCGGTCTGGCCGCAAAAGACAAACCCAAAGACCCTCTTGCGGCTCCCCCACTCTAGCGCCCGGGGGGTTCGAGAGGTTTCAAGAAACTGATAAGGAGGGGGAGGGGAAAGCACGAAAGCCGGACATCGAATGCAGGAAGAACAACTGAACTCCTGCCACGTTACCGTCCTACGGGTAGAGACATCTTGACAGCAACTTTCAAACGAAGTCGGGTGGAAGAAAAAAAAAAAGACCTATTCCCTGCTCGACATAAGCGACGAGCCAGAGCAACTAAAAGCAGCGCCCTATACCTGACGATCATGTGAAGTGAATGCAGCTTTTCGGGAAAAGCGGGACCCAGCGGGGGGGATATGCAGGTAAAAGGGGGGCCGGTGGATGGGCCGATTCGCAAGGTCCAGTCATCACCGCCGTTTGCCCAGGGCAATCAGAACGCACGGGTCCGCCCAGATGAGGGGGGTAGGGAACCGGGATAAAACTGCGCGGAGGAAAATGAGGGAAGGCGGAAGACAAGCCTTACTAAGGTCGCTGGCCTCCGGTCTGCAATGATGCATCTCTGCGCCATCCCCAACGCACGGAAAATTACGTGATCAATTAAAGGTTTGGTCGGGAAGAGTTCGAGTGGTGGCTTCAACAAATCTGGCTAAAAAAAAGGGAGACTCCAACTCTCTTTCGTAACAAAAAATCAGGGGCAAGGAGAGAGAAAAAAAAAAAACGGATGAGAGGAAAAGAAGGAATAGACGTTGGTCAGTTTACAGAGCGATCTGGGTGGAGGTTTCGCCCAGATTGGCAATCGAAAACAATCGTCCACCTCGAAAGGCCCCTGAGGCATATTTCGGGCGTTTTGACTTTGGGCGCCGAGAATTGAACTCCGGTTGCGCGCACGAGCAAATTTCGGAAGACCATGACGACAGGAGGGTCAACCGACCCAGAGTCCAGCATTCGGTTATCCAACTGGCGTTCCTGAATGCACGCATCGTGGGGGAAGGAAAGGCAGTTAGGGGGATGACCCCCGAAAGAAGCGGGTGCATGATGCAGCACTAAAAGGGCGAGTCAGAAAATGAACAACCGTTGGACCCCCAAATCCTCCATGGGAAAAAATAGCGACTGGGGAAACCAGACGCGTCCTTGAAGGTGCTGGATGAACGCGATAGGAGCGTAGGGATGAGGCGAACTGTCATGATCTGGGCGTTCGCTTGAGTCCCGAAGCCCCGGATTCCCCGGGGCTAACAAATGGAAAAGGACGCGCACAGAAAGAAAACGGGACGGGAAAGGGAAACTGCATGAGCAGGTGCGCATTAGACGCAAGCACGCTTCGTCAGGATCAAATATCGAATCAGGCTCACATGAAGAACGAATGAAAAGATGACCACGGGAGAATGAATGGTTTTGGGCTGCCGTTTTGCAAGACGTAAATCAAGCAAGAGATGCTGGCGGCACCGCTGGCTTCCAGGAAGGGTTAGCAATGCATCAAAGAAGTAGGGTATGATGGGTGGTCCTTCGGTGTACTTCGTGGTGTGGGGACAGTAGACACGGGATCGAGGGGTGACGCACCTCCTACATCAGGGATCGGTACTAGGGGTCGCAACGAACACCGGAAAGAAACTCGCGCGAATCATCCGCGAGAACTTCGGCGGAAGGGGGAGATCTGTTAGATGCAATGTTAAGCAGAATGAAAAAAAACGGGGGTGGGGATGCGCACGAAAAACTGTGGCCGCCTCGCGTTCGCAGAGGGCAGAAAGCAGAATCTTGCGAAAAAGAACAGGTGGGGAGGGAGGGGGAGTAGATTCTCGGATGGTCGTCGCGCCGGTTTCGGAATGATCGGATAATCCTGTGTCAAAAGTCAGTGGTTGGTGGTGGGCGGACTCTCAAAAGGCTGGCGCAACGGCTAGAAGCATAAGACGTCAAAAGCGCCAACGCAGACGTTGGAAAGCCCGTGAAGAGAGAAAAAGGCTGAGACCAGGGGGCGTGTGTTAGGAAATTGGGTTGGTGAGCAATGGACAGGGGGGGGGTCGCGGGGAACAGAAAATGCAAGTATCGGAAAGGTCTTACCCAAACGCGGCGGGGGCAAAGGTCTTCTACACCGTTGAGTATCGAGAAACAGCAACCCCAAAACGGAAAAGACATCCTGATGAGGGTCCCCCATCACAGTTGATGGATCGTCACAAAGGAGTCTTTTTTGTGGGTTATGTTATGGTTTTATTTTTTGGGGGTTTTTTTTTTGGGGTTTTGGGTTACCTTTTTTGGTGAGTGAGTTTGTGTTGGGGGGGGTTTGTTTGTTTAGTTTTTTTTTTTGTTTTTTGTTTTTGTATGGGGCAAATGTGATTCTTTGGGTTGCAGGGCGTTTGGTTGGTTTTATTATTTTTTTGGTCCTGGGGTTTCTCGGGTGTTGTGTCTTGGAGGGGGTGTTATTCGTTATGGGTCTTTCTGGTTTTTTTTGGTGTTTTTGGTGTGTTTGGTTGTATTTGTGGTGGGAGGGTTTGGTGCTGGTATTGGTTGGCGGGTGTCTTGGGTGGGGGGGGGCTTTGTCGTTTTATAGCGCTGGTGGATTGTGGGTCTTTTTTTTCGCGGCGCTGTGGTTCTGTGTGTTGGTTGCCCCTCTTCTTTTCTTGGGGATTGGATTTTTTTTTTTTTTTTGTTGCTTTGTCTGTTTTGTTGGGGGTGTGTGGTTGGTTTGTTTTTTTGTGCCTCGGGTTTTGGGCTACCTTTTTTTGCTTTGCATTTTTGTTGGTTGGCTCGTTTTTTGGAGTGCGTTTTTGGCGGGGGGGTGTTGTTGGGTTTTGAGAGGGCGGGGGGAGTGTTTGGTTGGGTTTTGTTTTTTTTTGTGTTTTCTTCTTTGGTGGGGGGGCTTTGGGGTGGTTTTCGGGGGGGGTGTGATTGTTTTTCTTGGGTTTGTTGGGGGGGTTTTTTTTTCTATTATTTGGTGTTGTTTGTTTTTTTTGGAAGAAAGTGTTATCTGTTTGCGGCGGAAAGTGGTGGGGTGGGGGGGGCGTTGTATTTTATCTTTTTTTTTTTGGGGTGGTTTGTTTTTGAGGGGAGGGTTAATTTGGGGGGTGTGTGAATTTTGGGGGGTTTTTTTTATAGTTGGGGTTTTTCTTGAGGTTTTTTGGGGGTTTCGGGATTTTTTGGTGGGGCGGTTGGGTGTTGCTTCGGGGAGGTTGAGGTGGGGGGTGGGGTTTGTTTTCTTGTTTTTTTTTATGGGGTTTCTGTTGTTTGGGGGGGGTTGGTTACTTGGGCACGGGGCGCTTTGTGTTCTATTGTGTTTGTTTTTATTTATCTTTGTTGGTTTGTGGGGGGTTGGTTTTTGGTAGAAGATTTGTTTTAGGGTTTTGGGGCGGGGGGGGGGGGGGCGTTTTTTTTTGTTTTGTCTTTTTTTGTTTTTTGCGGTTCTTGTGGTGGTGCGATTTTATTATTGGGGGGGCTTTTTTGGTTTCTTGTTCGGTTTTTTTTTTGGTCGGGGCGTCGCAACCATGGGGGGGTCTGCCCCGGAGGGCCAGACCTCACGCAACGCCACATTGCCACCCCAGAAGCCCTGCGGGCAAGAAGCCAGAAAAGCAAAAAGGGGGGGGTGTCACACGGAACATAGGGCTCCGGGAAGTTTTTTTTGTACAACCCATCAGGTCCAATAGAATGCACGGGGACAAACATGTACATTCGACTTTCAAATGAAGGGTTCCGAATCGATGAAGCACTCGCCGCCATATGCGAACGGGTGCAAGGCCGACCAATTAGGGTGATGCGGAGCCAAAAAAAAGACTTGGCCTTGGACCTAAAAGACAGTTTTTTTGGGGAAAATCGCGGGGAAAAAGTTCTGTCAGCAGGTGTCACACAACACAAGAAAAAAGTTTGGGGAAGTCGTGGCTGGGTCGTGAAGGACGCGAAGGGTAAAAACGCTACAGCCTACACACGAAGCTAGGGTCTAATGGGCTGGGGGAGGGGCCCAGAACACTAGCGCCAAAGGAAGAAACAGCGTCACGAAAGAAGCACACACAAAAAAGTCAACGCCCTCCCAGTTTTGGCTGAAAATCTAAAGGGACCGGAAATACGCACAGACGGGGCGACTCAACACCCGATGAGCGCGTGGTTTCGATGGAAAATCCTCGAGGGGGAAAAAGAGGAAAAAAGGCCATAGAAATTAGAAAAAAGACGCGGGAGCCAGGAGGACCCGTTGGCCCGGCTCCCGAAACCGGGGTTCGGGCGACGGGCGTGGACCGGAAAGGGGGCGGGGGGGGGGGGACCGGCCGAAGGGGGGCAAAAGAGACACCCCCAAAAAAAACCGAATCTGACAGTTCGGGCGCAAATCCTGCCCCATAAAAAGTCTCGACTTGGTTATCGAAAAAAAACTAATTCGAAAGGGGAAAGAGTGAACGCACCACACCCGGGTGAAAAAAAAAAAAACTAGGCTGTGACGGGTGCCGAAAAAAATGGGGGAAAACAACGACCGCATCGAGTGGTTCCGGACAGCCAGGCCCGAAACTCTTCTGAGGACCTTATGGGAGAAAAAACCTTTCTGGATGGACCGAAGGGAGGCGGGCGCTTCAGCGGCCCGCGGGAAGGGTGCGAGAAGGGGACAACAGAAAAGATTGGCAATTAAGTTGCAATCGATAGGTAGTACTTGACCAACTGGAGAACAACGGGAAACGAATCAAATAAATGACCATGGTGAACGTTTGCCGGTATTGTCCAGCCACATGCGTGGGAAAAAAAAAAAATTCAGCTGGAATGGAAAAGAAAAATCAAACTGCACTTGGGTGGGAAAACAAGAAGCCGGTTGTTTCAAAAAACAGGCGGAGAGGTGAAGGAAGTGGGACGGGGTGTGACAAAAAAAAAAAAAGGACACCCTCGAGGGGCCCGCGATATCGACAATGGGACACGCCGCAGCAGAAAAACAAGAAAGGTTACACGGGTAAATTCCAAGAAATGAGGAGGCAGAGAAAGGGTGACAGCCGATGCACTTGCTAATGAAACAAGGCGGCAAACCAATTGTGAGGTCAGGGAAGGGGAATCGCGGTGGTCCGAAGGAAAAAAGGTACAGTGCGTACATCGACTTAAAGCAGATACTAGTTCAGGACCAAAAAAAATACAATGCGCGGGTTGTTCAAAGGACCCGGACGATTCCCCTGGAAGGGAAAAAAAAACCGACAGAAAGCCCGGGGTCAAGTCGTAACTAGGATCTCGAGGCAAGGGGCGTCAGTGAAAGGGGACTCAAAGACTCGTCGTCTCCCGAGCGACAAACCAAAACCTGAGAGCCCAGCAGGTGAAAAGAGCCGTTACCTGTCGTTGTCCCCTGTGGAGAATGGGACATTAACTGGAGCGGTTGGGTCGTTGGAAGGGGTTGTGAAAACGAGCCCTACCTTCGGGCCTTCAAGGATAGGAAGTACTCAACTCCCATAGAACCATCGACAAAAAGCCAAACACCTCCGGGGGGGGGGAGGGAAATGGAAAAAGGGGTCCACATGCTACAAGGGACTGGGCCGGAAGTGTGTGGTATCCCAAAAAAAAAAAAAAAAAAAAAAAAAAGGGCAGAAATGGCCCGCGAGCCCATGCGTTAGTGGCTACCAACCATGGCCTTTTTCCCCCTCCGGCTACCCCACACCAATGGAAAGAAAAAAACTTGTCTCCAGATTTTCTCAGAGAACGGGAGAGGGGGGCGACGTCCGCCAAGGGGGGGGGAAAGCGTCACACTCCTGGTAAAAGGACACGGCCCCCGGATACTTTCGTAGGGCACAAGGGGGGGGTCAACCGCGATCCACGGAAAGATGGGAGGAAAAAGGGCTAAATCACGAGCACGGCGATCTTACACCCCGCACAGTCGGATCGAGTTCGATAGCTCCACTGGTCCCTCAAGGAAAAAATACTGTACCTTCTCCAAAAACAAAAAACCGGGAGGGAAAAAGTATTGAAAGTGACGTAACCAAGTACCTAAACCGAGGGAGAGCAGAAAAAAGAACCGCAGTCGTACCGTCGAAAAGGAGTTATCATAAACAGGTGGACCTCGTGGCCCTTACGAAAGGAAAGGGGGGGTCGCATGACGGTTTACCACATCAAGGGGGAGGCAAAATGGCTGGGAGGGGTACCGGCCAGCGCAGGGTTCAAATCACTGTCGACAAGGGGGGGTACGTGTTGGACAGCCAGTTGGTCTGCTGCGACCAAATGCAAGGGCAAGCAGGGGTCGACGAAAGAAAAATGGGGACGGCGCAGGACAAAAAGAGGAAGACCAACCCAAGTCAAGGGGGGAAAATGCACCTTCAGGAAAAAAAAAAGTCGGAAAAGACAGCCATGCACCCATCGCACAAAACGGAAGCGTTTCTTTGTCCGAGCATAGAGTCAGAGTGCAAAGGGGAGGAAGAAATTTTGTGCGGAGAGGAGTCCCAAAAGAAAAACCGGGCCAAGAAGCCATTTCTTCGCAATACAGGGGGCGACTTTCGACTTGAAAAACAGGAAGTGGTTGTTCGAGGACTCGGGCATGCCAGCGATCTGGCGACAAAAGCCGCACCGCGGAAAACAAGAGCACAACCTCGAATCACACGCGTTGCAGGGGGGAGCAAAAAAAAAAAGGGGGGCTCTGCCATGTGGTTCAAAGGGACGCCTAGGTCCTTTTTGAAGAAAAGGGAAAAATGGGACTGCAGAAGGGGGAGCCAAGGGTTACCACGAACCTCCGGGGCGCACGCCAGCAGGGAGGGGCCTGCCTCCCTAACGCGGTGGCAACAAGGGGGGGTCCTTCGCACTGAACCCGGAGAGGAATCAAAAAGAATGATTGGCAGAATGGTAAACAAAGGGAGGCCCGACGAGCCGGCGGAGCAGTGACCTTGCCATGGGGGAGAATATAGCGGGGGGGGGGGGAAACAGGTACAGGGCTGGGTGGGGACAAAAACAACCAACGGTCAAGCCACTCACCTAACACTGGGGGGAAAAAAAAAACGGGGGTTGCCTAAAAAGGGGGGGAAAGAGGGGAAAAACCAGCGCCCGGGGGTGGGTTTCCAAAGAGGGCTGCAGGATCAATACCGCTCAAATGAGCCGAAATCCGGCGGGAGTTAAGAAAGGGTGAGAAAGAAAATCCGGTTGACCGGGGGAAAGTTAACCCATAAGAGTGCGGAAAAATGAGTCACAACGCCTACGCCTTGCAGCGGTCAAATACAAGAAAACAAGAGGTGTTAGCGGAGGGTATTATTTCGGACCATACAAAAAAAGAGGTGAATCGGTCGACGGCTGTGGAAAACAAGAGATAATAACTGTATTGAAGCGGCGGGGGACTGGAGGGGGTAAAAAGGCCGGTGAACACAATGCACCACAATAACTTCGTAAAGGGACGGTAGGTCTAAACACGAACGCCGTTAAAAGGAGGAATCGTGCGGGGTAAGTACTTAACACAGTGGCTAATGGATACAGAGCCGAAAAGGGTCGGTCAGCGCGGGCATTTGTCGTTGTGGGGGAAAAGTATGGCCACAAGAAGGGGAACTGAAAGACCAGCACGCATCGAATACGGAACGCCAAACTCAGAAAAAACGCGTTGGCGGAACCAAGCCGGGCGCACAGTCCAAGGACTGGGGGGGCGAACACCAAATGTGAAGAAGGTCAAGAAGGTGGGGAAGGTCACCAGTCACCTGGTCCAGGAATGGAAAAAGGCTCCAGGGCAAAACACTCACTCGCCTCCAGGTGGGGAGAAAAGCGTAAGAGCATGGGGAGAAATAAAAATGTACAGGGCGGGGTCACAAGTCTTTGTTGACAAGGGCATTCATTTTATTAGCCGGGTAGGACGTTGGGTGGCGAAAGAAGGGAAGGACGGGGGGGGGGGGCCATAAACCCATCCATCTCGATACTACAGCTACAAAGGAATATGACTGGCCCGGAGGGGAAGGGGGGAAACAAGGAATCAAAAAACGTAATGAACGTTTCGTGGGGGGAAAACAGGATCGAAATCGCGATTCCAAAACCTTATGGGCGGCGCTTGGAAAGAAAGAAGGGGAGGGCGGGGAAGAAAAAAAACATGGGGCATCGTTTCGCAAAAAATAGAGAGAGAGGGGGAAGGTAATTCAGGGGATCAGCTTAAGTAATTTTCGTAAGGGGATCGCGAGCAATATATGGGGCAAGGGGGGGGGGGGGAAAATAGAATAATGGTCCTTCAAGAACCAAAGGGGGGCCCAACAGGTTTTTCCTTCGAGACAATCGCCAGCGGTGCTGAGGGTGAACGCGAAAAGTTTTACAGGAAAGCGCAAGGGTACAGGACTAGGGACCCAACGAAGACAGACATGAAATGGGGGGGGAAAATCATGGAGAGATAACGAAGTGGACTTATGATAGGAACAGAGAAGGAAAAGGAAAAAAAACATGCAGAATAACATGCACGACGTGGGGCGGAAACTGCGATCTCAAGAGGAGGTCACCCCAAAAACCGCAACGGACATGACGCCGGGACAAAGCAAACAAGGTCAATAATCAGCGTGGGGGAGAGAACAAATAAAGGGGGGGGGGGACCGAATTAGTCTCACCCACAAATTTGGTGACGGAGACGCGACAGGGGATCATTGGGGACAAGGAACGCGACGCCAGCGGGGGGAAGAAAATCGATAGAGGAAACAAAAGGATCATGATAGATCCGGACAGGCTAAAACCGAAAAGAACGAAAAACGCCCAGGTCCAAGATCGACTGTCGGGCCCAGATGATGCGCTAGAACGCGAGGCAATACGAAAAGTTATTTATTTGAGGGCGACCCAGTCGGAATCCAAACAAAACAGTGTATCAGAAAACGGGGGCAATGACTAAAAAAAAAGAATAGGAAGAAAAAGACAGTCGACGACTGGGGGCGCGTCGAAGCCAAGGGGGGGCCCTGCACGATCTATGTGCTCGATAGACGAGGGAAAAAGAAAGAACAGCTACTGTGGGACACCAAACCAGCATTACCACGAGACACAACTAGAAACTCGGTAGGGAGGACAAGGGCAGAAGGTGGGGGGGAAGAGGGTAGGGAGGTGAGCCTTAGGCCCGAAGTCTCGGCTCCAAGAAAGGCAAGAAATAAAAAAAAAACCTACACCTTCTCTCAACGAGCGTGTACGACTCAAAAAAACGCCGACTTTTTATCTGAACCAGGGAAAGGAGTAAGGGTGTTTTAGATCATCGAAGCCGGGAAATAAAAGCAGCGCAAAAGACCACTGACCTGCCCTCAAAGCAAAAACAGGATTTCCACTGGGAACACGGATGTTCGATCCAGAGGCGTTGGAGACAGAGTCGACGGAAAGCAATTTGTTGGGGGGGAGTTAGCCCCCAAAGAAGGGGCCTTGAGAGAGAACGCGCCAGGAAGAAAAGCATTAGCACATAGACCTTGAGATCAAACAGGATCCCGTGTAGTGAAGGGAAAGAAGCGGAGGAAGAGGAGGGGGGGAAAAGGAAAAAGCATATGGGGTACGATACGGGATTATGGGGGTTCAGCATTAAACCCGCCGCTCAAGGAAAAGAGCAGGGCAATTAGCATAAAAACAAGGTCGCAAAATACCTGGGACAGCGTTGGGAACGAAGGGAGAGAAAAAGTGAGGAAACGAAGAATGAGGTTTCAGACAAAGCTACGAACGCGGCCTGAGCGCAAAAAAAAAGGACATCACGCGCAAAGGCCCCAGAAAAGAATGATGAGGGTCCGGACTCAACAGAGTTCGAGCGGAGCGAAAAAAAAAAAAGAACAGCAAAAAGAGAAGAAGGGAGAGAGGCGGAAAAAAGAACAGGACAAAAGACTCTTGAGCCAACAAAAAAATGAAACGTAAAATCATACTTTGCACACGAGGGGGCACCGGTAAAGGCTGAGGGGGGAAAAGAAAGAGGACTGGAAAATTGTTCTGCTGAGCAAAGAATCTCGGGGGGTGGCGGAAAGCACACGCAACATGAAAAGGACGCCCCAAATGGCAAGGTCAGTGGGGCGTGTGAGGGGGGACCGAATGCCTCCGCTGGCTCCGCCAGCGAACAATAAAAAAGGCCCCTTTTTGTGATGGGAGGAAGAAGGACCCTCGGGGGGTAAAGCAAAGACGGGGAACAAACACATCCGCACGATCTCAAAATGCGGGACCACACAGTAAAAAAAAATGTGGGGGCACGTCTGAAGAAAAGGGGACCGGGGAAACACACCGGTCCAATGATGAGCAAGAAGGTCGAAAAGCCAACAAAACACCAAGTCAAAACAATGTTGTCATAAGAGGGCCGGAAAAACCAAAAAAAACCTGGAAGGAGGGGGAAATGCACATGACGGACCCGCCGCAAAAATCGAAAAGTATAGCAGGGAAGAGGAAAATGGTTCGCTGGCGAATAATGGAACGAAGACCCGATAGTAAGGGCGGCTAAACAAAACTAGGAACAGGGAAAGACGCAAAAAAGAAAGAGGCCCGAATCCTGGAGGAGAGGGAAAGACGTGCCAGAGAGTGTTCTGTGCCGATGGGCGGGCCCCTGACGGGCGAACGAAGAAAAAAAAAAAAGAAAGAGGCATACTGTGACGAAATAGAAAAAAGAAATACCTGAGAGGGAACAGGGAAAAAAAACGGGGGGGGTGGTTGGCCTGGAACGTCAAAGACAGGAAAAAGAAGAAAAGAAGGGAAAAATGGGCTGGGACGGAAAAGCACTCCCCAAACGTATGCAACATCCTCAAGGGAAAGTGGGTAGAGTGGTGAGCCAGGGGGGTGAAGGGGCGGGGTTGAACCCATTAGAATTATGAGAGGGGGGGCTCAGGGGAGGAAAGGACGAGCGCATGGGATGCTGGTGGCAAAATCCGGCCACGCCAAAGTGATAAAGCGACTATCTGGGCGCCGATAAAGGTGAAGGGAAAATGGAGACTGTGATAATGGCCTGGTGAATGGACCCGTAGGGAGTTAAAAAAAAAACAGAAAACGGGGCAGGCCAGAGGGGTTCCCTAGGGGAGGAGGGAGAAAAGAAAAAGAAACTCCAGAGATTCGACATGCGACCCAGTTCGGCGGGACGGACCGGTCTGGGAATGGGGAGTAATAATATCCAAAGGTGAGAGGGTACCCAGTTGTCCGGGTGGACTCTACGTCAGTAGGAAAAAAAGTAAAAGAAAAAGGGTCGCAGCTGGGAAAAAATGAAAACAAGGGGACCGCGTGAAGGGGCGGTAATAATCTACACAATTGGGCTGAGAAGCCACACGAATTGGTTCCAAGGGAATGAAAAGGGGGGGGGGCTTTGGGGGGGAATGGAGGAGGAGGGGTCAGAACGAAGGGGGGCGCCCAGAAAGGTGCATGAAGAAGGGGTGTCCGAAACGATCAACGATGTTATTCCACCCGGTTTTAGAGTGGAGGAAAATGAGGTCGCACAGCGGGCGGAAAAAACCAGGAATGATTCCCCAAAGCAAAAGATTTCAGAAAAGAAAAAAAGGTGTTACAAGGGCAAATTTTTCTAACCGCAGGGAGGAAAAGCACCAGACCCACTGAGGGCGAATAGGAGGTAAAGATGCCATTTTACGTCGGCGGGTCAAGCCTGCGACATCGACGAAGTTGCCTAAACAAAAGAACCAAATCGTGGGCGGGAGCAACAAGAAAAATGCGAAAAAAAATAAAAACCAAAATCAAAGATTGTGACAAAAACGCCTTCGAAGGACACCTGTTGTATTAACGAAACCTCAAGGACCGCACAAAAAAATCTCAGGGCCGCAATGAACCCAAGCAGACCAAAAGGGGGAGGGGGTGGTTCAAACAAAAAGGGGTTGCAACAGAAGGCCCCCAATACATAGGTTGTTGGGACGGATGGTGAGGGTCAAGAAAAAAAAGGACCAAGATTTCCCACGAACTTGATGACGGGGGGTGGAGGGAAAGGGGGAGTTTCACATTGGGAAACGGGAGAAAAAATTGAGAAAAAAAGAAGCGACGAGATGTGGGAAAAAAGACCGAAGAAAACGCGGAGTGGGAAAGGAGGAGACACATGAGGCAAAAAAAAAAGAAAAAAAGGGTTACTGAATCCGCGAAAACGAGAGCAAACAAGGACGTGGCGCCTAGGAAAACGGAGGCGAAGCTGTTGGCTGGGAACAGGACCCGCGAGCGGACGGCCCCCCGATGGAAGACCTCCGCGGGAGACAAGCCCGTTTGCGGGAAAAGGCGCGCAACTGGACGGTGGGAAGAAAGGGGAGGGGGGAAGAAATCGACGGGAGGCCGCGGTATACGGGAAAAAAAAGGAACAACGGGCGATGTAATAGTCACATCCATGTGAGACGTGACGTGGATATGCCTGACGCGCTAGGTCATTTGCGAAGATGTTCCTCAACGTTGTCGTCAAAACACAGACCCCCCCAAAGGAACGTCCAATGGGAACGAAAAAGGGGTTAAGCTTAGGCATAGAAGGGGGACAGCCAACCGGACTTTCCAAAGTCGGGGAAGAATTAATAGGGGTCCGGCTAAAATGGAAGGAAAGGGGGGGGGGGGGTAACAGCGGTGCAGGAGGTGGCGCCGTGACGGAGCCACCGGCAAGCTTACGAGCCGGGGGGGGAAAGTGTGTGCACGGCCAGGCGGAACGTTAAAGAGGAGGGGCGAACACACAAAAGAAGGAATAGGCCTGAACACCCGGAAACAACGGGTTGGTTAGAGTGCCGCCTGCAAAACAGGTTCTGATTCGGAAGTGAAATCGCGTTAAGCAAACCACGCACGCTGCAATTAAAAGGGGAAGGAAGGTGGGGGAACGCCCGCTCCCGTCTGGATCCTGAAACGTGGCTAAGTTGCATGAGTCGAGAAAAGACTGCCGGTGACCCAAAAACGCGATGATTTGTGGACAAAAAAAAGAAGTCCGGTAGGTGTAAAAAACAGGCAAGCACACGAAAAAGAATGGGGAAAAAAAAGGGGGGGAAGGAAGACGACCGAGCGGAAAAAAGGGCGAAAACGACAGAGTTTTTTTTGGGCAAAAAAAGAGGAGGGGTGACGATAAACTAAGGGGGGGGACGGAAAAAAAAAAGAAGCAGGGGCACTACAAAGGGGTCTCGGGGGGGGGAGCCGGGGGGGCCGATAGTCAGGGAAAGGCAAGGACACTAAGGGAAGGAAAGAAGAGGGGGGGGTTCGGGCGTCAGCTTGTACATCTAAGGGGCGCGAGCACATGTCTGTAGAGAGAAGGGGAACGAGACAGAAGGACCAGGTTGCGAATGAAAATGGAGGGGGGGGGGGAAAACGCGGCGAGGGGGCCCGACACCCCCCCCAAAAAAAACATCGCGTCGTTTAACAAAGGAGAACAAATCATGAAAGTCGGTGTGGGAAAGGGGCCGGAAGGAGCACAATCGAAATCTCTGGGTGATGCAAAGGGTGGGGAAAAAAGAAAGGGACACGGGACCAAGACGGACTCCATTAAGACCAATGAATTCGAAAAGGAAGGGATAGAGAGGAAGGGTCGTCAGTGTGAGAATCAACATAGGGAACCACGGGGAGGGAAAAAAACGCCAAGAAACGGGGACGCAGTAAGGGTAAAAAAGCTCGGGAGAGAAGGCAATGTGGCAAAAGCGTTGGGGGTGTGTTGACTACAGAAAAAACGGGGCGTAAAACTAGGAAGAAAGCCATGAAACTGTTGCAGTGGAAAAAATAGGGGGAGAAACATAGGGGAAAAACAAAACACAAACCCACGCTTGGGGGGGGGACTGGGGCGAAGGGATGTAAGAGGTAACAGAATAAAACTCTGAACTGACGGGGGGGGAAAGAAAATGGGAGCAGAAAGGAGAAAGAAACGATTGCACGGCGACCAAGGAAAGTGAGCACGATCAATGCGGTCCACAATGAGAAAGTAAAAAGGGGGGTCGAGGAATGGAACTACGATCCACGAACTGAGAGGGCGCCCCAAGGTGAAACCCCCAAAAGAACCAAAAGGGGTAAAAAAGGAGGAAAAAACCTTGCGAACTCGGGAACGAGGTTTTGCCTTGCTAAGACAACGGAAAGGTGGGAGACGCAAGAAGGGACCGGAAAGTCAGGGAAGTCGATCAGAGTTGTGGAGGAAAGAAAGAGAAGGAAAAGAACAG
>Ga0179593_1389152_pt1 | contig 18661 bp, 21 predicted proteins | sample CZODoug2_1_08_16_FD_185931 | JGI IMG/M metagenome (GOLD analysis project Ga0179593, IMG submission 185931) | Vadose zone soil fungal communities from Angelo Coast Range Reserve, California, USA - CZODoug2_1_08_16fungal (PacBio error correction) | ecosystem: Environmental > Terrestrial > Soil >...
TGCACGACTCCTCGCACACAAGACAACCATGGTTACAAGCACCCGGGACGGAAGGGGGTTATCGGCAAAAAAACCGTCCAACGAAGTGGCCGGCCCCAACCGCGTCCGCCGACAATATCGGGACTGAGGGAAGTCTGGGGGGGCTGATCGCGCAGAACAAAGGGTTCACTATAAACGGAACCTAGCACAAAGGGCACCGGGCGTAAAGGATTGGATCTTTGGGGGAAACTTCATGGAGTGTGAGTGAGACCCGACCTGATAACTCAAACAGGTTTTGCTCAAATCTAGGGAGCTTTGAGCAAAAAATAGGGGGGGGAGCGGGTTGGCAAGTCGTAGTGAAGTCAATGATAAAATGCTTCAGGGGAAGGTAAACCGTTTTAGCGCCAACAGGTCCGCGTAACAAGTTCGGGTGTACGTGAAATAAGGTACTCCGGCAGCCCATTCGAAAAAATGCACCTTTCGCCCTTCGAGAGGCTGAAAAAAGCGCCCGAACGAGTCAATCAACAGGAAACGCACCGGGCAGCTGTGTCCAAGGCGGGGCCACGCGGAAGACCGACAGGGGAAGTCCATTTGGGGAGGGGGGGACGACTGTGTAGTGTCATAAAAAGCCTAGATTGGAGACGGTTAGAGAGTCTCAATAAACACGATAGCGGAAAAAAATATAACGGGAGGTAATGGCAAAGTGGCACGTATTTTGGCTTTTGTGGGGAAAAGGTTTGAAAAAAAATATAGCTGATAGGAGGTCCAGATCCCTTAACAACGAGGGGAAATGCTGATCCTCCTGAAAACAAGAGACCACTAGCGCGTCCGATGTCAAATAGCCACAAAAACTTTCAAGTAAAAATAATGGAATAGCGGTAAACTCCTTTCGGAAGTGGTTGGTGACAACGGTAGATGCGTCGGCAAAGGGGTCAAATAAGGGGGAAGAAAAGAACGGCAGTTTCTGACACAAGGATGGTGCAAGGACGGGCACGTCTAAAAAATTTGAAAAAACCAATCAGCGGCGACATCAACTTTTAACGACGTAAGGGGGCAAATGTCAGGAAAAAACTGGGGGGGGAAAAAGCAAAGTATCGGTGGTTGCTGATACGACCGAGGAAACGAAGAAGATAAGTGGGTGAAAAGTAAGTGGAGGGGGAATGGGGAAAAAATCGACAAAAGGGGAGGGTCATGCGAAAATATTTCGAGATCCTTTTGAAAGCAAAGTTGGTAGTATGAAAACGTGCAAAACTACTAGAAACTGGGCAAGTAAGGTTGCGTGGCCGGAGTGGGGGCAAGTACTGCAAGAGGAGGAGAAGGGGCCATGACGCCGTCAGCGGGGCGATGTAGAAATGAGTCCAATCGCTTCATCAATTTGAAAAATTTTTGGGAGATTGGTCGCTTCTCAAGACGGTTTTGGGTGAAGACTGGGTTGGCGGGAGGTGGCACGTAAGAGACAAAAAAACGAAATCGGGGGAATGAAAATGACCCACGGCGTAACTTGGTTTTTTCCTTCCCTAAGGAAGGGGTCCGTAAAGAGCCGATAGCGCCACGCTGGAAGCTAACGCGGGCATAAAAAAAATTTAGGTCGACGTTAGGGTTTACCAATAGAGCATCTGGGGGCGCAGACAGAGAAGGAGCATGCGGGCGCTCAAACTTCAGGCGAAAGAAATGCCGGGTGGGGGGGGCAACGAATCGTTAAATGCCCTAAGACGACCCGTTGAAAAGCCCCAAGGGCAGAGAAGAGCCCGACAGGGGGTTTGTGACGTCAATTCACAGTTCAGGAACCGCAAGAGCCGAAATGAAAAACTCACTGCTTTGAAAGGTCACCTTCAGGGAAAAGGGAGGAAACGGCCTACGGCTCAACCTCTAGCCCTACAAGGTAAAGTGGCGCTCCCGTCCCATGCGAAAATTCACTTTTGGTCACAAGGGGGAAAAAGGTTGGGGATAGTAGGGGGTGTAAAACGGGGAGCAAACCAAGGGTGCAGAATTACGAGAAACAGCCAAAAATAAGCGTAGTTCCGAGCATCAGTGGGGGGGAAATGATGTCCTAACAAGGACCAACTGGTGTGCCCAAAGCTTTATGGTACGGGGACCTGTGACCGGCGCAAGGGAAATTATTGTGGGGGGGAGGGAGAACTAGAAACAAAAATTGGACAGGAACGAAAAACGAAAAAAAGGGGGCACTCCACAGCCGTTGCCCGGGCAAAGGGCCGAAGGCCGGGTTCTCTGACGAGCGGGGGGAAAAGGGACACAGGAAAAACCAGGTTGATTGGTCAAAAAAGGACTGTCAATTGCCCGAAGTTCGGGAAAAAAACGGCCAACTATGTGTTGGGTAAAAAAGACTGACCATGCCTCGGTTGGGGGTGACCGAATGAAGGGGTCAAAAGGCGAAAAAAAAAGGAGTTTCACGGTTACCCGCTGGCAAAAATCTGGTCATGACAAAATCCGGCCCCCCGAAGACCATCCGGGGGAAAGGGGATGGACAGTTGTACCCAGAAGCCGAAAACACTGATAAAAAAAAGGGGGACGATTCTGGTCCGGCAAGCCAGAGTACATTCAATAAGGGGGGAGGTTCTCTTGGGTTCGAGGGAAACCTCTTTCAGAGAGAATCTGTAAAAAGGGTGACGAAAATACCGCGTCAAAATTCCCTCGCTTGGAATTGGTAGCGTTCGAGTAAATCCCGAGACTGCCAACTGGACTGGCTGGGGGGGATTGGGGGCCGGGGAGATGACGGGCAGAGATTCAAAAGATGGAACAACAAAGACGTCATTCTTCGAATTTTGATACCGCGAGTTGAGAAAAAGCAAAGAGAACCTGATCACGGATTGGCATCAAACCCGTGCCCTAAAAGGAAACGGAAAATACTGACAGGGATTCGACGGGGCCTATCGGTAGAAACATTGCAAAAAGTGAAAAGCAGAGGTCAGGGGCCATCGGCGGGGCACCACACCAAATGGAAAAAAGTAAGTGAAAAACGTGGGGGGCGATAGCCCCTGAGAAAACGGCGCAGTAGGGGGGATCCCAATGAAACCAAGGTGGTGCTGGGCAACGGCCCAGAGGGCTGAAGAAAACAGAACAAGGGTATCGGGTAATAACCTGGAAGCATCCGGCCCGAGGAGATGGAACTCCAAGGTGAGGGCCGCCCCCCATCCAGTGATTTATTACGCGGGGAGAAAAGAAGGGGGCAATCGCTTTCAAAAAAATGCAGTGACACGAAGGCGCAAAGAAAGACGTCGAAAGGGAAAAGGAGACGATCGGGTTTGTGGAACAGCTTGGTAAAACATAAACGGAAAGACAATCCAACGCGTAAACAAACCCGATGAATGGCATTTATACCAGGCCGAACAAGGAGAAAAGAAAATACTCATAACACGGGTAATTCACACGGGAAGCCGTCGAACCTTTACCGATGTTGAGCGGGTGACCGCTTTTTTTAAAAAAAAGAAGGTTTCCGGAACAAGGGGGGGAGGGGGGGAATAACAGGATGGGAAAAGGAGACAAAGGGGTTTCCGAGCGTGTTGCGCGGGCACAAAACGCTAGGAGAAACAATCACTCAACCCAACCAGGAACCGGGATGGTACAAAATACGATTGTTAAGCTTACATTACAATGTTGGCCTGGTCGGGGCGGGACAAAGTAGCGGGAATACCACGATTTCTTGCCCCTTTTCAGTAGCGGGAAGGGCGCGTTTGGGACCTTGGGGGAAGAAACTAAATAGCACAATAACCAGGGGTCCGTAATTGATGCCTCGGGGGGACTTCGGTGCATGGTAAATCGTGAAATCTCTAGGGGGTACCAAGGCCGCTAAAGTGCAATGCATTTGTGCCGAATGGGTGGGAACAAACTAACGCTGGGAACTTTGAGGAGGAAGAGTTATTCCCTCGTGGGTATTCTTAAACGCCCGCCGAAACGACATCGATGTTGGGGAAGAAGAACAATGGAGGGCGCAGTCTTCAGGCATCTTCTAACTAAGGGTTCCTCACATTGTCTGACGGCCGGTCACAGTTCAGAAGTGGAAAAAGAACGCGTAACTGGCTGCATTAGATCAGTTGCCCTTGGGGCAAAAAGGGAACTACTCAGGGACCCACGCACAAACAGGGGGGGACAGGTCCGAAGGAGACTTACAGGGGGGGTGTGTACAGTGTGAAAAAAAAACAATCAAGTCCAAGCGGAAGGGGGAATTGCTGTGGGCTTTAATGACGTGGAAAAAGTTACGGTTAAACTTTGAAAAAAAAAACGATGGGACACCGGGGGGAAAAAAGGTGTTACAAAATTCAGGGTTCACAAATGCAAGCATCTTGGATCTGAAAAGGAGGAAGAATTTTGGGCGAAGCGTGTCCCAAAAAAAAGAATTTACCTTTCCTCGCCGGCTTGGGGGGAAAAGGCAGGAAAATGGGGGGCAGGCCGAGTCCAGCAGGGTCATCGGGAAAATCTGTGAAGCCCAACTGCAGTTCTAAAGTTGCACCTACGCGGAGGAAAAAGAGGACAAAAGTGGACTGTGGGGGAAAGTTCACCGTAATCTTGCGCTTGGAACCCCCCATGGCCACGTAGCAGAAAAGGCGTCCGGGTTTCCTGAAATGAAACGCGTGCGGAAACAACGTTGTTGGTTGACGAAATCAAAAAGACAGTGCCGACTTGGTTGGGGAGAAAGTCTCCATGTCAAAAATGGGAAAACCTTCGACCCCGTCCAATGTCAAAGAAAGGGACCAGGGGGGGTACGGAACGTTGAGGCGCCTCAATACCCTCAAAAAAGTTCCCAAAGCAACTACGCGGACAAAACCCTCAGAGTAGAAACACCGAAACACAAAAGAGGGCGAATAACATCCGCAGGACGCAAAAAAGAAAGGGAATGGATTGACTAAAAAAACGTAAATCACCTTCCCGGAGGGGCGGGGGGGCATGGCCCACACAGTTTCCAGAGCGTCAAAACGAATCGTAACTTGGCCGTCCCAAACCTCACAAGGGGGAGTGAGAAAAACAAGGAACGACCGCGCCAACTTAGTGTGCCACTGTTTCAGGAAAAATTTGCACATTCGGGCTTTTGAATCCCCCACCGGTCAAGATAAGCGTAAAAAGGGCTCCTTTTCCTCACGCGGGGTCCAAAAAAACGAGGAACCGGTGGGCCCGGGCATTATGCACAAACCACGGCAAACCACCTGCTCCCTTCCTCGCAAAACCGGCCCTACCAGGAAAACATCGTAACAAATGGGGAAATGGCGCGCTAAAACACAAGGTGAAACTCAGCCAACGAAACCGGAAACCTCGTGGCCGCAAGGAAAGGGTCCGGATCGGATTATCGCAAGGCCTGCCTTGAAAGTGGAAACAAGCGCATGGGGGTGAAAAACGGCCAAGCGGGAACAGACCTACCGGCCTGTTGACCTGGCGGTAACGCCCCTGTCTGGCTTTTTAGGTCGTACCCCAAATCTCAGGGTCCACCCGGCAATAAAGTCAGTCAAAATGTAGCGCCAACAGGCAATTGAGGGGGGGGGGGAAAGAAGTGAGAAACACGCCGATCTTGAAAAAAAAGGGGGGGTCACGGGGGGGATATCAGCCAATGGGGGTGGTCCGGAAAAAAATTCCGGTCCACCCACTCCGCCGGAAAAACGAGCGCAGTCGCATCTCATATCACAACAAAAAAGAAAAGGGGGAAAAAGGGATGGGAAAAAAAGGGAAAAGAGGCAGAAACGGGGAGGAACAATGTCGGGGCCATTAAGGGGGGAACAAAACAAACCCATTTGGGGGCAGGGGAAGAGCCCCGAACCTACCGCAAGATCGGCGTTAGGAACGAAACGGAGCAAAGTCAAAAATGGGAGGGGGGCCGCGAGAATGATCGACGTTAGGGCGCGTTGGGAGCAGTTGTCCGACCAGCAGAACGCCAAAAAAACGTGCCAGCAAGACCAAAGGCCACAAAAGGGGAAAAGTCGTCGGAACAAAAAGAAAAAAAAAAAAAAGTTGGCCGGTCACATGCGCCAGTGGTCTTAAAACAGGCGCCGAATAGGGGGCTTGTGACAAACGTCAGTTCCCATTCCGGAACGGCGGGGGGGAAAGAGGGGGGGGGGCAAACTAATTGCCCGGTGTTTGGAGAATGTCTTGCCCTAAACAAAACAACACGGCGTCCAGAAAAGGAAATGGTGTTCATGGTCTCAAAGTTTCAAAACATTGCAATCGGGTGCCTTGCGCATCACGGAAAGGGTGAGAGGGAGGGATTGGGGGAACGCATTCGAAGGCCTTCTTCAAGCCTGATCATGCCAAAAAGCAAAAAAAACGTTCCTAACCTGTGCAAGGCAGAAACTCGTGAAAGGAAATGGGGGGGAGGGAGGGGGAAAAAAAAAAAGGTTGTGATGAGCGGCATCCAATCTATCTTGGGGGGGGTGAGGCCTATGGAAGAAAGGCCGGAAAAAAAAAGACAATCCCAAACAGGGGGCAGGCTTGTGCCTTAAGAAAAGCCCGATCTAAAACACTGCAGGCGCAACTTGCAGGGGGGATCGAACAATATGTGTTTGGGGAAGGGGGTAAGCAAGATGGGTCGCTAATTTTAAAGAATGAGATACTCTAAAAAAGGCAAACGTTCTCAAAACCTGACTTCCGTACATGACGGGGGAAGACGGGAAAGGGGGGGGAAGAAAAAGGACGGAATTCTACCACCAACCTGAAGGGGGTTGATGTAGACCATCGTTCAACAACCAAAGCAAGCTTCAGGAAAAAGAGAAACAGGCCTACGGGGGAAAAAAGGGCAAAAATAAGCAAGGAAAAATGTAAAAAAAAAAAAAAAAAAAAAAAACTAAAAAAAAAAAAAAAAAAAAAATAGGAAAGGAAAAAACAAAAAAAAAAAAAAAAAAAAAAATCACAAAAAAAAAAAAAAAAAAAAAAAAGAAAAAGAAAAAAATAAAAAAAAAAAAAAAAAAAAAAAATTAGGAAAAAAAAGAAAAAAAAAGAGAAAAAAGAAAAAAAAAAAAAAAAAAAAAAAAAAAAGAAAAAAAAGAAAAGAAAAAAAAGAAAAAAAGAAAAGAAAAAAAAAAAAAAAAAAAAAAAGAAAAAAAAAAAAAAAAAAAAAGAAAAAAAAAAAAGAAAAAAAAAAAAAAAAAAAAGAAAAAAAAAAAAAAAAGAAAAAAAAGAAAAAAAAAGCAAAAAATTGGCCGGGAAGCCGACGTCGTGAGCGTAAAAGATTGAGAAAACGATGCCGGGCTTAAAACGTGAAATGCGAAATTCCTACTAGAAATATTCGCAAGGGGCCCGGTGAAGAGTGGGCCTGGGGGGGGGGGGACCGCAAGGGAAGAAACAAGGATACGCCCCAAAGGGAAAGCGCAGAGCCAAAACAATGGGTCTTGGAATCCTTTAACCTAAAAGGCCGAGTAAACCTCGACCGGGGGGGACCGGAGTGGAACTACAGGTGCAAATCGATTGTCAACAAAAAAAGAAAAAAAAAGCTTCCTCAGTCCACAGGACCAAAGCGTAGGGGGCCGGGGGCCCGCGGAGCATGCTTGCAATGAACATCTCCGTCAAGTCGCAGCCGTCCCGTCGCGTCGGTGGAAAGAAACGGAGGGAGAAAAAAAGGGGGAAGCCCGGGAACGGGGAGGCGGGGGAAATCTAAGCGCCGCCGCGAAGGACGAGCTCTTGAATAAGTTTTTGGAACCGCATAAGCGCCATCCATGCGACAAAACCTCGGAGGGGTCGGGAGCCCCGAAGTCGAGACAAAAGAGATTGGTCATAAAATATATAGCCATACCCACCAGCGAAAATGACCACCCTCGAAAAAACACCTACGGAGGGGGGAACCGGACTTCATTCCAGCTAGTAAAGAGAGTCAAAGGAAACCGAAGTATAAGGACGAACAGCAACATTTGTGGAGGGAAGTTCCCGGTCGGGTCCTGGTCACACAACGCCAGAAAAAAAGCGCCACGGAAGGAAAACCTTAATGGGGCAACTTTGTGGGTGGACCAATGAAGGACCGCCCAACGACCATACACAGGGTTTTCATAATCACAGTCCGACTCCAGCGAAGTGGATTGGTGAAATTGTCTCAAACCAGGCGCCCCCCAAGGGGGACGCCAAACACCTCTCTCTAAACCGTCGCCTTCAAGGATAAAGGCACCCCTGGCAAGGAAACCAAGTTTAAGAAGGCAAAAGAGGGGAGAAAATTGCAAAATAAAGGTGCACCTAATTTTTAAAGGGTAGGAGAAATGGGGCTGATCTGGGGGGTCGCTGAAGCTTGCCCAAGTGGTCTCGAGCTGAAAGCGGACTCGATGGAGGAGGAGGGTTGGAAGCGTGTAAAAAACCCTAGGACTCCTTCACGAAAGGGACGCAAGGGAGGCACTTCAATGTCCACCCTGCATACGGGGTGAAAGGAGGGCGGGACCCACATAAAAAGGGGCGTGTACATTCCCTGTTTCACCGCCCTAAAGGGGTCTTTCGACTTCAGAGTAAAAAAAAAGAGCGAACCGGGGGGGTCTTACATCCGTAGAAAGGTGTTTGTGACAAAATCCTCCTCATCTGAAGTGCCGAGAAAAAAAACCACCACAGGGGGGGGGGAACTTCCATCAAACATACGCTCTCCTTTAGAAACGCATGGGATGACAAAACAGAAGCACTCGCATGCTGGGCAATTGCAAGTGGTTTGGGTGGGGGGACCATAAAAAGATGGCGAAAGAAGGAGTTATGCTGGTGAGAAAAAAGGAAGAGAAGGCGAACCCAGGCCAGTTACGAGGTGTGAGCAAGTTGGGGGCTGGCGAAGGACTCGAGCCACAATGCCTGTGGGGGGACTAGGAGGAAAATCCGCGTGTATAACCTTGTCCAGGACGACATTGGTCCGTAGGGGCCTGGAAAGACTCCGGGTATACGAAGAGCACGCGAAGACCCGCCAGCCATGCGTCTAAGTCGAGCGCCTCCTGAGGGCAAAAAAAAGAAGCCGCAAATTGACGGAGGGGGAAGTTAGTCCAGAAACGTGAAAATTGGGAAAGGGAAAGACCGCACTCAACTCGCCCCCATCCACGGGTGAATGGAGGGGGAGGTAACGACAAAAAAAAAAACCAAACGTGTTGGGGGAAACGCCTTTCTGCTCACTAAGCTCTTGGGGGGGGGGGGGAAACAGCAAAGGCACCCGAGGGATTCGGCCGGGCCGCGGGGGGCGTCACGAAATTGCCAGCGAAAGCGTCGTGGGGGGTGGAAAAAAGTGAAAGCAACGGCTGACAATTAAAGTCCAAAAAACAAAAAAAAAGACAAAAGGGGGATCACCCGGTGGGCCGATTTGTCCCCCGAAAGAAGGGGGGCAATGCAAAAGAACAAGACTCATTCACCACGCTGGGGGTGCCCAAACCCCGAGGTCATTCAAACAAGACTGCATAACCATGCCCAAATTGGGCCCCAGGGCACGGCTGTACGAGGCCAAAAGGAAAGGGTCTTAATTCAGTGGGGGGAGAAGCCCCAAAATAATAAATACCGGTTTACGGAAAGGAAAACACAGTGTACAAGGCTGAAAGCACACCCCAAGTGGGAGGGGGGAGACAAATTGAAAGGGAGTGCTCGGAGCCCCGCCTATCACTGGTGCTCTGAAATTGGAAAATGGGGCTGGGAAATCGGGAAACCCGAGCCAAAGGGGGAATGGAAAAAGAATGGCTCGACATGGACCGATCGAAATCCCCTACCACGTTTTCCGACGACCTGATCCTTAAGTATCGGGCTGACAGTCAAGCAGTGAGTCTGTACTTGGAAGACAGGGTATTTTCAGATAAAGGGGGAGGGGGGGAGGTCAACCATTAAAAAGCCGGAAATGGAAACGGGTTCCAGACTGGAGGGGGGGCACCTTTATAGTACCCGCACGATTTCTGAACGAGACAGCCGGCCTAAATTCTCTTTGCTCAAGGGGCACAAGGAAGGTATATAGAAACTCAAGGGGCGATAATTGGGGGGAAAAACTGAAAAAAAGTAACCCCGAAAGACTAATAAACTGTAAAAGAAAAATGCTCATCTATTTACAAGGGACCCTGGCCCTTCGTGGAAGGAAAAACTGTGGAAGAATAAAAAGGCATCCTCAATCCAACAAACCTAAATGGAAACTGGGGGGCGAAACCTGCCAATGGGGCGCGGCCAAACCCTCTAACAAACCCAAACCCGGACCAGCTTGAGAAGCGAAAGTCTCCAGAAAAGTGGAAACTGACTGGAAGGCGAGGTGATGAAAGACAATTTCTAACAATCGAAAAATCCTGACGAGGCAAAAATAAATGTCAGAAGGGCACGGTCAGGTCCCAAGAGCAAAAGGGCCCACGAAAACAGTTTCAACCTCCAGTGAGGGGTGAAATCGCGAGAATTGGCACTCCCTGGGGCCTTGGGGTCAGCGATCTCCTGAATATGTAAGCCAAACCTTGTTGCTCATGGACGCCACTGTCCAACCTTCCAACGGGAATGCGACGTAAGAGGGGACGGGCACAGAAAACGGAGGGGCCCAGGTGGGTTCCGCTTGAAAAAAAAAAAAGGGGGGAAACCAGGATGCAACGACAGAGTTGGCAAAAGGGGAACGGACGGAAAAAAGGTTGCCATAACCTGGGGCACGCTGCCACAGTGGAAGGTACGATGCTTCACAGGGAAGGGGGGGAAAAAAAAGTGGACGAGAAAGAAGACCAACCTTTCTCCCAAGCACGTCTCGAACTCAAATTTGTCCGTACCGTGGAGGTGCGCACCCGGGTCCCGAGAAGCCCCCAGGCTAGTGGGGGGCAATGGAGCGCAGCTCATGACCATAACCGACAATTTATTATGGGGGACGGTAAAAATCGAAAAGTCTACATCCCGGGGGGTGTAAAGCAAAATGCCGAACTGGAAACTACGCGAAATGGGGCATTCTATCAGCTAAATCGGGAACCACCAGGAGAAAGGTAAATGACCGTCAGACGTAAACAAATGTCGAAAAACGGGGGACGAAGGAAATAAACAGTCGTCCAAAAAATTGGGCTTGTATCGGGGTCCAGCTGTTGAACACAGATTGCAACCTTTAAAAAAAAAAGTCCCCAAAAGGGGATTGCCATATTGTCTCGGGTCCTCAGGTATGAAACAAAAAATCGTGGCCAGGGTAAAATTGTTAATCTAACCTGGCCTTCTGAAGTGGAGAAGTACACCTTACAACGCAATGTGGGCGCAGGGGAGAAAAGGTGGTGCTATAACCGAAGTCACACGAAGCTTTCGACCGGGGAAAAATAAAAGACCTAAAGTAACCCTAGACTTAGGTTGGCACACTCTGCGTACAGTCATTACCCCCTTGGTCAGGGGTGGGGATTCATTTCAGAACACAGCGGCGTCGGGGTAGGTTACGTTCCACCTTTCGAAAAAAAAAACAGGGCCAATCGAGCCGCAGGTGCTGTAGTAATCAGTCATCTTTCAGTGGTGACGGGGGGTCGAAGACTCAACAGACTACTCAAAAGGTCACAAATCAGCTACCAGGGGGGTACGGCGGTTTGGGGAGTCACGGGACAAAGGGACTTCAAAAACGAAAAGTGGGTGGGTGGGTGGGCCGATAAAAAGCAGTCGCGGTGAAGTGTCAACATGCCTGAAGGGGCATGGGTGAGAGCGGCAGGTAAAAAAATCTCGCAACAAAACTGATGAGGGGGGGAAGAAAAAAAAGATAGAAGGGAGGGGACGTCGAAGATCCCAAAAGAAAAAAAATGGTACAATCAAACAGGGTGGACGGGGATCGTCAAAAAACAAACCGGGGGTATTGGCACCGGCAAAAGCCAAACGCGTCACCTGCATCCAGATCTCGCGTTACGGAGGGTGGGAGGTCATTGGCGGGAGACGGGGACATCAAGTCGAAAAAACTCTAGGTCCCGCACGATTGCGGCTGCGTGTGCAGGCTCAAAGGGGGAGTAACTACAGACGCTGGTGCGAAGCTCAAAAAAGCAAAAAGGGGGGGGCTCATTACTCGCAGGGGGTGACTCTCACAGACTTTTCCAAGGGGTCGTAGTGGAGGCAAGGAATCGAAACTGCTTGAGGGGAAAAGTAAGTGTTACTCGCAAAAAAGTAAACCACCGAACCATTGGGATGGTGTATTGGTGTTAGAACTCAAAAAAAGGGGGGCGCCAGGAGGAAGGTCCAGGGGTCCGATGAGACAACGAGCCCTCTATTCAAGTCAAAAAACTTTTCAGAAACAAGGACAGCTGGTGTAACGAGCGGGGGCCGAAAGCCCATAGATGGAAAAATTTTGGAAAGGTGGACCAGTTGATGTCCTTCTCAATCCAGTGGTAAGATCCAGAGGGGGGGGAAAAGGGGAGAATCTAGGAGGAAACTGAGAGACAGAATCGCGGAAGTGAATGTGACATGGGGGCAGGGACTCAACTCGAATCGGGTTTTAACCTTTGGTTTTTTTTCATACGGGGCGGAAAACCCCCAACCCCAGGACAGAGTGCGTGACTGCCCCCAGAAAACACTAGCTGTCCAAAGAACTTGAGCAAAGGGGGGAAAGTGAAAACCAGGAGGAGCGAACATCCAAAAACCGTAGGGGTGGTGGTATGGAGGAAAAAAAAAAAAGGAGTGCACTTGAAAAAACAGATCGAACGAAGTCGCAGGGGGGGGGGAAAAAAAAAACTTGTGACCGCAAGGAGAAAGAGGGGAAACAAATGAGCGAAAGCAACTGGGGACGGCAAATTGCGACAAATGGGGGTGGCGCGTTTGCCTTTGTAAGAGGGGGAAAGCAGTGAAGAAGGAAAGACGTTGGGGAAAGGGAGTGGGGGAAAAAGTGGGGGGGAACAGAAAACAAAAAGCTTCAAACGGAGTAGGGGGAGAATCCGTTTGAAGTCCATGAGTAATTAAACAGGCCCGCGGGAGATTAAGAGGGAGGGAAACTGTGGGGGGGGCGGTGGCCGAGACTTGGGGAAAACCTAAGTTCAAATCTAATGTCCGTTCTTAGGAAGAACGCGAGGGTAGAGGAAGGTGAGACGCGCTGCGGCAGGGTGCCACTTTTTTGCGATTTCAGAGGGAGAAGCGAGGGGAGGGGGTTGGTGGTGGGGGGGGGAGAAAAAGGGACGTTTGTTGTGGAAAACAGAAAGGGGGAACGTAGCCGTAACATACGTCTTGCTACAGGGAGAGGGGGGTTCATGAAATCAAGAAAAAAAAAACTTTTGTCATTCAACGACGGGCACTTGACTGACAAATAAACAGAGACGCTAGGGAAAAGGGAGGCGGGAAGGACTTCGGGGAGGGGCCCAAGAAGACTAGGCAGGTTACAAATATCGCATTTGGGGACTCTAACAAGGAAAAGGATTGGCAGAAAAAAAATATAAAAAAATTGGAAGGCGGGCGACAATTGACCGGGGAATCGTGGGTCTGATCCCTCTCAAGAGACCCTGAGGGGGCCCACGCCGGACCCGGAAACTGTGGGGGGGGTTTTGGAGGAAAAAAAGACTTAGACGCAAATAATGGAAGAAGAAGTAAAAGAAAAAACAGCGGGATTTACCGCAAAGGATGCAGCGTCTCACGCGACACCGTCGGGCGTGAGAAAGGGGGTCCCAGCGGGAAACACAGAAATGCCTTGCAAAAAAAGAAAAAAACTTTGGGGGGAAGGGGGGTCGAGGAAAAAGAACCCAAAGGGGTAGAAATATCAATGCATGAGGGCAAAATCCGGAAAAGAAAAGCGAAAAGGGAAAAAGTCGGAAGGGACCAGAAAGGGGTTGGGTGCGCCCACTGCTTGGTAAAAGGTCAAAAGGGGGGACACGACGGACGCAAAAAAGATGGGTTGGGTGAAGCGGCAAGTGCACGAAACAATCGTGACAGTTTGAACGGGTACCAAGCGGTGGGACACTGGGGGGCTCAGGGAAAAAAGAGCGTGTGGTCTGGGGAGAACGGGTGTACTCCAGAATTTGGGGACTTGGCAAGGGGAAAAAAGAGGGGGGACAATTGAAAAACAAATTGCGATGTCGGGGGGAAAACGAAAAACACTGGTGAGTTCCCCTGGGGGTGGGGTCCGAAGGAGGTGGCACAGCAGGGGAAAAGCAGGGGGAAGTTAAAAAGAAAGATGGCGCGTCCAATTGAAAAGAAGGAGGGCTCCACTGGGGTGCCGAATCCCCTCCTTGGATCTTATTTAATCTCCGGGGAGAAAAGAAAGACGAAAAAGTAAGTGAGGGCAAGGCAACCCGATTACACACGTGGTAGGGGCTCGTGCGGATGCCTCCTGCACACTACTCTATCTCAAACTGTTCTAATGGCAATAAACGGACCTCCAAGCGGGCTTTCACAATCTTTTGAGGTTAAGAAACGCGGAACTTCAGCGCCACTTTTGAGTCGAAGGCGGGAGGGGGGTATTCCGGGGAGGTGGGGGGGCATCCCAAGAAGGAAAAAAGTCCGAGAAATTTGAATTACCACGGATTTGAGTAGGCAAAATGACTGAGACGGAGGGTTCAGACAAAAAAATATCACCTTTGGGGAAACAAAAGAGGAGGAGACTGGATGGAGGGTTAGGGGAAGGGGGCTACAAACTCTTCTCCTATGGTTAACTCAGCTTGGACGCATCGCGGGGAAACCAAAACATGAAAAAGAAAGACAGGAGGTGCGCAAGCAAATTAATTGATAAAGGAGGATGAAAGGGCATCAATCTATGGGGCTCCAGGGAAAAGGGGGGAACAGAAGAGGGGCGGGTCAGAAGGCCCTTTTCACTTGAAGGGAACCGGTGGGAGGACAGACCAGGACGCCCAAAAAGTGAAACTAAAGGTCAGGTGTCGCCACCTCCATTGTGAAAGTGAAAAGGACTCGAGACATAAAGGGGAGGCCTGTGGGGGCAAAAACAAGTGGGGCATGTTTACAATCGAATCAAACGTAAGGCAGCCAGGAAGACACTTCTACGATCAGGGGGGTTTGGAAGCTTCCAAACAAGGCTTACTCGAAGGCGGGGGGGGCCTGAAGCATAAAAAATGAGGCTAAGGTTCCTCAAAACAATTATCAATCAGAAAAAAGAAACTCAACTCTGGTGTCACCCTCGACCTTTTAAAGGAAAGGTGGATGTGAAAGGCTTATAGGGGGGGGGGACAGGGGACATGGGTTGGGAGACCATCAGGGGAAAAGCGACATGGTTCTAATTTGTTGGTTTGCAGGACACACCTGGCGGAGGAAGGAAGGGGAAAGATAAATCCCCAAGCCAAGCCGGTCGGGAGGAATGTGCTGAAAACGATGCACTGCTGCAAACTACATAAGGAGTCTCTTTACAGGTACTTGGGACACACATCATGCTTCTGCCCACCCTCTAGTTGATCGTTGTTGGGGCAAGTGTGGGTGAAAAGGAAAAAGGAAAGTCCAGACAAGGGTGTACTGTTCCATTGTTGCCTTGCGGGCGAAGGGGGAATCAGAGGGGGGAATCAGGGAAGAGGCTGAAGACGAAGGGAACTGGAGTGGGAAGAAGGTGGTCAACGCGATTACCATTGGATCCTTTGTATATAACCTCGTGTCGGGTGGGTCGTACGCAGAGCCAGAGATGTGGGGGCGAGGGGGGCGAGTTCTTGAACTTATTACGACGGCATTTCCGTGGGGTCCAGGTGAGAGGCGGCGGTAACCAAAAGAAAAAATGTACAATACCAAAAAAAAAACACGACGGCTTCCTGGAACTCTAATTTACTTCCACGCCCGAATCAAGGCTAAGGGGGACAGAAAAGGGGGGAAGGTCAAGTGCCAAAGAGAGAACCAGGGGGAAGTCGCGCTGTGGGAAACAGAAGAGCGTCGTTCGGTGTTGCCAACTTCGGGAACGGGCCGGGCAAATTACGGGAACAGGGCGAGGCAAATCAAAAAAAGGACGATCTCAAAAATATAATTGCTTCAAAAAAGAACTTGGCCCAGGTAGGTTTCCTTCCTTCTCTCCGGGGGTGGGTTTCAAAGGGAAAAACGGGAAGGGGGAACGAAGAAGTAGTAGGGGAGGGAGGAAAAGAAAGAATGGGGTGAGCGTTAAGCCGGCAAGCTTCTTGGCAAAAGAACACTGCGAAGCTTCCCTGCATTTTTACAGCGAGTGACCAGTCTAAAACCACTGGAGGCAGTGGAGAGGGGGGGGCCCTCCAGACTCAACAGTTCTGTTTGAAAAAAAAGAAGCTTCAAAATGGGAGGCAACAGTTTTTGGTCTAAACAAACCACTACAATTGAAGGGTGGAAGAAATGAGCTGGGGAGGCCAGGGAAGGAAAGGTCTTTGGGGAATTAAGTGGCTCGTAACCTTTAGGGGGGGCGTCGGGCATAACAGAGGTGAAAGGAAAAAACCCCACTGCCACCTGACGCGCCCAAAAGGACAAAAACAATAAGGGGTAAAAAAAAACATCCCAGGTGCCGGGCGCCTGCACGGTTTGTATGCCGCAAAAACTGAACAGCCGAACAGGAGGGGGGGGGCCGGGAGGCAGGCCGACAAAGTAGCGGTACAACTAAAAAAAAAATATGTGCAATGTCGAGCCGAACAACTCCGCACCGAGGACAACGACTTTACACACACAAACAAAAAAACGATTTGAATAAGGGAAATGCTGCCTCCGCCTCCTTTGAAGAAGACTGCGGCGAAGGAACCTGTCCAGCCTCGAAACCTCAACATCCCACAAAACAATCCACCCGGAGCAACATTTCATATCTGGCAACATCGGACAAAAAAAAACCAAGCTAAAAACCAGCAAAGGAAGGGAAAGGATAAAAGAAACCTCATTCAAAACGTTTTGCTGGAGTATCCCTCCAGGAACGGCCAACACAAAATGCCAATGCCTCAATTACGTCCGGCACGGAGAATAAGTGGGAAACAGGATCAAGGGGACAACGCGTAGACGCCGTGAAGAAAACGGCGTGTGAAAAGGCCCAACGGCCAAGTTCACAACCAGGATAATTCAACATTTCCCTTGCGCAGCGGGAGGTAAAGAAAAAAAAGAGAAAAAACAAAAATGACCTACTTGAATTCTACTCTGCTAACGCCGGCAAAATCACAGGGAAGGGGGGGAGTGAGGAGTGCAGGAGCAAAGAAGAACAAGGAATCGGGCCGGGGAAAGTCAGGGGGTCAAGACAGTGGGGTGTTACGTAAAAATTCTTCAAAACCAGAACTCAAGGGGGCCGGGCCGGAGAGCGTACGCATATCAAATCTCACACACCACAACGTATAAAGAAAGAGAAAAAGATAGACTGACTCCGAAAAGAGCGGGGAAAGGGCCAAAATAAGGGGGGGGCACAATCCGATTGACCAAATTGGGACGGGGAGAGCCGACTGTCAAAAAAAAAAAAAACAACCTGTCTTATTTTAAACGTTCTCCCAAGAAACTAAAGTGCAGTTGGGCCATAGAAGAAAATGGAGCGGCCTTTATGCGTGGTGGGCCGTGCTCGGTGGGTGGCACTACAAAAAATAAAAAAAACCATCCAAAAAAGGAGTGCGGCAAAAGCCCATTAAATGGACTTACAAAAAAAGCTTTGAAACGATTCCCTTCGCACCGGGTCTGAAAACAAAGCCAAATGCGGATTGACACGGGGAGGGGGTTGGGTTCCGGAAACGGTTTCATGCGGCCCTACAATGGGGGGCAAAAGGTGGGGAGGAAGAAAAGAGGGGGCGGCAAGGGGGAAAGGGGAGCAAAAAAAAAAAACTTGCCGGACGATGGGGGAGTGTTATCCGGGGCATCCGCCAGATTTCCGTACAAGCAAATAAGGGGAAAAAACAATTTGGGGCAAAAAAAAGAAACAGTCGGGATGGGAAAAAGAAAAGTTCTAGAGAAGGAGCCGGCGCCGCGATGATTCCGGGGTCGGGAGAATCCGCAGGGCAAGGCAATGGGGCAAATCGTGGGAGAAGGGGGGTGGCAGGGGGCGGAGGTTGTGAGGCAGCATGCTCGATCGGTGTGAACTATGGCAGAAACTGAAAAAAGAAAGCAAGGTGAAGGCCGTGGGGAGTGCGTCAGCCAAAAATTCACCTTGCTAGGACGCCTGCCCGGGGAAAAAAAAAAAAATGTATCGGAACACGATGTGGGGGTGTCCGGGTATAGGGCGGGGGGGGGTCGCGTTATGAATTTATAGGTAAGAAAGCGCACAAAACAGGGTGTTAAGGCGAGCAAACCTGCGTGGGTGACTGATGTATCTCCGGTGCAAAGAAAACGGGCCATGTTCAAAAAAACAAAGGGAGGTGAATCCGTTGTTGGTTCACACCACGCTTGAAAAGAATCAACGCGCAGCTTTCAAACATCTGACTCTCATTAAATCAGGGGGACGATTTCCAAGAGAAAGGAGAGAACGGGAAAAGTCTGAAACGGGTCCCAAAAAAGTGGCAGAAGACGCGACGCGTAAAAAGGGCGACCTGAAACCTCTTAAAGAGGTAATTCGATACCACGCTATCCAAGGAAACGTGTGACGGAAGGGGAAAACAAGGCACCGGGGAAAGAAAAAAAAGGCAGAAGGCCAAGGACTTAAATCGAGCAAGTCTGTCCTTTGATATCGCCATTGTCCCGACCGGTCCAGTGGGTTGAAAACAAAATGGCCGGGGGGGGAAAAATCAGTGTGCACGCAACAACAAAAGGAAACAGCCTCCTCCAACATCTTGAGCGCGGAAACGTTGGAAAAATGACAGAAAAAAAGTGCAAGGGGGAAAGTCAAAGCACCTCAGGCGTACCAGTCGACGTGGTACGGGGAATAAACTTAAAAGAAAATTTCACCACCGGTTGGAACATCTGGTAACCGCCAGATCAAAACTGAACAAGAAAGGCACGTAAGTTTCAACAA
>Ga0179593_1396607_pt1 | contig 18660 bp, 24 predicted proteins | sample CZODoug2_1_08_16_FD_185931 | JGI IMG/M metagenome (GOLD analysis project Ga0179593, IMG submission 185931) | Vadose zone soil fungal communities from Angelo Coast Range Reserve, California, USA - CZODoug2_1_08_16fungal (PacBio error correction) | ecosystem: Environmental > Terrestrial > Soil >...
GGGGTTAATGGAAATAAACCCCCACAAGCACATAAAAGAAATCGCCTGCCAAAAAAAATAGTCTTGGGGGGTAAGAAAAGACCGAACTTGGGTATCTTTCAAAAAGGAGAGTAAGGCAAATCTGGGTGGTGACGAAAAAACGGGGCCGGTTAGGTCTCAAGTGGGATGGTTCCTCTGACAAGGGAGGTGGCTGGGAGTTTCATCAAAGGCACGAGGAGGTACGTGGCGATCTAGCCCTTAGCGGCGAAAGAAATAGGAGCTCGCTCGGTCCGGAGGAAGAGAACAGAAGCGAGCGGGCAATCGGAACTTAAAGGCGGGGAGGAGGCCGCTTCCTCAGGTTAACTGGAAGGCGAGGGTGACTTACTAGAAATAAAACCAGCGACGATCAAAAGCAGGGTTGCCGGTTGGGAACAAGAGGGTAGGGCAGTTCTTCTTCTCTTGGGTGGAGTAACGTAAAGAGGCTTGGAGTTGGTCGTCACTTTTGGGAAGGTACCAAATGGCATTTCGGTCCGTAAAGGGGGGGGGTAGGTGGGGGGGTTCCGTCTTCCAAGGAAAGACGAAAAAGAAGCAAGTGAAAGGAAAAGGGAGCAGACATGCGCTGAGAAAAAGGCAGAATCTTCTCATAAGTTGGGGGAAGGATTAATGGCAGGAAAGCCGACAGTTTTTTCAGAAAGGCGACAAATGGGGTCAGCGATGGCGTTTTAAAGAAGATAAGTGGGGCATACACCACTCAACGGTCGTTTGGAGGGGTGTGATTTTCAGGTCAAGAAGTCGGGGCGGAGGTTTGGAGATCGTACTAAAAACCGGTATTGAAGATTTGACTCCCGAATTCTTGAGGAGTAGGTGGCAAACGTGAACGGCCATTATCACGATCTTCATTTCACGAGGGCGCCGTGAAACGCGCTGGTGTGGGGGGGAAGGGAAGCCATGGGGGGGCTACTTTTCACAGTTGCGGAGGAGGACAGGTCGGCCCTTTCACAGCTACTCAGCGGATGAAGCTAAAGGAGGTCCGAAACCTTAAAGCAAAAACGAAAAACGAGGGGGGGAGAAAAGGACCGACAGGGGGCCGGGTTGAAGGACCGGAGATTGTTGGGTACGTCAGGGGGGAGGGTGGATGTCGTTGCCACTGAGACCAGTATAGCGAGGAGCGGGGCGGCACTCATCAGCTATTTCATGGGACCCATCGGGGGGGGAATGGGGGGGGGGGTTCTTGTGAAAACACCGGGAAGGAATCCGCATGGTGGACAGGGCACTCATCATACGCGAAAACGGGAGGGGCGTGGGATTAGTCGGAATTGAAAACAGCCAAATGGGGAGGAGAGGGGCACTTCGCTAAAACCGGAGCGGGGACCGGGGTACAACTGCTCAGGGTGTGTCCAGAAAAGAGGCAAGTTTGGGACTCATGCAAGGGGGACGACGTTCGGGGTCAGAAGGGGGGGAGTAGCGGTGGAAAGTAATCTCTGGGTTTGGAGGAAGGGGTGGGGAGCCCCCTAGCCACATCTTTAGTCGATCAGGTTACTGGACGGAAACAAAGCGTCAAGCATGGCATACATGGGAAATATGCGACCCCAAACTAAACATAATGGCAACGGGAAGGGGAACATGAAAATTTAACGTCTCAGGAGGGAAGGGAAGACCTGGCGAGGAACTTGGTACAGACTTGAAAAAAAAACAAAGCACGGGAAGAAGCTAAAAAAGGTGGGGGGGGCGGGGTAAGGGACGAGGAAGCAAATCAATGCCCAGAGCCCGGGTTGGTTAGGGGGGTAGATGCGGAGACTGGCAGAAAAAGAGGAGGCTGGGGTCACGGACGCAGATCGGAGGGGAAGGGCCTGACATCCTAGTGGTCGTCAACTGCCAGTTGGAACTGGGCTCGGCAATCGGCGGAGAGACCGCCGGCTTGGCCGAGTATGTGTTGGGACTCCCGGTCCGCCATAGAGGTTAAATGAAAAACGTAAAAGAGCTGGAGAGAGAGAACAAAAAGAGGAGGAAGAGATCACCAGGACGTCATCGATGAGACGGGGGGAAGGGGGAAACGAGGTCGCTCACCATACGTGGAAAGCACTTTGCGTCACGCAAAAAGGAAGGGCGAAAAATTTTCTACTATGCAGAAACAAAAGGGATAGTTAGAGGGCCTTCTCCTATCTGACACCTGGGGAAAAAAGAAGACGGGTAATCAAGTAAAAGGTGACTACTCCTGCCATAAAAAAAAAGGAGGGGAGATGGGACTGACGGGGCAGTGACTTCGCAACCCCTCTTCAAACCAACATAGCGGACGTACAAAGGGGGAAAGATGAATTCCAAAGCGACCCAGGTCACCGGACAGAGGGGGGGATCAGACTACATCTCTATCGGGAGATGGGGGAAATAGGAAGGCGAACTGCCCTCTTTTACTAAAGAAGGCAACACCAACACGCCGATGAGCCTCCACGAGGTGGCTATGGGATTTACCAGATTCAACCATACCACAAGGAACGGAAAGAATGCCAAGACGCTCAAACGCGAGTAAACAGCGGATACCCATAGCCGGGGTCATACACTCGACGATAGTCAACAGGACCACCAACAGACGCAAGATCGTCCAACTCGTGGGAAGGAAAAGGAAACAGGCAATCGTCTGGTAAAAGAAAGACTGGAAATGCGCTGCAAGAAGACATGACGTAACGCCTAGTTCGTAGCATGGAAATGCCAAAACAAGATTTCAAAATGCCTCAACCACTGGCTGCGGGTCGGTGTAGGGCACCAGTCACCACGCCTCCTGGCCTAAAACCCTAAATGCTGAAACAAGGGGGGGTCCAAGCCTACTCTACTGAAGATCCCAGAGGGAAACCTACTAATATAAAAAAGACTTAACTTCGACTCCGAACACAAAAACTGCAAAAAGGAAGCAATCTAAGAATTTGGGAGGTTGCATCGTCGTTGAAAAACTAACTAAAAAAACAGGTACATTAAGATCGTCGCTTGTGGCTGGAAAAAAGACCGGGAATAGCATTTGAAAGTTGAGCCACGCAGCCAGTTCACGCAAAAAAAGGGAAGTTGCTACTCCGGACACAGGATAGAGCGTTTTCAAACACTTCGGGAAAGGAACCAAGAGAATCCCAGACTTGTAGGAGAAGGACAAAAGCTCCGTCAATACATACGTTTGCTTTGAGAGAACACCACAGCACAGCGAGGGATACTACACTGCAACAAACAGAACAACAGGAACGTGGTGACCAGGCGTTGTCTAAACGGCCACCGTCGTTCTTGAACCATAGGGGGAGAACCACATGTCCGCTGAGCCAAAAAAAAGGCGGTCTCCGTCCAATCCTCAGTTAAAGCTAAACGGCACGGGGGGTCTGAAGGCGCGAGCGAGGGCCGGCGACGAAAATCAATGTCACTGAGGGGACAGTGGCAGGAAACCGAACCCTAAAACCGGAGAAACTTTTACGTAAAACAAGGTCCAGGGGCTCGGTTAAAAAGGAAAGGAAAAATACTGGCGCTGATTCACGAAAGGATCCTCACAAGAAGATTACTAAAAAGGAGGACTGGAGAGGGAACAAGAACTGCATAAAGGAAAGACCGGCGGTGGACTGTTGGGCTTAGGTAGATGAACACGGGGTCAGGGTTGAGGAGATCAGACGAAGTGAAACCAGGGGAGAGAAAGTGATAGCGCTATCCGATGGACTAAAGAAAGCCGGGGGAGCGAGAGAGTCTTCCATCATGCGCAAAATCTGCGCCAGAGGCCGGCCAAAAACTTTGGGATCGGGTGGACGGAAAACGAACTACAAATCATGTCCCCTGACAGCCAAGGTTGAGAGGGGGGGGGAATAAAGGCAAACTAGGTGACGAAAACCCATTAGGGCATATGAGCCTGCCTGGTGAACCAACATTGGGGGGTCTCTCTCCCTGACCGCAGGCGAGGTTGTTTGGGGAAGGGTGTGAAGATGGAAGAACAGATGCCTAGCTCAACAAACAAATTCCTGAGATGAAAAGATAAGAGGTAAAAGTTGGGGAAAGGGGCTTCCCAAACTAGATCAATAAATAACTCGCTAAATGCGGACGACAAAAAACCCTTAGTGGTGCAAGCAAAAGGAAAAAAGCTTAAGACCAGCGGTCTTGGCCGAAAATGGAGTCCGGACCGATCAAAATGGAGGAAGGCAAATCGGGCCGAAAGGGGGAAAAAATGGCTTTCACAGGATCATAAAAGAGTTCGGGCGAGCCTCGGAAGCCTTTGTGAAGACCGGGGAGGGACCCGGCTTAGACCGCGGAAAGAGCGCTGGGGGATCATTGGGGGGTGGAAATGTCGGTTTACACTATGTCGAAACTCAAGAGGACGGTGGTCAGATCAATGGCTAAGGGACGAAGGCCATCGCGTCATCAAAGGGGTCGTCGGACATGTGGAAAAAGGGCGGGGGGAAAAGCTGGGAAAGGAGAAGGTTTTCACTGCGACTCTGGGGGGGCGGAAACCAAAGCGATTGTGCGCGAGCAACGTGGGGGACCGTTCCCTCCTCACAGGAAGGGTTGAGGGTAATTCGGGGGAGGGGAAGCTTTGTGAAACACCCGTGAAGGGGAGGATCCATGCGCCTGAAGTGAAAAGACGGCCGCGGAATTCCAGACGGCCGAGAAGGGGGCGTCTACTGAGAAGAGGTTGTGTGAGAATCGCTGGTGCGTAATTGCTTTCTTAAACCCCAGCCGGGGGCCAGTGGGGAAGGTGCAAACACGCTAAACAGTTCGGGGTGGCAAAGTGTTATGCACCAGCTGTTAACCGCGTGGATTTGAGTTGAGGGGTCTTAAAGAGCCACCGAGATGGTAATGTGATTAGTTTTGGTTTACGTATCAAGTCTTTGACTACGGGATTTGGCCCTGGGACCCGGCCACTGAAAACTGCATCCGGGTACAAGGTCGCCGTAAAGCTGTTGGGAGGGAGTGACGTAGCGCATCTTAACGTCTGTTTAAGAGCCAGTGCGGACCGTTTCATCAAAAAGCGGCTCACGGAGGAGGGGACTCAAATGGGTTTCGGCATGGGAACAGTCACCGCCAAAAAACGAGAGAAAAGCCTTGCAGGGGGGTGGCAGGTTTCAGTCAGGGAGTAAAAAGGGGAAGTCAGGAAGCGGTCGTAGTTAAAACTATTCCGGGGACGGAGCGCTGGCTTCGGAAAGCATTGCGGAGATAAAGGACTAACAGTTTTGGGGACAAACACTAGCTCAGAAGTGGGTGAGGCCGGGGTGTCACTCACTGGAAAAAAAAAATCTACGGGCATCGAAAATATGCGTTAAGGAAAGTCGGACATCCACTCAGGAATCTTGGCGTCTGGAATAGGGAAAAAGAGAATCCAAGTTCCCGCACCGATGGGAAAGGACGTGGTTCCTACACCCTGGTGTTGGGGACTCCCAGGCAAGGCTTGTAGACAAAGGAATGGGAGAAGCGTGGCAATATCTTGAGAGGATGGCGAGGGCTCGTGGGAGGTGGAAAGAGAGGGGGTGGTAAGGCCCGTATCCACAGCTGGGAAAATCAGGAGTGTTGGGCTGGGGGTTCTACGACTGGGAAATGGAAGTAGTCATCTCTGAACGTCTGGAAAGACCTTTTCCAAAAAACTTTCCGTTCGAGGTAAGAAAAGGGGAGCGGCGTCAAAACGGTATTTAAAGACAATCAGGGGGAGAGAAGGGAGGTGGAGTGGAAGAGGGTGGTTGACAGGATCCGCAAAAGCTCAAAAAAGTGAATGAGTGGGAAAGTAATTAAAGTCGGGGAAAACGCCTGTTATGGCTGATTGTGAGCCATAAAACTGGGTGAGAGCTAGAAAAGGACCTTGAAAACCGGGGGGCGGCATAAAAAAAAGGGGACTGTCTGGTGGAGGAGCGGAGGGAACTTCCCGCGGGGAAAGGAGTAATTTGGGAATAGACGGGGGGCTGAAATCCGCATATGAGACGGTCCCGGGAGACTGGTGGGGAAGATCCAAAATAAAAAAAGGAGGATGAAAAGAAGAGACAAAAAGGAAGAAACAACCGAACTCTAAAAGGTGAATACCAAACTTAGCTAAAAAGTACGAAAAACCTTCTGACACACCCATGAAGGAAGCCTCCAGACAAAAGCACGAATGAAGTGCAGAGATGACGCAACAAAGGGGGCTTAGGAAAAAGAGAAGGTCGGAAGCTCTTGATCAACTTCCGGCACGGGAGGGCAGAATTCCAGAATTGAGGGCTCCTATGCCAGAACAAAAAGGGAGGGAGCTGCTTACGGGTCTTCCGGCGCAACAAAAAACTAAAGGTCCACGCCACACAGGCGGCCGTACCAGGAGGGGCACCGTCTTCCAAGTAAATGGGGCCGACGAGACAGGTCGACCGGAGAACGTTAGAAAGCTAAACATGCATTCAACATTAGACCCAGATCTAAGAAAAGGACATCACAGCTGTTACCAAAACACGCCGAGAGACTCACGCTGTTGCAGGGGGCCTGTACAAAAAGGGAGGTACAACCAGAAAACTTCCAGGGCAGAGGCGAACTACCGGCTGCGACAGTACGAAACACAGTCGGGGGGAAGCCTTGAGGGGGAGGCAACCGAAAAACAACAAAGAAAAATGACAAAATCCCGGGGGCAGAAGGGGGGGTGCTGGCTGAAAATGAGGAAGAACCAACCTTAAAGAGGAGGGAGAAAGGCATACTCTGACACTCCGCGGTTCTCGAAACGGTTAATCATTAGTGGGACGACGGCACAATTCGGCGGAGCGGGCGCAAAATAAAAAATCTAAAGGCCTGCCACTCTACCAGGGCTGCCGAACCGCTCCGGAAAAAGAAGGTCGCAGGAACCTAAAGAATAAGATAACTCAAACGGAAGAAACGAGCCGGACTGCCACCTCACAAACCGCAATTAAAGGGGTGGAGGTCGGACATTGGGCGGGAGTGGGGGTCCCATAACCATGGCTTCAAAGAGAGACCCGCTTGTGGGGGGTGGAATGGCCAGGGCGCCAGAAATTCAAAAAATTCACGGGGGAAAGCCAGTCATACGTGCGGAAGAAACAACAGCGCCCGGCGAAATCCAAAGACCCAGGCAGCTCAGTAACCAGAAAGTCGCCGGGAAAGGTCCCTCAAACGAGCCCGAAGGGAACCGGGAAAAAGAGCCCGACAGAGAGGGGGCGGGTTATATCCAACCGCCACTAAGGCGACCGACGAGACAACACCACATGACAAAAAAGAAGGGGGGGGGGGGGTGTGGGGGGGGGGGGGTGGGGGGGGGGGGGTTGGGGGGGTGTGGGGGGGGGTGGGGGGGGGGGGTGGTGGAGGGGGAGGGTACAAGCACAGAACTAAACTTTACTTCGCTGGAGGAAAAGGCCAACGACCCGGCGTCTTACAAAACGGGCGGGGACCCTGCCCAAGAGAAAGGACAAAAAGAGCACGTTAGGAATGCAGAGCGGCGCAGTGAGGACCAGGGCGCACTCTCCCTTCAAGGCTGAAAAGAGGTTGGAAAAGCGAAACAGTCCAATCAACACTGAGAAAGGAAAGGCACCAATGCAATGTGGGGTAAGGCGGGACTAAAAAAAAAGGTGAAGGGGAGAAACACTACATCGGGAACTTGTACGGGCCCCCGCAAAAGCGGAAGTAAGAAAGAGAAGGCAAGATGTTCCACACGAACGGAAGAAAATTAAGCCGAAGGCCATCTTATGGGAGAGTATCGGACGCCTGTATACTTAAAAAAGGGCAAAAGGGGGTTTTCTTAGCTGAAGAGAACTCAATTAAAACCGGGACAGGAGGGAAAGACACGTGAAAAATCCCAAAAGACTAAAATTGTGGATATGGTACGCAAGTAACGAGGGGAGAGATTCTAGGAGAAAGCGAACCGCGGGAAATATCTGAAAAATCAGAGTCTCGCCCTAGACGAGGGGAGGGGTGGTTTAACCGGAAACGAACAACACCGTTCCGATTTTCCAAAGGGAAGCCATTGGTTTCCTTTAGCCTTCACTCCTGTTCGCCACACGGAAATCCCGGATTGGGGCCTTACCGAGCACGTACCTGGCCCTCAATGCTTGCGTCCAAGCGCCTAAAGGTTTTGTCGCTCCCCTAGAATTTCCATGCGTGAAGGATAGGTGGTTTGGCCAGAGTGGTGGTAGTAGTGGCTGTCCAAACTTCCTTCTCTCTCGAACAGGCCCACCGTTAGGAAAAAAGGAGAAGAGGACGGGTGGGGTTAATGAACAGAATAACTCAGAACTACCGCGCAGGAGGCCCCGGAGGCGACAAAACCCTAGGGGGGGGGGGGACGGTGGGGGGCAAGGCAAGGAACTGCGCTATGAAACAGGGGAACCAGGGCCCTGGCAGAACGGGTTAGGCAAGGGTATACCTCAAAAAAAAAAAAAGGAATTGTCAATACATCGTCCAGGTCGTCTGGGGGTGAACCCACGGAAAATCAATTCGAGTCAAAAAGCGCGCCTCGATAGCTTGCGGCTGAAGACCAGAATAGAGACGAGAGCCATCACATCCGGCGGGAGTCAAACGGGGGACAGGAATTTCTTTCATGAGTACCTCCGCAAAGCTTGACGTGTTGGGAGGAGACATGGGGAAAGGATTTCCAAACCTTATGTACAAAAAGAGGCAGGAGGGAGAAAGACGGTTGGGAGCATAGGGGCTGGCGACGGGTTCATCTAGGACTGATCGGTGTGCTGAACTGGCCAGCTGCAATGGGGTGGGGGGCGCCGCATGACACGTCAGCCAACGGGCATGGGTGGCGGAAAGGGGAAGGGGGTTCTTAAGTAGTGGGGGGGCCGCGGCCAAGTCAAGGGAAGCCCTGGAGTAAACGCCTGAGAATAGACCTAGAAGAGAGGTCCGTTCAAGAACGTTCCGTTCTTTGGGAAACAGCTGAAAAGGGCAAGGAGAAGCCTGTGGGGGGGGGGTGAGAGGCTACAGTTTTTCGGAGCCGATTTCGTGAGTCGCTCAAACGAGCAAAGTGGGTTGCACAGACACGCCGGGAACGGAGTGGGGGGTCAGGGTGGGCCAAGCTGGGCGTCGCCGTCGTGCGGGAGGGGGGCTTGGATCTGTTGAAATTTATTATTCTACTTTAAAAAAACCGGCAGAAGATAATGAGTAGAGGCGGTAGTCAAACCTGAACAGGATTACCGAGACTAAAAGCCTTTTCCCGTAGGGAGGAAGGAAAAAACGCGATTCTTTGAAAAGGAAACAGACAGGAGAATGCATAGTTTGAAACAATTTAAAATTCTCCGTTCATCACAAGAGGAAAGCATGAGGAAGATAACGGTTGAAGGCCTCGGCAAAATCCGGTCCCTGAGGAAGCACTCGTACGAAGCCTGCCTGTGGTGGTTCATGTTTTGTAAGGCGCGACGGAGAAATTTTATCCTTAAGGGTCGGCACGGGGAAGGTTCCATGGGAGGACTAGGGTCGAGGCGGCGGGGAGGGGGGGGGATGTCACCATCATCAGGCGTTGGGGGGAACGGCCGGCATGTGGTCTGGGTGCAAGAAAAACGAGCCCCGCTGAGGCCGGGCAAGAAGGGAGCTGGAAAAGACGGAAAGGCCGTGGGGGGAAGGGAGTCTTCCGGGGAGTCCCAAACCTGCTCCCTTAAGATTCGGAGGTAGCATGGGGCAGCAACGAGAGATGTGTCAGGAACAAACGAGGGAGCGGGAACACTGAGAAGGGTTGGGGATTTCCGGTACCATTCACTCGGGGGTAGGAAACCAGCGGCTGGGTCAGAAAAGGTAGCAGAACGGGGGTCGTGAGATGGAATGACAGGGGAGAGGGGCGGGTTGCCTGGGGTAAATGACAAAGAGCCAAGCGTGGAGAAGAGGGTTCTGGGAAGGCTAAAAAGGCGCTGACAGGTCTGGCATCTTGGAGGGGGATGTCGCCACCTTTTCCGAATGTGTAGCGGAAAAAGTAGGTCAGGGGGGAGAAAGGGGCTAGCAAGAGAAACTAATGTGCAAGGAGGGGCAATTTTGGTGACGGCAAGAAGATTATTTTTAGGGACGAAGCAAGAGAACATAAAAAGGGTTGGTAGGGGAAAAAAAGCATTCAAAACTGCGCGTGGCTTCCACAAGGGGGGTGAGAAGTTGTAGCCATCCTCTGATCTGGCGAAATCACGTACGCGGGGGGGGGCTCGGAGAATGGCACGCGGGAAAGGGGGAGTTTTAAATTCGGTCAGCGGAGGGGAAAGTCGCCCCGCCGGGCAGTGGACGGGGTAGTTGTTTCACTTATTCCCTATATTTGACTACCGTTCGTACTGGTGGGGCTAGGTAAACAAAAAGAGAGAGGAAAAAAAAAGAGAGCACCCAATCCCGGTCAACGTCCCCGAAGAGCTGAAGGGGAGGACAAAGATTCGCTTACTCCGTGCCAGAAACTGAGGCGAATCCAAACAGGAGGGAAGAGAACCCCATAACATGGAAAGAAGGAATGCGAGATGCGTTCCAAAAAGGGGTACGGGGGTGGAGGAGGCCGAGAATTGATCAAACCAACGAGAATTCACATTGAAAGGAAAGGACATGGGGGAAGAAGAAAGCAACCGGACGGGGAGACGTGGGAAAAAACGGTTTACAAGGAAAACCTCCCCTCGGGAACTCCACCTGCTGGTACTCAAAGGGCAAAGGCTCACAGTAAACCCAACGTTTTGCGAAGGGGGTAGGACATCTGCGGAACGGAGAAAGTAAAGCATCGGCACCGGTACAGGGGGGGCAGGAATTTCAGGAATCCTGCCAAAAAAATCGGTGAATCCAAAACGCCTCTCAAAAGAGGGGCGGGGGACTTGAAAAACACTCTCTTGGTCCCCCCTCCACGAGCCTGCCATAGAAGGAAAAGATAAACTATACACCTAAAAACTCTTCGCACATAGTGGTCCCACTCTTTCTTTAGGCACTTAGAAACCACCAGCGAAGGTGGAGAACCCGCCTTCTCCCTCTAGTTTGCATAATTGAATTAAAAAGCTCTTCAGGTAAAAGGTCACCGATCAACTTGTTGGAATCGTCTGTTAGCAATAAAAATACTTACCCGACCTTTTTAATAAATGAAGCTGAAAGTATTGAACGGCCAAAAGGGTCTCGTCTCTTGGGCGGGAAAAAAAAAACCTACAAAGGGCGGGCAGAATCAACTCTACAAGGGAGCGACGAGGGAAAGAGAATTGAAAGCCATAGACCCCACCGAAGGTAAGACAGAGACCAGGAAAGCACTGGGGCTCAACGCTAAGAATAGATGAAATTTAACGACACTAAATGGGGAGCGAATCTACTGGGGCGTTAAACAAATATTGGTTCACAGTAGAAGTAAAAATGTGTTGCCCCATGGAAGCGTGATGAAAAGGAAACAGACCTTGAAGCTTCAGAAAGGGGAACTGACGGAGAACTCGCCGTGCAGCCAACCCAAGCAGTCAACGGCGACCTCAGCCATAAAAGGGGCAACCTTTTCATTGAGCAACAAGCTGAAAAGATGTTGGGGCTTCTATCAAAAAATAGAATCATACTCTAGGGGGGGGTCTGGAAGGAAGCCTTCACCTCAAAAGCGCACGAAGGCTACGAAAAAATTGGATAAAACCTTGCACGCTAACGGGGTAAACCCGGGAACCCCCCCAAAAAACGTTGGGAGTGCACAGGAACTTCCCACTTTACCTCGCTGGAGGGAAAACGAAAGAGAGAGACAACCTTCATCGACACACACGCAGGGCTACCCTGACAGGAATCGGGGGAAAAATAATGGCAAGAAGGAACGTCTCAACTGAAGGAGTTCTTTCAGGCGAATTACTCACAAACTGAGAGCAACTGGCTTCAAAAAAGGGGGACCTTAACTCTAAAGCATCCTCAATAACCAGACATCACTCTTTTATATTCAAACCAATAAAATTTTTGGGACTTCGGAAAAGTTCACCTGGGACCTGACTGCTCAACGGACAAGCCGCTTGAAGTCCGGCCCCCCTCTTTCTCCTCATGACGAAAAAGCGGGAAGTGAAAATCTGGGCAAACAAACTGCAGCATAAAAAAAGCGAGTAATTGAGGAGGGCTAGTCCTTCTAAATAAACACTTCAGGACGTGGGGAAGGACAATCTGAACTCATATTTAACCTGGGGGCCGGATGAATGGAGAGCCATCAAAACTAGGGAGACATACTAGTGCGCGATGAGAGGTCGGAAAAAACGCTATCTGACAGGAGTCGAGAAAAAAAACGATGGAGATACTGTTGACCGCCACGAAATCAAAGGAAAGTGAACCAGGTATTGAAAGGTAATAACCGGGCCTCCCGTGTTGGCGGAAAAAAAGCCGAGGGAAGACGCAGCGCTGCCGGAAAGCCTGCTGGGGACGGACCCACGTTGGGGGGAGAGAAGGAGACACGAAAGGGGGCGAGTGGAAAAGGGGGGGGAAAGAGTTTAGGGTCGTCGGGCTAAAAGGAGAGAAGAAGAGAGAAAAACCGGGGAGAGGGGGATGAGGACGGGGGTTGGCACTGAAATAAACTCCCGAAAAGAAGCGACACGAGTCAAAAGAGAGAAAAAAAAAGGGGGGGGGCGGAATCGTCGTTCATGCGGAGGTCAGCCCCTCGTTCGTGTTGGTCCGAACGAGGCCAGTTCCTCAAAAGGGAGGGGAAAGGGCAAAAAAAGTGAGTATGGCGTTAACCACCCTGAAAGAAGAGCTCTCCTCTGTAAGTCTGACGGGGCGGGTAGAAAGACAAAGAAATCGCGAAAAATTCAGCCTGTATTCCGCCACTCGCGGGGAGAGCGGTGCCTAGGTAGAAAGGACGTCACAAAAACTGCGAAGAATTGACATCCCCGGCTGGAAGGAAAGACTCCCCCGCTGAGCACCCGAGGAGGGGGGGAGGGGAGTTCTGGTGGAATCTTGTAAAGTCGACGGGTGTGATCGGCGCCAGGTTTTCGGTGAACTGCCGGCGGTAACGGGACACGTCCTGGCGGGTCCCACCATGGGGAAAGGGGGGGTGCAAGTCCACCGGAAAGGGGGGGGCGGGAGGGTACGCTTCAACAGTCAGCCGCAAAAAAGGGCTTAGAGACTCAGCCCTGAAAGACTGAACGCCTTACGCGCAAGGGTGCCAGAAAGGTTCAGGGTGAGGTGGAAGTCTATTGCAGAGCCAGCAGGTGGGGGTGTCCCGAAGGAAGCAAAACGGGGAGACAGGGGGCGGGATCCGAGAGTCTTCCCTAAGAGAAGGAAGTGAATGAATTTCCACTCCTTTCCCCACGGTAGGGTGGCAGGTGTGGCCAAAGGGTCAAAAGGACCAGTTCGGGGGATTGGGTTGGGGGGGTGCGGGAGAGGGAAACCCCCACTTAGGGGCTAATGTGCCGGAAACGGGAGGGGGGGGAGCGAGGGCACTTTCCAAGGTCCATGTTGACAAACAAGAGAAGGAAGGGGGCAAATGATGTGTGACGCCATGTTGTGGGTGAGAGCGGGGGAAAGGAGGAGCACTGGAAGAAAAAAAAGTTAATTTCAAGTTGCTGCGAGGTCGCCTGTGCAGCCACATTCATACCTCGGAAGGGGGTGAAGCAAAAAGGGAGGTCGCCTTGCGCAACCATTGCACTGGAAGAAAACACCGACTAAGCGCCATGCGTGGGGGAGGTTTGAAAAGGAGTAGGGAAGGGGAACGGAGAGGGAGCTGGGCGGTAGTGCCCTGATGCCCTTGAGTAGAGGGAGGGCGCGAGTAATAGAATTGGGGAGGGGACCCGGCGGGTGTTCGGGGGGGGAACAAAAGAACGCCGCAAGGGGATGAAGGCACAAGTCACCTGACAAGGAAAGCGGGAGGCTGCATGTGCTCCAGCGAGAAAGGAAGACTGGCGGAAAGCATGGCACATGCAGTCCACCTGGGAAGGAAAAAGGGCTAGACCGGGGGGGGCAATAACATGCGCCTGGGGTGGGGGAAGCCACAGCGTGACCAGCGAAGGGGAGGGGAAAAGACGTTCGAGTATCTGAAGGAATGGCTTCGATGCAGGCGAGGGCTGGGGTTTGAGACGGTAAATTGGCCCCCAGAGAAAAGAGTATTCGAGCGAGTTGGGGAAAAAAAGGGGATAGCAAAGCGGTGACCTTGGGGAAGTCTGCGCCGGGACGGGAGCTCCGTGGCATGCGGAGAGATCCCGTTCGGCCAAGGGCCGAAAGGGAGGCGGAGGGCCAAAAGGGGGGGGAATTGTACGTTTAAAAGAATTGCGGCCGGAAGAAGGGGGTGTGGGAGGTGGAAAATGTCGAGTAAAACGTCAGAAAAGCTCAACCCCGGGGTGATGTCAGGGGGGAGGCATGCCGGGAAATGGGGAACTGCCCCCTTGTGTATCCAGGAAGGTGAACATTCGAGAAGCGTAAATATACCATTTGGCGCATTTCTCAAGGGCAGGAGCAAATTCAAGGGAGGGGGGCGCGGCAGCGGGGCTTTCAAACGTGTCGGTGGCCGATTACTGGTGGCGAAAAGGCGTGGTACTGTCCGCGCGGAAGAATATATGGGGGGGGGGGGAAAGGTTCTACGTTTTTGAAAAAGCTATCATCACAACAACGAGGAAAGAAAAAAAGAAGAAGAATGAAAAACAGTAGGGAATTTAATGAGGTGAGGAAAACGAGTCGCTAACCAATTACGGACACCCCAAAACAGGTCACGACACGCCGCTGCCACCAGCAGAACCAAACATACAAGGACTGCCGAAATGCAAGAAAAACAAGGGAGAGGGAAAGTGGGAGACTCTGAGAGGATCTATAAGGGGATAAACACCCAGCAGCCTTCCACCGGGGTTCAGCAATGCCCCGGACGTGAGCCTCCTAAGATCCAAAAAGGAGGAGCTAGGACAAAAGAACCTGCAAAACCCCTCTTAACCCGCCAACTCGGCCGCGGAAAACCGGGACCGCAGGAGGCAACACATACCAAGTTGATGGCCGAAAACCAGAGTCCGACCACGACGGGAGAAAGACAGCATGCGTCACCTGGGCAGTTGCGATCAGTTCCAGAAAGGGACAGAACCATGTAACCGATTTTGGGGGGCGAAGCAAAAAAAGGAAAAAAAGGCCCGGGAACACGCTGGGTGGCAGAGGGGCCTGGGTACAACCCTACCAAACAGCCACGAGCTGCCAAGAGACAGGAAAATAACGAAGAAAGGCGAGAAGCTTGCGGAAAGCTCAACCCTAAAAAATGGTCATACACCTATAGTCACCGACTCACACGAAGAATTAGTAAACGGCCCATCTATGGGGACCGGAAGTACTGAATCTTCCTTCCATAGAACTACGCAAAGACTTCAGGGGTGCGGGCGGTTGGCAGTGAAGAAATACCTCTGAATTTTTTCCGAGACCATCCATAGGGGGGGCCTAGGCCAGAAAAAAGCGCTCCTATTTGGGAAAAAATGAAAAACAAGCTCTTCCTGAAACAAAATAGACCCTGATGAAACGCAGAAGGAAAAGAGAAGGACGGCACACCTCTTTCACCACTACAAGAACACGCACACGGAATACAACTCGAAACGGCGGCGAGCAACCCCCACAGGTGGAGGCATCTAGTGGCGGCAATAACAAGGGCAAGGATGCAAAGCGAAAAGGGACATGGAGCTAAATCCAGATTAAGGGGGGCTTGGGAAGAAGAGAGACAGACTAAAGGGATCCCAACTCCCATGAGTAGGTGGGGGCCCGAATATCACACTGGGGAGACAACCACAACCGGGGCACGAAGAAAAACCATTGCCTCAAGGAATATCGGGGAAAGCCGCCGTGAATCACGAAGCGAGAAAGAACTGGCAACGGCCAGGGAATATAGACAGAGAAAAATACTCGTTGGAGTACGATCCCTCAAAATCCAGAAAGGAAACGGGAGAAGGGAAACAGCTTGAAAAATTACCAACCCTAAGGGGGCGGCGTGTGGAGCACAACGAACTGTATAGGGAGTGAAAAGGAATAACGCCAAGGAGCGAAACAACGTAGGAGGGAGGAACAACAAACACTGCAAAAAGCCGGAAAAGCAATTCAAGAGGTAACAAGGGAAAAGGAACGCTCGTGGAGCAGATTACCCGTCGAAGGGGAGTACCCCGGGAAATTCAACGATGGGGGTAGGAAAGGGAAAGAAAAAGAACAAGAAAAAAGAAACCACGTCTACCCGGTGCAATGAAAAAAAGCCATTTTTCTTCTGTTAAAGGCAAAGGGGGACGAGGGACGAAAAGTAACACGAAAAGGAAGGGAAGGGGAACCCTAAGACCTCTAATGAGAACCAGTCAGACGGAAGATGGCCCACTAATATCAAGCCTCGTGTGCCATAAGGGGATGCGGTCCTTCAGCCAAAAGGGTAGCCTGAAAAGAACCTGGGGACCTCCGTATAGAAAATCAATGGGAAACCGAAATGAAGCACCGAGAGACAGCATCTGCCGTTGGAAAAAACCAGTCATAAGGGGCAGATTCGGGAGGTACAAAAAGGCGCAATCGTCAGGGGGCAGCGCCCGATCCTAGAGGAGGCAGTGGGGAAAAAGACACAAAAAATAAACGGGGGCAAACCAACGCCAAAATTGTTTGGAGGGGGGAATACAGCCACCGAGGAACAAAGACGAGGGTGCATTAGCAAGAAGAGGCAAAATGCAGTGAAACCAAATAGGGGGGTTTGTCGCGCAAAAAGTAAAAAAAACGAGGGGGTATTTTGAGGGAACGTTAGTTTAATTTAAGGGGAAGAAACGGACGAAGAGCTCACCACCAACAAGAAGGAAAAAAAGTCGACAGGGGGGGGTTCACACATAAACTAAAGAGCAACAGAATACAAAGGAAAATCAATGCGCTCAAAAACCTCGGGGGGGTGACCGAAAAGAGGGGGGCAGGAAGGAGAAGCGTACAGTCAAACTTATAAAATAGTCCGGTGAAGAAAATGGATGCAAGGGAACATAGGAAATTTATTGGCGTTCCCACAAAAGGAGCCTCAATCTTCTTCCGAGGGAGAAAGTATATGAGGAGGGGGAAGGTTTAAATACAGAGGAGACTCACGTTCCTGTGAAGGAACAGAGCCAAAGCTCTCTATACAAGGTATTCCTGGAGTTTCAAAGAAGTTCGAGCAAGATCAACATGAACTGGGTTCACAGGATAGACCAAGAGGAAAGACGAGATCTCCACCTCGTCAGGAGGTGCAAACGGGGACTTGGGGGAATAATTGCACGAAAAAACGGTTCTCTTCTAAGATTGGGGGAACTGCCACGAGGTAAGGGAAGGGGGAGGAACGTCGAAATTACGGAGACCGGCACAAAAAAAAAGGGCATGGGTTGCAGTCACCGTTGAAGGGCGGGAGGGGGAACCCATGTACGACGCAAAAAGACGGGGGAAGGAACTTTATCGCGTAAGACAATGAAAAGCGAGACCGTTCCCCCTGCCATGGAGAAGGGGTTCCTCAAGGGCGGAGCAGGGAAGGGGGGGGGAAAAAAAACAGTACAGGTTTACGGGACCGATGGCGGTTCGGCCCTACATCGAGAGGGGGAAGAAAGTGGCAAAAAGCAAGGGGGGACACTGAGGGTGGGTCATTGTTGAGGAACAGAAGGTCAGAAGGAAGTCAGGGGAGGGGTTTGCAAAATCTTGAAACACGAGGAAGGGAGGCCTAGTGGCCACGGCAGCCGGATAGGGGGAGAGTGTCCCGTGAAAGGACGAGGGACACGAGGTGCAGCCGGGGACCGGAAAAAAAAAAAAGACATCCTTTTTTTCTGCGTGAAGCGAGGACACAGGGAGGAAAAGGTCAGTGGCGTGCGGCACCCTGTCGGCATTCATCACAAAACCCAAAGAGCTCGGGAAAAAAACATGTTCAGAAGGAGGCCACGAATTGCCCTGGATTCCAGACGGACGATGAATAGTGTGCAGGGTTGGGGGGGCATGCGTAAGGAAGTTTGATCACCATTCTGAGGGTCGGGGAGTAGGGGGGGGGAAACGGTGAGGGGACCGTCTTCCGTAAAAGATGGCTTCTGTCAAGCAGGGTAAAATTGACGCCAAAAAATGTGGGGGAAGGGGGGGGGGGCCCAGCAGCACGCAGGTAGGGGACGGTGAAATAATGCAGCTGAACGTCAGGAGGAAAAGGCGGCGTGAAGTAATCTTCACTGGTCCAACAAGCAAGAAAGGATTCTGTGGGCTTAGCATGGCAGACTAAAGTCCGGTAAGGCATTGGTCCTTTGTTAAAAGCCTCAGGTTTGGAGTTGCCTATCGAAAGCGTGGGGAGGCAAAATACCTGGGGGGGGGTCAGCGTCGGAAACGTAAATTTAGAGTGGCTTCGATGGCGTGGGAGGGGGGGGGAATAGGAAAAAGGGCAAAAGCCACATCTTGGATTCTTAGTTCTTGAGGGAGACCAAGCGTGAGAATGGCGTAGGGCAGCTCTGGAACGTGAGCCCAAAAAAGTGGAAGAAATAGGGAATCTGATCAAACAGGAAGGAGGGGGCTACCTTTTCTAGTCTTCATCAAGTAATGGAGGTGGGAAGACCCCTGTGAACGGACGCGCAGAATGTGGACGGGGTGGGATGTAGTTCAAGACCACGGCAAAAAAGAGAAACCAGGTTGTAGCAGGGAGGCAGTAGTACAGGGGGGATTGACTGAAAAAAAAAAAAGAGGAGTTCCAATCGAGCCCAGAATAGGGGGGGAGAAGGAACAGAAAGACAGATCACCAGGGGCAAGAAGAAGCTGCGCACTTGCTGTTTGGAGCGGGGCCGCGTGACTCGCAAAGCGGTCGTGCAAGGGGGGAGGGGGGTGTAGGCAAAGGGAGCCAAAGGGTATTTTACGGAAGGGACGTATTTG
>Ga0179593_1333098_pt1 | contig 18659 bp, 19 predicted proteins | sample CZODoug2_1_08_16_FD_185931 | JGI IMG/M metagenome (GOLD analysis project Ga0179593, IMG submission 185931) | Vadose zone soil fungal communities from Angelo Coast Range Reserve, California, USA - CZODoug2_1_08_16fungal (PacBio error correction) | ecosystem: Environmental > Terrestrial > Soil >...
CTAAAAAAGATGTGATTAAAGATAGATTCAAATAAATATGAGCTCAATACGGGCAAGGTCAACTAAAAACGGGGAAAAAGAAAAAAAAGATCGTTCAAAAGATGTGCTTGAAGGAAGGAAAAAAAAGAAAGGTCAAAAGCCATTTCAGGGTCCAGGGGAAGAGAACACTCTATTACTTACAAAGGGAAAGAGATACCTGTCAAGAGGCGGGGGGGGAAGAGGGGAAGTTAAAGAAGCGAGTAAAGGGGCAGTCGGAAGAGTCTAAGAGGAGGAGTAATTTGAATCCGTAATTTGGGGGAGTTTGAACAGGAATACCCCTCAAGGCAGAAGAGGGGTTGTCGCCGCCATTCAGAGGAGGAGAGGTCAAAATAGGTACCGGAAAACAAGGGAGGTTCAAATAAGCAGGGGCTGATGGTGTGGGGGGGGAACCAAGGGAAATTTTAGTTTTCGTATTTGAGGGGCTTCCGTGGGGAAGGTTCGGCCAAATACAATCGTTCAGGTGTCAGTGAAGGGGGAATACAGTAAGAGCGTATCTTCGGGGGGGAAACAAATGGGAAAAAAGTTGAAAGATGATGGGGAGTACAAAAGGGGGGAAAAATCGTTTGAACCCCTGTGTGGGAACAAAAAGTGTTTCTACAACTCGAAGTTCAGTAAAAAGCGAATACCAAAGAATAGCGCTTGCGTTAAAGAATTCGTGTCAGGGAGTCTAAAGGGTGGTGCAAAATCCGCGGAAAGAGAACGTTTAAATCCCGATGTGATAACTTTTGAAAAAGGGGGATGAAATCTAAGCCCACGAGGAGTGTAGACTCAGAAAGGAGGTAAGTTACTTGCAACCCTTTGGGGCGAACGAGCTTTGGATTGTTTGGATGAAGGCGGGTTTTAAGAACTAGGAAACGGCATTGTGGGCACCCGAGCTGTTGAAAAAAAACGGGGCAAACTCGAGATCACGTTTGCTCATGACAGCAAATCAGAGGCGGGGGAGAGTCTAGTGAAAGGATAATCTCCAGCCGGGAGGAGACTGGGGTTCCTAATTCTAACGGCACCCCCCGAAGGACACACACCGAACATTTGTAGCCGAAAAAAATATAACACATTTCTCAGGTTTAGGGCCAGGGAAGAGAAGATAATCATCGATCTCTCGGAAGGGGGGTCAAGAGGGGAAAGCTGGGGCAAAGAATCGGCGAAATCGGATGCACTGTCAAACATTATCACGAAAAAACTCTTAGGAGACAGAGGCAAGGTGGAGAAGGGGGTGCGTCTGGCCGAATTTTAGTAGTTTTAGGGGGGGAATCTATAAAAAAGAATGTCCACCATAGGTTGACTGAGTGTGGGGGGGAAAAGGAGAACCGCTATGGGAGAAGTTCAAGGTGCTTACTTTTGATCAAAGTACAGGGGTAAGTTTTTAAATATGTTGACAGTTTTTCTTGCTGAGATGGATGGATTTTTCAGAAGGGGAAGCGGCGAGGTGAGAAGGGGGCAAAAGAGCACCTAAATAGCTAAATCGCAAGAAGTACCGTTTCGACGGATGTCTTTGTGGTAGGGGAGAAGGAGAGGGGTGAATGAGGGAGAGTATCCCGAATCGGGCAAAGAATCTTCCGAGGTTGCGGCTAAAGAAGAACCGACTCATACACCTCTAAGAATGCTGAAGGCGAGGGGGGGGGTAATCTTTCTAAGCTGAGCAAAGGACCTGAAGCTTGGGGAAGAGGGGGAAAAAATCAATAAACCGTCGAGAGACTCGAAACAGACACGGGAATGGAACTCTAACAGTACGACGATCGAGTCGGTTGAAAGGGGGATAAGAACTACGGAGGACATGGGTTTTACGACGAAAGAGGCAACACTGAAAAAATGCGGGGAACCGCTTGTTACTGGTCAATCTTCAGCGTTCGGGCGATTCAAAGCGATAACAATCGAACCACGACAAGATAGGGGAAAAACGAAACGACGGAGCGGGGACCATCGGGTCTCAATCGAGATAGAGAGGATACTGAATAGCTTCGGAGGACCAAACGAAAAGATGGAGTAAAAAGCTAAAATTTCCAACTGAACTTCATCAAAAAAAGGAGAAATCCTTCTAGTCTCAAGAAAGTAATATAAAAAAGAGTTGGGAGAGAAGGCGCACACAGGGGGGGAACATCAGCATTTAAACGACATTAATAGAAGTAGGAATCTATTTATGGACCAAGAAAAAGAAACCCGGAGCAGAGCTTCGGCTGAGATTTAAAAAAACGGAAAAAAAGTCCGGGGCTGGCGCAAAGAAAAAGGAGTCAAAGAGGCAATAATCCTCTGAGAAGGTGCGGTCTAAAAGTCTAAAGTGTGGTCAGCCTGGGGGAAGGACAAATCTCATACAACAACACGGAATGATTAGGGAATAGAGGTTTGTCAGAACATAGGAAAAAAAAACATCAAAGGGGTATCTCTATACGCAAAACTATGGTAGAATACCTACTCTAATGGGGAAAGTGTCAAGGGTCAAGGGGAAAAAAATTAAGCTGGGTCTTCACTGAGAACCTCTTCAAAGACGTGTCTCTGTAAAGGGTTCGAATCCACGATCTCTAGAAAAGAAATCAGTAGGTGACAAAGAGCCAAGGGTAGAGTTCCCATGGCGATACCTGCAAGAGGGGGGGTCACTCGGCGAAACGGTTGAGGGGGTTCGGCGTCAGGTTGACACCGAAGGACGGGAAGGATGCGTTGGGGGCCGATAAGAAGACAGGTGGAAAGCCCATGAGACCTCTTGGGGAGGCAGTTCTATGCGGCAAACAATATATTTCAAGAAGGGGTTCAATCCAGATTGATGGTGAGGGTGATTTATCGAAAATAGACAATAACGCTGACATGCAAAGAAAAAAGGGAAAAAATCTGCGCTTTTCCTGGGGACTAAAAGGGTGATAAATAAAAGAGACCTGCAAGTGGAAAAAACCCCTAAAAGGAGCGAGCTACGAATCTGAGGAAGAAAAAGGGAGGTCAGAGTCGCTGGGGAGTCTTCCTATATCTTACGGGGGTGGGAACGAAAAGCGGAATGTCGGCGACTGTCTGCAGGGCCTCCGGGGGTCAAATCCCTGCTGGTATATGTGATATGAGTTGCAGATCCTATAGAATAAAAGATCACCGGAAAGATTGGGTTAAATACGAAAGGGGCGGCGTGAACGAAGGAAAGAAAATAAACTACACCTTTCCCAAAATAAACGACGATCCCAGTTCAACGTAGGCGCAAAAATCTTGAAAGTAGGTTGAAACCAGTCAGCGCGAAGACAAAGTCGCAAACTCAAAGCACAGCAATCGGGGGGATGGGGGCAAAAAAAAACCAAACGTCGGAAAAAGAGAGAATGGGGAGCCGGCGCTCGCCTAGAGGAGGGGGGGCAGACTTTCAAACTCCTGTAAACAACTTGGGGACAATTGATTCCGGGAAAAGATCGAACAGAAAGCCGTTGTAAGAAAAATTAGGAAACGGGGACACCGAGAGGGGTGACATCAGGAAAAGAGAAGGGATTCTATTCCTAAGAAACCATAAGGAGCCTAGATTGGTGCCTGGTGGTCAGTAGGAAAAAAACATGCGTTCGCGGGGAAAACGGCATCGGACTAGAGAAGGAAGAGAAGAGCTCTTAAAATGTAGGAAAATCTACCGGGAGCGGGGGGAAAATTCGGAGCAAAAATACACTTCTTAAGGGGGGAATGAAAGATTACCGGGGTCGTCCGCGCGTACACACAGTTAAGGAAGAGGGGTCAGATCATGTCATTTATCAGAGAGGCCTCTCCGAGAGAGCGGGGGGAAGGAAGTCTGTACAACAAGCGGGGAACAAAAAGAACCGGGATGCCCGTAAGACAAAAAATAAAAAGATCAAAGAATTGGAAAAACCAAAAAAAAAAATAAACAGGGGTGAAAAATTTCGACCAGGAAAATCGCCGGGCTAGGGAAGAACCAAGCGTTCTTGGATAGGTCATTTTAGTTGCGGTGCGTCACGGGCAAAAGGAAACTATCCTCGTATCGGGAAGGAGGGCAAAAATAATCAGTGCGAAACGAGAAGAACGAGAAAAATTATCTATGAAATGGTGAGGCAGCTATGAAAATCAAGGGTAATATCGCTGTGTGTCGGACAACATTTAGGGGACAAAAAAATTGGGGCGAAAAAAAAAAACAACACACCAAAAAAAAAACCAACGACCCCCTCTAATGGACCCGCTCGTCAGACAAATAAGAGGGGTCAACCTCTGCTGTGGTGACCACCAATAAGAAAGCAGAGGCAAGGAATGGGGGGGGACATGGTAACGCCTTTGGAAAGAGAATACTTGGGGGTCAAGAAACTAAAAGGCAAATTCAACTAAAGGAAGCAACGGACACGGATTGCAAAGAAGAAAAACAGCTTATTTGGAAACAAGGGGTTGTTTTGGATCATCTTCCCAGCCTTTACTCTAAGAAGAGGATGGGCCGAAACCTCTGTCCGTTCCAGTAAAAGTAGCACATGGCCATTCCACTTGGTCGTTGAAAAGTACTATCAAAATCTGCTAGAGGGGAGATAGACGGCCGCCGCCGCGCAGGTCTTCCGGCGGAAACAAGCGGCCTGCAGGGACTTCGACAAAATTCTCGGACTGATTGTCGGATAAGAGGAAGGAAGAGGGGGGGTTGCACAGACATAGGGAAGGGGGGGAACTGTGGAGGGTATCCAAAAGAGAAAGGGTCATCCCATAACTCAAGGGAAGTGATTGCCAGCCGGAAAAACTACGGGGGGCCCCGATTGGGGGGAAAAGCGTCGATTGAGGAAAGAGTCGAATAGATCAACCAAAACAACCGGGAATAAAGAATGAAACGGGTTCGGAGCCTCAAAAATAACATGACATACGTCAAAAAATCTCATGGGCCATGGCACCACTGCGAAAGGAAGGACAATGCATTATGAAGACGAAGGGGGAGGCAACGCCAAAAAAGACCGCATTTCATAAAGGGGGTTAAGGAAAAAAAAGATGAAAAAAAAAAAAAAAAAAAAAAAAAGCGAAGCGAATCCTGGAGAGCAGGAAGAGAGGGATAGTCACACTGCAAGGGGAGACAGGAATCGAACGGGGGCAGCCGAGTTCCACTTCAAAGGTTCACAAATTGGCAAAATTATTTTAGAAGGGCTTACTACAGTACGGGAGGGAAGAAAGGGCTGGAAGAAGCCAGAGGGAGGAGTCTATTTCTGTTAAGTTAAGAAATCAAAAAAATTATTGTCAAAGGCGGGGTATTGTTAAACCCTGTATATTGTGGGGTTAGCTTAGAGAAAGTAGGTGTCTCGGGTCTGGGACGTGTTGGGGCCAGTGCGAGTGGACGAGGGTGAGGTATACCGAAAATTGATCATCGGGGGATGTCAGGGGAAGTGCAGCACGAGTTTGAAATTTAAAGGGGGAGGGGGGGGGGGGGGAGAGACTTTAAGATTCTTGGGAGAACCATATTTGAGAACCGAAAAGTGTCGAACAACACTAGCCTTCATTGAAGCCGAAGGGATTTCTGGGGGGGACTGTTACAGGGAGAAGAGGCTTGAAGGCCCGATTAAGAGGGAAACCGAGGGGACTGAGGGGACTAAACAAGGGAAAAGTAACGCGAGAAACAAGCAGGCGTCTGACGAAGCCTTCCTTCCCAGGTAGGAGGGTAAGACCGGTTGTACAAGACCGGGGGATGGTTGGATGGGGAATAATGCATTGGTGGAGCAAGGGGATCTAGGCAGGGTGAAGTAAAAATATTAGTTACTGAATGTTAAAAAAACGGGTCTCCCTTTTCTATTAAAAAAGTGCATAGAAATAGTCTAGGGAAATATTGGACGCCCGTGAGAGACACTGGTCAGTACCTGAAAGGGGGGGCGTAGAAACTACTGAAACCTGGAAATCCGACAAAGGAATCCGAAAAATGGTCGAAGATGGAAAGTTGGACATCGCCCAAGACAGGAGGAAGGATAAGGGAAATCCAAATAGAGTACAACCAACCGTGGGAAATAAGCAGGAAATAATGAGTAACTGTGCGGAGAGCGACGGGACAGCAAGGGAACTACGAAAGCGTGGACAAAGGGGCAAAATCGACGTTAATGAAAAGAAAGAGGCTGGAATCCTTGCTTCGGTTTTTTTCTTACTGGGACCCTCAAGGGCCAAAAATGCCGGGGGGACAATTAGTTGTGACCGGACGCAAACGATAATTAAGCCCAGCCGGGGGTTGCACGAGGGGAATGGGTTCCACCTAATACTTTGGGAATGCTATGGAGGTATTTGTACGGAGGAAGGCGACTCTTCTAGAAGGGGCAACGGAAACGAGAACTAGGAAAGGAGTGTCATCGCAGACAAAAACTTGGATAGCTAAAAGTGAGTTAGTTTGTTTCCCTGTAGAATTTAAGTAGGTAATACAGAACTAATCCCGAAGACCAACAAAATAAGAGGATGATCTGGGCGAAAAAAATCCACTACTCGAGAGATCACTTAAAACCACCTAGCGAGGGGAACTTTCCCTCAAATGAGAAGAAACGTTAAGATAGGAGAACCCACTCATGGAAAAATCGACGAAAAAAGGGAGGCGAATCAGGCTACGGAGCTGGAGCGGTCGGGAACGCAATAAAAGAAAAGGTCGTCGTCGACCAGATGAAAACACAGGGGAGGGGCGAAGGAGGGGGAGGTAGGAGGAAATAGGAGCGTGGAGATGCAGCGATCACATCGCAAAGAAATCTCGAAATCCTGACAAAACTGTCTAGAAGAGGGGCAAACGCAAGCACCAGACAAACTCACGATATCACGTCGAAGAGAGAACATTCGAGGAATCCGCGGGGGGGAAAAAAGCAGCGTAGGAGGGAGGTCGCGGACCAATTACCGCCGATGAAATAAAGGCAAAAAAGGTTCGCGCGATTCTGTAAAAAGAAGGGGATGTGGTTTCCGGACCATTTAGGGAAAGAATAGGGGGGGAACAGGAAGTCTAAGGCTGGGAAATGCAAAGGGTCGCCCGGCCTCGCCACTGGAGGAGGGAGTGTCCAGATCCAAAAAGATTTCGCAACTCGGGAAAATTCGGCGTCGCAATGAGTAAAATCAACTATAAAAGGGAAAGGGGGCTAATGGAGAGGCTGTGGGCGCATTCTTGGGAAAAAAGGCAACAAATCTCCAAAAAAAGGAGTTTGGGGGGGGAGGGGAAGGGTGGTGATTAAAACATAGGCTAAAGCAAGAAAGAATGACAGATAGGAAGGTGGACCAACGACTAATTTATTGCGGTCTTCTGGAAAAGGGGAGTGGGGTCTAGGGGCCAGACTACGGCTAGCGCCAGCGCGGAATCACGGGCGAATGGATCACTATCACTCATCGATTCAAAAGTAAGAAGGGAATTTGAAAATATTGGAAAAGGGAGGAACCCGACACTGAAGATATCAATCAAAGAGGGAAAAAAAAGAATTCTCCTATAGGGGGGAGTCGGGATAGGGACGAAGAAAGGACAAAACGCAGACTAAAGCGTTGTTGTCCTCCAAGCAGTAAAAGAATTTAGAGAACAGAAGTACAGATATCTCTTTTCGAGGCGAGCCGGCCAAAAGAGTTGTCCGTGAAGTTTCTCGTGGGGTGGGCGTTTTAGCTCCAGCCAAGAAAAAGCTCCTGACGCACCAAGGATTGTCGAAAATGGCGGTGTTAAATGGTCCGAAAGAAAATACACCGGGAAAAAGGGGAAAAACACGCGCAGAGAAGGCAGAAGGAAGATTTCGCGCAGGAGGGAGGGGTGGGGCAAAGGAGAGGAGGGACTCGATTGGAAGGGGGGGAGGGAGGGGCCCGCTTCATTCGAGCTCCAGTGAGGGCAAAAGAGGCAGATCCGTAATGTCGGGGAGGCGGATAGATAAGATCCCCGAATAGATTTTCGCACCGAGGCTTTTGATCGAGCTAAAGCAAAAGACGAGGGCGAAAGACAAAACATAACGAAGCGTCAAAAAGACGTGAAACGTGTACGTAGTAACTACGCTGGTGTCAAAATCTCGTGAAACAGAACACGAGTGAGACTGAGCGGAAAAAATAGCAGGAAACAAAGGAAAATAAGATATTTAAAAAGCAACCACTAGCTCAATGCACGGAGGGAAGTAGGAGGAAGTGAGCGGGTTGCTACTTTCGAACACACGCAAAAAGGCAGGGCGACCGGTCGATAGTCGAATCCAAGGGAAGTCGGCCAGGAATGAATAACTTCGAAAAAAGGGTCTCCACTTTCCCCGTGGTATTATCACAGCCTTATAATAGGAATGACGCCGACGGGGCCATAGGGAATGGTGAAGGTGGAGACGTACTTCGGGGGGACCGTTGAAACGTTCGAGGGGGAGACAAAAGCTTCGGAGAACTCAATTGCGAAAATGATGAAAGTGAAGAAAATCAAAGGGGAAGAAAAGGAAATAAATTTAGGACTTGGGGTAGGTGCCTGTAGGTGAATTAGCGCGCGGGAAACAAGGCTATAAACGTGGGAATCGAATGGATTCTATGATCAAAATCTAAAGAACCTCTAATGCATACCAGTAGAAATCAGGGAGGGGAAAAAACCAGATCGGAAAACAACCCCGAATATCCAACAAGAAAAAAACCCCGTAAGAAAAAAAGACAAAAGACGGGGGGGACGTGCGAACAACGCCAGGAATCTGAAAGGAAAAAGCAGTTTCGCAGTGGTCTGGACGTGCGGTTCATAAATTTCGTCGTCACCGCGTAAATCGGCCCTCAGAGGAAGATGAAGGTAATATCTCTTCGAGACAAGAAGATCTCCAGGAAGCGTGAAACACGAGTCATACATGAAAAACACTGTGCGACTGGGAAGGCTCAACAAAAAAAGGGTGTTTCGACGCAAAAGCTAGGCTGAAGGAAAAAAAACGAAACTCGCTTGTTAGACCCTGGCAAGACAGGGAGTGACGGTAGAAAAAAAGGGGGCTGCATCTGAGGAATGTCAGATTTGGGGCCCTTCACAGAGAAAGAAATAGATACTTTAAGCAAAGCATAATAGAAAATCAAAAAAAGGCTTGAAAAAAATTGGTGGGTATCGGAAATACTTCCAGCCGGGGGAGAAAAACTCGATGAAAGAGGCCGCCTTTCGCACCAGGTTTCAGGAAGCGCTCAAAGAAGGAAATTCCACACGGGAAGTAAGTTTGAAAAAAAGAACAACGCGTGTACTAATCTGATAATAAGAAAGGGGGCCTAAGCTGTATTTAGGAAAGGAAAAGAAAGGCTGGCAGGACCTAACATTTATCTTCGCGACTAAAGTGGAAAAAAGGATCGGACGTGAAAGAAGAACTGGGTATAAATCCCTTTCAAATCAATTGGGGAGGGGGAAAAGGGGACGCTTGGGCTGACATCGGATTGATCATACTCTCAAGAATGCCTTCGTTAGGGTGCAAATGAAACCAATTGTCCGGGGCCGAAGGATGGATGGGAGCGCTGAATGGCTTCCTACCGCTTTCAGAACAGGAGAATATCAAACAACAACAGGGAGAGGGAAATATGAGAAGAGGCGCAAGCGGTGTAGAATCTGGGAAAGAAAGAATCTTACTCTGAAATACCGGGCCAGGGGGGAAACTAAAAATCCAAGCATGACGTATGCAGATACTGTCGGAACCAATCTCAACATATGGGCAATGGAAAGGGAAAACCCGGGATTTATCAAGAAACAAGCAAGGCGAAGGCTGATCATGTAGAAGGAGCTGTGAGCGGAACAGACCGGGAATATTGGTTGTAGATATCAGAAGCTTCAAGAATAGAAATAAAACACCGCAGCAAGACACTTCATTGGGGTGAGGTAGGGGGGGCATTAAGGAAAAAAGGTGCTAAAGGAGGTTTCCCGAGATTCACATCGAGAGTAGAGGACAAGCTTGGCTATAAACAAACGGAGTGTGCATTTAGTTTTGAAGGTGGTAGGGTATTTTCTTTTTCTGACCTGAACAAGACTAACGGGCCTTGGCTTGTGAAGGGAAAAATAAGTCCAGCGGATTGGAAGTGAAAGGGGTCCTAAAGGCGAAGGAGGGGCGAAAGCCTCAGTGGTTAGGGAAAGTTAAAGTGGAAAAAAAACTGACGATGGGTTTTCGAACCCGTGGTGTAGTGGGAGAAAGTTTATACCTCACTTTGAAATTGATTACCAGGCAAAAATCCCTACACTAGGTTCTCTACGTGTCTCGGACAGAAGGCTCTTTTTAGCAAAGTCACGATCTGTAGCTGCTTGAAATAGTTACCCAACCTGAGCGGCCTCTTAACAAAGGGCTCTACCACAAAAATGAAACCATTCATTCAAACTCAGAAAAAAGCTGACGCTCCCCCACTAGGTTGATTACGAAAAAGCCGGAAACGTTGTAACGGGAAAACCGTTGGTGGGGGGCACTCGGGGGTTTTGATTGCATATTAGCGGGGGTCAAAACCGGAACATCGGCAGGGTGTCGGGGCAACGAGGAAGTGGCGTTGATCTACCTTAGAGAAAGCAGGAAGCGGAGGATTATCGATACAATGGACGGGCATCCGAGAAAAGCTGGCCTTTGTTTGGGGAAAAAAGATGAGACAGCAAGCACATACGCAAAAATTCATACCTGAAAAAGTGGGGGGGTAAGACCCCTCCAGGGCATGACTTTCTAAATTTTATGAGCCGAAGAAAAGACGAAACAGGTTGTCATCAAAGAAGAAGAGGAAGCAAGACCGCCGGCACCATACGAAGGGGATAGGGGAGGGAAGGAAGACGCAGAAATCTCTTTAAAACTCAACGGGAAGCCAGGGTCCAGCTTATATAGAAAGGAGGATCAGTCCGTGTTGAGGAGGGGTATTGGGAAAGAAGGCAACAAGCCAACTCCTGGGGGGAGTGTGAACACAGTGCGAAAGAGGCGAAGTGAGAAAGGGCGAAGCGAATGGTGGGGAACACGGCTGATGTTTTGGAGTGTGGGGGAAAATAATCACCCGAGGGGTAACTAAATGCGATGGATTTTTTGGAACGGAGATTACGCCGGAGGTCGACTGTGCAAACGAGACAGAAACTAAGAAATCTGCGAACGAAAGAACCACAAAAAGGGGGGGAGAAAAACTTCGTCTGGGTCCAGGCGGCCGTCTATGTTTGAGTGGGGAGGTCGAGAACGAAATCCTCGGCAGGAAAAGAAGAAGAACGAGTGAGCGGGGGCTTACGAAGAAGTGATGACCCATATACATCTCAAGGCCGTTCCTTGAGGAAACATGAGAGATCAGCATGAGCGTCAGAAATTGAACATGGGTCCCCTCCTGGTCTCAAAAAAAAAAGGGAACAACAATCAAAAAAAAAAAAGGAAATAGACGCGAGGAGATAAAAAGAAAGCGAGAAGGTAGAATTGGCTGAGGTGACATCGGCTTGCCGGAGTCGAAATCGTCTAAACATATTCGAAAAATTGGGGGGATGTGGGGAAGGAAATCTCAGCTGCTCTCTTCGCGATACATCGTCCAAAAAGATATAAATAGAGGGATAACCAAGAAGGGAAGGGTCAATCGATCGGTGTTTTCACGAGACGACCATCTCAAAGATAGAATGGACTGCCTCTTCCAATCATAGCCTTGAGGAAAAGCATCTAAGGATCGTGGAGCGCTTCAACCAGGGTACAGTCCCAGAAAAAATCCACAAATTTCCTATGATAAAGCTTTGGGCGGACGCTGAAAAGGAAGAAATGAAACTACCCAGGAAAGGAAGTGGGAGGTTGGGGAATAGGCCTCCAAAAAGGGAGGAAACATATCAGTCATGCGGGAGACGTAGCGGTTACACACTCAGCAAAAGCAGGAAAGCGATAAAAGCAATTCTTCTGTCGCAGAAATAGAGGGAGTCAAGGATAAGGATAAGCCTCCGGGGAAGGGAAAGAAATCGGAAAACAAAGAGGAGGAATTGTTTGCCGTAACATATCTCTCCGCACGATGAAGAGAGACCAAGCAAAGGTGAGACATCGTCAATTGACCACGACGAAGGGATGCGGCACGGACGGGTAAGGACCACTGAAGAATAAGTCTCAGGGATAGGGAGGAATTTAAGATCAAACATCATCGAGGATAGGAATCAGGGAGGGGGAAATAGGGTCCCTTAGAGAAAGATGGGGATAGGAGGCGGGGATGAGAGGAAAGAAAATTCTAGGGTTTTCTATGAATCAAAGGTTTGACACGAACAATGAGGTGGTGAATACCTAAGAAGGGGAAGGGGGGGATATCAGACTCAGCTCGGGGGGAAAAACGTTCTGCATCATTTTTGAAAATAGGGGTGCTCAGAATGGTTTAGTGTGGTCTGAATCTAACATAACACTTATAAAACAAACAAACACTCGGATCACATCTGTCAGGAGGTTAGGGTCAAAATCGAAAAGTGTGGGATGTCAGTTTCCCACAGCCAACTGAGAGCTCTATTTTTTAGATACCTGAGAAAGGGGAGCCAGGCGCGGGGTATTTTCTAAGGGGTGATCGCTGACTCTGAATAATTTGAGGAAGAAAAGGATTGCGGAACTCCGAGAAGGACGGGGAAAGAAGGGGGGGATAGGTAAAGAAAACGTGTCACTGCCGGAACTTAGATATTTTTGAGGGATCGTGATGGGCGGCTGTTCTAAAGAAACCACACGCCGGGACGAACACCAACGATACGCGCTATCAGGAGGGGAGAGACGCAAAGACCTTAGGTCACTTTAGGACTCAGAGTCTCGACGTCACAACAAAAAATAAAGCAGCCAAAAGAAGGGAAGGTCTGTTACACCTACAAAACAGACTCGCCCGAGAAGCCCTCGCCTCGAAGGAGGCGTTCAAAACGCGCCACAGTCATGGTGGGTGTGAACCTTGGGGCCGTTGGAAAGTAGCGACAAAGGAACAAGATTGGGACATGTCGCCTGAAATTAAAGAAAGCGAAAACACCGTTCAGGCCAACGTGCAGTGACGAGGAAAAGTAGAAGCGAAGACAAAAAGACAGCGATCCAGACCTCATTGGACAGTTGGAGAAGGGTTTTCCTCTGAAGGAGGGGGAATGCACCAACCGGCAGATTCAGAGCGAATGAGGAGGAAGTGATCTCCTGGAGAAAAGGAGGGTAATCTTCGGAATGCAGGACGTCCTAAAACTGCTCCATCAACATGTCGTATGGTCATTCTTTCGGAAGCTAGTAACCACACATGGGAGCGGGGCGAAGATCGACGGGTATAAAAAGTCTATAGAACGCCTCTCGAGAGGGGTAAATTCGGGACCAAAAAAGGGAAAATCCAGCCTAGGGGCGACCCATGAGTATTAACTACAAACCTCTCCTGCATATCAAAAAAACAACCACACTCAGGGTCTCGCCACAAACAACAAAAAAAAACGGAAAAACAAAGAACTGCCGGGGGGCTGAAAAAAGGTCGTGGGGGGGGGAAAAATCGTTAGGGGGGAGTTCTTTTCAAGAAACGGTGACGTCAAAGAGTAAATGAGTTCAGCCGCACATACGTCATGGGGATTGGTTCGGAGGGGAGGCTTCGACGACACGATCTCTAACCGGAGAGGGAAATTCAAGGAAAAAAAAAAAAGGGAGGATCAGCTATTGCTCCACTGGGTACGGGAGCAGTAGAATAAAGAGAAAAATCGGAAAACGGCACTCTTAGCCTCGGCTGTCAAACATTATACTCCGTTAACAAATTAAATCCGGAAAGGGAATCTGTCAAGAATCTTAGTTTGGACCCAGTCACACAAAAAGGGAATAAAAGTACAGGGGAGAGAAGGGGAAAGAATATACAGGGATAAAAAGGAGTGGCTGGAAGAGGTCGTAAGCATACAGGAAAAAAAAAGAAGAAGGCCGGATTTCCGTCGGAACAGAAAAGGGCTGTCACATGGGATAACGATATACAATCATCAAAAAATAAGTGAAATCTTGGGGCCCGGAAGGGAAAACACAACAACAAAACCCAAAACCCACCACCAAAAAAAAAAAAAAAACCCCCACACCACACAACAACAAAAAAAAAAATGTCGAGCAGAGAGTACGAACGGCCGCCCGAGTCGGGGCGGCAGGCGCGGAAGTGCAAATGACAGTAGAGAGAACGGGGGGATGGGATTGAAAGAGGGAGGGACGTGGGAACAGGGAGAAGAAATGAATTGCGGTTGGATACTTCTGAGAAGGAAAACAGCGTCTTGAGCCTGAGAAGTACTGCATGGAAGAAGGGGAAAGGGGGGGCACTTGCCCGGGAAGACGGAAGATGGGTTGATCGCTAGGTTCCGAACCGGACTCAAAACGAAACGGATTATGAAGGATAAAATATTATCGGGCTGGGTTAGAAACGAATAAGAGACGAAACAGAATCGGCGGAGTAAAAGCAATCCAGGGGAAAAAACGGCTTCACAGGAGTACAGAAATGAGATGGCGCGACATGCGCCAACGGGGAACACAGTGAAAGGGGTCAAAGGGGGACTCAACAAAGGGGCAGACAGGGGAAAGCGAGAAAGAGATCCTGTAGAGGTACCAGATAGGAGCGTAAAAGAAGGATAAAGAGTGAGGAGAAAGGATAATAGTGACGGGAAAAAATATCAATGTTTTTGAAAGAAGGGTGAACGTTACGAACAATTCGGGGGGGCCCGGGAAGGCACATGGGATCAGTAAGGAGGGGATTTATCGAAAGATTGTCACAGAAACCTTGTAAGGGGATTTTTGAACCCAGGTAAATGTTTCGGAAAAAAATGCAAATAGTTCAAAAGGGACTGGTTTTGCTGGGGAATGCAAAAGACTAAACGATGGTGGAGTTATGACCATAGATCTCGTAAGAGGCAATGGGGGGAAGTCTAATGGGAACAACGATGAGGGAGGGTGGAGGGAGCGGGTGTCCTAAATCTGGGGGGGAGAAAAACCTGTGGGGAAGTGGAGAAAAGGCAAGGAATGCGCCCGACAGCCTCATGTGATTCTTTTTCAGACGACTTGATTGGGGACATTCCGGGGTTCAAGACATTTTTGACAACCAGGGGGACCGCACACAGGAAGGAAAAAAATTAGACTAACGAGGGGCGGGACGAAAGAAGGGGACGGGAAATTTTAGGGGGGGTCAAACGCTAAGGGAGGTTGAGTGGTGGATAGGGAATTTGAGGACACGGGCAGAGGAGGGGGGTAGAAACACTCTTTTGTAAGAACGGAAATAGGGACAGCTCAAGGGGATTAACGAAAGTTTAAGTCTATTACCATACCTGTCCGGTTGGGGAAGTAGGGCTGAAACGGCACGACATGGCACATTCACAAATGAACAGGGGAGGGGTCAAGAAACAGAGAAAGGTACGACGGGGGCCATCAAAGCAGAATGGAAACTCAGAAGGAGCCATCGACGATGACAGGTGGCATACAGTTCGGGAAATATTAACAGCAAGGAACAACAGAAAAGGATACGGGCCTTTACTGGCGGTAATGCCTTAGAAAGCGGACTGGGGAACAAGTTAAAGTGGACAGCGACATGTAGCAGTTGCTTAAAATTCCATACTAGCATGATGATCTTGCTGTCTAAAGTTCAGATGATGGAGACATAATCAAAAAGGATACTTATTTCACTTGAGGGGGCTACAGGCGCAACTAAACTGACGGAGTGGTCTATCAGAGAAACAGGGGGCTGATGGGGACTAAGTATGTTGTCTTTTTTAAAATCAATCACCTCGTGGAACTGGTCTATAGGGGGTCGAGAGCAGCGACGAATTCTCGTTTGGCAAAACGAGATGTATAAAAGGGGGCGAAAACAAGGTCCTACTGTGATAAGTCTTTTAGGGTAGCGGTAGATGGTGTTTAGTCAATAAATAAGATAAAGACGCATCGGCGAACCAAAATCTCACTGACCGGGTGAGAGGCGACGGTACTATACTACTCAGATAATAGAAAACATCAAGACAAGACGAACAGGAAACCGCCATGAGCGCCAGACATGAAGAGTTCAGGAAAACTCTTCCTGGAAAGAGGATCGAGGGGAACAATCGAATAAGAGCTGAAAAGAAAGAGGGAGACAAGTGGATCTGGTTGAAAAGAGACTGCAGGGGGTCTAGGAAAAACCAAAGCGTCAAAACAGGGAAGGAACGGGTGGGCGTTTTTCAATCAAGGTCAGTTTCAGGGAGAAGGGCGCAGGGAGGGGAATCTGCCCCCCACCAATCAAGCTGAAAACCTACGTTTAAACAGGAAATAGAGAGGGGGGCCCAGCGACAAGCGCAAAACTAAAAAGGACGGCACATCAAATTGCGAGTCGGAAAATCCGTTATTGAGGAGCAATCAAAGAGTAGAGGCCATCACAGACTAAAACACCGTGGCGGCCGCATTCAGTGTAATCGCTAGAGATAACATGAGGCACATTGGCAAAATGGGGGACAGTTACACTATGACCGCCAGGAAAAGTCATTTCGAAGTAGTGAGAGGAAAAAAAGCAAAAGCCCAAGCATTAAGGAGAGACCGAAGCGCAAAGTCTCCAAGCAATACCATTCGTCTTGGGTCGGAAGGGCGAAACACTAGTCTGGAGAGGTTAAGAGAAGTTCTCCGTAGGTTGGAAGCATCTCTCTCCTCTTAGGGAGAGAGATATTGGGGGGGGGGGGGGCCGACATAGGACAGGACCCAGCCGTATATCCGAGAAATATGGGGAAAGAAAAAAGAGAATGGAAACTAGAATGGATTGGGGGAAGGGGGGGAGAAGGGGCTTACCTCTTGGGGAGCGTCGAAAATGATAATCTTAAACGAAGGCTCTCTTGAGTGGGCTATTTGAGGGACCTAGAACTCTTTACCTGAAATAGTCAGGGAGGGACCTTTCTGGTCCGACAAGGGGAATAGTCATACGACAAATTATGTACACTGAAGAGTCAGAAAAAGGGGTGGGTTCGTAGTTGGACACTAACTATCCCTGGAAGGAGTGGGTCCTAAGCCTTTAGTGCTAGGAATACGGGGGAAGCGCGTGGGGGAAAAGTTAGCACCAGATCTATGTGACGGGTAAAAGTGGGATCGAGGGTTTTGGCGGGGAGATGGTATCGGAAAGAAAGAAAGAGGAAGATGGAAACACCCCCTAGGAGAAAAGAAGACTCGGTTGACGATTTGGGGGCAAAACATCATTAAAAAAAGATTGAAACACTCTCAATCTTAGTCTTAGTCGCCTACCTGGACGTCGGAGGAAAGGGCTTTTTGGAAGGGAGAGAATGGGGGTGGAAAAAGAGGGGAGACCGATTCATTTCGCGGCAAAACAGAGGGCGCAAAAAAGAAAAAAAAGTCAGCTACGAAGAGTATACATTAGTCGGAGAGGACAGTCAACGAGAAACTCGAAGAGTATTTGGGGAGAAGGCGGGGCTTACAGGTATTGAAACAGCACACGCGAATCAGCGAAAATACATGAAACGAATCCTTCGCGGGGGAGGAAGGCTGGGGGGTAGGAAGACGTCTTTAAGGGTCTCAGGGAAAAAGCAGTCGACAGCGCTAGATACGAGAAAAAAAATAAAAGACAGCGGAGAAGCAAATAGGGGGGGAATGGGAACCCGACAAAAAGATGCTGGGAACGCGACTGAAGCCTGCTGCGGGGAAACGTCAATATAAGGGGGCAGCCGGGGAACAACGCACCCCAAATGTGGGCGAAAAGGCACGTTCTCTGAGACACAAGGAAACCAAGCCAAGAATTGAGAAGTACGCCGAAAAGGAAGAAAGGAGACCAAGCGGTCCAACGTTCCTGGGTTGGCTGCAAAAGGGGGATGTCTATGGAGTAAGAAAGAGATCCAACAGACCAGGGTGCTTCGAGAGCGGGAGAAACTGAGGTCGCGGAAGGAAGCTTAATAGGTAGAGAAGCTCAATCTCAGGCCGCGCTAAAAGTGGAGCAATGATGAATCGTCAACCTTCTCTTTGTCCCGGGCGCCAAACTTCTTTATTGGGAAATGGCCGTAGGAACGTCAAGGAGGGGGGAGGGAAAAACAGCGAAGGATGGGCCAGAGCTGAGTCAAATGTATAGGATCTTGACAAAAAGGAAAAACAAATGTTATGAAAGAGAAGACAGGAGATTCAACGAAACAGACAACAAGGTTCTTCCTCACACTCAACTCGATACGAGGACCACAACAAAGCAAAAACGTTTGAAAACGGAGGAAGGCATGTAGCACATCACACGTTGGAGTCACTTTGTTAGGTTGCTTGGGTTCGTGGATCCAGACGGGAAAAAACGTCATAGGAGGGGGAAAAAAGCTCAACCGAAATTCTGTTCGAAACGAAAAAAAAAAGAGACGACCGGAGCGGGGATACAGAAGGCTCAATGAATCTAGGGTCGACCAGGTTTCGGGGGAAACACAGTAGGCCCCGATCTTCGGTAAAATAAACTCCCAATCTCACAGCAATAGACAAGATGGTTGCCGGGACCTTTCCCAAGAAACAGAAAGTCGTCGGACAAGTAGAAATCGGGAAGAGGGTGTCAAAAGAAGCGACCAAGGCCCTATAAAATACGGCAGGCTCCGAACAAAAAGAGAAGGTGTCATAAAAAAAGCGTCTTTTCACAAGGATGGTGTAGGTTATACTTCCCAAAGCCGGACTAGAGCTCGAGGGGGGGGGGATCGGAAAAGCCAGTGGGGCGAGTTGAAGGTAACAAGGCTCAAAAAGTAATGCAAATTCACCATTTCCGGGAAAGAGTGGTTGGGGAAAAAGACAGGGGCAGGTGTCCTCCTTAGAGTTTATATACTTCAAACGCTGCAGCGTTGAGGGAACAAGATCCACTCGCAGGGGTTGGGTGGGGGAGTGGTTACAAAC
>Ga0179593_1435927_pt1 | contig 18659 bp, 30 predicted proteins | sample CZODoug2_1_08_16_FD_185931 | JGI IMG/M metagenome (GOLD analysis project Ga0179593, IMG submission 185931) | Vadose zone soil fungal communities from Angelo Coast Range Reserve, California, USA - CZODoug2_1_08_16fungal (PacBio error correction) | ecosystem: Environmental > Terrestrial > Soil >...
AAGGGGGCCAACTCAGTTTGAAAAAAAAAAAAAAGGAAAAGTAGCAATCCAAAAATTCACGGAAGCAATTGAGGGAGAACCGCCTCGCACAGATGATAAAATGATAGAGAGAGGGCGATGTCGGTGGGTCGAGAAGGAACGGGGGGAAAAAAAGAAACCTCAACACAGAAATAATTAAAAGAGAAACCCTACGGCCTAAAACTGGGGGGGAGAAAAGACGATTGAGCTCACGTCCTCTGGTGTAAGGGGGTCGAGGGAAAGAGAAGGGACGATGATTGGAGGGAGGGCAAAGAACCGGCAAAGGACGAGATACAAAGATCAATGCGCGAAAAGGGTAAATTTTGCGGGGAAACGGAAATAATGAGGGGCAATCTTAGGACGTAGGGGGGGGAACATGGCAGTCAGAAGGGAATGGATGATTCAAAACTTCAACAAGGGAAAAACAAAATGGGGGACAATAAAAGTCAATGGGCAAAAACGACTTGATCCCAGCCTTAAACCTCCAAGAAAAGGTACGTACGATCAATACTGAAAGAAAGAGCCTACACAAAGGGAAAGGAAGGAAAAAAGTTGGGTTGAGAAATTAAGGAAAATAGAAAATACTCCAGAAGTTTCTGACGTGAGGAAGGGGGGGGAAATTTAAGCCCTCAGACAAGAGGAAAAAGGGACATAAGTCAACCTAGGAAAAGGGTTTCACTGTATAGCTTCACGACATCTGTAGAAGGCAATCCAAGCAACAAAGGGCGGAATCGTCAGTCAGCTAACAGTCACGCGATAAAGAGGAAGAGAAAAGTAAAAAAGGACCGTGAAAAGGAGGGGAAAAGGCGTGAAATCCACATAAAGAAAAAGCCCAGCTATCGTGAAGGGGAAAAGAGGAGAGTCAACTGAGAAAGAAAGAAGGGCACCATGAAGAGAAAGGTGCAAGATCACGGAAAAAAATTCCGCACGGATTTAGTAAAATAAAAATACACTCGGGGGAAGGGGAAGGGGGTACGGAAAAAGGAAGGAGGGGAATTGAGAAAACCCCAAAGTCGCAACGGCGATTTGTGCGCATGGAAAATCAGAGTTAAAGTCGATAAGGGAAAGGAGTGGGCTCGATCAACCTAGCCGGGCTCTTCGCCGAGAACCCTCGAAGAATCTGAAGGGCACTGGGTATTAATTCAAGGGGGGGGGGGGGACAAGCTGTAAGAGAGGGAAGTTCACGAAAGAAATCGTCCGGGGAATGAATAGGGGACAAATGGAAATGCGGGGAGGAAGGCAGGGAAAAAACTCAATTTTGCAGGACGACAAATGAAGGGAGCTGAAGAAACATGAGTAGTTCTTTAATCCGAGTGAAAACTCTTTCCAAGATACAGAAATCCATTTGTGCTAGGGGTCATATTCTAGGTAACGCGTTGGGGGAAGAGGATTCGCGAGGGGGGGGGCTCCCGACAGAAGTGCAACTCCGGAGAAAAAAAGAAGAATCACTGGCCTGGGGTACTTTAAAGACCGGAAAATGAAATTCTATGAACTAAAGGGGGGGGGGAAAGAGATGGGGGGGACTGAGGGGAAAAAGTCGGAGAGAAAGGACGAGGTTTTCGGGGAGGGGGAGGACATAAACTATTAGAAGATGATCTTCTTGTGGCCCACCGAAAGGGCAAATGGCTCACATGGACTATTGGGGGACTCAGGGGGAGGGCATCTAATCGAAAGGAAAAACCAAATTAAAGGGAGGAGGGGGATACTCGCATCTCTGACGCAGCACAGGCTTGATACGGCTCGCCCTCTTGTAACTTGAGAGAAAGAACCCCGGCGCCAGCAAAGACTGGGGGAGTTTGAAAAAAAAAAGGGAAGAAATGAAGCCGGGATTAAAGAGGAAGGAATGTTGATGAGACATTTTCTAAGGGGAGGGAAAGCCGCGAGGGGCTTCAAAGAAACCCGAAAATTCTAGCAGTGCGAACTTATTGGAAAACTGCCCGTTTCGAAAGCAGGACAGGGGGAAGAAAGGGAGTCAATAGCCAGGTCGGGGTAGGGGAGAAGGGGGGGGTCCGAACGTAGGGGAATCAGGCAAATGCTCGCGTCATGTGACCTTGGCCAAGAGGGGAAAATGAGGGAATGGGGCCAGTCCCACATGCAATTGGGGGGAAAAACCCAATTAAGGAGGGCGAAAGCCATGTCCCACGACGCACTCAAAAATGCGCCCCGACGGAGGCCTGAAAAAGGGGACGCCAATGAAGGACGGGGTTCAGGGGAGGGGAGATCGCGGGGACCGCCGACAGATTCCAGGCAATGGCAGACGCGGGCACAAGGACCCAGTGAGCTAGTTATGAGAAGGGCGTAGGCCATGCTGGCATAGGGGGGGTCGACTGAAGGTTAGAGGCCAACGGTCGGAGGGGGGGGGCTCGACAGGAAAAAACTACTCGGACGAATCATTTTGGTCAAAGGGAGAGGGCAAGTTCGGGGGGAAGGGAGGAGAGACGTACGACATTGCGGCCATCAGAAAAAGAGGGAGGAAAGTGAGATAAGGGGAAAAGCCATGCGGGAAAAAAATAGCAACCACAGGTATGAGAAAGCTATGGTGGATTGGACACGTCAAAATGGGGGTCAAAGCCACTGTCAGTCAGGGAAGGCAAACGCAGGGGATCAGTAGGTGGGGCAATGCGAAATATCTAGAACCGGGAGCAAAGAAGAAAATTTTAAAAAAACGCGTTCAAGGGCAGGGGTGTCGAGGACTTAAAACCTCCCGGAAAAAGGGTGAAATAAAGAAGAGAAACAAAACTGCAGGGAAGAAAGAAATTACAACGGCGCACTTGGTTCGCTGTAGGAAGACAAGAGGACCGGAGGGAGGGGCGGGAGGAAAAGAACCGTGCAAAGCGCCAGGAAGAAGGGAAAAGAAAAGCGAGATTCAAAAAGTAAAACGAAATCTCAACAGTCAATCTATTTCTTTCGGGGAAGGAAGGGGCCTGAAAAAAGAAAGGGGGGGTGTTTCCTGGGCACCAGGGAAGGGAAATGGGGACAAAAGAAAAGAGTGCACACCTGTCGTTCACAGGTGTCGCTCGACGACATAAACTGAAAGCCAAGACCGGAGGTAGAAAAATAGCGAACGGGGAAACGCCGCTCACAAGCCGATGGAAAAGAAATGATAGGGAACGGTTAAGAACGTCCCGGAGAGGAAGGGGAGAGCGTAATGGAGGGGAAAGCAAAATCTGGACGAGAGGGACGGGGGAGGGGAAAAGAAAAATTCAGTAAGTTCAACCGAGAAAAAGAGGAGACATAAAATTCATTGGCTACCGCAAAGGTACGTCAAGAGTCAGGGAAGCTACGTCCGCTGGAACGGGGGCATCTTGGGAAAGCAAAGATTTCAGAATAAGTTTTGATAGGGAAGACCGTCAGAGATCAGAACTCTCATCCATCAGGAAGAATCGCGGCTCCCTGCATCAGAACGAGGGCTGCGCAAAAGGGAAAGAAAAAGACAATAAAAAAGATGAGCCATTGAGGAAGAAGGGGGTGAACCTGTCCAAAAGAGGAAAGGAAAACCATCATAAGAGGACGACAATTCCTTATCTACTTCTGCAAGCCTTGTAACAACAATAGACGTCCCAACCGGAACAGAGAAAGGGGGGGAAAGGATGCGCATTAGGAAGAAAGGAAAAGGAGAGAATTGGTTCCCGCTAAGAACCGCGTGCATCTTCGAAAGGCGAGTAGAAATCATAAAAGAGAAATAGAAAGGAACCGGAATTGGTTAGGCAGGGAGAGGACCGCGGTTATACGGGGAGGAATTGAAAAGAATCTACATGGCTGAAAGGCCCCGTAAAGGAATGGAAAGGAAAACGAATGGATGATGGTCATAAAAAAACAGAGCAGGTTCAATTCAGATAGAGAATGGAAAAAAACTCGGGGGGGGGAGGAAAAAGGTTCGTGCGTGGGAAGAGACAAGGAAGACGAAAGCATGCAGGTAAGCATTCGCTGTGTTGGGGGAGGGATCGCGGCGGGACCACAGCCGCGAGGGGAAACGCGCGCCAAGAGAAAAGAATCGGAGCTGCCAGGGAGACAGAATCCCTGGCTGTAACTCGGACGGGGGGACGAGATTGTGGGGATAAGAGTAGGGGTCCGCGAGAGGGGAGGACGCAAAAGAAAAAGGGGATGGGCGTCAGAGCAGCTGGCCGTGATGGCACTTTATCTTTTGCGCCAGCAAAAACGTGGGCGAAGGTTGAGGCTTCTTCTCGCAGTGCCAAAGGAGATGAAGCAACACGACTTAGAAGAGCGGAAAATGCGCAATATTTGTAGCGCGCGGCAGGGGGCGGCCCGAAATAAAAGGCGAGAAAGATGGGGGGTACTTGCCCGCTCAGATGCCAAAAAAAAAAAGGGAAGTACGAAGAAAGTACAGGGGCGTGGCAATCGACTGCGTCTAGGCAATAACGCGGCGAATAATCAAAAGCTGTGGAGGGTCAGAGGGGGTAGCGCCGGAAAGGGCGTCCAGAAGAGCAAGGAAAAAAGTTCAAGGGAAGGGAACGTAGGACCTACCCAGACCATGTGAGCTCCTCAACTCTGAGAGGAGGAGGGGGGTGTCTTTGGTAGACTTAGGAATGGAGTACTAAGGAGGGGAAAGGGAGCTTTCAGGAGGGGGGGAGAGGAAAGAGACTGGACCAGATAGGAGGCTAAGGAGGATTGGGGCCGGGGGACGTTCACTTGTTGCCAATCAAATTCCGCTGCGGTAAAATGGCAGGGAAAAAAAACGCGAACAAAAGTTCCCGGAAGGGTGAAGGAAGGAGACGGTAAAGTTGACTCCCTAAGACGGGGGGGTGTAATGCTGGTAACAGGCCGGTCTTCCGCGCATCGTCGGCAGAGGGGGAGAAGGACAAGGGTACACAGCGAAAAAGGGTACTGGAAGAAAGGGGGAGGAAGAAATTTCCTTATGGAGGGGGACGTAGTGATCTAAAGGGGAAAAAAAAACGTTTGCTCTTGGGCAGTAAAGTACTTCACCACCAGAAGACGACTAGCGAAGCATTTTAGTCAAAAAATGGAAGAGAAGAACGAGGAATACTGCCAAGGAAAAAGGACAGTTCCAAAGGAAAGAGAAGGGGAGTGACGTTCGAAAAAGGGGTTGAATTGAAACGCGGTCAACAATACAACAACAACACCTTCGTATGGAGTAAAAAAGGATGTATGGCCAAAGCGGCAAGGTGGGAAAGTCCAAGGAAAGCCATCACACAAGAGGAAAGAGATGAGGAAATAGAGATAAAAAAAAAAACTCTAACTGAATGATGATGTCGTGGGGAGAGTAGGGGAAAGAAAGTCCCACCGCGACAGGGAAAAAAGGGAATAGGAAAAGAAGAAAACCTACTGCACAGCCAGGGACGAACAGGTACGAAACAGGAAGGGTGGTAGTCTCGCATCTGCCTGTGAACGATGTAGGCGGCCAGAAGGGTGGGGAGAAATCAAAGAGGACACCAGTCAGAAAAAAGGGGAGGGAAAGTTTGGGTTCGCAAAGGGGAAGAAAGTCTAAGGCGGGAAAGGGGTGCACATTGCCGCCTCAGGAATGGTAATTATGGGAAAAAAAGGGTTAACGACAAAAAAAGGGGGGAAGGAAAAAAATTACATAAAAAAGCCCGTCGATTTTGGGCGCTGACGCCACAACCGGAAACAGAGCAAGACAGGAGAAGAGACATAAGTAAGGACTACCAAAGGGGAGTTGCGGACCCTTGACTACATGGTTCGTGCAAGGTCACTACAACCTGCTCGAATTTTTCGATCGGCGATGAGGAAGCCCTCGGGAAGAGCGACCGCGGGAAAGAAAAGAGGGAACCTTCTGAAAAGGGAAAAGAGGGAAAAGCGACATCGGCCGAAAACCAGGAATAACGGCAGTCACGTAAGAATGGGCTCTTGAGGGGACCAAGCGTGGGAAAATTGGACGGGGAAGAGGGTGGGGGATGAGCAAAAAAAAAGACAAAGGAGGAAAGAAGGAATTGTCGAAATCTGTCCTAATAGAAATCAGTCACGGCGAGAAAACTACCATGAAATCCCCCTTGCTTGCCTGGAAAAAGAGATCAAGGTCGGAAAACAGCATCGGGGAAAGAACAAAAAATGGAGCAGAAAGAAAAAGACTGAAGGAAGGGAAAAAGGGAGACTAAGCTGCAGAAGGGGGTGAAGGGAAAACCGGCGAAAAAATGAAGTGATTTCTGCGTTCCTAAGCGATCAATGAATTATGAAGGGGTAGTCAGGCAACCGAGCAAAAGCCTTCGCGGAGAGAAGGAAGCAATCAAAGGAAAAGAAAAAAAAAAAAATCGAATCGGCAACTGAATAAAAGGGAGGGGACGTGGTCATTTCCCCAACTCTACGGAGGAAAGGAAAGTGCAAAGCGATGTCGAATTCCCGTCAAGGGAGGGAAACAGGGAGAGCCGACAAACCACGTCAAGGGTGGTTGAAAGGTTCAAAAGAAGTAGTTCAAGGACTGAAGGGAAGGAGTTAACGTCAAGGTGTCCGTAATTCAATCTGGGAAATCGGAACGGGGAAACCAGGTCAGGGGGAAAAGAGAGATGCAGTTTAGGGAGTGAAAACTCGGAGGGAAAAGGGCCAAGATTTGACACCGAGGAAAGAGGGCGATAAAAAAGGATTCAAGGTTCGGTCCGTAAGTCTGCTACAAAAAACTGCCGCTTTGCCGCGGGGGACGAGGATAGTTCGTGAAAAAGAGGATCAAAAGGTCACGGGGGCAAGGAAAAAGAGAAGGTACTCGGAAGAATAGGGTAAGCTTCGATGATGCCCGACTACACCCCCCCCAACCGGAGGGTTGGCCATCAGCCCGGGACGGGGGAGAAGGGGTGAAGGTTAGGAGAGCAGTGCCGGCGAATCGATTACGAACGGAGAGGAGAGAGGGGGAAAGCTCGATCGCGCGCTCAAGGAAAAGAAACAGCGAAATTCTTGCGCTCAAATATTAACCAGCGGCCTGTAGGAGACGAAAAAGACGGGAAACTTGGCAAATTAGCACGACTGCGAGTTAGACGAGGTAATGTTATACATCGTCGTAATACATAGAAAGCTGTATGGAGAGAGGAGAGGAAACGCCATCAGGGCGCGGAATTCAAGAGAACTTGCCCGTAAACATGTCTGAACAGGGGCCCGCACGTTTAACGGGCGGAGAAAGGTAAGTCCAGTATGGGGAAGGAGGGAAAAGGTCGAAGGGTAAGTCGGAATGGGAGAAGGGGGGGAGGAGGGCGAGAATAAATTTTCCAAAAAAGATGCGAAACTGTGTGGGCCGTCCCATTTGGAGAGTACACTTGGGTTGCCAGATACAACCGGAGGGGGGTCGGATGCTGTAAAAGAGAAAGACAAGGGGGATCGGGCCGTGAAAAAGGGCCCGAACTTGTTCATGTATCGATTCTTCAGAGGGGGGGGTCAGGACGCCGAACATCAGAGGACCGGAGTGGGGGGAAGTACACAAAAAAGTAACCAAGTGAGAAAGGGAAGCGATGCGCCGGTGAGGGAAAAAGGCAGTGCAGTAGGAAAGAAACCAGGGTGCTGGTCGATTTCCTCTTAAATACACCACCTACATCTAAACCATAAAATTGGGTATCAATGATGGGGATGCTAGCGAGGAGAGACTCGACGCAGGTGCTTGACCCAGAAGAAAAAGAATGGAAACGAGGGGAGAACGAAAGGAGGGGCAATTTCGAAGGCCAATAAATCTCCCACGAGGAGGAGGAAAAGGAGAGGGGGGGGATTGGCCCGCTTAAAAATTGGGGGAAAAAATCTGTCAGTCCGTCAAGACCAAGGGAAAAGCTTCTGGTGGGAAAAGAGGATCCTCCTCAAAAGCGAAGACAAAGAGGAATGATAAATGATGATATGCTGTAGGTGGAGCAGTCTTTTACGATGCAAAAAAAAACAAAACGGGGGGAAAAAGGGGGAATAGGAGACTCAGCCACCCAGCGGCACAGCAGGAATAAAAACTGGAGAGAAAAAAAGGAAAAAGAAAAAATACACGGAAGAAGGATCAAAACAGGAAAAGGGGCGGAAAAAAACCTATCCTATAATCTCCCAAATGCACAGCCCTCGCAGGCAATTGGGCGACACGGCCGACGGACTATAGCGTGGAGACTGGGAGGCGGGAGGGGGGGGAGCAAAGTGAAGAAAAAGAGAAAGGGGAGGGGAACAAAAAAGGAAAGCGCAATTGGTTAATAAAACACTTAGTTCGCCAGCCTCGGCAGGGGGATAGAAGGAGAAATGACCATCAAACCGAAATCAGAAAAAGAGAATTAAACTCCTACTCAACAGACTTGAAAAAGGGGCGCGCCTGGGGGGGGTGGGGGGTTGTGTGGTGGGGGGTTTTTGGGTGGGTGTGGGTGGTTTTGTGTGGGAAAAGGGTAGAACGGGCAAGGGGAGAAAGGGAACTAAAAAAGACGGGAAATGGGATGCTTAAGCCTCTTTGCCCCCGTCCAGACAGGGGTCAAGCCGCTTTATAAAATGCAATAAACATCGGAGAGGGGGGATCCAACTGCAAGAGAAGGGAAAAGGGGAGGGGCGTAAGCTACGACGGGTCAGGGGGGAAAAGGCAAGTAAACGGAGACGGCAAGCCGTTCCGCGCGCAAGCTGAAAATACCGGACAATTCATCGCAAGGCTGCGCGAAAGAAAAGCTTCACAACCGTGGAAGAGAGGGAAAAATTGAGAAGGAAAAGGAAGAAGGTCAACGGAGCAAAGGGCCCCGTGAAAAAATCACGTCGGCCAATAGGCAACTCACTATGGCCATAAACCATGTTGGCCTGGTACGAGCGAAGGAGGGCACGGAAAAAGAAAGGAAGAAAGCTGTCCAAAAAGAAAAAAGGCAAGGATGTGAATCAATACCGGGGGGAAGAGACGAAGGGATCTTGGCAAATATTCTCAAAAAGATGGAAGAAACTGCAACAAAGAGAAGCAAAAAACAGGGAATACGGAATCTGACAGGGAACACTGTTAGAGGGAGGAAGCGGAACGGGGGACAGTGAAACGCACACAAACTTTCCCTTCCAAGATGTATTTCTAAATCTAATGGATGGGGAGGAAAGACAGGGAAAGTAAATGGAAGGAAAACAAACAAAAAAGGGTTTTCCATTGGAAGGACACGAATGGAGGAAAGGGGAACAAAGGGCGCTCTGGAAAAAAAGGGCGCAGGAAGTGCATGGGATTAGGGGATGAGGAATGCGAATCCCCTTGGAAGGCCGTCTATTCAACAGGGGATTTGAGGTGAGAGGAGAATTAATCAAAGCATCGAATATGGGTCCCTCAGTGTCCCATCAGTCAACTCCTTCAAATCTCTATGAGACCAATTTAATCGAGGCAGGGGAGCGAAATACCTGGGCCATGTGAAAAAAAAGGGGTGGGAAGGGGGGGGGTGAGAAAGGCGGGACGGAGGAATCAGTAAAAAGGAAGGACCGTGTTCTTCGTAGGCTCTCGTTCCTGTCCGGATTAATCCAGAGGACTATGGGATGACACAAAAAATTTCGAAAGGCAAGGTGACGGCTTTGAGTAGCGCGTTCCGCGATCTGTACCCGAGGGAGGGAGGAGGAGCAAAATGGATAAGGGGGGTCGCGGTCTAAAAATTCACGGCTCCCGAATAATTCTCAAACTGGGGTACCTTGCAACAAGATGAAAAAGCGAAAGCAAACTGTAGCAAAACGCTAGTCAGGACTGGGGAGGTCAATTCGGCGATTTCCTAGGGGGGACATTTTATAAACAGGGGGACGCAGGTACAGGAAAAGAGGGAAGGGGGGGAAAGGGGCGGATCAAAGTCACAAGGACATATCAAACTTAAAAAAATTCGGTAAACGGATTGGACCGGAAACCTCGCCCCAGTGAAGGGGCACTGAACGTGGAGAAAAGAGCGAGGGGTAGTCGAGGGGGAAATTAGTAGGGGGCACGGAACTGTTCTTGCGTCATGCTGGTCGTCTGGCAAAAATTTACCCGGGACCGACGAAGGAAGAAGGAGGAGGGGGGGGCTTCCAAAAGGACGCGCCCTTGTGGGACCCATATAACAGGGAGGAGTTTAAGGCAGGGCCGGGTCCCACACTACCTCATCTTCGCATTAATAATACTCTTACGGTGGAAAAGAAAAAAAAAAGTGACAGCCCGACTCTAGGGAAATTGTGGCATGAAAAAAAAGGGAAGGGGAGAAAAAAGGACCTAGGGGGGGAGGCCAAACGGAAAAGGAATCCCAAAGGTTACAGATTGTCTATACCTACACGAGAACCAATTTAAGGATCATAGGGCTAACCGTTCAGGTTAGGCAATACTGGGGAAGGAGGGGGGGGAGCGGAGGGAAGTTGCAAAGCAGGGTGACGGTCAGGGGAAGAGAGACGACACCCGACATACCTCAGAATCATTTATCAATGTATAAAACTGCGACCGGCAAAGGGGCGGCACGTTGACAGAGAAGGGGGGAAAAAGGGAGGAAAGGAAGAAAGGGATGTGAAGACTGGAAAAAAAGGCCTCCAAAAAAATCGAGGATTTCTTTCCGCAATTGGTCAAGAACACTTTTTTTTGTGGGGTGGGAGGAAGAGAAAAGAGAACCAGGAACTGACTGGTGAAAAAAGGCGGGAAAGCCGCCTCCAGAAAAAGAGGAAGGGGGGGGAGAATGATTCAGGGGTGGGAAAGGAGGAAGGAAAAAACGACGCACAACCGGTTGGAAAAGCTATCCACGCCCTGCACATATCAGAAAAACAAGAAGGACGCAACCGGGTTTCCGGGCTTTTCCCCTGATCCAGCCCAGAGGAGGGAAAAGAGGATGGGTCGCGAAAAAACGAAAACTCGGGAAAACGCTGAGGGAAGGCTAGAGGCGTCAATTTTGGGGGAAATTATGAGGAGAATAGTCTTCCGTGGAAGGAACGAAAAAAGTGTTCAACCAAGAAGATCGCACAAAGGAAACCAAAAGGGAGAAAGCCCGGCACAGTCCACCGTCGCTAAAAAACACCTGAAACGGTCCTCAAAAACCGATTGAAACAATACTACGTCAACATAAGAAAAAAGAAAAAAAGAAGGGGGGGAAAGGGAAGGAAAAACGGCAAAAGGAACGTGGTTAAAGGGTAAAAAAACAACCACACGTCGCCCAGAGTTTTTCGTACGGAAATTGATTGAAGGAACTCTGACAGCGACAAAAGGACACCCACAGGAGGAAAGCAGGTATACCGCTGGGGGAAAAGAGGTAAAGCAAGGCGACATCGGAAGATTTCCCTGCAAAGGAACGGAATGTCCGCTAAAAGACTCTTTTCTGAGGTGAGAGCAAACAAAGAGGAGAGACGTTAACCCAGGGAGAAAGCCCGAGGAAAGCGACAGAACGAGTATGCAGAAAGCCATCTTCCTGAGGATATTCTCAACTTATGTCTAAAAGAAAAAAGCAAACAACAAATGCGCCGAGTTGAAAAAAGGGGGAACTTGGGAAGGGCAAAAATGCACGAAAGAAAAAAAAACTGGTAACACTACAACATCGTGGGTGGAATTCCCTTGTATATCGTGCGAGAAAAGTTAAAACTTCGGAAAAAAAAACACGAGAAAGTCAAGGGGAGGACAAGGAGGAGAAGGAGAAGGAGTAAAAGGCAAAGTGGGGGGGAGAGTTAAGCCGACGATTCGGGAGTTCACCGCGGCGGATCAGCCGCGGTAAACAGGAGATCGGGGAATCCGAGACGGGGGGGCTGCGGGACCGGAAAAGGAACTTAACTTACGGAAGTGAAACGCACAAAAATGGACTTGAAAGGGGAAAAAAAGGTCATGTCGAATCTAAATGAAAACTTTCGCATCCGAAAAAAACTCTCCATTTACAGTGGGAAAGTCGCAAAGAGACAGGGGACAGGAGAAGAAAGGAAGAAGTCAAGGGGGAGAGGGCGTGGCGAGGAAGTACCGAAAAAAGGAGGCGTCCCCCTTTTCCTTCCAGGGTCTAGTCCGTGTATGCAGGTGGGAGAGGATGCTACGAAGAAAAAGGGGGGGGACACAGGTGCTCCTCGCTCTAAACTCCGGAGTCGCTTGAGGCGTGGTATCGATAGGGCTGCATAATAAAAGAAAGGGCACGAGGGGGAGAGCAGGGTCAGAAAATGGGTTATCCATTCCTGTCGGCGAAGGGGGGATAACGAGAGGAAGGGAAGGACAAAAGGAGGGACGACGAGCATCGTTCTGTCCTTTATGGGGGGGACACGTGGAAGTAGGTTGGGTTGTCCAGACAAAAGACAGGGGGGGGTAGGAAAATGGAGAAGTAGGAGACGTGCACTCTATTCGGCCAAGGAAATTGGGGTCGGCGGGGGATCGCTCGGAATGCTGGGAGAGATTGTCGAGGAAAAGGAGGGCTCTTCCCAAGGAAAGGGGACTAAAACTAAGGTGGGTAAGGAGGGGGCTCAATAAGCACACCGCGACAGATGAAGGGATCTAAACCATATTCCGGACCTGGACATTGGGCAACGGAAATTCAAAAGGACGAGGAGAAATGCGATGGGGGGATCAATTTCCAGCAGTGGGGGGTGAAAGGTAGGATCTGAAAAAAAGGGGCTTAAAGAAAAGAGAAACTTCAAACGTCAGAGCCGTAGTGGAGCCGTGAAGAACCAAGGTCCGCAAGGCAAAGAAGGGTGTCTGCTTTTGGGACAAAGTCTAGAAGGGTGTCGACGTCTCATAGTCGACGTAGCTTTATAAACCCGGGCAGGAGGGCGAATCGGCCTGGAAAGGGGGCAGACCGGATGAGGGCCAACGGAGGGTCCTGGGGGGGGCCGTACCAAAGGGGGGTAAGGCCACGGGTGAAAAATACTTGCGGAGAGGGAAGAAAATGGCTGGGGGTCATACTACCTCATATTTTCCCAGATAAAGAAAGCAGTGTAGAAAAAGTAATAAATGCATCAGAGGCCTTGTGGGGATCTGGACGACTGGAATTTCACAGCTTTCTTGCCGGCCTAAACGAGTTCAAAAACATTAGAAAACCTTTGACACCAAGACCAATTGGAAAGAAAGGACATCGTGTTAGAAGGGGAGGATGAACAGGTGTGCAGGAAGAGAGGGACTATAGCCCCCCGGGGTGGGCTGGTGTCTTGTTGCTCAAGACTCCCACCCGACATCTACTCGCGAAGAGTTGAGACATTTCATGAAATGGCGAGACGCGGAAGAACGACGGGACGCATGGGCGGGCCAAGAAGAGAGGGGAAAGGGGATGGATGGGATTAAGTTAAAAAAAAAGTACATCTCACACCCACAAACTAGGATGATAAAAGATAGATTATTTTCCCTCTTAAAAGGGGTCACCAGTCGACTGGAAAGAAGTCGTCCCAAGGAGAGGGGGAAGGGGTGCGCATGCGTACGAGAAGGAATCAGAATCAGGCAGAAATTGAAGTAAGATCGAGATCTAGACTGGGTCCTATGAGGAAAAAAGAAAAAAAACATTGAAAAAAAAAAAACCGGGGAATAAAGAGAACAAAACGACGCAAACTTTAAGAAGAAAAGGGAGATACAAGAGGAAAGGAAGATAAACAGGTGGTACGGGGAAAAAAGTACTCCCCGAAGAGGGGGAAGGGTTTTCATTATCTTCGGAAATACATGAAAAACATAAACCAATAATACATGAACGGTCCACTCCAGCAGTCAATGGGGAGACACGGGCGCCTTCTATACTTCGGGAAAAACTTAGGGCGAAGGAACTGGAAAAGACGAAGGTAAAAGACGAAGCGAAGGTGCGTGAAAAAAAGGGCCCTCTGGGTTGGGGGTGACCCAACCTTCTACAGACCGATGCACATGGTGCCAGTCTATGGGAATAAGAAGGGAAAAAACAAGAAAGACCGACGGAAAAGAGTCAGTAAGGGAACCATTCCCGAAGAAAAACTCCTCGTTGACCGTTTGTCGGGGAAATTTACTACATGGTTCACGGCAGAAAAGACTCTCAAGGATACGTTGGGCTATGGGAAGACTATGGACGAGCCGAACGGCTTAACAGAAACAAAAGAGAAGAAGGTATTCAGCTGTTAACATCGTGGCAATAACGCGAAGCGAGGTCTAAGGGGTCTCCCGGACACAAAGAGGTAGGCCCGGATTACTAACTCTGACGTCTGGCATCGTTATCTTAAAAGGGATACGATGGAGGGGGAGCCGGGAAGTCGGTAACCGGGGGACCGCGAGACAGGAAAGGCAGACATCAGGCCCGATAGTTGACGCATCGCTTCCAAGCCCTAATTCAAGCAATAAAAAAGAAAAAAAAGAAACCGTCACCAAGGGAGAAATTACAAGGGAGGGGGACCTGGCAAATCAACAAGAAGAGTCCGCCACTATTGACAATACGAAAACATCGGTTTGCCTCCGTGACGATCGAAGGGAAGCCTGGAGCAACGCTCGTCAACCCCGGCAAATAGCACATGAGGAAAGGAGGGGAAGAGGAGGAGGAAGAAGCTAAGACGAATAAAAAAGGGGCCGGCGTTTAGAGGTCAGCCCTGCCTTCTCGCATTGGAAAATAGAATAAATAAAGAACGAATCTGACACAAGGGGAGGCAGGGGAACGAGTGCCCGCGGAAAAGGAGGGGCTGTAAAAATGGAGGACTAACTCGAATGTACTAAAGATCCCCAAACCAACACACGAAGGGGTATGAAAAATAAGGAAAGCCGAAAAAAAAGCGGTAAAGTTAACATGAGGAACCGAATTTGAAAATCCATCCCATGCCTCGTAAAGTCCAGGAAAGGCGGGCAGGAAGGGAAACGACAAAGGGGGCACGCGATAAACAGGCACCAGGGAAGAGGAGAAGGCGAGGGAGTAGTAAGAGTTCTCCAGAAGATGGGACACTCTCTACCGAACAGGGAGAATTCAGGCAGGGAATACTGCATCCAAAAAAGACCTTGGGCCGCTGGCGAGCCGGGGAAAGAATGGGGGGGGGGGGATCAAGGCTTTCTCAACTGCCTGAGAGATCGCACGGCCAAAAAAGTGTGGGCGGGAAGATGGCTAAAAAAAACGAGGAAGGAGGAAAGGTCGACGTGTATCTTTTTTGCCGCAACAAGCGTGAAAGTTGGCGCAGGGTGACTGGAAAATAGAGGGGAAGGGGGAGGAGAATGGAGTCGGCCGAAATGTCGGGTCTCGCAGCTCGGCCTGAGATCGAGGTGAAAAAGCTGAAAGCCGGCAACGGCTGACGACGGGAACGGCAAAAGAAAGGGGCTGAAATCAGATGCCCCCGACTACTGTAGCTGACAAAATAAAGGGGGTGAGGTAAGGGCCGGAATCAAGTTCTGTCGGGGGGACTCTTTGACGATTTGTATAACAAAGAAATGAATAAATGAAAAACAGGTGGGGAGGTGGGGGAAAGTAGGAGAGCCGTTGCTGCACGTCGCCACGGAGGAAAAAGGGCGAGCAGCGACGATGTACCAATTGCAAGTTGAAAAAAAGGCGATGACAAGGGACCGCAACGTTTCAATCACTGACCCGGTAGTATTCTTCTTAAACGTGGTAAGGGTCGGGGGACGTAGCGGGATTGGGAGACACTTTTCGCAAGGGGGGGGAGAAGTACCATTTGGCACCGGGACGCTGGACCGGGTCGGGCTTGGGGAATTCCAAAGGGGGGGAGCCTTTGTTTCCAGAATACAAGGCGGAGGGGTAGGGAAAAGGGAAATTGGGGACATGAAAATAACGACCTCATGAAAAAAGCATTATGAAATCCTTAAAGTGCTGAAAACTTGACGCCAGGAAGAGGGCCTGGGTGCATTAAAAATGAGGGGGAAGAAAAAGTCAGAGGGTTCTGGACCAAGTAACATAATCAGCAAGGGAAGTGATATAACCTGCAAAAAAACTGAATGAGCTTTAATGTCAGAGGGGGGATGAAGCATTTTAGGGAGGAAAGGAGGGGCAGTAGGGGTGAGGGAAGAATTTAAAAAGGGAGGGAGCCGGGGGGGGGTGGCCTAAATACTCGACCACACCCGACTCGAATCATTTTTCATGGAAGTCTGGCTCTCTTAGTCTAGCAGGGCATTGAGTGCCCGTCCAGAAACCTTGAACGAGGGGGGATTGAAAAAAAAGGGGGAGGGAAACAATTGGGAGGACCAGAATCTCTTCTCACACAAAACCCAGGGAGGATTATTAAAATTAGAAATTCGGTTGTAAAACGAACCCCGGTTGAAAGCAAAGGTCGTCAGCAAGCAAAAGGACCCAAACTCTGGACGGGAAGCAAGGCGGAAAAAAAAAGCGAGCCAGACTTAAAGGGGTGAGAAAAGAGATTACGGTGGGGGGGGTTCTTTTACGAGTAAAAGAGGGGACCGTTTGTCCTAGAAGACCTATCCCCCTACTGAAAGGCAGAAAGGCCCAAGAACAATGAAATTCAATCGACATTGGTGTAAGGAAGGGGTAAGGGAGAGAAATGCACGATGATGTTCGACGTCCAAAAGAAAAAAAGCTGGGAAAGTCAGGGAAAATCTCTCAGTGTCGCATTTTTCTGACCGAGTTCTATCAAGAAAACAGGAGGGGCATCGGACCGCAGGGAAAAAAGAAAGAAAGGGGGGGAGAGGAAAAAGGGGCCACCAAAGGGGGGGCAAAAAGGACAGGAGGACAGCCGGCAAAAAAAGGTCCATAGAGTAAGCCATCCTTAAACGGCAAGACAACGTCTACATCTATTCAAATCAGGCCCGACTCCACACGATTGGGGAAGAAACGTTTGAGGGAAAGGGGAAAAAAAACAGGGTTCAAGAAGCAACTACAAACCAAATTTAAAGGGATGGAAGCCCCTCTTAAGAGAACCTCTTTAACCTCCACAGGATTCAAGGTATTGAAGAAGGAGAACAAAGAGAGAAAGAGTCCAAGCCTGAAAAAAAAGTAGGCATCGGAGTGGGCGGAACCGTAAGACTGGGTATGAGCGCATGAACGAAGGAGCAACCGGCCCAGCGGGGCATCAGGGAAGGGAAATGAAAAAGGAGAAAGGAAAGCAAAGAAAAAAAACCATCTTCCTAGGCTAGATTAATTGAATAACGCGTCACCATGGTCCAGGGGAAAGTCAAAATTGGGGGCCGGGAAAAGCGGACACAAAGACGGCCATAGGGAAACGCACGTAGGGGGGGAAGAAACAAAAGAGGGGCAAGGAAGGGGTGACGAAGAGGGGACGAAAAAAATCGGGGGGAAGAACAGCGTACCCAACTTCGAACAGCGCTGTATTTCTATGAGCAGGGAAAATTACCAGAAACTGTGGGAAAATTAGCCGCGATCAGACATGCCGGAGTTGCAGCTTAGAGAGGGGAGACAAGAAGCGAAAAAAAATCGAATCGAAGGAGCCGGCAATGGGAGTCTATTTCATTACGGTAGACTTACTGCATTTGAAAACTCACTGGCGGACATTAAGCGGGGCTGTAAAAAAGGGAGTCGAATGGAAAGGGGGGAAAGAAAGCCGAAACGGACCAGGGGTGGAATGTCCCGACACATCCTCTCCTCTTAAAAGCCAGGGTCGCCGGGTGTAATACGTAAGTAAAACTCCAAAGAGGACGCCATAACAAAAACAGGTTACGGTCAGATTGCTAAGGCCGCGTTGGGGAGGGGAAGGAGAGGCTTGCTCGAAAGGGAAAAGAACTCCTACAGCTAAACGCCGCAAGCTTGCAACGTTGAAAGTAACCAAAAGAAGGCCCGGGCAAAGGAGATTGGATAGGAAGGTGGACTAGAAGTGGGGGAAGCAAAAGGGAGGTCGGGAAAGCGTAGAGAGAAACGAAAGGGGAAACCGATGTTGGACGTATTGCTCCATCTAGGGCCCGATGAATGTCAAAATAGAGACTGGGGGGGTGTTGGCAAGCAAAAAAAGGAGGAGAGGACAGCAGGGAAGGTCTTCTCTCGCGGGAATCCGCAGGTAAAAAACAAATGAAGAGTGATGAGCGCAATAGGGGGGCCTCGTCTAACTTTTGGGAGAGCCAAAAACAAAGGATGGAAGGAGTCTCCAAACTTTGGATTGACAGAGAAAGGGAAACGCCAAAAATTAGCTGACGGGCCTACAAGGGGACGAGGTGCAAGGGGGGGACGAGGAAGAGGAGTCGATGTCGCGATTGGCAATGTGATACAGCGGAATGAGACCCCGAAAAGAGGGGATGGTAAGGAGGGAGAGAAAAGGGGGGGCCAAGAGAGCAACCTTGTTCCAGGGGTCTAAAGGGGAAGTCCCGGGGAAAAACAGGTCAAGGAGGGCCCGAAAGGGACTGCATCGCGCGTGGGGGGGGAGGGGGAGGAGGGACGCGAATCGGAAAGGGAAAAGTCATCAGCTGGGTGGACATGACAAGTCAGAGACGCGTCATTGGGGAAAGTCACAAATTGGGTGGAGGCGGAACTTGGGGTGAAAGGAAAAGTTCGCGGCTGCGGCAATTGGGAACTCGACGACCTCATATTTGGTGAAAATTAATAGAAGTTCGGGGCGGGTACGCAAAAAATGCGACCGGCTCACGATGGGGAGTTGGAAGGGGAGGGTAGAGTCTGACATGTCGCCGCAAAAGACCATTCAGGCAGATGGGCCTTGCACATAAAAAACCACATTTGGCGGTAAGGACAGCGTGGTGGGCTAAGGGTTCGTAGAAGACTGGCCGTTGGGGGAGGGGGAGTATAGCAACAAGCCGGGTAATTGGCCGGAACCACCCTACAATAAATAGGGAGGAATCCGTGGGGAGAGGCATCTCTGGGAGAAAGGAGAAAGCAAGATACCGTGAAAGGGAAAAGGGGGGAAATTGACGACAGGAGGACAATTTGGGCGCCTGATAC
>Ga0179593_1794196_pt1 | contig 18657 bp, 22 predicted proteins | sample CZODoug2_1_08_16_FD_185931 | JGI IMG/M metagenome (GOLD analysis project Ga0179593, IMG submission 185931) | Vadose zone soil fungal communities from Angelo Coast Range Reserve, California, USA - CZODoug2_1_08_16fungal (PacBio error correction) | ecosystem: Environmental > Terrestrial > Soil >...
CGGCAACCCCTCGTTTGTCCAACAAAATGATAGCAGCGCCGGTAGAAAACCGCCCTCGGCCTAACCCGCGGGGAAGGAAAAGAGGACATTGGCCGGCGCTATAAGGGAAGTTGCGCCAACAACAAAGAGAGCGCACATCTTCGAGGATGTCGGGTGGCGCAAGGCACAAAGGTAAGGTGGGAGTTTTCTGTGAATGAGAGGAGAGAGGAAGGGTGCCGCCGAGCAGAATCGCGTTATTTACGATCTAGAGGGGAGAGGGGTTCCGACTGAGGAAAAGGGGGAAAGGCATTATTACCTTTAAGCCAATAAACGGGGTCGAGGTTAAGGGGGGAAGGCAGTCTATGCCGAAGACCAGGAAAGCTATCACTATTCGATACGCAGGGAGAAAAAGGGTCGACATGAGACTGGGGGAAGTATCGTAGGCGCAGTTTGTCCTGGCCGCCCGCGTCAGAAATGTTTATAAGGGAGGCGGGTTCGACACAAGAAAAGTCTCCGAAAAGAAGAAGAGGAGACCTGAGGACTATGGACAGATTCACAGAGAAGCAAAGTCCAAGTTAGGAAAAAGCGTCGCCTCATCCACGAGGGGAGAAGAAAGGCGTCGAAGTGGGAAAAGAGAAGGAGCAAAAAAAAAGGTGAGTCTTCAAAGTCGTGCTGAAGGAAGGATAGGAACACAGGAAGACCGCTGAAAAACTCAGGAGGGAAAGACGTGATCTACAGCTGTTACAGCCTTACATCACGCTGCGGGAGAAAGGAGCTCGAGCAGGAGGCCCTGATCTCCACGAAAGGGGAGAGCTTGTAGGAGGGGACCATACGTCACTGATGCATATTCTCGAAAAGGCAGAAGCTCTAGGACAAGAAACCATGGAAAGGTTTGACAGAGGGGATGAAAGGGGGCCAAAATAAAGCCGGGGGAGTCTATCCGGGTCTGCCATGTGGCAGAAAAGTCGACCCCCGGTCCTGCCGAATGGAGGAACCATCCAAGAAAAAAGGGAGTCGGATACCCCGACCTTCGCAAGCGGGCTGGAAAAGGAAAGAAGCGCCAAAAAGAGGCTCAATCAAAAAGGGCCGATGGGGGGAAAAGGGAATGAAAGCGCGGTACCGGTGTCATCCAATGTCGCGACAAAGTCGGGGGGAAAAAGAGCACGGGAAAAAAGAACACGGCCTGCGGTCACGACCTACAGCTACAAAAGGGAAGGGGGGAGGAAGGACCGCCGTGCGGGGTCAGGGTGGCTTGGTAACGTTTTGTCGGTTTCAAAAGAAAAAGGGGGGGGAGTTCAGGGTCCGAGAAGGATCGGTCTAACGGCTCAAAGGAAGAATGCTCTCCAAAGAGAGGAAAAAAAGGAGAACAGGAAAGGAGGTATCGCGTTAATGGCGCCGGCATCGCATCATCAGGGAAACCTTTCAATTCCGATTCTCCGGCTCAGCGATGATGTTCGGGAATGATAGGTAGGCAGAAAAGGCGCGGCAAGATGAGCCGCCTACGCCTTTGCGCATGGGGACGGAAGAGTCAGAGCGCGATGGACGAGGCCTCAGAAATAGAAAAGCGACTGGGAGGACAAGGAATCTTTTGCTCGCCGATTAAAGTCTGGCGAAGGAGGGGAGATGGAAAATTCAGAAAAAGACCCGCGACTAACTCGGCACACGAAGAAAGTCATGTTCGTGCTGAGGAGAGGGGAAAAGGAAAGGGTGCAAGATCATGGCAGAGATTTCGGAAAGTTTGAAGAATGGTTTGCGAGCTAGAAGAGGGAAGGAGAGCACCGAAAGCTTATTCGAAAAAAAAAAAACAACGGATTAGGATGAAACGAGGAAGAGGTGCGAGATGACCATAGAAGACAAGAGAAAAGCTCAGGGCAACAAAAAATCTCTGATCGCCATGACGAGCAAAAGGGAGAAAAGCTCATCAGCAAAAAGAACCCATATGATCAGGGAGGATCTTGCGGCAAGGGGAAGGAGACAAAGAGGATTCCTCCCCGACTGCCATTCAGCGGCAGAAGTCGGGGAAAACACAGCGCCTTGAAAAAGTCTTGGGCGAGAAAGAGCTCATCTGGATCGGCGGCAACCGACCATGCGCAACGCCCAGGGGAGGGGGGGAAATTTGGGAGCTTGATGCCCTGACCGTAGAAAAAAAAGTTCTCGAAGAGGAGGAAAGAAAAGGAACGCGGAGTAAGGGAAGGGCCGCTCCTCGGTGATGAGAAAAGGAGGCGCAAAAAAGAGATCCACGTAAGTCAATGTGATCAGTGAAACGGGGGGAAGGAGACGTAGCCGGAGAAAAAACATTGGACGGATATCGTGCTCTTGCAAAGAACCGAGAAGACCGGAGCCCGGAAATCGACCCTTAACGAACACAAGGGGGGGGCTGCCGTGACCGAAAAAAGGAAAGAATCACAAGGCGGTCCCTTGTCTATCCCGGACCATCTATTTTGTGAGAAAAGAAAGGGCCGCAAGTGGCCGAAAGTGGGCCTGTCTCGGGGCGGTACGAACTGAGTCGAATAAAAAGTGAACGAAACTATCATCTTCCCGGCCAATCGGCGCGCCTTCGGGGAAGAAAACCTCATGGGGGGGAAAGGAAGATCACTTCCCGCGCCGCCAAAAGGATCTACGCCAAAAATGTTTGAGGGGGAGCGCGGAAGGCAATGGGCCAGGAAAAACGAGGTGTTCGAAGCGGAAGGAAGGGCCCTAAAGACCCGCTTTATCAACTCTTCACCGACCATCTTGGGAGGGGAGAGGGGAAGTGTTTGGTCTGGTTGGCGAGCCAAAAGGGAAAGTGTGGAAGATAGAGGGAAAAAAGCAGCCTTCAGCTTCTCATAACAAACCGATCCGGGCCCGAAAGGAAGAAAGGAAGGCCGGGAGAACAGATGGGTCCTGATTGGGGTTTTTGTAACCGGTAATGGAGAGGGTCGAGCGGAGAGGGTGGGTCACAAAAAAGGGCGGCGGGGGGGATAAGAAGGTCAAGGATACACGTTTGACGCCGCTTCTTGGTCGCCGGCCGCGGGGCCCTTGGCAACGAAGGAAAAAGTCCTCAGGAACGCAAGAGCAGAGGGGAGACTGACGGGTCTGGGCGGATTAAATCCCTCGTCAATCAAGAGCACGCTCAAGACCTATTTGAATGGGAAAAGTGGAGGAACGCCGGGAATGCAGGTGTGATCCCAGGAAGGGGGAGACAGACGCGGGCGCCCAAAAAAACGAGACGAAGCCCAAGAGAAGCGACTTTTCCTACTCGGGATCAGGAGGGATCTCCTCGTTGAGCGCGAGAAGGGGAGAGGTCGCGGAAAGGAAAATTTTAACAGGAAAGTTTCGTACCGGTCAAGAAATGGGGGAACGTAACTGAGGGAACCTCCCGCCCTAGGGATCGTAATCAAGAAGGGGGGGGGGATTGAGTTTCTTTCCAATCGCGGCCAAACCGACAGCCGCCGAGATAAAAAAAAAACCACCCGAACAGTTTAAAAAAAAACCTCCTCCCAGAGAGAAAGGGGACTGCGTTTTGCAGGGGGGGACCATCACCAGTGATAGCGAAGGAAAGGAATGAATAAGTCCGCTGGTAAAAAGGGGGGGGGCTGCACGAAGGAGAAGTAATGCTCTGAGAGTCTCGAAACTCAGGGGAGGGTGGAAGGTTCCTCTCACAACCACTTATTATTAGGAAAAAAACCCTCGGTGGGAGACGTGGTCCGAAGCTCATTGGGATCCTAGCCTGTACAAAAAAGAACGCAACTTCCTCAAAGTCGTCTCTCCCCGCTGGAGGCAAGGAACGGCTCTATCAGGGGAAAAAGAAACAACAACAAACCGCTATTGAGGGGGGAGGCATGGTCATGTCGGTGAAGAGAGGGCAACGTTAGGGCGGTGGCTGGGATCGCTCGCTTGGCAGGAAAGGACATTAAAAGAAAATAAGAAGAGGAGGGGGTGACATCTTCCCGGCCAAAAAATTCCGATCTGCAGGATAATGAAAAGAGTGGAAATTAACAGAAACCGGGGTCGAAGGTTCAAGGGGAGAGAACGAAAAAGAGTATCGCTATCACGAGGAAAAAGAAAGAAGGCGACATGAAGAAAAAAAAAAGATAGGAGAGGTACGGTGGCCTAAAGCAACTAAGAAGTTCCAACAAAAGGTTGGAAAACTGCGTGTTCGCCAACAATATTAGGAAACCCTCAAGAAGGAGGGGGAAAAATTCGGGCAATTTCATCGCCCAAAAAAAAAGGGAGAAAATATCCTAATTACCTAAAAAGACACAGGAGGAGAAGCGGCGACTTTTCCAAGGTAAAAAAAAATAATCAAACAAAAGGTGCTTAAGGGCGATGAAGAAACAAACCCCGATCTTTCCGCGCTTTGGGGGAAATACCGAAGGGGGAGTCCATACCGGTGGACCTGAGAGGAACAGGCGCGCGGCAGGGAGTGCTTGCCTGATAAAAAAAAAGGGAGATGCGAAGGGAGGGAAAGGATAAGTCTGAGAATTTCAATTAGAGAAGGGGACAACAGATCCTACCTCGAACGCCAACAGAAAGGAGACCAATTAGGCCGGGGAAAAGGTCGTTGAGAGTTGAAGGGCGTGGACTATAAGGGAATGGCGGCATACACTATGTCTTCCTGGGGGGGAGGACCGAAAAAAAAAGGATGGGGGCGGCAGAAAAGGCGGCGATGATTTGAAAAAAGGAGGAAAATGAGGGGGAACGCTTCAAATTCTTCGGGAGCGAATGAAGAGAGGGTGGTTCATCCATTAGGGGAGGAACGTTGGTGTGGCCCGAAAAAAGAGGAAGCGCTAAACTAAGAAGAAACTACAGCTACAAATAGATGGTCAGGAAATGCTGTGTCTTTGGGAAGGGGGGAGGGGAGGTAAAACGGTTTTGGGCGAAACAAGGTGGTCGTTCAGGTCGAGAAAAGGAGAAAGAGTCCAAGGCTCCGGCAAGGAGGAGGACATGCTCGCCGGCACAGAGGAAAAGAGAGCGATCAAAATTTTCGCCTTGCGCCGCAAAACACGAGGGGGGAGGAGGCCGCACCTTTCAAATGAAAAGTTCCCGGCGGAAGAAAGAGAAGGGGGGGGGGGGGGGGATTCTACGGAAAAGAGCTACAGACAATGAAAAGAACGAACTGGCGTTGCGAAGGATCCGACCGGGAGAAAAAATAGCAAGTGGACTTGGTCGGCCGGAATCTAACTCGCCGGCAGGAACAAAGTTTCTCGCCGTGAAATTCTTGGCTGTTGGGGAAGGGGGATCGAAGGCCGGAAGGACAAAGAATCCGCGAACGAAAATCTGGGTCTACAATCATGGGCGTGGAAAACGCCGCGGGGTGAAGGGGGCGAGAAGATTTCGAAGGTTGTCCGCAAAGAAACGGTGATCGAGGTAGATATAAGACCGCGGAATTCGGACCGTAGGAGTAGGAAAGAGAGCGGGAAAGGAGAGGTACCGGGGACCGAGGAACCGCTATCGTCTCGCAAACCCTTCCGAAAGAGGAGAACAAGGAGCAGGAAATTCCGGCGTCGAACCAAAAAAAAAGGAAGTATGAACAAGAGGAGTGCCGGTTCGGAAAAGAAGATGTCGGCTGCCAGGAAAGAAGAGTCCAATCCAAAAGAGAAGCTAGCAAAATCTTCGGGGGGGAAGGATCCAGGCCTGGGAGAGGATTCTTTATGCACAAGCCAAGTCCAGCGAAGAAATGGGTCTATAGGCGACCATTCTCACAAAGAAACGCCTTTGTCAGAAAGGCCTTGTCTGCCCCGGAGATCCAAGACAGCGCCACGGGAGCGTTCTGAGCCGGTGAAACGGCAAGGGAAAAAAAGGGGGCGGCCACTCGGTTGAATATAGGATCGAAAGGAAAGAGCTCCACGCCGAAAAAGATCCGAAGGGGACGAAAAGGGCCCGGATAGCCTGGGGGTGCTCTTGAAGGGGAAGAAGGAAGTCAGCCGAAAATCGACCCTGAACGACACCTTGTGGAATGGAACAGAACCAAGTGGAAAAAAAGACGACCAGCACGTCGGTCAAAAAAAATCTATGGTGAGATGAGGAGAAAGCCGGCAGTGGCAAAAGGAGGATACGGGACCGGGAGGAGGTCCACACCACGTACGGAAAGAAAATACTGGAAGGAAAAAAGAAACGAGAGCTCATTGAGAAAGTCGCGCCTTCGCCGAAGAATTTGGGGGGACAAATCTGCGCAGGATTAATATCCACTTCCCAACCAGCGCCGGAATTGAGAACGTAGTAGGATCGGACAGAAAGGGAGTTATGGGCGAAAAGACGGGAAAATACTAGGTGTTCGAAGGGGAAGGAAATGGGAAAAAAAGGACCACGCCTTGTCGACCTCTTCCACCGGGGAGGAGTGGAGGAGGATCCATGGTTTTCTGGGGAGGAAAAATCCGAGAGAGGAAGCAGGGGGGAAAGGAGATAATTGATGGTCCTCTTCAGAAGAGGACCGAGAGGGGGGGCCGATCAGGCAACAAGGCTCGAGAGAAGCACAGCGCGTTATTTAAATATGGAAGATCAACGAGGGGAAGAAACTTGAAGGGGGTCACAAGCTCGGATAAGGGTTGCGTAAGAGACGGAGAAAAAGCGAAGTGGAAGGGCGCCGGCCGCGTTTCCTTGGAAATCAGAGAAGAAGGGCCGTCCTCTTGGATGATGGGGGGCCGAACTTGGAGGGGGGAGGGCAGAAAGAAGAGTCCTCCTCAAAAAATTGCGGTCGGAGAAAGGTTCTTTTAGAACCGGGACAGGGGGTGATCCACATGGGGTCAAGGACTACTCTGCTCAAAGAAAGAAAGAAAAAGAAATAGAAACTTTTTACAGGATCGAGAGGGGAAAGATATCTGGGAGCGGGAGTCGGGTTTTCTTCTGGGAAGAAAATCAACCGTGGAAAAGGAGAAAAAGGGTCTTGGGCATATCTTGCCCCTATATACGAGAAGACAAAGAGGAGAGGGGTAAAAAGCCGATCGTGAGGGGGAATTACCTCGGCGGCCAAGGACCCGACGCCTCGCGGAAACCCCCTCCACATGTGAAGAAGGCGCACCTCAATGAAAAAAACACCTCCAGGAGACTAGCGTTTTTGCGGGGGGATAAATGAGGAGCGCCGGCCAATGTCAGCGTCACCGCGGGGAGAGGAGGAAGGGGAGGCGTAGCGGGAGAATGCCGATAACTGCGCAAAAGGGGGAAAAAACCGGTTGGGGAAAGATCTCTCAACAACACCATGATAGGAGGGGAAAGCCGGCAAAACAGAGTGGTCAACGGTCTTTGAAAAAAAATAATCCGATCCTAAGAGAGGAAGCAAACAAGAGAACACTCGGCTGCATTCCATTCAAGGAAAAACTATCATTGAGGGGAAAAAAAAAGACAAAACGCTAGTCGCACAAGGTATGTCATTTCAAAAAGACACCCGGGTCTGTTTGTCGGGAAGGGGGGGCGCTGCCCTGGGCAAGGCCGCCCGAGCACAGGGAAAAAGACAATAAGAGGGTACGATCTTACCGGAAAGAGAGGCGGGAAAACGTTTACACTGCAGTATATCGGGGGGAGGACAGGTACGCAAAAAGGGGGAAGGTTGGGAAGTATATGCCGAAAGGAGCGCGATCACGATGCGATACGGAGGAAGGGAAATTGGCGAGCTCATTGGCTTCTTCTAAGGGGAACGTTTGCCGCCCAGAGGAGGGAAAAAAGGGAAAAAGGGAATGTGCAAACCTGCATTTCCTAAGAGGGAAAAACAAGAATGATGTCTTCCGCCCGCAAGAAAGTTTCGGGGGGGAGGAAGGAAGGGGGTCATCGCCCAGAACTAAGGCAAAAAGCCTAAGGGAGAGACAGCATCAAAAGAGCCTACGGCTTCGAGGGACGAAGCACAGAAAAGGACGGCCTTCAAAAAAAAGTAAGGGGGCAAGCCACCAACCGTCTTTCCATGTGACACAAGAAGCGCGCGGGTCTTCCATACCGGAGGGGGAAGAAGACGCGAGGGGGGAATCCATCGCGTGCGAGAAGGAGTTTGCCAAGGTCACGGCCATGGGGGGGGGGGGGGGGGGGGAAACGGGCTAGGCGGGGAGGAACTGAATGATGTCTAGGCAATTATAGCGTAAAAAAAGGATATAGATCTGGCTCTCCAAGAAAAGATGCCGCCGTTTATCAATATGGGGGGGGAGAAGAAAAGGGGGGTCGTGGCTATCAGTGTCGGCAGAAAAGGGACGAAACAAAAGAGGGGATTATGGAGGGCGCGCATCAAGAAAGTGAAGAAGCTGGGACAATGCGCGCTGGAAGTCCCCATTTGGGACGGGGGCACAAAATCTTCTGAGAAAGCGGCAAGGAAAAGAAAGAATATCGGGAAAGGGCCTCCAGTAATTTCCGACGAAAAAAAGGGGGGGGGGACTAATAGCAAAGGAAAGAAGAAGCCGTTCTGCAAGGGCACGACCTACATCTACAAGAGGAGGAGACCCCAGGCGGTAGGGAGGGGGAAAACGGTTTGAAGTCAACAAGGTGGGAGGGGGGAAAGAAGGGCGAATAAAACGTTCCGAACGCTCCGGAAGTGAAAAAGACTGACTAAGCTCGTCAAAAAGAGAGACGGTCACTTTGACTTCGTTGAAAATCGCATCAGAAAAAGAGGGAGAAAGCACTTTTTCATGAATTTCACCGCTCAGCATGAAAATTGCGGGTCTAAAAAACCAAGACACGCGAAAATAAGGAACCTAACTGAAAGGCTGCCGACCTAGCGCCAGACGGACGTGAGAAGAAGAATCAAGAAGTCTCGAACTAGGGCGACCGTACGAAGCTTTGCGAGCCGATTGAAGAAGTACGATTCCCGATATGGAAAAAAAGGGGGAAGATGCAGATCCAAGGAGAGGCAATCACGATCCTCTGGGTAGGGAAAGCTCGTGGGCACGACCGAGATCAAAGTGCGAGAAGAGGTAGAAGTGGCGAGCTATCCGCGGTTATCTGGGGGAAAAAGAAAGGTCGAAGCCTCAACAACAACAACAGGGGAATGTCTCGAAATCCGAACCGCGATCACCCGCGGATCATCGAAAAGAAGGGTCACCTGAAGGCAGCGCCATGATCGAGCACCATGACGCAGGGGGAAAGACCGCCTCATCACAACATGTACGATGATCGTGAAGCAAAGAAGGATCTTGCGCAGAGGAAAGAAGAGAGGAGGAAAAGCCAATACCTTTCATCGGATCGTCCGGTCGGCAAAGGGAGAGCTTCTTGAGGCCGGAAGGGGAGAAGGGCGGACATCGGGGGGACTATAAAAGGTAGGAAGAACAAGACGCAACGCAAGAGCCTCCTGGGCAAGGCAGAGGGCTCTTGCGAGAAACCGTAGAATCCCGCCATCGAAAAAAGAGGATCCGTGAAACACGGAAAGGAAAAGGTGAAGTGAGGGCCTTCCGACGGGGTGAAAGCGGAACGCCCGCGATCTCCACGGGGGGGGGTTCCCGAAGAGGGGAACGAGCGGAAGAAGCATGTTGAAGATCGTGCCGTGAGCCGTTTCGGAAGAGAAGAAAAAGATCGCCCCTTATCTACCCTAAAGACGTGACACGGGGAAAACAAAAAACGTTTTATGTAAAAACGACCAGCACTGCGGTCCCGGGACAAAAGAGCATTGGGTTTGGGACGTAGGTCGTGAAAAAATGTGCCACAAGGAGTGACGGGGACCTGTCGAGGAGTCCAAGAGACATACTGTGATGAAAAGGAGGAGACATTCGGGCAAGGCTCTCTAGAAAATGGCAAAAAAAGGGTGGCTGCGGGAAAGCGCCTCCTTGCGCATAGGGGGAAGCCTACCATAGGAGGGGGGGAGCGTCTTCATCATAAAAAGACTAGTTGTTTCGAAAGAATGACATACATTGGGAAAGAAGTACCACGCCCTGAGGGGAAGACAGAACAATCTTGAAGAAAGGGCAAGCTGTGATAAAAAATTTTCTGGGTGGAGAGAGGAGAGAGGATAGGTGGTGACATCATGGCAAGAAAGGAGAGACACCGTAGCAAAGAGGTGCCTATCAGGGCACCGACCGATCTCGCCTTGGCGCACCAGCGGGGCCGGATTGGTAACTGGTAAGGGGTCGGGTCTAGAAGGGAAGGGGGTGGAAAACACAAAGCGGAAAGATCGGGCGCGGCCTTCCTTCCGCAAAGAAAGGCCGGCATCGGTCGGTCCCTTGGCCACAGGGTGGAATCCTCTGATTGGGGGGCGACGCGAAGCTGCTCTGGGGAGTTCTGTGCGATGAAAAGAATAGGACAGAAAAAAGGGCGACGCTCCGCTTGGAGGGATTCTTGTTTGTAACAGTACAAGGTGGGTCCACATGAACTGAGGGAGGCTTCCCACCCGGAAGCACAAAAGAGAGAAAGAAGCCCACAGAAACTTCTCTATAATCTGATAGCGATAAGTTTGCTCTGGGCGTCGGCATAGAATTCGACCCCGAGGGAGTACTCGGTAATCCTTTGCCCTATATAAAAAAAAATCGACAAAGCCGCCGCGAGCGGGGGACTCGAAGAAAAAAAAAGATTGGATTGGGGATGAGCCTCGTCTGGGGACAAGCGCGAATAAAAAACAGTCCCACCTAACAGGGGGAAAAAAAAACTACTGACATAAGAGAAGAGAGGATTGGACGACTATAGGTTTTTGCTTGTTTGGGAACAGAAAAGGGAAAGAGCAGTCAATCGCATGGGCAGGGGAACCAACCCAACGACTTTTTTTGAGCGAAGATGCGTAACGGTATTAAAAGGGGAGAAACGCGCGTAGGAGGGTCCGTGAAAGGGACGAGATCTCAGGAAAAAAACGGAGGCGTAGTAAAATAGAGAAACCCAAGTTATTGGTTTCTCTAGGGGCTAGGGGGGGAATCCGAGCCGTACAAAACGGCCGAAACAGTCGGAACAGGGAAACTTGACCTTGGCCGACAAAATTGGTGGTGCGCCAACAACAAGCAAAAAAAGGGGAACCTTCGAGGGAAAAAGGATGGGTAGGGCGCAGAGCGGGTGTGAAAGGGAGGGGGTGGAGTTAAGAGCTTGTCATTGCGGTTTCCAATCAAGAATCGGGGGCGTGAGAATATAGGAAGGAAAAGAGTCTTTCGAGGGGAAGAGGGGGATCGGTTTCCAAGATCATGAAAAGGGAAACGGGCGAAAGGGCCATTTTTAGGCAGGAAAAAGCTACACAGCAACCCATCCGGATAAAAGAAACTACGGCGAAAAAATGAAAAGGTCTCCATGCTACAGAGAAGCGGCAAAGGAGAAAGGTGGCGCCCGCAGGGGCATGTGATCAATGAATTTCCCAAAAAAAGATACAAATATGGAAACCAAGAAGAAGAGAAACCAGTTTCGGGGGATTTCATCGCCCAAAAAAAAAAAAGGGACTGCAAAAGCGCAGGAGGGAAAAGAAAGGAGAAGGCTTCGACGAACTGCACGGGGGAAGGGCTTCAAATGGCTGAAGGAAGGTGCCGCACAACGCGCCCGATCTAAAAATTACAAAAAACTGCAAAGAAGGGGACATTCCATTACCTTTACCGAAAATTCGGTTTCCAGGACTAATTGTTCGGGGAAGGGTCTGGAAAAGGAAAGGGGAGGCTGTATGAGACGCTGAAGCGGAACTGGGAAAGATCTCTTCAACAAAACGATCCTCGATAAGGCGAAAAAACAATGTATCCCGGGGGGCGGGGAAGAGGGAAGACGGCGTGGCTATAAAATGTCGGCATGGAACGGGGAACCCCTATTGGAGAAGAAAGTGATGCAAAGGGGACAATAAGAGGAGATCACCGACGCGCTGCAGGAAGGAAGTTTATCTTCCGGAAGGGAAAAAAAAAACCCCAAAAAACCCCCATGCTGGGAAGCCGAGCGCGAAAAGGAGGACGCTCGTTCCCGGGGGGCTACTGACAATTCGACCGTGTGTGGGGAAAAAAAAAGGAGGGAAGTTCTGCCAAGAAACAGCTACAAAGAGATGGTCCTGAGAAAACGCAGGGTCTGGGGGAAAACGGTTGGAGGGGGGGACTGCCGTCAACAAGGGGGGGGGAAAAATACTTGCGAGGGGATGATCGTTTCCGCACGAGAAAATCTCAAGAGAAAAGAGTCTGGATCGAGCACATGGGACGGCGGGTGTAGATCGCGGGAGGGCTCATCAGAATATGTCTACGCCAAAAGGCCTCGGCCGTTTCAAGGGAGTAAAACGTGGCTCTGGCGGGATTCGGAAAGAACATATCAAATGATCCGAACATGCTGAGGAACAGATGATCGAAAGACGCCGGCCGAAAGAAAAATGCGACGGGAGCTTTTGAGAGGATTGGGAAAGCACGATAAAAAAAAAAGGCCGCCGACATGCTGCACAAGAAAAAGGAAAAAAAAGAGTTAAAAAAGCATCTTTGTCGGAGGAATGCATGAACGCAAGGGGACCATGGTGCTCGATCCAAAGGGTAGGGTTGCCGAGCGGGGGGGGGGAACTATTCGAGACGGGGGGTGAAGTATATCTCTTCCCGGAAGGCTACATCAGAAAAAGGAGAGGAGGAAAAGATCCGCGCGGGGCCGATGGAAAAAGACACCCGAGGAGAGAAAAACTCGCAACAAAAGAGCAATGATAGAAGCACCATAAGAACTCAACGCCCATGAGAAAAAAAAAAAGGGGGATGCCGGTGAGACACAATGTCGCGGCCGAGAGGACGCCAAGATTTCAAGGACATTCACATCGGCGAAGACGTGCCATCGCAGGAAAAATCTTTAGGAAAAAGCCATCGACCTCATCTGGCCGGGAAAACGAAACAAAGAGAAAACGCCGTTCGGAAAAATGCGCGGGATACTGACAAAGGAAACAATTTCTCGAAGAACCGCGGATTGTGAAAGGAAAAAAACGTTTTAAGGGGACCGATGCGGCGCCAGGGAAGGCAGGGATCGAGAGAAGCGTGCCGATGAAAGAAAAGCTTGCCGGAGGCCGTTCGGAGAAGAGCTCCCTGAGGAAAATGTTTGAAGAAATTTGGGGGTAAAAAAAAAAAAGCACGGCGGCCCTTAAATCTTTTGTGCTGTAGAGCCAGGCGGAGCGCGTTGCGCCTGTCTAAATACGACTGAGTCGAAAAAACGGAACCGAAAAAGGAAATCGGCGCGCGCCTGGATGAGAGAAGAATCCCAGCAATGGTTTCGAAAAGACTTCCAACGCAGGGGGAAGCAGGGGGGCGTCGGGAAGAGGGGAATTTCTTGATGCGAGAAAAAAAGTTCGGGGAAGGAAAGGGTGTTCGAAGCGAAAGTGCCCCGGGAAAGCCCAAGAACTCTTCACCAAAGGGAACCCGGCAAAGGGATCCATGTGTTTTAAAAAGAGAGACGAAGAAGGTTGAAAGAGATCATTGACAGCACCCTCCTTCAGCTTCTCATAAAAAAGAAAAGCGCCTGTGCCAGGGGGAAGTCAGTCCCTTCTCTCTCGACTAACGTGAGGGGGGACCGGTAAGGGAAGACAAAAGCGCTCTTTGAGTTGGGACAGGAACAATATCGGGAGGAGGGGGGGGAAGATGCCTTCAAGCCGGACGTGATGGGCGCGGCCCTTGAAAAAAGGCGTACTGCCGTAGGCGCCGGAAGGGTCTACTGGCCAGGCTCTTTTCAGAATTCTGGAAAAGGGGTCATCAGCCAAAAGCTCGCTTCGGCCGAGAGGAATTCTGGGGGGAAACACGCCTGGAGAAGGAATTGGTATCAGAAGTGGCTGAGGCCCGCACTGCGCCGACGAGAAGAGCAAAAAAAGGGCAAAAACCTTTTGAACGGGAAGCTTATCGCCAGATTTTCTGGAGAAAGAAACCTTGTAACTCGACCAAAGGGAGCCTGATCTGGCCCCGATGGGTACTTCGCAAAAGCCGCCCGCGGAGGGAGCGGCCGATCGGGGGGATCTGCGGAAAAGGAACGCCTGCGAAGGAAAAAAACAAGAACAGTTGTTCATCTCGGAAACATCAGTCCTCCCGAAGAAAGAAAAGAGTTTTTTGCTTGGTGTTGAAACCATAGTTGAGAGCGCCGGAAAGGGAATAGGGAAACGGACGCCTTTTTTGAAGGCTGTCCTCTCGGATTAGAAAGGGCGAGTAGAAGAAACGCCGGGAAAAAAGTGGGCCAGGAAAACAACAACAAGGAGGATGAAAAACCCCGCGTTTTTGAAAGGGGAGTCTAAGAGGGAAGAGTCATAATCAGGAGAAAAACAAGTCTGGCGAGAGTATGCATGCCAATGCGGAAGGAAAGATCAATTGAAGCCACAACATCAAAAACGCAGAAGGAATGATGGTTCGGTGCGAAATCTTTGGTGAGTGCTGGGAGCGCAGCATGCTGTTGCCCTCAGGGAGAGTTGTTGAGGAGACAGGGGCCCGCTCTCGGGCGGCGGTACTGTTCCAGATCATGCTTGCAAAACCTGGGACCGAAAGGGAAAGGTTGAGGCATTCTATTCATAAATAGATGATCAAAAACGACAGCAACTGATCGAGCAAAGGCTCTTGGGCTTCTCTCGAGGAACGGGGGGACTCCCGACGTAGGAAGTCATTTGATCACCCAGGGGTTAGACAAAAGGTCTTCCGCCCGCAAAGGGTATTACGATGGAGTTCAGCAAGAGTCCAAGAGCCGAAGGAGGACCGAGGACTGCGACCTACGCGTGAAGAGCCAAAAGAAGTCCGGCTCAAAAGTATTCCCGAAACAAGTCACCTTCCGAAAAACACAAGCGGCGAAGGAATCTTCCATACCGGTGGGAAAACTTCCGTTGCTCCATGAAGAGGATTCCCTGAGAAAAAAAGAGGCGTGTCTTGAAGCATAACGGGAGGCAAAAAAGCCGATCTCGAAGAAAACCATTGGGATCCGCCGGGGAAGAAGAAGATTTCCGAGCAAGATAAAGACCCGAGAAACGGGCGAAGTGAAGTTTCGAAAACTGTCCGAAAGTGATGAAAGGGGTGCTATAAAAGCAGGAAGAGACAAGGCGGCTCTGGGAAAACCAAAAAATAATTCTCGACGAATGCGAAAGAAGAATGAGCGCTCGTTCCCGCGACAAGTCGGAAGGGAACCATGCGCAACGCGAGCCTGGTCCTCGGGCAACGAAAAAACGGTACTGGAAGAGACGGAAGGGACCAGAAGGGTAAAACTGTTTGGCGGGCACGGCGTCACCAAGGGGATAGATGAAAAACGGAGACACGGCAAGAGCACGATAGGAAAAAAGGACCCCTCGTCGTATCGATCAATGGGAATGCCTTTCACCGGGGAATCAATCAACCCGATACTTCCAAAAAATTCAAATTCCGCGGCAAGGGAAAGCTTCGATAAAGTGGGAGGTCTAAGGGAGCAGCCCAAAAGGAAGAACGGCGTTGAGGGGAAACGACCGATCGCCATATTAGAAGGGAAGGCGCCGGCCGAAATAAGAAAAAAAAAAAGAGGAGTGGCGACCTGACAACGATGGGTAGAGGGAAGATGGAAGACGGCCTAGGAGAAAAAGAAGCGCCTAACTGGGCAAGGAACATCAAGAGTGAAAAAGCGACCTCGCATGGTTCTCGACAAAACTATAAGATTCGAGGGGGCGAGGCGAATCCGGAGGGGAGGAGGGAACCTCCGCTGATTCGAGCATCTCTCTCAACAGAAAAGAGGTGGACGGATTACCCTCGATCACAAAGGGCAAGATCGGCAACACTTCCGAAGAGGAGAAAAAAATGACTCGTTCGCCACTCGCATAAGAAAAAAAAAGCCATATGATCGGGAGCCGGGAAGAAAGCGGGCACGAATCCAGAGAAAAGAAAGACCTTTCATCGGCAGGAAGTGCCCATCGCCGTGTAGGGCCGGCGGAGAAAAGGACGCAGACATCTTTAAAGACAAAGAAAATAAAAAAAAGGGGAGGAGGCCTCATTGCCGGCTCGCTCTTAGGGAAGTCCCCAAAAAACAAACGTTCTCGGAAAACCAGGAAAGGGGAGGTGTGGAAGGTGCGTCGGTTAATGATGCGATGAAAAAAGGAGAGCCACTCGTCAATGTGAGAAGGGAAGCCGATGGGCCGAGGGAAGGAGATCGTATGAAAAGGGAGCCGTTCGGACCGATCAAGGAAAAAAAAACCTGTACGACAAGGGGGATAAACGGAAAAAAACAAGGACGGCAACGAAACGCAAGGAGGGGGGAAAAAAAGGACCATCTATTTTTCTCCGTAGTCGTTGGGAGGGGATGTCATCACTGCATCGAAAAAAGGAGGCAAAAACGTACGAACATTGATTGATCAAGTGAAAGGGATGGAAGGCATCGGCGCGCCGAGAGAATTTGAAACGCGAATCCAGTAAGGAAGATCACCTGCAAGCGCGACGTGAAGGGACGGCGGGATCGACGGCCCAACCGAAAGATTGATGGAGGAAACAGGTAAGACATAGGTTGGAAGAGAAGACCGCGGAAAAAAGGACTTGTCGAACTCTTCACCAGAAAGGAAGGGGTGATTGGTTTGAAAAAAGAGGGAGAGGGGAGATTGTTGAAGAGAGGCGAGGCCCTCCTTCACTGGAAAGGCCGATCAGGGAAAAATTTACCATGCTCGCGCGCCTTGGCGCAAGATTGGGTAACCAAAGAAGGCGGGTCGATCGCGCTGGAATCGCGGAAAGATCGGGGTAGGGGCCTTCCTTAAAAAAGAGAATTCTTGTCGGGAAAGCAGATTTGAGGAGAAGCAGTTAGGGAGCCGTCCGACTTGCGGGGAAAAGACAGTTCCTTCGGGAGGGGGGGGGACTGGGGAGTTCTGGGGCACGAGCTAACAGCAGAGGGGATCGCGTGCGGAAAAAAGGAATTCTTGTTGTCGAACAAATGGTGAAAAGAAAGGAAGTCATTCTTCAGTTGAAAAGAAGGCAGCAGAGGAAGGAAAAAAAGCAAAAAGGAAACATGTTAGGACGATCAGGCTATCGCCTAAAAGGAAAGTGTTTTTGGGAAGGCGGGCATAGACTGCTCAAACGACCCGGAGCAGATATTGGCCCCGCATACAGAAAACGCGCGCGGGCGGTAAGATAGGGGGGAAAAGTTTCTTTGGGAAGAAAAAAGAAGGGGCCAAGGCCCGAGCAACGCCAAAAGGGTGTGAACTCGGGCGACCGGAAAAGGGAAAAAAGAGAAGGATTTGCGAAAGAGGTTGCGAAAAGAGGGGCCAAGTCAAGCGCATTGGCCTGCAAAACGAAGGGAACGCGGCCGGGAAAGATGCGCTTCGAAACTAAGGGAACTCGGGGGGCCAGAAGCGCCACACAAAAAACGGCGGAGGAGGGAACCACCGCGGAAGGGAGGAGAAGTTAGCGGAAGAAAAAAGCTTCTGGCCTCAAACCAGTCGGCGCAGAAAGGGAGGGTTGCCATGCCGGCGAGAGCAGTGGAAAAAAGAAAACGCTAGTCGCACGAACTGCGTAAAAAGGCAACAACCTGGCGGGTGGGCGGGGGGGGGGGGGGCGGCGCTTGCATGGGCTGGGGAAAGCGCGTGATTGACAGGGAAGGGCCCGCTCGCGGGCGGAAGTTGAAAATAATGCTGAAAAAGACAGGGGGTAGAAAGGGTAACAAGGGGGAAGCCCAGATCCAAACCCTATATCCTCGAAACTTCCTGGGGTAGAATGTCTACTGGGCTTCTTATCAAAAACGGGGCCAGAAAAAGAGGTATGTGGACAAAAAAGAAAGGCGTTTTCGACACAAGATTGAACCGCCGCCAAAAAATTTCTGGCTATGAAGATGGGAACCAGAACATTAAAAGGAAAATGAGAGGAGCCAGCGAAAAAGGCGTCGACAGAACGAGGCAGGCAAAAAGAGTCAACGTCGTGCTGAAATAAAAAAAAAGCACACCGGAGAAAAAGCGCTTTTGACAAAAAAACGTGATTCTTAAACCATACCAGGACAATAAGGACATCACTCTGAGGCAGGAAGGGCAGGGAATGAAAGGGAAAGTCACTTCTCTGCAAGTAATTAGGTAGAGAAGGGCAATTATCTCGTAACCAGATATCTAAAGAAAGAGGGAAGGGGCCGGTTTATCAAAAGAGGAGGGACGAAATTAAAGCCGGGCTTGGAGGAGGGATTCATTGTCCGAAGAAAAACCGAGGTCCCTGGCCGAAGTGAGAAGAGGAAGTTGATCGGGAAAAGGAGAGGCTGGAAGTTGAAGAAAAAAAAACCATGCTGTCTTCGGCGTCAAAAGTCTTCGAAGGCGCAAAAAGAAGAAGAATGAGCGCTCGTGACTTAGATAAAAAGTCAAAAGAGGAAGAGGCAAAGCGAAGCCGTGCATGGAAAAAAAACTCAATAGATGACGCTGTATCGCAGGAAAAAGGGGGATTGGTAACGGGGGGGGCGGGGAAAAGGTTCGTAAAGGGAGAAATTCTCGGCTGGAGAGAACAAAAAAAAGCAAGAGCACGATCTTCACCATTAAAGGAACGCTCGTCCCCTCCGGGATCGGGAGCGGGGGAGAAAAGTGGAATAGAACTCATCAAAAGAGGCCGTCACCTTTCCAAACAGGCTCAAGAGAAACGTGTCGCTGGCGGGATGAACAGACAATACCGAAGACGCCGAACGGTCCGGGGAAAAAGGGCTGCCTACTCGTATCAAAGTTCCTGGGAGAGAAAAAAAAGAAAGAGAGCCAAGGCGCTGAAATTTGCAACGGAAAGAAGGAGGGGGGGACGATCCGAGATGAAGAAGAAAACAGATCCTCGACTAACTCTGCATAAAAGAAAAGCATGGGCGTGATGGCGGAGGAACGGGCGTCATGGTGCTCTATCAAAGGAGGAAAATTTCAGAGGACGATCCGCGTGGGAAAAAGGACGGAGTCGAGCC
>Ga0179593_1627174_pt1 | contig 18656 bp, 17 predicted proteins | sample CZODoug2_1_08_16_FD_185931 | JGI IMG/M metagenome (GOLD analysis project Ga0179593, IMG submission 185931) | Vadose zone soil fungal communities from Angelo Coast Range Reserve, California, USA - CZODoug2_1_08_16fungal (PacBio error correction) | ecosystem: Environmental > Terrestrial > Soil >...
TTGTACATAACGCGAGGGTCAGGCACGTTTGTTGGATGCAGAAGAAGAAAGGAAGGACCGTTCTCGGAGTTGGCAGAGCAACGCTACCAGCTGGGAGGAAAGACCTCATATGGGGGTTACACGAGTCTTTAAAATAAGTCGCAGAGTGTTGTTGGTACGCCCCACCGAAAAACGAGGGGGGGATATAAGGTTCTCATCAAGTAGTCTGAAGAATGGAAAAAGGGAAAGGATAGCCGAAACGGAAAAGGAGGGTTCAGCAGTTATCATGGTTCTCGGCCGGGACCCTCACGTGCGTGGCACACAGCCTCCTCCCAGGGCTTAGAGTGGGGGGGGCGTAGGGGTCCTTCCTGTTGCCATAACCTTTTTGAACTTCGGGGCACGTGTTCCCCATGGGTCAGACTGCGAGAGCTGGGGTAGCGGCGATGCTTATCTAAGGTTCGTCAAACAGTTCCCGCTAAGAAGAGCACTGCTTCAGTTGCACGGTATTAGCAGCTCTGATCGGAGAGTCCCGCACTGGCCAGATGCACAATGCAGGAAAGGGCTAAAGATGCATCGTAACACCGCGTTGCCTACAGAGGGAATGAATGCATCGGACTCCATATAAGAAATGAAAAGGGGGTGGCCTTCCGGGTAACCATCACTCAGGACAAAGAACAGGTGGGGCAAACTCCACTTTGTGGGTTCTGGGGAGTAGGGCATGGGGGACGGAGGGATGGTAAAGATAGCCGGGAGACAAACGGGTGCGGAGGGATACGGGGTGTAAAAAGAGGTGGAAAAGGAGAAGGGTACTAACACGACGAGGGCGCCTGAAGCATGGGGACTACGGGTAAGAAGAGGCAGAAAGGACAGCCGGCAACTAAAGAGGCGGCTTTGTACAAAGCGTGAAAGGAGAAGAGTCGTTAACGTTCGGAATAAGCGCATGACTGTAGGGATAGCGCTGTGAAGATAAGAACCGTCCCGAGGCTGAATGGAATGGTTGTTTGGGGGGGGGGGAGGGGGGAGCGCGGAGAAGAGGACTGGTAGGGGCTGTTGTGGGGGAACAGGCCCATGCATCATCCTTAAAATTATACGGTCCTAAGGAACTGGTGGGCCGAAAGAAATGTTGGTGTAGTGAGAGGGAACTAGGGAACACTCCCCTCCTTACACAAACTCGCAGTGTAACTGAACAGAGGGGACAACACACCACGCAGAGGCTGCTATTGAGTCATGCGCTGACGGGTTCTTGTCTCATTCGGATCAGCCGGCGACATCAACAGTTCGAGATGGACGGGGGAAGAGTAACCGTGGAAGAGAAAGCGGACTTCCTGGGGGAAATCACTCAGACCAGGTGCAAGGTGAACTGGATAGTCATTGGGGGTGCAGGTGGGTGAGTCGGTATAAGGGTAGGGTTAAGAACGACAAATGCCGACAGTGATCCTCTGACGACGAAATGTCGGGGGACAGAGTAGGGATTTGGACGGGAACCAGGAAATAGTCTGAAGCATACGGTACGTTAAACCGCTTACACAATGAAACAAAACTAAAAAAAAGCGAGGCACGGGGGAAGGAGGGGTGTCCTGACAAGCACGGAACGGATGGGTGTAAACGGGGGGATCGCAAGAAGGCTGGAAGAACGCCTAACAGCGACAAAATCATATTTAAGGGAGGTGGGGGGGGGGGGGGCTATCCTTCGACGAAGAGGGGACAGGCGACGGCCGGGTTACTAAAGGTGTGCTGGTGCAGGGAAAAAAAGGGGGCCAATAGCATAAGTCTGGAACGTACATGGCGACGAGGTCCGGGCAAAGGGCGGGAAGGTTAGGGCAGGAGGTAACCACGCCAAGAGTGAGGTCACAAGGCGCTAGGGGGGGGGGAAACAAGCAAAAATCGCTGGGGCGCGCGGACGGTAGGTCAAAACGATCAGGAGGGGGGCGTAAGGGAACGCGAAAGATGTAGACAGTCCGTAAATCCGCGTGTTTAGAGTAAAGGTGGACGCAAACAGCCAACCAGGAAGAGCAAAAGAGTTTCTCGTGGGGTCGGGGAGGTAGTGCAGAGAAGGGCTTGAAAGGCAAACTTAGGGAGGGTGGAGGCTCGCGAAAAGAAGGGGGACCGACGAGGGAACAGAGGAACGGTGGGTGGGGTACATCAATATGGGGATACAAGTCAGACAAGCCCTACGCAAAATGGGGTCTGGGGTGGGATACTTGGTTTGGAGAGCAGGGGGGGCGGAAGGAGGGGCTTGGATGGGATTCTCGTATAACAAAACTCGGGGGATGTTCTCAAAACGATGGAGAAGGGGAATAGGGTGGGGGTGTTATCCTAGCGGGACCGGAGGATGGAAAAAAAATATCGAATGAAAAGTACAGGTGCATTACCTGGGAGTCAACTGGGTGGGCAGAAGAAGATTGAACTATGAGAACGGGGGGTGGGTAAGAAAACAAAAAATATACTGTGTAGGCTGGGATCGAAATAATACGCGTGTGAAACAGGAAAAGGGCTCGTAGAAGCTGAGAAGGAGGAGAAATGGAACTAGGCGGGCTTTTGTACCGAAACATATTCTGGGGGTGAAAAAGGGAAAAGGAAAAAGTATGAGAGCCACGCGCAAGGGGCATAGGTTGAAAGTGAGATCGTCTGCGGGACAAAAACCGGAGAGGGGCTCGAAACTCTACAGGAAACTGGAGTGAAGCGGATTTGGCCCAATGTTCTCAGTCTGTGCTAGAAAAGGATGATCAGCCAAGTCGGGGGAACGAGCAGAAGAAAAAATTAATAGGAGTAGGACGCAAACCGATAACACGCTACTACAGAAACTGCAAGGGGGCATCCTCTGGCGATGGATAGATCGGGGTGAACGAGAATTCATTGACGGCGCAGAAGTCCTGGAGATCGGGGTTTTGAAGTGTCCTAAATCCGAAGGGGGAATGGCGGGGGGACCTTTGTTGGGGGAACCCCTAATGGATGATGGGAGGACCCAGAAGTCGTATAGAACTTGCCAGTGGGGGGATCTTCAACCTTATTCGGCTCGAATCTTAGAAAAAATTTCTCCAGTGGCACGATTTCTACGCTTCTTGCGGCATCGCCGGGAGGCTTGTCGTGACGATGGAGGGTGACAGGGGGCTGAAGTAGAGGCCGGTTCCGGGCTTACTCTTGGGTGGTGTATGTGCCGCAATTAGGGGGGGGAAGGAAGCGACCATCCGTTGATATCTTGGGGGTAAAGCCAAAATGGCAGTTGCAGACGGGCATTCCTTCAGAGCTGACCTGGGGGAAGGATATAGGACTGTCTAATGGTATTTCCACTATAAAAAATTCGCTAGACCGTCCCACCGCGACTTGGAAAGTGCAATGCAAATCATAAGACGAAGTCCCTGGAGGTTGAACGGGAAGGGTCGCTTGGGTGGAAGGGGCTGCCGTGGGAATTTGCTTTCAGAAAATAATGGGGTTCGCGGCACCCATCTATCGAGTTCATGCGTACCCCAAGGGTGTGTCCACTTAACCGGATCGCGGCGCAACATCGAGCTAATTTAAAGGACAATCGCCAAAACCAATGGGGGCCTAAGCCACAGCCCAAAACGCGCAGACACAGCCCACCCCACCGCGGGAAGAGCTAACCCAAGAAAAAAAAAAGAAAAGCTAAATCAAATAACGCACGCATGTCGCATTTTCTCTTGGGGTCCTTCTGGGTCTGGATAGAGTATTTGAAGGAGTTCAAATTGGCAGAAGGGCCTTTATACAAAAAGTGCTCGCCTCAAGAACAGAAACTAGAAAGGGAAGTTGCTCACCTGTAATCTTGCTCGAGAACAGGGACTGGAGGCCATCTTTTTGAACATGGGGATGTAAACCGGTAAGGCATATCAACGGCGGCCGCGTGTATACGAGCAGACTGCTGTGCTCACGCCATAGAGTAATGATGCGTTTCATCGGAAGAAAGAAGTTGGAAAAAAAAAAAAAAGTTGAAAAAAAGGAGGTGCGAGTACGAGGAACAAGACATGAGACCCATGAAGGGGATGTGGCAAAACAGAAAAGGCTGACATGGGGAAGAAAAAGTAGAGTTCTAGATCAGGTTAAGATGAAATGGGATTGGTCGCGTTCTGTAGGACTGGGGCGGGGATCAAGGGTTAAGGGCTAGGAGGTACGCCAAGGGACTTCGCGTAAACAAGACTCGTAACATATCTTCTAAGCACCCTCCTTAGAAAGAACTTTGGTGGAAAAAGACAACTCCAGGACCGCAGTCGACATCAGAACTCAGATCCCAGAATTGAATAAACTGGTAATCTTCCGATGCCGAAAAAAGGCCGAGGGCAGCATACAGGGCAAGCAACGCGACAGTGGGGCAGGCGGAAGATGGCAGGGCTACAAACGCCTTCGGCGGAGCGATCAAAACAAAAGGAGGAGTTGAAAGGAATCAGAGAGTGAAGTGAGCTTTTAACTAACTTGTGTCGCTTAAGAGGAGGCCACAAAATGTGTCTGCTGTAGGAACGCAATAGGGTGGTTAATTATTCAGGCCGGTCGCAGCGAAACTTTCCTTTGGGTTGGAAGGCTAGAGGCTATTAATCAAAGGCTCGGGTTGCACCCGTCGGCGATTGTCGCCCCGCAGAAAACACCCGCGGAAAGGAAATAGTGATAAGCCAGAAGAGGGCGAAAAAGGCGGCGGTGACAGAAAAGGCCTTTTCTTCCACCAATGAATGAAAACGGGAAAGACAGGGGGGGCACACTCGCCCAAGCCCGCAAGAAGGAGCGTGCTCCCGGAAAGATGGCCAAAAAAAAAACGAAAGAAAAAAGCGGGGTTCGATACGTCCGCCCGGTGTGAGGGGCGATTTAGGCCTTCGAGCTGATAACTGAAAGGGGAAAGAGACTCTTGGTCGCCATAGAAGTGGAAAAGCTCTACTAAAGCGGCTCGCTGCTAAACTTAAAAAGAATACAAACGGGCGTGTCCCTTGGCGTTAAGGGGCGCAAGTTGTGACATCAAATCTCTCTAAAGGAGTCCTGCTCACCGGGGCTAATCTTTTGAGGAGCTACTCACACGGGTTGAGCGCATTGGATGACTCACGTTGCGAAAAAAAAAGGATAAACCGGTTCCATTGAGGGGTCTGGCTATTGTTCCGTCATGCACCCAGTCGGCACACGCTATTGGACCGTGCGCAGGTGCTTCTCTGTGGGAAAAATGGAGGCGTTAAGGCCGGTGTGGGAATCTTGTAAGATCGACGTGAGCACGAAGTCGGATTTGGCCAAGGCCTCACAGCACGTAGGGTGTAGGAGGCTCAGCGGTGGGAGGGTACTCCTCTTCCCTTACCATAGCCGGGGCAGAAGGAAGGGTCATGGAACACTCGGAAATTGGGTGGATACATAGCTTGCTCGGGCAAAAACTCTCTCGCAGTCTATCAAAACCGCTAGAAAAGTTGCGGCAGGATCCAGGATGGTTCGCGGGGGCAACTTTAAACGGCAGCAAGGTCAAAGAACTGGAGGGACCGGTCAAACGAAAAACATTGTGACGCAAAAAAAAGGGGGGCTGGGTAGGTTCAGGAGATTTTACTGATAACCGGGCTTGGGATGGAGTGAGGCGAGCGGGTCCCGGTCACGGATAAAGTCAAAACAAAAATTGAAAGAAAGAGAGGAACGCATAGATATTGCATGCGGGCGTGAGTGTGAAGATCGAGGAAAGCGTGGAAGGCTAGGGGAGGCTTGCAAGTTGAAGTCGCCAGATGCCGAAAGCCCGACGAATTAGATTGGGAACATGGTCCCTGCTGTCGTAATAGGCGAGAAATGGACTTGACGCCAAAAGGCTACGATACTGCCGTTCGTCCGGAATAAGTCAAGAGTGTCAGCACCCTGGATCATCGAGTTCACTCGGGGAAGCGAAATCTCGGGGGCGGTTCGGAATCGCGATATCGGTAACAGTAAACCAGGGAACTGGCAATTGAACAGGGGGACACGCAGATGCTTACACGGTTTAGGACGGGGTGGGGACGTGGGGGAAGTGTCTAAGAGATGTCTGTCGGAGGGGAACAAATGGTTGGTGTGGCCCTCAGGGAGGGGGCGGGGGGGGGCTCGGTAGCACTTGTCTGGAGAGGGAAAGCCTACTACCACAGTTCAGGGCACTCTAATGGAAAACCTACGCTTTCCCGCTCTATGGCAGCGGTCCTGTGGCAAGTCGTGCCGGTTCGGGCAAGGTCCTTCTTTCTGGCACAAAAGGGAGGCGTCAAAACCGCGGAGAGTCAAGGAAAAGGGTCGACCCCGTGCGACGCGGAGTCCATGTACCCTCCCTAAGTCCCGCGAGAGAAAGGGGGAGCTTCTCTGGGGGGTGCGCCATCAGTGGGGGAATGCCCGATGAGAAGAATGGGTGGAACGAACGACCGTGAAATCTCCCGACCGAACTGGAAAAAACTTGAGTCAGGGGTCACCTTAGATCTCTTTTCAGTCAGCCACGGGTGAAGCCAGACTCGGGAGACGACACATCAGACCTGCTGACAGAAAGCGCTAGGAGACGGAAAAAGGGGGGTCGTCTTCTAAAGAGAACAGCGGGGCCGGTCGGGAGTTCCTGCACCGCCAAACACCGAGACACAAGCAGAACAGTATAAAAAACTGCAAAAGCAGTGCCTTTCACAAGCTATCAAAAGATCCAGTTGCGGGCGTCGCCGGGCGAATACCCAGAAAACAAGACATTCGGACCGACACCGTGATACTGCCTCCTCCCCGTCTCGTGGTTTTTTGGTGGGGGGGGTGCAAAAACAACGCTACCTAAAAGCGCTGATAAGACGGGATCGACGGTAAAGACGGAGCAGCCCCGGTCTTACGCGGCAGCGAGTGGGGCCAGCATGCGCGGTGCGAATATGCAAAAATCAACCGGAGTGACCCGGGGATGTAATAAGTGCAGGACCAGTTGTCGGCGGAGTGCCCTGAAACATGCCCGGCGTCGCCCAGCCAAGGACGTGGGAACTCGACCTGCACTCGCTCATAATAAACCACCATCGGAAAAGGGAGGTCTGTCGCTTCTAAGCGGGGCTTGCCCAACCAAAGGAGGTCGTGGCCGTAGAGGTTGCGCTCGGACAACATCAGCTATGCTATCACACACATCGGGAAGTAATTCAACATACTTCCGGGAGGGGAGAGAGACGGCTGTCACTTTCCACGCGATACTGCAATCGAAGGCAAGCATGTAAGGCCTGGTGCCTCTTCCCAGGGCCCAAGCAGTGCGACACCTTATGAGTCCTGCCTCCGAAGAACATAAGGATCATTAAAATGTGTTATGGCTGGACGGTCACAAAAACTGATCCGCCCCCGCCCTAGATTGTCGGGAACGCGCGAGAACCAGCCGGGGCTATGTCAGCAAACCCCCAACACCCAGCAGGGCTGGGGAACTGTCAGAAAGCTCCTTATGAGGTGAATAACGAAGGGAGGCCTCAAGAATCCTGCACTAAACATACAGGAGCATGCGGTAGGCTAAGGTATACACCCAGTCTTTGCTCGCAGCGGGGGGAAAGAACAACATCAACGTGCGGAGGGTCCGGGCCGTGTTGTAGACAAACTATCAGAGACGCTTAGGAACTAGATCAGGGAGACGAGGGTAATAATACACAAGGGGGACAAAAAACTTGAGACGATCCAGCGAAGCCCGCGACGCTGCTCACATCTTAACAGAACACCAAAAAAGTCGTTAGGGCTTCAAAACTCACGAAAGGTTAGAGGTACAACTTTTTGTGAGTGATGCCGGAGGGGCGCCACATGGCTGGCTGGTGAAGGGGGAAGCCGCAAGCTCTCCGCGATAATAGAAGTAGGAGATACTCAAGACTACACCATAGCTTCTCTGTAAGACGTGTCCCCGCAGTTCGGGCACCGGCCGCTCCGGACCGCTAAAAACCAATCACGGGGAAAGGCACCACGCTTAAGAAGCGGCGCGGAATGACAAACAGGAGCATCTAAACAGGGGATGAAATCAAGAACGTCAGAGTAGGATGGCCTTCTCATGTCCAAAGTGGGACGAACGCGTAAAGCACGGACGTTCATCTAGGCCCACTGGTGGCTTACTGGAAAGGAAGAAGCATTCTATCCGTTCTATGCCTTTAAAACAGCGAGCGGTCGAGGGGGTTCGTCAGTCCGAATAGACCCAATCATACCGACTGGCAACATTAGGATACACGAACGGACTATAACTAGGGGAGGGGGAAAAGAATGAGGAGGGGGCACTAATTCACAACCATGAGTTATAGCGTCGTACAAAGAAAACACTCACCAACAAGCTTGTAGGGTGTGCGATCCTGGGGTGTCCAGGGGAACAGGGACGGCCGTGGAGGAAGAGTTCAATAGGCAAGTATGTGTCGCCGAAAATCTAATGGCAGCTGCTGGTATGGGAAGGTCCGCAAACTATAGTACCCGATAACGAGATAGAAACGTCTTCTCGGGAGAAATCCACGCAGTCGGAAAATCGAAGGGAAATAGGTCGATCACTGTCGATCGCTAATAACATGAGGCGACTCAACTTGAAAAGGGGAATCGGAGGGTGGAAAAGGACTTCCAAACGGAAAAGAAAGAAAGTGATAGTCAGGCGAGTTATCCAACCTTTTTATAGAGGGATTTTCTGCGTGAGGCAGCTTGTAATGAGCCGCACCAGCCCCCGATAGACTACCAAGATCTGAGCAAACAATACATATGGAGTGTAGTGTGTTAGGGGGGGGGGGGGGGAGAGTTCCTTATACCGTGCGGACGGTTAGCCGAATCCCATAAAAACATAGGAAAGCCTGAAAAGGACGCTGCTCAGATAAACATTTGTGAACACCGCAGGAAAGGGGCTTGGCACCGTGCCCGGAAGAACACGGTAAGAGGGTATGTCGAACAGGGGCTAATAGGAAAATGACCGCCTCCCGTCGACAGGGGTCCGTACCCGTCACCTGTATTGGCGGCATAGTCGTGGAGAAGGCAGGCCCTGCCACTCCTCTGAGATGATATGTATAACAGCCTGGCGTGCTCAGCCTGGCTATCGGGACAAATCGCGTGTCTCTGTTGCCGACTCCTGGGACAGTTTAGCGATGCGGCGTCTTTTTTGTTCGTACATCAGGGGAATGGGGGAGGTGGGGGCCAACACGAGCAGGTGCCTTGCGGTCAATGTGGACATAGGGGCAAGTCCCGTCCTAAGTCGGAGCGAATGGCCGGGCGTGGGCAAGTGGCGGTAGCGAATAATGAAATCTGGGCGATTAGCCCCGGAGAAGCGTATCACGGGGGAGGCCTATAACTACCACAGTGCGGGTGTGCGACATTCTCAGACTTAGGGACCTCACACGGACCCAGACCAACCGTGGCAGACACACTTCCTTCGCTGGGAAACATGGGCAACATACTCATCATACAAGGGTACCATGGGCGACGGCTGGCCACATAATGTGAGGACGTCGACGCGGGGTACACACGGTGGGGGTTCTTGTGGACTTCTGCAACGGCGAAGCGGTGTCGGGTCTGTGCGAAAACCTGCATGGCAATGCGCGGGCTCAGGAGGGCGCCAGAAGATGTGCTTGTGTAAGTCGGAGCGAGGGGTGTACAGACGGGCGGAGTGGCGTGCCGAAGGGGCAAGGAGAACTCGTGCTGGGCAGGACGGGAGCTTGGTGCTGGGGACGGTACGCTGGGACGAAAGGGACGTCGACGGCGGGGGTGTGGGGTGGAGTTTGAGGGTACCACATTCATGGGTTGGAAATATGCCTAACGGGCGTTCATAGGCAGTACGCGCGCGAATCTGCTTAGTTGGGGATCCGAGTGGTGCTATTCGGGGCAGAGGGGGCACGTGTCGCGGCGGACCAAAAGGCAAGAAAGGAGGTGCAGAATTGGGTGGTTGAGAACAAGGAGAAAGTCACAGGGGGGGAAGGACCGGTACGGAGGTAACCCTGGGTACTCCCAGGCTGTGAAGTGGGATGCAGCCGAAAAGCGGGGGCGTGGGGAGAATGGTCCTTACAAAGGGAAGAAAAAAAACGGGGCATGGGCCAACTTGCGGCCCGAAATACAAACGCAAGGGACAAACCTGAAGGGCTAGGGGCAACACTCCTGGTTGACTGAACACTGTCTTGGAGGGAACCCATCGATGAGGGTTGAGAGGGGGGAACAAAAAACTCCGAGTGGGCATCGGGAACTCACGTCGCCAGGGAGCCGAGAGGGATCTCCGAAAAGAGACGAGGCGCAAGCTTAAAAACTGCGTGAAACTGGAGGGTGGCCTCGGACTGAGACGATATGGAACGGAAAGGCATTTACACTCAACACCCAGCCAAACCTATGAATCGCACTAATAGACCATGAATTTCCGAGAAGGGGGGAACTCGCCCGCGGGACGTAAAATCTGGAATCGGAAGGAACCTGCGAGCAACCAGTTCGGGAAGGGAGGTTTCACTCTGTAAACGGCAATTGACTGCGCGCCAGAGACTAGCGCGAAGGACGTTAGGATCTGGAGACCATGTCCGTCCCCCTTAGGGTAACAAGCCGGGCTTGAATACAACCAACCGAACTGGTGACCTAAGGGGGGGACCCGCGGTTGACGCACCGGGACTGTGGCGTAGTAATAAGGGAACGGAGAGAGCGCACCCCGGGTGCAGAAGCCACGGTAATCTATGCAATGCTAGGAGCTTCTGCAAAGTAACGTTGGGAAATCTACAGGTTTCCGGTTCCATTGGCCGCGGGATGGAACGAACGATCAGAACGTGGTTAGAGGGGGACCGGGGGCTACGAATGTACTTGAGGATAACCCGCACCTTGCTTGCACCGTACTGATGATGGACCAAGTGCCTGTGTGGTTCAAACTACTTGATTTTACGTATTCCAAGGGACCTGCCTTTTCTACGAGCCAAATCGTCCTGCGGCCTCGCGTTTACAACGGTTGGCCGGTGACCCGTTCCTGAGTCGAGGAACCGCTGAGTCACGCATCAGACTCGATCGTACGGAGATCAACATCCTGTCTGAGTCAGAACCAGAAGCAAGCAGAAGTGAAGATCGATTCAAATAAAAGGAGCATAGTCTCCCGACCCGAGGACGAGGTCGACATGAAAAAATAAACTTTCTACGTTCCTCAAAAGTGAATAGCATCACTCGGCAGTTCCAGTCATACCAGCAAAGTGAAAACACTCATCTAGAAGCTGCTACTGGGCAAGGTTTGCCGAGCAAGCTGGGAGTGGGCTCCCGAATGACTTCTCTAGCACCAAGCGGGGGGGAATGGCGAGCGAACGTACACGACTAGGAGGAAGAGTCGAAGAGAGGGGAGTCTCATCGGGACGTGATTGTTGGAAGGGGGTGGGGGAAAAGACGCAGTTGTAACGAAATGGACACCCTTAACAGGAAGAGGTATTTAGTAGAGTCCGGGATTAGGAACTCTGAAAAAGGGTACAAATGTTCCACGCACACTGCGAAAAAAGGAGGTCCAGAAAGGGTCCCTACGGAGCGTGTAGATTCGCAATATGGGGGGATGAGACAGGTCCCAGGACTCCATCTGTCGGTACACCCCGATATTAAAGCAAAATGTGTACAATCCAGCGTGACAACCTGCCTGGTGTCGAGTCAGGTGAATAGCCATCACTGCAACTATTACAATCCGGACCTAAGAAAGAAAAAACGATGGGAGGGGTGCGGAGGGCAGCGAGGAAATACGGGGAAAGACTCATGGGGGTGCACGTGGTCTGGTAAGGGCCGCAATGCAGCAGCGTTCAAGAGCATAAACTTACCATTACGGCACATCGGGCGGACGCTTGAAAGGAAAACAACTCGGTCACGCCGAAGGGGGAACTCTCGAGTTGGTGCAGTTTTAAGCGTGGCTTACAATGTCATCCGGTCGGGGAAACTCGAACCTAATTCAGGGGGAATACGGTTTAGCTACAGGGGGGGCAAATAAGTGAGACGCACGTCACAAGTTTCGTTTTAAAGGGAGGAAACCTTAGTGGAAAGGGCGAAATGTCTTGAGAGTGCTTAGTCGGGCACAGAGTTGGGTGTTGCGTCATCAAGGAAATCAGACTTCAAACTTCGAAAAAAATGCTTCAAAACGTGGAGGATCCTGCACTGCGGCTAAAAAGATAGGCCAAAAGCTCAGAGCGTAGGTGCTAACGTTTCTCTGCGACTTTAGGGGGGAAGGTGGGTAACTAATGGGAGACTCATGCAGGGCTGCATGGAGGAAGGTCAAACGGACCGGGTCAAGGGGCGCTTCTTCGCGTAGAGGATGAGAGCAGAAAAGAAAGAACTACGCTGCAGGCGGTCGGCCCACCGGCGAGGGAAACACTCCTAGTTGTGCTGGAGCATCAGGCCTGGGGGGGCGGGGGGTATGGTATGGGCAAGAAGGTCACAGGGCAGCCGGGAGAAACACGGGGAGTGAGGGAGGACTGGTGAGGGAACGAGCAGGCTGACGCAGGCCGAGGGCCGGAAAGGAGGCAATAAGAAGGGAGCCGGCGGCGAATCAGACACCGGAAGAGCAGGACTCAGGGTATCAAAATTTCGGTAAAAAAAAGGGTAACCTCTCTACCGCCGAAAAAAAAGGACGTCCGGGCAAAAGGCAAGGGCCTACAGCCTCTAAAAGAACATTTGTTGTAGTTCATATTCAATGAGCAAGGAAGGTTCAAGAACATGGAGCTATATACCACCCCAACGTAGGATGGCTTCAAAGGACGCCAGGGGGGGGATAAGTCTCTTTGGGAAAAGAAGCGCTGAATCTGAGAAACTCTGCCTGAAAAAAAAGGCTTTCTGGGGAGGTGTTGGTCCGTGACTGCACTTGGGGGATCGTCAAGGGGGCTTCCTTTGACCTCAGTTACGGGGGGTGCCACGGACCAGTGTTGTTCAAGATTGGGTTTTAAAAAGCGCTAAGCAGGATCTGATGGCGCCGAGGGGAGGAGCCGGCTGGGGGGTTACTCCGATATTGTACAATGAATGCACTGTTGCTTACAGACTCAGGAGAAAAAGTAACCTGCACGGAGTGAAAGTGAACAATAAAGCTGAAAAGCCAATTCCTTCGAAAGGAGGCGTTCGATAATACTCGAGAGAGCAAGAGGAGGGAAAGGAACCGGGGGGCTCAAGTTACTCAGTAGTGGTTATAGGTACGGGGAAGTACTATTAGATTCTAAAAATATGACTAGGGTGTTTCAGAGAAAATTCGTAGGGAATAGTGGGGGCTACCCGCTGGCGGCGATAAAAGTGAGACCGAAAAGGATCGGGAAGGAAAGAAGGGAGGATCCTCGGGAGAGTCTCTTGCCTTTAAAAAAAAAAAAAATGGGGAGCAAACGTCTTCCACTCCTCAAGAAGTGCATCTACGTAGCTCCCCTGTTTAAAACGTTCTGCATCAAGAGGAAAAAGGTGGGTCGGGGGTTCTCTGCAAAAAGGTTTACGCTCAACCAAAGCAGAAAAGTAAGAGGGCAGGTAACAACGACGAGGGAGGATACTTCAAGCCAAAGTCTGAAGAAAAGACTCAGACACCCGTCTCGTATTCGAGGGATTGACTAAAGGATTTCATGGGTGGGGGGGAAGATTAAGGAGGATCGAACTTTTGCACTGCAGCCTTCATTATTTGGAGAAGGGCCCAGAATGGTCGGGTAGGCTTCAGAGACGCGAGTTTTTGAAGGACCCGGAAGAGCAGGGGGGGGGAAAAAAGAGGGAATCGAAAACGGGTACCAGTGCTAAATGTCGCGGTCCACGGGAGCTTGAGGAGAGGTTGATCTCATTAAGAACCGAGGAAGGAAATTTGGAAAGGCCTGGGCAAAGGGGGGATGCGAAATTCGGTGTTGTCAGTACGAAAGAGAAAATAACATAGTCAAAGTCAAAAAAGGGGAAGACGGAAAAAGTGACAGAACTGTCGAAAAAAGGAGACGAGGCGTCGGTTCAAGGTGACAATAAAAAGCTTAGAAAGGGCACACGATCGATGATACATTATTCTCGGCGGGGGGGGAAAAGAGAAGAAGAGGTGGACAAGGGGGGGGAGGCACACCAAAGGAAAGGACCGAGTGTCAGGTGGTGAAGAGCTAAGATATGACGAGAGAAATTAGGGTCGGGGCCTCACCACAAAAATTAGGCTACACAGCAGTCAAAACGCCAGCCCTTCAAAGCCGAACAATAAAAAAAGGTATCTACGAGGAACCCCTCTAACCAAAAAGGCGAAATGTTCTCCATAAAAAAAAAAATTCTGGGGACGGACAAAAGGGGGCCTGTTCAAAGTGAGAACTACAAGACTAGGGAGGGGTGAGGTTCCTTGCTTTTGCGGGTAGATCATCAGAAGGGGGACTGACTTCCAGAGGGTTAACCTTGCTCAATAGCAGAAGGGGGCTCGCCGGGGAAAAAGGTTTCTCAAAAAAAAGAGAATCTTGCCAGTCCGCCGTTGGGCGTGGAAGGCAATCGAAAAAAGGGGTCATGGCAGACCGAATTGGTTCCGGAATCCTCCATTAAAATCACATGTATCTCCCGAGGGGCTAAGTTGGTGCAGCCGTCTGGGCTGAGGGGGGAGACGCCAAAAAGAATGAGCAGATTGGGGCCAATAAGGAAGTCAACTGAAAAAGGGGATACGCTCCTCGCCGGAAAGGAAGACTGAGGAACCGCGTAGCGACCGGGGAAAAAGAAAGATCAGAAGGGGGGTGGGTGGGACGGGGTCTGTCTTGAAGGCGGGACGTTTAACGAGGCTTTGGCCGGGGCTTGAACGTTAATTTTTACTTTAGCAAGAACTTCTGTCAGATAGAGAAAATCATCGACCAGGAAACTGGGGTCCTCTGCAAGGGGAGGTAGTGGCGGGGCGGGCAAAGGGGGAAATCGAACTGTCGATCGCGTAAAGAAAGCGGGGCTTGAAAAAAGGAGGTACGCCAGGATTGCAGCAAGAATGTTAAACGACCATAAAACCAGGCCGTCTGCGCAAAGAGGGGCTTAGGAAATCCGACATATATCTTTTCAACTTGAAAAAGAAAAAAGTCATAGGCTGTTCGGCTGGATCAACCGGTTTTTTCTGGCCTTACATCGACCTGAGGTCGATTTAAGGGGATCCTGTCTTATCTGAAGGCGTCCAGGGGGGGCGCGGAGGGCAGTTCGGGTACCGCCCGAGGGGGGGGGGTGGGTGGAAGGGGGGTGGAGGGGGGAAGAGAGGTGGGGGAGGGGAAAGGGGGGGAAAAGTTAGGGGGGGGGGGGGGAAGATGGTAGGGGGGGGGGGGGGAGGGGGGGGGGGGGGGGGGGGTGTGGGGGGGGGGGGGGGGGAATGTTTAGGGAGGGAGGGAGAGGGAGGGCCCTGGGCTGGGGTAGGGAGGGGTGGATGGCAACGTATTTTGAGTGAATGACATGTGACTATGTTAAACGGCAAGACATCTTCCGGGTCATATGGGTGAAGAAGGGGGCAGTTCCAAAAAACGGTCAGTCGTACAAGGGGGCGCAAGAGAGCTGAATCGAACAATCGCGGGGTGCGTGTCCGGAAGTAGGAGGGACTAAAGGAGGGCTTATGGCAGACAACGGAAAAGGCTGAAGAAACAGGCTAGATGTGGCACGAGAAGGGTCGGGTCAATGTCCCGCGAAGGGGGGAGCCATCCTGGGTCCGAGGTCTACAGCGTGGAGGCCCGTTCAGACGTTGGGGGTCGAAGAGTCTACCGGCTGGTGGCCCAGTCGAAATGAACAAAAACAATCAGGCGCGGCTTACGGGTTGGGGGGAAGAACAGGGAAGGCTGAGAGCGACTTTTCCTGTGGGTCGGGGGGTGCATTTCTCCGGACCGCAAAGGAGGAAATATTGGAACTTTATTCAAAAACTTGGGGTTACGGCCCGGGGGGGAAAATCAAAGGGGACTGCACGTTTGAAACATTATCCTGAGTCTACCTAGCTAGGGAACGGGCTGGGGGGCCGGAAGGTTGGTATTGCTCGGGATCGATCGAAAAAACAAATAATCCACTATAAAGGGGAGGGGAACTGGAAAAGAAAAGAACAAACTCCATTTGGGATGTGAGCTCAGCTTGTGAAAAAAAGGGGAAGGCAGTAGGTCGTGGAAGGGTTCACGTCGAGGAAAGTGGGGTTCTTCTGAGGGGGAACGGGGAGGAGGAAATCGGGGGGTGTCGTTCTTGTGAAAAGTCCGCTTGGCGCTAGGGACCCCGACGACGAGGACTACGAAAGGGAGAGTAAGTTAAAAACGCAACTCGTAAGGGGGATGAGAAGGAAGGAAAGGTACGGGATAATTGGTTGTGACTGAGGAGGAAGTGGGGGGAGAAGCAGTCCGCGTCGCTTCTGTTTTTAGTCAGGGGGGTCGAATGAAGAAAACAGGGGGTGGCTGGGAATATGAATGTGACTCGATCGTACTACCAGGGTAGGGACCTAAAAAAAAATCCCAAAACACCAGCGGGGGAGTGGTAGAGTAGAAAGCTCAGCCTTGCTAGAAATTTGTTCAAGAGGCTTCTTGACTTCGGGGGAGACAGCTGTGTCTTTCTTCAACCAGCCTGCTGACAAGGACCTGGACAAACCAGAAGGGGGCGTTCCTCCTTTTTCTACCAACGCGGAAATCAAACGCGTCCGGGGGAAAAGGTCAGGGAAAGTGAATACAATTCTTTTTTTGGAAGGGGGAAAGACTCTGGTCCTGGACTTACTCTACGGGAGGGGGAGAATCGGAAAAAGAAACAAGGGTGGGCGGGGGAAGAAAGTTAAGGGTTTTAGGGGGGGGAACTAAGCTGTCTTCTTGCCTTCTCCCTCCCTGTTAGAGGGACGGGAGATGCGAAAAGTATTGGGCATTCGAATAATTCCGGGGGGGGGAGAGTCATTAGGAATTTGCGAGAGGGGCGCGGATCTGTCCAAACACGGTGGAGGCTGAATCAGACTATTACAAAAACAGGGTTTGGCGAATCTGAGGAAAAGGAAAGTAAATCGGACTAAAAGGTACCTTCCCCAAGGGGATCAGTGGAATGGAATGGGGTCAGGCTCGCACCTCTTAGGAAGTGAGGACCTGAGGAAGTCTCAGTAGGTATCTCGACCGGAGGATGGGAACGGAGAGCGTTGTTTTCACAAAAAAAGAGGATAGGAAGGGGGGTGGGAGGCAGAAACCTCAAAGGAAATAACATATGAAAATCTCAAGAAGGTGATTTTCTCTCGGGTCTTAAAAAAGGCGGGGACGGGAGAACAACAGCTTGAGGACAGTAGTTAAAGGGGTCTGGCCGCCGGTCAGCCAATGTAAAGAGAAGCTGTAAGGAAACACGTTACATCTACGAGAACACTCTTTATTCTAGGATGTACGTTTCTGAGGGGGTCGCAAGGAAGGACAACAGACATAGTATTAGTCCCCGTTCACCTCAGCGAAACCTGGTAAAGTTGGGGGTGGTGGTGGAAATCAGCTCTGGGTCAGATTAAGATTGGAGGGCTTCTACTGGCTTGCAGAACTCCGACTCCGGTATTGAGACAACAAAAAAAAAAGAGAGACAGGGGGGGAAAAATGGATCTAATGGGGTTGTGTCATAATGTTTGCCGGAACGTCGAGGCAGCTCAGGGGGTGTTTTCTGTCCCGGGGAAGAAAAGATAGGAAGGGGTGAAACTTTCAAAAAATAATCAAGACGCTCCTTCTCATCCGGGTGTCGAGTAGGCATCAGACTTATGGAGAGGCTAAATGAGGAAGCTACCTGTCTTGAGCGATCGAGGGGAGGAGGGGGGGGGAGAGCAGAGAGTTATCCTGACTCAGAGATCAGCCCCTCTGCTAAAGTGGTATTTTGGTGGAAGGGAAGAAGGGTGTAAGAGGGGGACGGCCTCCGGGTTTATTATTTTTACTTTCCACAAGGGGAAAAAATTAGCGGGGGAGAGTAATCCATTCTGAGGAGAAGGGGAAGACTCAAGGGTCTCGTCGTAATTCAGGAAGAAGATAGAGCACAAACTCGAGGGACCTAGGGAAAGAGGTTGAAATAGACAGGGATGCAAGTACTATGTTTTTCTTATTCTGCAATCATGACTAAGGAGGCTCTGCTGAGAAAAAATTTTTTTGGGAATAGAGGAAAAGACAGGAATAGGGATTGCTGAGATTGACTTCGAGGTACGGGCAAGATCTCACGGCCATATATGGGACTAAGAAAAAAAAGACGAAAGGGGGAGCCTGATCTTGGATGCTCGACTACGACGGTCACCGCGGGCCAACATAATACGTTGGGGGGAGGAGGGACTGGAGAGAAAACGGGGGGCGCTCCATCATGGATCACCCTCCGGTGTAGCTGATCAACTTATTTAAATTCGCTGTGCGGAAGATAGATTTCGGAGAGGGAGTCTAAAAAGAAGGGTTGCAGAACAACTTTGAACAGGGTCCGCGCATAGTCAATACTGCCGAGCTCGGGCAACCTTTCGGGGTCCCGAGGGCCGAGAGACTGGCGGTTTTAAAACATTAATCGGCATGGAAAAAAAAAAAAACAGGAAAAGATGAAAGGAGAGTCATCGGCTAGAGAGACGGCTGTGACTCCATCAACAAGTAAAGTGGCAGGCAGGAAGTTCAAACCCGATCTTGAAGGAAGAGAAATTAGGGGTGGAGCAGGCGTTAGATGGAGGTGGTCTTCAAGAAAAAAAGAAACAGACTTTGGCTGGGCTGTCCCACTGTGTCCTTGTCGTCTCGACAGGGAAGGAGGAGTCGGACAAGGAAGAGGGGACGTGAACACGACAGACGGAGCGGCCGAAAATCAAGACCGCCGGAAAGCGTCTGACTACAAAAGAAGGGAGAAGAAGCTGACGCAACAGAAGACTCAGTATATGAAAATGGAGAAAAAAAAGG
>Ga0179593_1291224_pt1 | contig 18652 bp, 19 predicted proteins | sample CZODoug2_1_08_16_FD_185931 | JGI IMG/M metagenome (GOLD analysis project Ga0179593, IMG submission 185931) | Vadose zone soil fungal communities from Angelo Coast Range Reserve, California, USA - CZODoug2_1_08_16fungal (PacBio error correction) | ecosystem: Environmental > Terrestrial > Soil >...
AGGAAGCGGGGGACCTTCCTCTTAAAGGGGGTTCGCCATCCTGAGGTGCAAGGGATGCTAGCGTCGGAATTTTCCGGAAAGCCGCAGCTACACTTGCGGTCCCTTTGGGGCTGACGGGAGACCTCGCTAAATACTGGATGTAGAGGAGGGTGAGAGCCAAGAGCAATCCGTGGATCACAAAAGAGGAGCACGTCGATCGCCTGCCATAAGCGTAAAATTTCTAAAATCCTGCAGGCGAAATACCAAGACCCGGGAAATGGGGGAGGGGCTAGTTCAGTCGCTCAGGCCCTGCAAAAATCGCAGTCGCACGTTTGGGATCGACTATCCGCGGCCCTTCAAAAGGATGGCCTGAGAAAAAGGGAGCAAAAACAGATGAAAAAACGAGATGGGGGAGTGGGAGCAGTAGATTTTATCGTTTACGAGAAAAGATCGTAGAACTCATCGGGATGGTTGATGGGGTAGGAACGCAGTGGGGAGTCGGTCTAGGCGGAGGGATCAGAGAGAGGGAAGGCCGCTCGATACTCAGGAACGGATAAAAAGAAACCTGAGCGGGCCTGAGTGCTAAGAACCATCGATCACGGCTAGCGGTCAGCTTTCGCTGAGGCTGCCCGTCGCCGAAGAGATTCTTGGGGATTCTTAAAAGGACTGGGAAGCCCAAGCGGAAGAACAAACAAACGGAGGAGGAGAAGATAGATCCGCAGGTGGAGTAAAAGCAAGCATGATCGAGACAAGAAAGTGACCTGTAAAAAGGGCTGCGGTATAACCAGCCGGGCGCGGATCCTCTCTAGAACGGACAGTAGGTACTGTCAGGCATAAAAGTCAGCACAATGCGATCAATCGACATGAAGGGGAAGGGGGAAAGCAAAACTCGCAGGCTGGGGCACAGCAGACGTCCGGAAAGGTCGTGATCCAACTCTAGATAGAACACTGACCAAGGTAGACTAAAACTTGCACTAGGAGACAAAGCAACAAGATGAAACGATCACGACGGGTCCTAGTACGAGGCGCTCCTCTGGCAGATCCTTAAGAGTCAGCTAAGCGGCGAAGACATAGCATTCACTAAGGGCCGCGTAGAGGGGGACTGACAACCGAGTGGAGCCGGTGAGCCTAATCGATTCAGGGTCACTCTCTGAATAAACTCTAACGTCCGCAAGGTAAGGGTATGGCGGAATAACCATAGTATACAGTACCTAACGAGTATGGAGGAGGACTAGAGTAAACAGGGGGGAGAAGAAAGACCTATCACTTTCCTCTCGGAAACTGGGTTTCTTATGGCGTTATTGTGCCGCTCCGTCGGGGAGGAGAGAGACGCATCAAAATGCCATGTAGAGGGAAGAACGAGGGAGGAGAAACCAAAAAGACAAAGCCTTTGGTTAGTCGTCTGAGGATGCCCGGAACCGGGGACAAGGAGACGCACAGAAGGAGCAAACCCTCATACCTCAGCTACAAAATGGCCTTTCCCGCCTTGCTTCCACCTAGGATTAGGCCGTCCGAGATCTCAAATCCCTGCGCGAGTAGAGGTCTGGGCAGCTAAAGAAAGTATACACTTCCCCTGCCTCACAGATTCGGGAGTCTTAAGACTGCAAAACAGGCGCCCAAAGACTTGATCCATTGAATAAGCTCGAGACAAGGCGGCGCCATGCCAGGTAAAAGTCTACCGGGCGCGAGGACCGCTTTAAACCGCACCATCCAACGTGACCACCGACAAAAAAAAGGGCGGAGAGGTCAGCGCCTGCCCAGTACTTCCCACGGCAGAACCAACGCGACAACCTCTGAGCCTGACACAAAAATGGAAGCACTTTTAAAAACAGCTCTCCTCCCGCTTGTGGCACCGCTTCCGACGACCTCCCAGTAGGCCGTAGTGCGTCTCAGGGAAAAAAGGGGGCGATGGTGATCCTCTGAGACGAGGACTAGGCAGGGGCGTAGGAGCCCTTCCTCAAGCAAGCGCATAGTGCTGCTACAAACAACCCCCGCGAATCAAGAACAGAATCAGTGGGAAAAAGTAAGCCCTGAACGGCATTGAGCTCTTAGAGGTCAAATGCAAATTCGGAGTAAAAGGGTGAGTTCCCGGATCGACAATACAGTAAGATCGGGGGAAAAAACAAAGTGATCGTTCCTCTGTAAACTAAGGCGGTCTTAGCTCCCATAACACCTCTTTGGCGGGGAAACGCTCAGGAGCTCCCTAGTCCTACCCCTTGCATCCCCTTCCCGGCTGCGACAAGGGGAGGTTAAAGAGTCACATTTAAGTTTCTCAGATATTCGTCATGGCCGCACAGGACGACGAAAGACAAAGTGGTCAAGGGGAGTTAGCTGGGGTGCGCACACAAAATGGTGGCATGAGATGGGAAATCAACCACAATCTTCCCGCGGCCACTGGGGGCAAACGCAGAGGGAGTGACACAGGCGAAGACACGACATCATACCGGCAGCTGGGGAGGACTTGGCGCGGGAGGGGCTTCAAAGCCTCAAATTGAGAACGGCCTCAGCGTGGGTCGGCGTTTAGGCTAAACAGCCGGCAAAATGGGGAAGAGGGTGAAGTTCACCGGTACGACGAGCTGAGCCGCGAGTAAAAAAGCCGCCGAGGGGGAGTAAAAAGAGAGGATGTCACAACCAAGTTCGGCACCTGCAAGGTAGGAAAAGTTCGACTAGCCGTCAGTCCAAGCATTCAGGGGAAAAAAAAGGTGGGCAATTCACAGAACTCCAGTTCATTAGAAACCACGGTAAGGAGCCAACTGGGAGGGGGTGCTAATCATAATGTGAACGGGTCGTTGCCTGTCCCGTTTTGAAGGGGTATAGAGCATGAAGCAAAGAAGCCGACCATTCTCACAGCTCACCCACATTTCCGGAGACCATCTATGGTCCCCAGGGCGCGGCCAAGGGAATCTGATCGCATGGCATGAGGTAATTACGAAGTAAAAACGCACAGGCAAAGTCCGTTTACCAAATTGGTGTAGCGATCCACCCTCTCCTCATCGATTCTTAAAGAAAAGCTCTAACGGAAACAGACGATGACAATGCAACGCGGCAAAGCCGTGTACAGACGGGACCGTACAGCGAAGTTCGACTCGAAGGAGCACTCACTCTGCTTGAGAAGATCATGGGACGATCCCACTCATCCAAGACGGACGGGAAGACCCTTAAAGTGCCGTAAATTCGGAAAGCACGGTAGCGACTACAGAAGTAACGCTTCAATCTGGCAAAACAATGGAAAAACAATTGTGCTCGTGGCGGGAGAAAGGGAGCGGAAATCGGGCGACGGGCCGGTGGAAAAAGTGTACGGTAGAAGGGAGGCGGTGGGGATGGCTTGACGGGATCTGTGGGAGATCGAGGTTCTGCGGAACAAATTCCCCTTCTTTATCCAGGGGGGAAAAATAGTGAAAGGAACAGGGTGCCAAGATCTCCAAAAAATGAGCGTATGCGGGATGGGACGATTGGGAGGGAAGCGTAAGCCTCAAGGAAAAAGACCCCTACCCAGTCATGTCCATCGTCACTGATCTAACTTTTCCAATGGATGGAAACTCCAAACAAACCTGATAGAGGTTGTAGGGAGGAGGAAGGGGATAGAAACTTAGTCGGGGTCAAGTAAGGGCCAAACCCGCAGGAAGGAACTTAAAGCCAGAGCTTGCGAAAGACAACGAGAACGATCTATCGAAGAAACTCGTATCAGGGCGGAGGGGGGATGTCCGCAGTTCCAAAAGGTCCCGGGAGAAACATTATTCGATAATGGCACTTGTCGCTTGATAGCGTTCTGAAAGGAAATCATATAGCCGCTCGTTATCAACGGAGGAGAGGCGCTCGCGAAAAAAACAAACACAATTGAAGGGAGATATGGCCGGATCGATCTGGTTGTAGACGAGCACGCGCGGAGCAAGTATCTCAAAGGAGCGAGCGTTTCGAAGGGATGAACCCTGGCCAAATACCCTCAAAACGCCAAGGGACTCGAACGAAAAATTCGATAGGGGCAAACTGCATGAGAAGGGGAAGTCCGAGTTGGGAAGATGATTCCACGCGGGGGGCAGGCGCAGGGCCAACATCGAATCATGTTCTGGTGCGAGCTCCCATGGAGTCATCACTGCGGCCTCTCGTGGGAGAGGACGGAAACAAGGATCAGCCTACCGATCTATCTCCCGACTACGTAAAGCTGCGACAAAGAAAACCCACAAAAAAAAACGACAAAAACCAAAAACCCCACCACCGCCCAAACACCCCAAACACCAACCACAAAACCCAAACAAAAAAAAACCCAAAAACACCCCACAAACCCCACCCGAAAACCACAAACAACCCACCAACCCAAAAAAAAAAAAAAGAAACAACAAACAACCCCCAACACAACCACAAAAAGAAAACCCCAAAAAAGCGCACCCCACATAACGCCCCAAGAACAAAAAGAAAACACCCAAACCCAACACCAAAAACCCACAAACCCCACCAAACTGTCGAACAAGCCACACCCAAACCAAAAAAAAAGAAAAAAAAAAAACCCCCCCCACACACCCAACAAACCCACCACCCACAACACACCAAGGACCACAAACGCAAAAAAAAACCACACTAACCCACGCAGAAAAGAAGACCCAACCCACCAACAACCACAAAAAAGCCCACCAAACTCCCACAGCCCTACACCTCCCACCCCAACCCAACCAACCACAAACACCAACCCCCCCCACGACAAAACAAAAAACCAACAAACACCAAAAAAAACCAAAACCACCACCTCCCTACCCCACACCAAGGCCCACCCGCGAACTCAAAAAAAGCCCCACCTAAAAACCGTTGGCCGAGATATGTCCTCGATGAAGCCGTCTGCCCTGAAGGCAAGATACGAAAAGCTCGGAGGCGACAAGGTACAAAACCGCAACCGGGACACTTCCCTGAAAAGGAGTCACGAGTCCATCTACTCGGCAGAAAAGGTTTAAGTCAAAGACACGGGTCTCAAAGACCTGGCGGGGGAATGAGTGAAACTGAATGGGGAAGATACCGGTCGGTCTAGCGGGACTGCAACTAAAACTTTAGGGTTCGGCTGGGCGCGCGGAAATTTTGGAGCTCACATAGATTCTAAAGCCGAGGGATAAAGCGCCCTCCTTCTGCACGACAGAGCAGGGGCTGACAAAATTAGGGCGTGTGCCCGCCTTTATGATGCGGAGGGACGGGAATGGAGGCTCGAGTGATCGCGATGTATCCGGAGAAGGGAAAAACGGTAAGGGGTCAAAACAAAAAACCAATTAGTTGGGTTACGAGAACTCAAACGAAAGAGACTACATACTGCTGAAGGGCGTGGGGGGCCATCCGCGGTTGCAACCGGGGAGGAAAAAAAGCAGTGGCCGGGATTCTGCTGACACGCCCCCAGGGAAGGGGGCGCAAGGGGCAATGCTCATCGGGACAAAAGAACAGGGAACTTACCCGTGGTTGGGGGGCAGAGGCATCAGTCGGTGAACAAACACTCAGAGGGCTGTCTGTTCCAAGCGAACACAAAGGCCAGGTGAATAGGGGACATGATGAACGCACCAAAAACGCTGGACTCGGGAAGCTTTTGGTGAATACGCGGCCGCCGACCGTCCGCGTCAACTACCTTAAAATTCCAACCTTCCCGAGCGGGGACTCGGGCCAGGACTCGCAACGCCTTATATTTGGGGGAGTGGGGGGGGAGGGATTGACTGACCCATCCGCGAATGAGAAGAGCGTATGTTCTTCTGGGTCGTGACCGTGCGCGAAAAAAAGCCCTCGGCAAAGGGCCCGCGAGGGCGCCTTGTTTGCGTTCAAAAAAGAACAACCACTCTTTCGGGAAAAAGGGGCGAAAGGGGGGAGTCAGTAAGACCCCCTTGGCTGGGCCACTGCCTCTGAGGAGGTTCACCCCCGGGGGAATATCTCTACGACCTCGGCCCGGACAAGACCCTCCACGGAAAGCGTGATAAGGTAACGTCTGTCAGTTGGCAAGGACGGGCTCACGAAAGCAGTAAACTTACTTCTTATAGCAGCTCGGGGGGTAGACTCCCGGACCTGAAAAAGCCCGTCGGTGCAGGCAAGGAGAGCCGCCAAATCGGTGAAGAGAGGGGGAAATTTGGAATGCAAATCTCACTTCCGCCGAACTCGCAAGAAATGAAAGAAAGTGATCAAGTGGGCGGAGCTTAGCCCAATGCAATTGCGGAAAATTCGCAGCGCAGTGGCAGCATTGCTAACAGACCTCGGGAGATCGAGGCCGTGCGGCATGAGCGCCTAGTGGTGGCGTAAGGTCGTGGGACGTCAACCGTGGCTGACAGAAAGGCGGCTTCACGACCCAAAACTTGACTGTGTTTTCGGCTCGCGGTCGCGTTTTGGGGGCTGCCTGAGAAATACTGGTGAGCATGGGAAGAGGACACGGGGAACAAGGGGCCACAAGGGGGGGCCGAGTCCCGGGGACGGTCGCTTCACGGGCAGGAAAGAAGTAGAGGGGCGCCCCTGTTGCTCAACCTTCTTGCGCTGGCGCAGGGGTGGAGAGGATGAGAGGAGTTACGTCCGGTTCGCGGAAAGGCAAGAGAAAGACGGGACGGGGGGCAGAGGCGGTGGTGCATGGGAGACTGGTGCCGCGTGAGCGCTATCAAGGGTCGCTCATGACCGGCTGTGAGGGAACGTGAAGGATGCCCGGGTCCGGAAATAGCCGCATCAGGCGCTCGGTGCTCTTCGGGAAAAAGCATCGATGCCGCAGAACATTGGGGTCTTGTCAAAGGGCTCACGGGAAGCTCACAGTGGGGGCGGGGGGACTCAGTCTGGGTATCAGTCAGCGGAGGGAAAAGTCTACACTGTAAAGGGGGGGGCGGGGGGGGGGGGGCCAGAGCCCGCCGGCTACGCATAATCTTCATAGGCTACTGGAGCATCAAAAGATGTACGACCACAAAACAAGAGAAGAACAAAAAAAAGAACATAAGAGTTCTAAAATAAATAAATCGTCGGGAGGAGAAGTAAAAAAGGGCAGAACAGCAACAATAGACAATAAAAAACAATCAGAGGCACCGGCGACACACGAGTATTCATAGAAAAGTAAACCGCGAAAAAACATTCGCTCGGAAGCCAGAGGCTGCCCGGGAAGAAAACTGCGAAAGCAACTAGCGGAAGGGAATAAACGAACAGGGCTACAATAAGGGAAAATCATAATGTGGAGGAGGTTATTTTGGGAAAGAAGTGGGCGTACTGCGGTAGGCTGGGGAGCAGTCGCCGAGGGAGACGAAGATCCTGTGATGTAACCACGGTTCGCCTAGAAGGGAGGAATGAGCATACCGGCAATCCGAGGCGCGCGTAGAGAAAGTAAAGGGAAAAGAGAACGGGCAGGGTGCTCGGACGATGCAGTCTTTACTCTCAACAGAAAAAAAAAGGCCGATCTCTAAACACCAAAAAACCAAAAAGAAAGAGAGAGGAGAAGGTGGGTACAGGACGTATCGCTCCTATCAAGACGGACGCGGGGCGCACACGCAGCTCAAAAAACATGGACGCTGGCCGGAGCGCCGCAGAAGACAAGCATCGGGCTCTCCGTAAGTCCAGGACCGCCAGAACAAGGAGCCGACTTCGGGAGGGATATACACAACCTCTATAAATACGAATTCGCTGAGTAAAAAACGCCATGGAGATGTAGAGACTGTACCGTGCACCGAGGCGACCGACACAGAAGCACAACTTGCCGTCTGTTGCGGTGACGGGGGCACAAATCTCTCTCCACGAAAGACACATTTTGGGCATCTAAAGCACTATAAATGCCGTCTTGATAGCTGTTACAAACATCAGCCTGGGTAGAAGTCGTGGATGGGGAGGTTAAGTAGGGTAAGTTCAAAGAGTCTCGTCCGATACTCGGCGAGAATACATCATGGAAGGGTTCATTGTTGGGTTCTCCTTACTTCAGGGTGACTCGTTCCAGTGAAGACAGGAAATTGGAGTCTCTCGGAGTGCAGCCGGTTTCGAGCTTCGAACGCGCATCGCAAAAAGCCCGTTGAAATCATTTGATCCGGGGAGCGATACAAAACTCGATCAAGCCATGGAGATGACAAGACTTGAGGGAGAGTCAAATAGGGCGCTTGGGAGGCGGCGCGATGTGGAAGAGTCCACGCCGGCGCAAATAGCACGTAAAAATAGAAAGTTCCTTTAAGGGCCTACACGCTCAAAGAAGGAACAGCACCGATCTGACCTTTGGGGTGCCTGATCTAGCCTTCGGCCCGATCGAGAAGAGTTCGGCACGGATACCTATGGCGTCCCTCCCTTACATAGGATTCGAGGAAGGGGGCGCGTCAAGAGATCTTAGCAGTGCAGGCCGGCGGGGGGTAGGTACAGCAACACATGGGTAGCGTCGGTATCTTGGATCAAAAATTCAAAGAGCCAGGGACAAGAGACGGGAGGGGGAGGGGGGGGGAAGAGGAGGAAATAAGGGAAAAAGGAAAGACGCCAAAATAGAGGGGAATAAAAAAACTAACGAAGGAGAAGCAAAAGAAAAAAAAGAGAGGAAAGAGAAAAATAGAAAACGACAAAGAGAAAAGAAGAGGAAGAAGAGGGAGAGGGAGAGGGAGATAGAAAGAAAACAGAAAAAGAAAGAAGAAAAAAAGAAAAAATGAGAAGAGAAAAAAGGAAAAAGGGAAAAGACGTCCAGTGGAAGGTGGTCTCCCCAGAAAAAACGGAAAAGGGAGAGGAAGAGAGCAAGAAGGGAGGTGCATGGAAAGGAAGGCGACGAGAAGAGAAAGGCAAGAGGAAAGTCGCTGTTGTGCGGGAGCTTCGTTCGGAGTGCTCCGCTGACCGTAGAGGAGGAGGGTCTCTCTGTAGGAATCTCGTGAGACGGGCCAAACCTGAGGACCTGGGGGCCCTATTCCGTCTTTCCTGGACCAGTCTCGAGGAAAGCTACGAAGAAAGAAGAAGTCATGCTTCTCGAGGCCTGTTATGCGCGCGATGAGAAGTATGGTTCGTTCAATCTCATGCAGGACTGGAACCGGAATGAGAGAAACCGGAAAGTAGGCCAGTGGAAGAGACGCGAAACCAGATAAACAACCAAAGATTGTGGACCGGGTACAGAAAGGAGCCGGACAGCGGTGTGCAAGAAACTCGCTGCCACGGACTCCCCAGGAGGTAGCGGCTCAAAAATACGCACGGCAGGATCAGCCCGGCTGAAATCAAGCGACACATTCCGTAAGCTGCAAGGCTGGAGCATTATTCTTCCTAAAAATCTAAGGTCTGGGCAGAGTCTCTTCTTGTCCATAGGGCTAGGGATAAGAAGGGATGGAGCTGGCGATTGAAAATGCCATCTGGGTACGAAGAGGAGGCCTTTGAACAATTATCCGATCGTTGCAGAGTGCGAAATACCCTCTCCCGCTAAGGGCCGAATATCTAGGAATTTGGGGACCGCTCGTATAAACCGGCCGGAGCAAACGACGACCACGAGAAGGTGAGGGCAGCCATGGAACTTGCCTATTTGCTAGGAGGGGACGGAAGGTCCTCAAAACATCATGAAGCGAAACGGGAAGGTTTAGCCGTGGAGTACGCCACACCATACTTACTTGGCTGAAGATTTTAACTCCAACGCACGCTATCGTAAAAAAGTTCATGTCGAAAGTGGCAGTGGGTTTGTTTTTACAAGATGATGAGACCAAAAGTACAGAAAGCAAAGCGTATATCTGCTGCTATGGGAGAATGTATCACACTTAATTACCAAAATACCAGGAAACAAAGCTGTGCTGGGTACTAGATATGATCTTAACTGACTAGCCCGATAGAATTAAGTGGAAATTTTTTCCGAACCATCTTGCGGGAAGGACCAGAGTCTTCGTTCAAAGGCTTACGACACCCAAAATCATCCACAGCCCAACTGCTTGGTTTTCTGTATCAACGAACCCCCTGCAAATCAAGGCTGGGTTCCTGGCCGATAAGAGTGTGAGGGAAACATACATCAATCTGTGTGGGTAGCATTGGGAACTCTAGAGTCCCAGCGGTTCATTAGCGGGAGGAACTATGATTGCATTTCAACGAAAATGTCCGATACCTCGTTCCAAAAGGTCTCCTCTACAGGGGGGAGTCAACGCCGTCTATTACTCAAACTCCACGTCTGTAAAACGCCAAAAAACAATTGGGATCCGCACCGAGGCCACTCCGCCCTCAGCCGTAGGAAAAGACTGGGCGGCCACTGACGGGATTGGCGTAATCCGGGGAACATGACGGAGCCTAACACCGGTGTCGACATTATACCTCGCGAGACAACAGATAAATCAAAGCGCCGGATACCCGTTTACCTCCACATTTCAAAGAATAAAAAAACTGGAGGGGGACCAGGTGGAAGCGGTTGGTCCCTGCAAAAGTGACGGGAAACTGGGGCGGGGGAGGAACAAGTTCTGTTCTCACGAGCAGAAGAGTGGGATTGGCTAGAAATCGGTAGAGTCTCGCAGCACTACCTTGACCTCCAAACGAAAGAAAAAAGGTAAGGGCCTTGGCAAAGTCTGTTCGACGTACGGGCTCTACGGATCGGCACTTGGGTTTGGCAGAAATCACTATCGGGAGGGTGCGCTCTAGCCTTTACTCGGACGGCCGAACAATTGCTACAGAATTGCTCGGCTAAGACTTTCGCGACAGGATCGCTGGCGGCCAGGTCCGTTGCGAGACTTTAACTTCTCAATTGCATGTTATGTTCTTATTGCTGTTCTGGTAAAAGGGGGTGGCGAATAGTCTGGGGGGACTGTTCTTTTGAGGTTTTTCATCCCCTAGGAACCTTGACTTGATCGCAATCAGCATGTGCCGCCCAAGACGAGAGCTGGGCCAGAAGCGGGTGAATCGTAGTCGTGGAGAGGGGATCAATTCTCGGGTTATCCCCATCGCTAACATAGCACAAGCGTTGGAGGGTCCCTCCCGCTGAGTGGTCTACGAACTAAACCGATATGAGTGTCTGCAGGATCGCCGAGGATATCCCGGACCGGTAGTGCCGCCAACCATGCCGCATCGTTAAGGGAACTCAAGCTGCGTCACAGCGCATATCGGTAGTAGGAAAAGGACTAAGCCATGCGTAGCATGGAGGGTGAACAAAAATTCCCCTAACCTTTTCTATCGACATCTTAGGAGTTCGGTACTGAAACTCCGGAGAGGGTTGAAAGAATGAGATGCTCCGCGAAGAGAGCGATCAAATAGGAGGGGAAAAGGGAAAAAGCGTGTCGGGTGTACACGACCTTCAAGGCGCCCGAGTATAAACTCACCCAGGAGCAAGGGGAAATAAACGGGTGCCCCCGTGCAAGACCAGAGAACGCAAGAAGGGGACTCTCGGATGTCTCTAACAACGCTGCGATCGAAGGGCTAGGGAGAATTGCCTGGACGAGGTGGGGTCGAACGACAGACGTGCAGTGGAAGGAAGTCGAAAACCGGACAACCGAAGAGGGTATTTTGGGAGCAGGAGATCATAGGAGGGACTGAAGGTAGATGGGGGGAATCTTTTCGAGACGCAGGCCGAATGCTGCTCAATCCCTACGCATGAAAGTACTAGTGAGCCGTCTCACCTGGAACGATTCTGTCGAGATCACCAAGCGCTTCGGAATCAAAAGTCAAGCCGCCTCAAAAGGAGCTTCAAGAAGGAGCGAGACCCCAGAGAACGACGGACAGAGCAAGACAGTAAGAGATAGCAGTGGGAGGAGAACTGGTCAATCGTGGCGCATAAAGTGAGAGAAAAACAGCGTGCACTGGGTATACGAACCGTTCTGGTTCGATTGCAAAACAGGAAGGGGGGGTCGTCCGAGGAAGGGGTACAACCATGTCATGAACGAAGACTGATACGGGAAACCCTCCGGGGACGTGGGTCTGTGACAGGTGCAGGGGCCTATTCTGTCATCGAGTAGTACACAGCTGCAGGGTGCTGACTGACTCTCAGCGACGGCGATGGATAATGGGCAGACCCGGACTTGAGTCAAAATACGGCCGTGGTGGTGTAACTGTCATACAGCCATCGCCTTCTACTCGAAGGCCTTTTGACTTGGGCACTCTGGGGCTTCCTGGGGGGGTGAATCTCAAGTTCGAGGATGTATGGAATAATAGTTATAGACGGAAAATCCCATGGGACTAAGGGAAGGGAGTCCTAGACATGAAAGGACAGTGAGACAGGGGGTTGGGGGAAAGGCATACACCGGGATATCTATCCTCGGGGATAACCACAGAAATAAGGGCTGTGGGGACCAAACGGAAAAGAGTTGTCAGTGACACGGTGCATGGCAGGGGATTTCGGCCTGCACAAGCAGCAGGGAACGAAGATTGGGGTGATCCTCGGACAGAACAGGTCACCTGGTCAACGAAGGGAACTTACTTAACACATGCAGAGGCAGGGAGCTAACTGGTAAGAAAAAAAAGGTTCGGGAGGGAGGTGGATCCAAAGACACAGCATATGACCTAAAAAGAATTCGGCGGGTGTAGCCTGATGAGAAGAGCATCGTACTGTGGGAAGGAACCCGTGTGTGGCGTGAAACCTAGTAAAAAAAAACAACAACGACCGGCTGGCGCCCGCAGATAACCCTGAATAACGTTGCATAGCGGTGGAGGCAAACCGACTGCGCTCGACAAGCACTGGTCAACAAGCGCACACTCACCGATTTCGCGTTTCTCCTTCTATCTTGCCGGGGAGAAGCGGACGGGGGGTGCGCTCCGCCAAGGCTTCCCCAAACTCGACTCTTATGAGGCTCGATTCAGGAAGAAATCTAGAACCTGGAATAAAAGAGCGGGAATGCCAGGTATAACGCTAAGGCCGCGTACCTTCAGGATGGTCATTATGGGGGAATACCCGGACTCCTAAGCCCTCGCCGAGGGGGACAAAACCTAGACGATGGTCGTGATCGTTTGGACGTAAGGTAGAGCGAAACAAGAAAAAATTCGCAATTGGGGGGGAGCTGGGCAAAAGGTTCAAAGAAAAAGCCTAAGGCTACATTGGCGATAAGATGCGGAAGTAAAGAGAATGAAACCAAACTCAGGGGTGGCGTTGGGCAAGGGGGGGGATGGATCGACAACACGCGGGCGGTCCATGACTGAACCTGACAAGCGAAAGCTTTTTTGCAAAATCGGGAGGAGTGGGAATGCGGGACTACTGGGGGAAGGAAAAAACACTAACTTTAAGGGGGGGGAGAGGGTTGTCTCTGCAAATGTGAGGCGGGGGCCACCGAGTAAACAAAAAACAACGATCGCGACGGGAAGAGGAAACTGGGGGCGACAAACTTCGTATAGTCAAAGACCTGGTGAGCACCAACGGGAAGCCTTGGAGATGTGCCAAAGTATGGAGGAGGGGGAGATTTATAATACTTTGAGCGACAGAGACGCCCAGTATCAGGGCTGGCTGAGAATCGAAGTGGACAATAAGAGTCTTCCTTGTCAAGCAAGATTACTGCCTAGTATCGTTGTTCGCTCTTTGGCGTTCGCGAATCTGCGCAAGCTGGTCCTGTAGCGCAAGGGAACGAAAAGTCAGCACACAAAGGGCTTCCTAAGTGGCAGAAGGCAAACCGCTAAATGGTCATGGATCGACGAGGCGACGCCTAGATGTAAGGTCTGACGGGAAGGAAGGAGGTCTAAACACTTTACGAGGAGCGCCCAAATCGGGCTTCAAAGTCTAGCAGAATGAAAGATCCCACTCAGCTGATGCGGGAGGGTTACGAGGGCTTCCCTGACCGCGAGCGGCCATGATACCACTGAAATCCCAGAACAAGGTATAAGACGGGAATACACTGAAAAGGGGGGCGTTCTTGTCAGACTTTCGCACTCAGAGGTGGAGCTGGGAGAGGGTCTCTGAGGGGTGGGGTTAAAAAAAAAAAAAATAGTCGGGGGGAGAGGGGGAGGGGGGGATTCGGAAAATTTTTTCTTGATAAGATGCATTTGATTCAGCGGCCTTAAATGGGGCGGATGAAATCATTCGAGAAAAAGAGGAATGAAACTGGGTGCTGTAGTTCAGACAGGAGACTACAAAAGCGATTCAGAATGAATCGGACTACCAAAGAGGCCGGCCTCGGCGGGGGGGGAAAGACGGATCGAATCAAGAGACTTTAGATCAGAAAAAAGGGGGAGGGAAATGAGTCACACACAAAAAGGAGGGGGGGTAAAAAAGAAGAAGCACGGGGGTGGGGTAAGTCATCTAATCGAAAAAAAAGTTCTTCGAGGCGAAAGGGAAAGAACTCAGCAACATCAACAGGAAATCGTCTGTGACGTTTATGCTGCGAGAAGACGCAAAAGCAAGCGCGGAGAAAGGGCAGGTAAGGGTACAGACAGAAAGGAGGCGGAAGCCTTCGATGCTTGATACCCAGAACCAAAGAACCCAAGATGAAGCAAAAAAGAAATCACAGAAGATGATTCCAGCAGAAAGGAGGAACAATCGGACAAAAGAGTCAATAAATCCACGAAACTCTTGCGCACAGAGGGGAAGAAAAAGTAATGATTGAATCTCTCCGATGCAGACGACGGGGTTTACAACATTGGGGCAAGAAGGATCTCATTTCATGAAGAAGAGGCTCAACTCAAAAACAGAGAGGAGTGGGACTTAAAATATTCTCGTACGGAGGAAGGGGGAAGGGGCTTCGCTTGACAATGTTGAACCGAGCACTGAAGTGAGCGGGGACCACTCAGGGGAGATGCCGGGTAATAGAGACCGAGAAGGCCCAATTATGTGGAATCGAAGCGACGGACAAGAGGACCGTACGTTGTGGCGGGAAGGGTGATTGGGGAAGGGAGGGAAAAACGGCACGAACGGCCAACGGAAGAGAAAAATGGAAGGAAGCGGAGACTAAGGGGACGAAGAACGCCGGCAGGGAACTGGCCTCTTCTAAGCTCAAGGGCTAAGCGGCGAGTGCTTGAAGAGGGAAGTAAAGGAGGAACTCCGTCCAGATTCCAGGGCTGTAAACTTAAAACAACCTTCTAAAGGTATCCAAGGGAAAGGTAGGAACCATGGTGTCTCAGAGGAGCTTTGCGGAATAACAGACAGGAGGAAGGCAGACAGAGTCGAGAGTGAAGGTCACCGCTGAAGACATTCAACAACAGGTAGGGAACATCGGGCGTCGTAGAAGTTCACCTCGTGTCATCCTAATTGAAGGCCTAGGACCACTTCATCATAGAACTAAGAATAGCTCGAAAACAAGCATGTGGAGGTCCTTAAGAAAAAAGGAGAAGAGTCCGCCCCGCGGGGGGACTAAATTTCTCCACTGCCATACTCACCAACTATTGAGTGCTGATGGGGAACAATCTCAGGAAAGGTAAGCGGATATAAAAAGGCGATCAGCGCGTCGAAAGTTTCAAATCTCAAAAAAGTCTCTTTGTATAGGTCACGACAACTCTACATAAGAGCGGCGCAGGTCCATTCTTACGAGAACAGTAAGGGCCCTGGACTCTATTGGTCGCAATAAAAAAGGATGAAGCCAGGAGATCCCAGTGGCCAGTCGCAGGGTGGGTCTGTACTAGGGAAATAGGCAATGGGGTCAAAAGAATGATGACAGAGTGGGTGGCAGAATAGTATAACCCCGGAACCCCGGACGCAATTAGAGGTAGATGGTCAGAGAAGAGTGGGGTGTCATTGACAGGGGACCTATTTCTAGCGAGCTGTCCGGTGAGAACGGAAAGTGGACATAATTTTTTAGTCCGGTGAGGGGGGGCGACCCAGAAAGAATAGGGGATTCTTAGATTTTGAAAAAAACCACAGCACGCCAGAAGGAAGGTGTCAGGGAGGGGGTGCCGAATCGATCCCTACCCCCGCCACACACAATCAGATGCGCGGGAGTTCTCTGGATACACAAAGACGTACGAAAATCATCAGGTTCCTTTAAGAGATGAACGAACCCGAGAATGGTGCTATTTGGGGAAGGGGGTGAACCAAATACTGAACCGCGGACGGGAAGGGAGAAGGCCCCTCAAGAACCAGCAAGGTGGGTGTGTTTCGACAGGCAAGCCTAATATCAATTTCAGGAGCGCGGCCCCAGACCGGGATGGGTGCATCAAGGAGGGAGTCGATCGGGCCCGGCAAGAAAAAAACTTGGAATAAAAAGGGAATTTGAATATGAAGGCAATTCCCAACAGCATGAAGCAAGGGGAGTGGGAATTGATGCCCAGCATGAAGAAAAGTACGAACTGCACTGATCCGATAAGGGCCGCGGGCCATCAACCGTGGAGCCAAAGACAGACAGGGATACCGTATGAGACCGTAAGGAGGCCTGATGGGGACAAGCTGTACAAAAGACAGGCAAGCTCCAAGGGGTTGGAACACTCTCACTACATGTTCTAACTCTTATCAAAACGATAAAACTCAAATATAAGGGACTGAGCAGACATTGGAGGAGAAGCAGTACAAGACGGGGTGGGACTGGCGACCGCGAGGAAGTTCGGAACGTGGAAGGCGACGGGAAAAAAGGCGGAGAGAAATGTCTATGGTCCCCAAAAAGCAAAAATCATAATTCCGCCAGTAAAGGACGTGGCAAGAGGGACTAGGACAGAAAAGAAGGAACGCGCCGAAGCAACAATGAGAAGAAGAAGTGGGTCGAGATGATCAAGGGGGGGGTGATTCTGACTTTAAGTGGGAATAGGTGAAGCCGTTATCTTTTGAAAAGGTAGTTGGATTGAGGGGCGGGGGAGCCAGCTCCATTTTTTGCGGATAGTGCTGAGGGAAAGAGCCTGACCCGGGATGGGGGTGGCATGTAGACAAAGACGAGCGGACGAGCGGTACTTATTGAGGGATGGGTGAGGAGAGACTTGGAAGCAATGGAGACCGATTAAAATATATAGATTCTGAATTCAGAACGATGAATGGGGAAAACCCCAATACAGGCGTTTCTGAGAATAGAACCTAAAAGGGTATCATCGATGACACCACCAAAAGTAATTCAGCCTCCACGGGCGGCAGAGCTGATGTGAAAATCTAGCACAGCTTTGGTGGGGGACCCAGGTCAATTCAACGCCTAACTTTTCAATGAGCCAAAATTCGAAACTGCGCAGGGAAGTCTCGTGTCAAAAGGGGGATAGTCCGAGCAAGAGAGATCAACAAAAAAAAAACTATGAACTTAGTTAATAGAGATGACGTGAGACTAAAGGGGGGAATACGGAGTCTGGGATAAAACCAGGTCCAAAGGCACTAGAGGAAGTTCTGAGGGAATGGGCAAAGGGGCAAACAAACCGTTCTTTCTACCAGACATAAAAGGGGCGTAAAAACATTAGCACTAGGGAGGGTGGTTATGATAAGAAATCGGGGCAGGTTAGACGGGCTCTGCAAGGACGAAATCTAGTCTGTGTGTGGTGGAGCTCGAAGAAAGGGGGATAAGAGCGGAAAGAGGAGGGGGTTGGGCGACGGAGTAAAAATCGACTCAACGAAGAAGAGTAAAAAACAACTCTTCCGGCCGCTAAGACGATGGATCGAGGAACTGATTCGACCTCACTGAAGGCGGGGGGACGAAAAGATCCAAAAATCTCGGCTTCCCTGAAAGGAAAAGAGAAAAGCTCCAAGATAAGGGCTATTAAACCGGGGGACCAGGCAAAAGAGAATTTAACGAAAAAACATTTCGAAGAACACTCTTTTTCTACCTTTTCGAATCTCCAGTCTGCAGGTAAAGCTACCATTAGTTGAGGGGTAAGGCAAAAGGACTTTGGCGAGGATGACGGAGTGGTGCCCCAGGGCTATAGACACCGGGAGGGAATACCGCCCTGAAAGTCGTCATGAATGCGCGAAGAGACGGCCAAAAAGGTACAAGGGGCAGGAATGGAAAAAATCGTCTGGGACATCGGGGGGTAAGGGAAGCGAGCTGGGCTGAGAATGGATCAAAAACGGTAGACAAGGCGCGACTAAACCTGGATCCGAATGTAGGGGAGGCACTGGTAACTAGTCACCTCTCAGAGATACGGCAGAAGGCGGTGGCCCTCCGATGTTGGAGCCGTTGTTCTCTAAGTTTCGCGTGAAAAGTGAGTCCTGGATGGTCGGAAAAGTAAACGACATGGAGATCGCATGACGGATAAAGAGAGAAGGTGAAAACAATTCACGTGTTTGGGGGAGGAATAACCTGGCGAGGGAATAAGGAGGCGCCACAGAACTGGCGGCTTTCGTGGAAAGAGGAAGAGAGGAGACGACCGGCCGCTACAGGTCATGCAGGCTGGAGAAGCCAAAAAAGAACGCCGCGGGGGGCAGGATTTTGGGGGATGAGAGCAGAATGGTCTGATAAAAAAATCAGGCAAAGCATATACACAGGTCAAGGGGAGCCAATTTTCGCCATCTCCGGAATAAAAAAAAAAGAGATGTAGGAGGGGTAGGAGTGGTCTAAAACCGAGTGCATCGCCCAGAGTGGCTGGCAGGTTGAATGACGGCCTGCTTCAAAACGACCTTCGCAGACAGTGTGTGTGCTGACTCTTTGGGGGGGTAAAAACGACCTGGTGGGGGACGTGGAAAACCCTTAAAAGAGGAACGTCTGGGGGAGAAAACCGAAATCAAGGGGGAGACAGAAAGGGGGGGAAAACCAACAAAAATCACAAGGGGGATTGGACAGACTATCTCTCAAGACTAGAGAGTGGAGGACACCACAAGGTTTCTCTGGGTACAGGAAAGATGACGTGTACAAGGAGTTGTCTACGGTGACCTCACCCGGAAGAGATGCGGAGGAAAAGAAGGTAGGTAGCGGATAGACTTACTCGATCAACATCTTGCTCTGGGGACACTTCAGGCATCCTTATCCGG
>Ga0179593_1294911_pt1 | contig 18652 bp, 17 predicted proteins | sample CZODoug2_1_08_16_FD_185931 | JGI IMG/M metagenome (GOLD analysis project Ga0179593, IMG submission 185931) | Vadose zone soil fungal communities from Angelo Coast Range Reserve, California, USA - CZODoug2_1_08_16fungal (PacBio error correction) | ecosystem: Environmental > Terrestrial > Soil >...
GGAACACCCTTTACTGAGGACAATGCAAGGCAACCGAGAAGGAAAAGCTAACCTCCCTAACTATGAGGCAGAAAGGGCAACCACCTCGGAGGCACAGAAGAAGAAATGTTTTCGGGAGCAAGTCCCTTGACAGAAACCTAACCGCCAGGCCGCCGTAACAAAACAAAAACCCTGTCCACAACGGCCTCGTACCAATCGGGAAGTGGGGGGACCGTAAAAGGTTAGAGGGGACGGTGCCCGTACCAGGGATTCACGACGTGGTGGGCCAGGGATCCTCCGAAAACGAGAGGTGGGTGGTTGGTAGCGCAACGCGCCGCCCCTCTGACGATCCACACACAGAACACGTGGTGACTGGAAGATCTGATCCGCAGAGCTAGAACAGCGACTGTCTGGACCCCTTGAACTGAGACCCTCTAGTGAGAAGAGGGATTCGGCCTTAACTTCAGAACCATCCCAACTCTGTCGGCTTATACGGACAACCATTAACGAGCCGGACTAAGAGGAAGGAGAGCTCTCCATAAGGAGGGAAAATCTCGCTTAACGGACTCCTCTGAATCGGGCGTCTCCACCGGGGGCTATCCACCTCAGGATCAAGGCGCAGCAGCGATTGAAAAGGAAAGAGGGGTGGAAGGCGGGTACAAACCCGACGTAGAGCCGGGCAATCAAGCACTATACACTCAAGGGGACACAAGAAGAAAACGGTGATTATAAACAGAGCGCCTAAGGACTAGGTAGCCAAGAACCTACGAGAGCTCCCGAAACGCGTCTCTAACACCCGACGAAGCGCCAAGAGTGCGAGCGCGCGTTTGCAGATGTACATCCTTTTTTAAAACAAGCTACTCCTCTTTTCCACGTAATGATAAGGGGTCCAACAGCTCTGCCTAGCTCTAAGGACATGTGAAGGGCCCTATGGCGTTTAAACGGAAATCGCAGCAGGTACTTTTGGGGGACACTGGAGTTCGAAAGAATGGCAGCCCAAAAAGAGGTAATTTTTACACAGATCATGTTAACACTCTAAAACGCCACGGGGGGTTTACGACTTTGTGAGCTAGGGGGTGCGATGTGGGGACGCCGATCAACCGGGGTCGGAGTTGGGGATGCTTTCATCAAAGAAAATGACTTGCTTTAGGTCAGGTGAGGATCCCCCCTTGGCCCCACCTTTATAGGCCAGGAGTTTCTGAGGGTGTATGTACAGGTCAGGTGCGTCCCAAGCTCGTAACCTATCACCGGGCCACCGGTGCCCTCTTAAAAAAACCGACTGATTCCCAAGCGGGAGAACCGGGAGTGTACAGAGATTGAAGTAACCCAAAGAACCGTCAGAGATTGCCTTGGCAGGTAAAGGAAAAGCTTACGGGCGGCTTCATCGGGTGAGACTAAGAACCGGGACTGCTGAAAAATGACTCCAAGAGCGAAACTCCACGAACGAGGGTGACCTACCGGGCTGCGACAATGTTTCTTCCTTTCGGGGGTGCTTCTGGCTATAGAGGTGTCCAGTATATTTCAGATGAGGAGGTACCGATCGCTTTTCTCTGCGTCCTCATAAAGAATAGGGGCTCGCCAGCACGGTTTCCCGGCAGGTCAGTCCCTGGATTTAACCTGGGAGAGGAAGGCTAAACTCTTGAAGGGCCCTAAGGGAGAAAGAGAGAAGTTAACAGATGGACTTGACCGGGGGGTCGAGAAGAAACGGGACCTGTCGACCGAAAAAAGTCAGCCCAAGAGGGGGGGGTAATTCTACTCTGCCGGCAAACTTGCGTGCAGAAATCGAGGCAGCAACCTGTAAAGGCGACCCGCAGCTACACAGATCAGCGGATGGTAGGAGGAAATCTCCAGCGGGATGGTCCTAACAATCCGGAGAGGGCAATGGATTCGTTGGAATGTTATAACTCAATAAACGCGGAAGCCCTTTTCGCCCTTCGAGCATCCCAAGGGGGGTAGAGGCGCATACAAGAGATGTCCTCCAAGCAGACACTCGTCTTTCAACGAGGAACGTGAACACAACGCCGGAGGGCAACAAGAGGTGCCGGGTAAAGAAAGCGAGGCAACTCGTTCTTGGCAGGTCTCACAATGGACGATCCACACAGAGGAAGGGGGTCACACAGAGTAAGGTACCTATGGAAGAAAGACAGATTTCGTAGTCCCAAATCTACAGGGAACTCAGTCTAGAATTAAGGGACAGCACTTTGGAAAAGGGATTCCAAACAGGTTGAACGGAATACCATCCCGAATAAATCCTTCCCAATTTTTGGGGGGGGGGAGGGGAGACTAAACCGCACCGCTTGACCGGCGAGCGAGCTATTGAGATAGATCTCAAACAGGAAAGAGATATAGATCGGGTCACCGAGCGAGGGAAAGTGTGCATGTCTCCCAACTGTGGCGTTCGGCGACGATCACACAAGACAGGGGGGGGCAGCGGTCTTTTATTAAGGGACTGTCCTATGAGAAAGTGAACACATAAGACCCGGTCCATCGCCTCTCAGCGGACAGATTGGCGCTTCGTGATTTCGGATAATACTACAGATCTGGGGCCGGCCCTGGAAAAAAGAAATGATCATACAAAAGCGCCTCCGTCTAGGCCCCGTGGATGACCTTACCTCTAAAGTAATGTTCCGGCAAGAAATGAGGGGCCTCTTCGTCGGGATTTAAGAACAATCGGGTTTTGAACTCTTCGTTGGGTGGTCACCGACTATCGGGACAAGCCTCCCTTTCCTTCAGTCAAGCATGGTCACAGTACGTGCGCCGTAGGATACGCCGTTCCTTGAAAAGGCGTCTTCCTTTTTACTCTTCAGGTTGGGGATAAACTCAACGGAATAACTGTAGGGCGCGTGGGACGAACACGAATCAGCAGACTAAACAAAGATGTCCCGAAGAGGAAGGGTAAGTGTCTTTTGGAGGTGTCCAGGGTAGGCCTTCGGATGACCAAGAATGGAGTAGCTGAGAAAGGTACGGGGGGATGGAGGCTGCTAGAAAAGGTGTTGCAGTACTCACCTGGTTACGCCTCTGACGGGTCAAGAATCAGGTACTAGCAGACTGAAAAGACGGGCCCAGGGGGAAGTCCAATAACGCTTTTTCCTGGGAGTACCGGCCTATCAATAATCAAGCACAAAGGGGGGTATACGAACGGGTGCGCGCACATTTCCCCGTCTGGCCGGATCTCAGCGCACCAATTCGGTTACGGGGCAAGAGAAAGGAGTGACAAAAGGGGGGGGGATTGCCCAAGCTGCCACCCCCCGAACGCAAGAAAGGATGCGGTCAAACAGGTACCCTATGTGATTCAACACCCGGGGGGCCCCTGGCAAGGGACTGCGTCGGCTACACAGCCCCGACTGTTTTACCTGAAAAGGGCGGCGTGTAACACAAATCCTTAAGAGCTTCTGCAGGGGGATGCAGAGCGACCTCCCTTTGGGCCCCGCGGAGCGATAGCGGGGCAGGCCTTCCGCGAGGTAGGCAACGGGAAGTCACCCGAAGAGAGTTTGAGAAGCTACGCTCTTACTCTAACTACAAATCGAGGTCATGTAACTCCTAGGGTTCAAAGTCAGAAATGACCACTCCCCGGAAAGCACGTAAATTCCGGGGTCCTTCTCTGAGCCAAGAGAAAAGAAACGGAGTTCAAACCAGTTCATCTCCCCCTCGGGTCAAGCATGCAAAAAACGGGGATCGTGAAAAGTGGGGGAGGAATTTTGTACTCTCGGAAGGCCTCAAAATCTGAACTGCTTACTATGACCAGACCTCCGGGCCACACAAGCAAGGCACGAAACAACGTAAAACCACGGGCGGGGACGGTGACACTCCTATTCCGAAAATGTTTCGGGAGTGTCGAAACCGAGAGATTGTTGAAAAAAAACTCTGCCTCAGTGCTGGGGAGGGAGTCGAGGTTTTCAAAAAACGCCTTTTCGTTCCCCGGCAAAGGGGCTCCTACACTATGGTTGCGTCCCTTTCTCTTGGAGAGGGCCAGGAACGGGATTCCAGGTCCCTCTGCGAGAGGCCAATCCTCTTAGGAATATCAGCACGGGCAATGTATCCGTGCTGGCAAATCATGGAATTTGAACGCTTACCCTCAGCGGGGGTGGCCATTCAAGGCTTTCCACACACTTGGGCTTTCTGGAATAGGTGGGGGAATGGAGGGTGGCGGGGTAACTCAGGGTTATCACGCGGAGAGCGATGTTATATGACTAACTATGGAAGGCGATAGAAGATAGTCAGCGCGTTTTGAAATCCTAAGCTTCTCTTCAATTCCTGCCGACAGCTCGGACACGAGTTCTTTTCTGGTCTTAAAAGAAATTACGCCTCCTCCCGCTACTACCGGCGATCTGGTCCGGAGAAGGACGTATGGCCCAGGATTGTTCGACTGATGGAGGAGGGCTAAGAATTAGGGAACGGGGGGGCTTTCTCGCTTTCGCACCAATCTGGTGAGGGTGCGAGGGACTTCTCTCAGGGGTCGTGTGGGCGGCTAGACCCTGGAAACCCAAGTATCAGAGTTCCAAAGCACATGCAAACCTTCCCTGTGAAGTTCTCTTGCCGACAAAAACGAAAGTTGTTTGAAGGATAGGGGTGGTCGGCGGGGCGGTCTTTGAGAAGGTTGGCTTTCCCACGGCTCACACCGGAGGTCAGGGCCTAGGGAGGTGGGCGTGACCGATGTTCTTAGGCTGGCTTATCTACCAGAGTCGCCCGTGGTCTTAGCAGATGGTGGCCTTACTGGAATCCTACTCGGGTGTCGATTCGAGACAAAAAACCGGTATTAGTAGAAGAGAGATTGAAAACGCGATATGGGAAGCATGTCCCAAACCGAGAGTCCAAGAGAGCCACACTCACAGCACTTGCTTCTATCACAACAAGAGGGGATAAACACCTGAATGATTCAACGAAAGTAGACGGTGAAAACTGGGCCGGTCACTAACCGAGCCAGCAGCAACGTCCTAAAACTACCTATCGAAGACACGAGGCTTTTCTGTAATGAAGTGGCGGGACAGGTGCAACTGCACTTTGCCTTAGAAACTTATAGATGGGTGGCCTCCTACCAAAGGAAAGGAACAGAAGAAAAACCATCGGCGGGGGACGCTCCAACGTTAAAGACTGTATAGTACCGTAGTCCTACTCAGAAGAAATAGAAAGCTGCGAAGAGTCGCCGGCCCTTTCCGATCGGGAAAAGGTATCATCAGGGCCCAATTACACCCGAAAAACACTCTATAGAAGTGTCAAAGTGATTCGGAGGACAAAAGCGTGAACGTACATAATCTGAAGTCTCTAGCCTGAGGGTCATCGTTAGGGACATGGCCCCTCTAAGATCTTCGTGGGCTTCCCCTCAGAAGGAACTCGCAGAACAGCCTACGAGTATGCCCTATAAGCCGCAACATTGTTATAAACGTTCTCTTGCCCACCCCAAAGATAAGAACGTGTACCCGATCAAGGTACACTCCCTATAATGGTAAATATCAGGAAGCTTGCCCTGCAAGATCCGTCTACTATGTTCCAGAACATTAGTCTCTCCGACAGTCCCGGACCCACCGGCATGAGAGAGAAAACTAGAACCATCAGTGAGAAAGTTGCGAGGGGGGAAAGAACAGCCTTTTACACCAACGAAGAAAGTCAATGTATATGAAGAAATGGGTCCGTAAAAACTAAGCTTTCCGAAAACTCCTCAGGCACTTGCGTTAGCCAGGGCGTGATCACCCAACCGTCATTCTGGTGTCGTGACCGCGGCGGTGGCGAGGCAGGTTCGTCTTGACACACAACGTATGGTGGGAGTGGTCCGATCTTAAAATCGAAACTAGGGGTGTAGGTAGCCAGTGGGGGTCATGCGCCAGGTGGTGGGATACTGGGCTAATATCCGGGGAGAAGGTATGGGTTGAGGCCCTCCTATCGAAGAAGGAGTCTTGCTTTCCTGGCATTTGAACAGAAGGGTGTCAGCGCAGGCTAAAAGGCGGTGTCACGAGTGTGGACCTCGCATACGCGGTAATCCCTCAGCACGGGACAATAAACCTGTTCCGCGAGGTAAAGGCGCAGGCCAAGAGACAGGTATTACCACAGAAAGGATCGGGTCTTCCACCTGTCTTTCCGAGAGGCCCTAGACACGCATTCTTCAGGGAAGTGGCGTGGAGGAACGGTCCACGGTTGACAGGAGGATGCCATCGGTGCAGCCAGGAAGAGGGGAGAAACCAATTCTCAACTTTTGACACAGAAGGAACCCATCCGTTACTGCGCCGAGCATGTGAAAATCATCTTGGTAGAAAGGGGAGGGAGTCAGTGGGGTGCAAGCGTCGGGCAAGAGGGGGGGTGCCAAATCAGGAGGAGTGATAGGTACACGATCGCGTGATCCGATGACGACAGAACTGGTGCGAGGTCCCAGAAAGACTCGATGTTCCGTTGGAGGCCCGGTTCGGGACACGGATGAAAACGACGTAATGAGAACGGCGAGAGGTGACGTAAATGAAGATATTGACGCGGGACATCGGCAGGGTATCCGTAAAAACGGGGCCACAGTAAACACCGCGGGGGGGTTGTGGCCCTCTACGCTTAGGGACACTTCTTGCATCGAATCCACGAAGTCATCCTGGAGACAACTCAATAGCAAACGGCGGCACCTTTAGGAGGGAAACAGAACATCTGCCTGGAGGGCAGGTAAACAGAATTAGCCACGAGGGAAATTCGTTATACCTACGCCTATTCCAAGGTCGCTACCTGGCGAAGCAAATCGTAAAGTAACGGAGCAAACGTCGAGCCATCGTATTGCTAAAGTCGCCTACCAATGGGAGGCCTGGCACCACGTAAGGCCAGTGACCACCACCCCAAAAGAAGGGCCAGTTGGCGTAACACGAATACAGGCAAAGCGCGGTGTGCAAAAAGCAGACTTTATTCTACCTTGGCCATCCCAAGGTCTGCAAACTCAGTCTTAACAAAGCGAGTATTGGAAAGATTACTGGAGGAAGCAGTTAAAACTAACAGACAATCGGGCCATGAGCCTTCGCGAGAAAGAGGGATCAGAACGGTGTCCATTTCAGTCCATGGTCAAAAAGGACCCCCTACCTAAGCAGAATGTGGTTGTGCTGCTGTCCTAAACCCTTTCAAAAAGGGGGACATAGTCATGGGAGAACCGAGATACAACAAAACGGAGATGAGGAAATATATAAAATCTTTCTCACCAATCTGGAACGCATCACTTTTGGGGGGGGGGGGGGGGGGGGGGGGGGGCCCTTGTGAGAGACTGCGAACTGGCGAAGGTGGAGTTCAAGTGCTGGGGGGAAAGACCGCATTCCTGACCTCATGGCCCAGGGAACCGGCACATTTCTCGAGAGAACGAGACCCATAGGAGAGTTTTTGTACCTCTACTACACCGCTGCGCTGGGGAGAATGACCTCGGACCAGGTTTACCTCTCCTCTACAGTCTGTGGATGTGTCCAAAGGAACGGCACTCTGAGGGTGAACAGCCAAACCGAGGCTTACCTTACTGGCGTGCGTACGGCAAAACACGGTTTTAAGACTAGGGGTTCCACCGCAAAGAGGGGCCAGCCGACTCTTATTGTATTACAAAAAAAAACAGCATCGGAGACAGTTCAAGGAAGGTCCCTGCGGGAGGCATCAGGTGCATGACAAGTGCGTAAGACCGGGTAGTCTGAGGGTCTCACGACGTACCGTAGGCGTGTCATGGGATCTGACACAATCGAGATGGAGATCCCACAGACGCCTCTTCACGTGGAGCTTAAGTTCGGTCCATATTCAGAAGGGGATGGGTAAGAAGGGCCTAAAGAGGAACGAAAAGAGGGTGATGTAACCTTTTTCTGGAACGGTTCGAAGACGAAAGGGGGACGAAATGGCGTAAAGATAGGGACAATACTGATGAGGAAACCGGGAGAAAAGGCCTTTGGGAAAATACTCCACTATACCTCCAGAAGATGGTCCTGGAGGAATTCTTAAGCGCACGCTTCCGGCTGGCGGGAGACGCGCAAACGCAGAGTGACCGAGAAGAAAAAGACTGATTTACAAAGCTGAGATGGACAAGAAGCATTCACCCCCGTGCCAGGAAAGGCTGGAGCACTCGGCGTCAAAGCGAGGTCGCATGTAAAAAAAAACGTAATTGGCTCCCGAGACTCCACACCCGGTGATTGTTCCTCGAGAGTCGGCGACAGCTATTGCCTCCCGGGGGAGAACGTACATCCGAGAAAGGAGACACGGGAAGCGAGAATAGGGGGGCACGGGCAGCTCGGGGACGACTTTGGGTCCAAGAGATTGGATAAAGTGTTTCAGACGAAAATGGGGCCGGTGAGATGGAAAAACGGACGGACGGTGGACGCCCTGACCGGAGGAGCGCCTAAAACTCTACAAAGAAGGGAGTAGCCAGACGAAGAAGCACCGTTCTTTTTATGAAGAAGAACAGTCAAGGACAGCCGACGATACCCCTTCATCAGACATCACCACCAAATCAATCCCCCGACGGAAGCGGACAAAAAAAAAAAAAGGGCGAGGACACACCTTGACTTCCAACGTCGAACCACCAAGGGTGGCTTTTGGTAAACTAAGCAGAAAACCGACAAAGAGGCTGGGAATATACAAAAGCCTCAACACAGACGCCGTCGGCACGACCAAGAGCCCGCGATGGGCAGGGGGACGACCAAAAGGGCCAAAAAGACAAGGTGGGCCCAAGTTCCGGACGGCCAACCCCGCCGGAGTGCGACGGATTCCAAGAGAAGTCAACCGGCCCCCGCTGGGGTTTTACAACCGGCTGGGGTCCGGCACCACCGGGCAGGGGCGACGCACGAGTCTAGTTGGCGGAAATTCGCTTTGGGAGGGCGGCGGAAACGCCTGTTTAATCCTGTGGTCGTGGCACACGCGGGTGGTCGGCCGCGAACGCTCGGATCATCACCTGACAATGATCGGCGTGGGCCAGGCTTAGAGAGGCATGCCGGCTGAGGGAATGAGTCTGGAAACCGCACCAATGGAGGGGGCAGAAGAAAACCAGTTGCGGCAGTACGGCATGGAATCATGCACCCGGGGTTAGTCTTGGGAAGCTAACTGGAGCACTGACCCGCTCTTCAGTCAAGAAGGAAGACTATGAAGTCAAAAGTCGCCGATCGTATCTGACTTTCCTTCCTGACTGTCCTCGCTGTTTCAGTTCGACCTCCGAAGGAAGACTGAGTAAACTTTGGAGGGGTAGGCACGGGACAGATAACCGTACGGAAACAGGCTCTACATCGCTCAACCGGGTATCCTTCTAACTTGTGAGACTAGGGGAGAAACTTAGGGGTAGAGCGTCTAAGGAAGTTGCGGTGACGAAGAAGAAAAATGTTCGGGTAAATGAAAGGTCGAAAAGAATTTCAAAAAAAGCAAATCCGGTTGTCAGAGATGGCACTACTGATAGGACAGTGCTGAAGGGAGACAAAACGGGCCACCCAACGTTCGTGAATCATAAATAGAAATGAGGCAACTTAAAGCACAGATCCTACCTGCAGATTGTTCGCGAAGGGGGGGATAGGTTGCATTGGGTTGGAGAGTCAGGCCCGGGAGGCCGGCCCTTAAAGTGCAGAGATGAATGGTCCAAGGGAAAAGGGGAGGGGGGGTGATACAGGGGAATGGTAGATAGAAGCAACCGGGTGGATTCATATTAAGCTTAAAATGACGGATCCTGGTGGGCCGTTCCGCCTTCAAATCCTTCTTTGGGAATCTCCTCACACTTAGGAGGAGAAAAGTAAATTAATCTAAAGAATGTATGTACGTCAGAAGCCCATAGCGAAACGCCGATCAACTCAACCGGATCTTGATTTAGATATGCCCAAGACTCTGTTGGACCACCACAAGAATATCCCTGCTGTGCGAAGCATTTATAATTTCCCTTCACCGGTATGAAAACCTAACTCCTACACCATCACCAAGGACTAAAACACGGTCAGCGTTTCGGTAATCAAGTGACTGGTAAACATTTGTGAACTGTTAAACTTAGCTTCACAAAGTTGGTGGCCATTTATAAAACGACGCCCCTAGAAGGGGGGGCTCTAACCACCATCAACTATATAAAGCAGACGTCACGACCAGTGGGCTGTTACCCATCTCGTCAGAAACCAAAGAAGACCATCTCAACCTCTACTCGGAGACGGCAACGGGGCCATATCTCTTAGGTAATAGAGCATATGAACATGGAAGGTCGCCGTCCAAAAAAAACCACTTCTAAGCTGGGCCGTAGTAAGACTCAACCTCTAGAACGGGCCGTCTAAAAGGGGAAAAGGGATCTACTGATAAAACTAGATTCTTCCAAGGGGCAGTCGTAGGGGAAAGCCCCTCAGAGAGGCGCTTAAACGAGACACGCTCAACAAAGACCGCCTACGAAAGACCTACCCGCAAAAGGTGTTGATAAAAACTTAGTAGATACCGGAGAAGGAGACATCACCCGAGAAGGTGAAGACGATCAGAAATTCACGTTTTAGGATCATAAAAAACGGCCCCTAATCCTTTAGAATGGGAAAGCGAACTCGCACGAAAAGGTTGGCGAATCCCAAGCGAAGGACGCAGGAAAAAAACCCGGGGGTGGCCGGAGCGGCCTTTTGCAACGTTGAAACACTGTTTGAACACAAGACGAAGGGAGGGCCGTAAAGATAATACCACTAAGATGTTCCTAAGAAAACTACTACTTCCAATTGCTGGCGTTTGGTGGAAAAACGTCCAAAGACCTCCGTCGGGTCGGGTTCCTCCCGGCGTGACTGGAGGGCGGTTTCGAATATCACAAGAGAAGGAAGTTATGAGAGATATCCACTCTCACAAGCAGGTTAGGGTCGCCGTGGGGGGTGGGGTGAGGTGGGTTGCGGAGGCCTGGGTGGAACCGGTCCGAACGGTAAGGGGTGTGATGTCCGGAGCACCGATCGAACGAGAGAGTCCGGTCCGTGAGGGACTAACTGCTACGCGCCGCGAATCACAGAAGGTGGAAGGGGGTGAGGAAGGGGGGAAGGCTCGCGTCCACAAAGCAAAGCCGGAAAAAGAACGGAAACAAAAGTCGGGAGGCGGACCTCTACCTGGATGAAACCGCGCGGGGACATTTAGTACGGCTAAACGAAAAATAAGATGAAGTCGTTGCAGTTACAAACCGGTACCACCCGGAAGTTAACACGGCAGCGAGTTTCAGATCAGAGGAGGAAACCTTAAATCACTTTGAAAAACGACCATAGGGCTACAGAAATATTGGGGACACGCCGCGCTCGATAAACGGGGAAGCCCCGGGCGTAGTTTTTCCGATAAAAGGGGCCCGGAAATCATGTTCTGGGCAGGGAACACAAGAGGAGGAAACGATAAAATCCGGAAGAAGGGCTAGTCCCACACGTTCAGGGGCCGGAAGGAGGGACGATGTATGCCGGGGGCCCTTCCACAGAAAATCGGCAATGAAAGAGTTCGACGTCAGAGCCGTCCATGGAAGATCTTGAACAATGACCCTGGACGCTAACCCGGACCACCCCAGGCAAAGCCCCCGGGGTGGGGAAGTCCAGCACGTCGGGGCATCCTCAAGAGAAGTTACATGGAACCAAACACGCAGCAATCGGGGAGGCCCGCTTGGTAGCGGAAGGAAACATCTCGGGGGCCATCAAAAGGGGAGAAGGGGGGGCAATTTCGAGGGCGTGAAAAATGCGGACACGGCCGACGCACCGCAAGAACCACCGACGAAAGATCAAAAGTAACGTCCACGTAAAGGAAGATGTCTTCAGCATAAGAATCAAACACAGCAACCGTCTGAAGAAAGTATGATTTGACAAAAACAGCCGAGAAACGCTGGGGAAAAGTCCAAAAAAAATAGAAAACAACAAGATGTTCTTTCCATGCCAGACGTGCTCGGGACGGGGCCACATAAAAAGACGGCGTTCGAGGAAGCGACGTGAAAACGTAGGGGCCGGCCAGAAATGGGAAAGGAGTAGAACGGTAAAACAAAAAACTAGAAAGAATAACTCTGCCGAGACTCTAAGGGAAGGCAGTCTTTTGAATGTTCTGGAAACATTCAAGTAACTAAACCAGAAAGCCCTAATCAAGAAATGGTGGGGGGTGGAGAGGAGAGGCACCCTATAAAGCGGGGGAAAAACTTGGCGGTAAGATATAGGTGGGTCCCTCTATAAGAAAAAAAAACAACAACAGTAAAAGTGAGAAATAGAGAGCGTCAAATCGACGCCCTCAGTCTCCAAGGGTTGCCCGGGTGGGCGGAAAAGGGAAAAAACACAAGGGCCCTGGAGGGGGGAGTCCGTCTACCTTTCGGACCGAGAAAAGTAAACACGTACAAGGAAAAGAAAACAGAAGTACGCTTGAAACCGGGAGAGGAGGGCATTGGTCTGCTGACTACCATGGCTAGTCGGCCAAACGGACCGATAAGAGGCTGACCACATAGGGGAGCTGGTTTTTCTTGTCCAAAAGGGTAAAAGAAACAATCAGCAATGTGAAATAAGCTGGAACAGCTCGGAGGTAGGGGTAAGGCAAAGCGGTGGTTCAGCGAGGTGGTTAAACCGACGGGCCGTGAAACCGATTTTCGGGAGCAGGCGCAGCAGCGGGCAGTTGACGTCAAGGGCCTGGTCCCAAATGTAGAGAAAATTGCTATGAACCAGCGTCGAGGAAACGAAAGGAGGTGGCAACGCACGGAGAAGTGCGGCGCTTCGGGTTTTAAGGAAACTTCAGAGTGGATAAATGAAACAGGTGCACAAGAGACACGGTTCGGGAAACGGGATGGTCAAGTGATGAGTCCTATGCTCTTTCACCTGCCGTCAGCGGGACGGGGGGGAACACACGACGGGGTATGCAGGGTGTCTTCGAACACTGGGGGTCGTCCTGAAACGAAAAAGGGGTCGAGTCTATCCAAGATATGGACAACGGGTTGAATTAAGGAAACTGAACCGAAGCTCACGGGGATGGCCCATGCCAGACTGTGGTACTCCAGTCCACGCATAACGAGAAATACAACAAGGACTTTCCGGGGAAGGAGGTTTACGCTCACTCTTGAAGAGGGCAGGCGATGAGAGAGACGGGAGTAAAAGTCCTCGGGGATAGGACTTAGCACCCATGGGGGGAAAAAAGCTTCCCCCCCTCACCTTTACGCCGCCCTGTCACGAGTATTAAAACAGGAGGATCTGGGGTCCCAAGGATTAATCGCTCAAGGGACCCAAAGGGGAACAGTCAAGGGTCTTAAGGGAACATTGCCTGCCAGTGCGTCACCTGGAAGTGGGTGCCGGCAGGGTGACGTCGCCAAGGGGTACCTGCAGGGGAGTGGGACATAGAAGAAAGGAGACCTCCCCGGTGGGTAAACCGGCGAACCATCCTGCTGTGAAAGCAAGGTCGAAGGTGAAAGGACCATTGGGAAAGACTGTTATAGCCTCGAGGTGTGCTAAGGGACAGGCTCGAAGACTAACACTCGACCCGCCTGTAAATCAGCTAACATGACACCCTCCCCTAAGGAAATCAAAGTAGCTCTCTAGAAGAAACAAGGCCATAGACCCGAAAAGAGAAATCGGACACGTAAAGAACACAATCTTTCGAAGCAACCTGCAAAACATAACACAACTTTGGGGAGAAGGGGGTCCGAATCGGAAAATCTCCAATCAATACATGGGAAGGGAAAAAGATAAGAAAAAATAAAAAAAACCCCCCTCGCCAAGCCACTAAGGGTCGGAAAAAAAAAAGACGGGGTTCGGTCTTTACAGCTATCACCAATGGGGGGACTCTTCCGGGGGCGTCCGGCAAAAACAGAGGGGGGTACGGAAGTTTCCAGGAAGGCAAGAGCGTCTCTGGTGTACCGGCGGTTATTTGACCAAGCGGGCCCAAAAAGAGGCGCATTCGACACGGAGGGGGGGAGGCGGAACCTCTTTGGGAGCTCTCAAAAGCAACTATCCAAGTTCTTGGGAAAATCTTCGACGGAGAGGTTAGGAGTCATTGACCTCCAGAAAGGAGCCAAATGAAAGCAACGGGATTGGGAACTTCTGGATCGGTCTACTGCAGCCGTACTTTCGCCGCGTAGGGGGGGGGTCCTGACTAACGTTAAGGGGAATACACTGTTGCATAACTTAAAAAAAAGAAACCGAAGTCGCGTTTGATGGGGAGCAATTAGAGCCTTTGTTTGGCAACGCCTAGAGAGGGGTCCGTGAAGAAGGCGTAAGGTCCGCATATATAATATCGAAAAGTGAAAGAAGGCGCGTTCCGAGCGGGGGGACCCGGCGAGTCGCCGTAACAAGAGGGAGAGACTTGGGCTTGTTAAGGCGGGAAAGTGCGGGCCAGTCAAGGCGGATCCTAATCAGCTCGTAGCGACGGGGAGAAAAGTAAATCCTGGTCAGCTAAAACCAGGGAGGGAATTCGGGCTGGAAATCAAACAGTCGTTATCGTTCGTAGCTAGTCCGCAAGAGTTGGCGGCGTGCGTGCCGCGTAATTAAAACCTATGTAAAAAAGGAGGGAAAGTAAGAACTGGCCACCTTCAAGATCCTGCAACATTGACGATGCCAACGGAAATCAGTCATCCGACCCTCAAACGTTGTCCCACGAATGCCGTTAGATGGTGGGCGTGGGGGCGGCGGACTGCTTGCATCGGTTTCGGCTCACAAAGATAACCGGGTAGACCGGCGGACTTTGGAAAACTCGAATGTGGTCTTTAAGCGATTTCCTATGTAAAAATGGAAAAAGGGCTTGTCTTGGGAGATGCCGTTACTGAAAACGGGCTTGTCCTGCCCGGTACCAAAAACTATGGAACCGTTCGGAGAGACACAAAGTATGTGAGGGGGACCACTCTATCCGTAAAGCTTAACTTGAATTTAACCGCAGGGTCCAAACTCTCTTAAAAAAAAAAAGACACGACACAAGAAAGGGCTTGAGAGCACGAAAAAAACAAAATCCACCACGAAAGGCCAATCGGAAGACCGGTGCCGGGGGCAGTAAACTAACGATCGGAAGCGGAAGACGACCCCAACAAAACTTCGCCAGAACGCCGCGAACGTGTGGGGGGGAGGGATAACGAGTTTCAATACCGGGGCCTACGCGGCTCAAAAAAAGTTTTGAAGTTTAAAAGACGACCAACAGGAATGGGGTTTTGGTGGGGGGAGGTAAAGACACGAGACTACCAAAATCGGGAAGAGTAAGCACGCAAAGACATACTGGCAACGAACCGGGGAGCTGGCAAAGAGAGGAACCAACGCCAGAAAATCCTAAAGGAAGGAGAAGAATCATCCGCCTGCTAAAAAGAAGAAAAAATATCGCGATTAATGAAAGAATATGTAAAAGTTCGTGCCATCACGCAGACGCCAGCCCAACCGCCGAATCTAGAAGGGAGAGACACACTCGAGGAAAGAACGGAGTTAAACGGTTAAAAGGTCCTTCTAAAATACTACGTCAATAGCGGGTTGACATGGTTCCACCTCCAATAGGGGGGTGGTGCTCTTTCTCAAACCGGGGGCAATCACCAATCCTCTCCCAATCCACCTCCGACCGGCTCTGCCCCCTGCAAAATCAACCTTTGATGGGAGGGGGCAAAACCACGTAGGATAATCCTGATCCAAAGATCCAAAACGGAGGGGGCCTTCAGGGGGAAAGGTTGATGAAAACCTGAGCGGGAGAAACGCCGAAACAACTTCAGGGTTTGGAAAAGGTAGCGCCTGAACTAAACTGGTGGCCGGGAGAAAATCTAGGACGAGAAAACTCGAGATTTCGAAGCCGCTTTTGCCGAGGGTGAAGACCGAAGTTTAAAAGCAAGCCGTTGGGAGGGGGGGAAGTAAGAAGTTAGCCTTAAAAAACCGAAAAAAAACTGGATAAGAAACCTAAAGACTGGAGTGGCCTCTCTTCCGGAAAATTAAAATACAACCGAGTGGAGGTAACCGTCGGTGGAAGTTGGAGATGGCTGAACATGCCGACCATCTCAATTTCTAGGGTCGGAGTGGTCACTTACCAAGAGGAAAATCAAGGGAGACTTGTGGGGGTCAGGCCCATTTAGGAGAAGGTTGAAAGGAAAAGTTTCAGTATGGGGGGGGGTGATTTCGGAGGCCGACCAATCGCCTTTACCGGCGGGTAGGAAAGACCCGCTCCTAGCCAGGCTGGGCCACAGAGGTTTCAGGATTTGTAGGAACAAGCTCAGGAAAAGAAAAACGCTCGGAAAGAAGCAAGGAAAAAAAAGAGAAGAAGGCAGAAAATATACCTGGTGCCCATAAAATCGTCTGAAAGAAACGGAGGAAAAAACTAAGGGGCTGGAAAACAAAGAATCCCTTAATCGGAGGAAGTCTTCCTCTGGAAGAGGAAAAAAACTGTCATTAACGGAAATCAAGGAGAATGCTACCTATCAGACATTAACTGCCTTCAAGAACTTCAAAAAGTGTTCCCCTAGCGATCCCATCCCTGGCTCCTGGCCTCACTAGCAGGGGAACCGGTATTAAAGGACTTTTCTTCCCGTGAAATGAATTAAGTTAAAGATGTAAGGTATCAGAAATAAAGGGGGGTTCGGTTCAGATCGCGTGAGAGAAAGAACTACACCCGGAAGCGTTCGCTTGAAAAATCCTTACGCACTTCCGTGTATTCGACGGGGGAAAACCTTGGCGCACGTGACGCATAACACTTAGGGACTGGCCGGAAAAAGTTTACGTCAGCGAAACACATGAAGAATAAAATTGAAAGACAGTGAACCGGAGCCCCGAAGAAAACGGTCTCAGCAACAGGGGAAAAGCCCCCGTCTTTGGGGGGAAGAGCTAGGCCGGCCACAAGGAAATACGCATCCCAGGGAATACATTTAACCAACAACACACCGAGAAAAAAAGTGCGGCAGCCGACTGTTATGTCGTACCAAGCAACAAAAAGTGGGGGACCTCCACCGCCGCCGGGGCCAATTCGGTGACGTGCGTGGCACACTCAGCCGACGTCACTGGGACCAGGTCAGCCAAAAGAGAGCGAAAAGCGGAACCGGCAGGGCACGCGCAGAACTAAAAAAGTCCCGGCTCCCTGCAAACAGCGTCAAGCTTCTTTCCGGCGTAAAGGTTTCATCACCCATGCGGTCGGGTGAGAGGAAAAACCTGTGCAACAGGGTTTTCGCAATGCTCATCAGGGAGGGGGAAAAACATGAAGTCACTTGTTCCCGCAATTGGATCTTGCTGAAAAAAAAGGGCACACAGTTCCTGAAAAAACGCTCAAAAGTGGTCTTGAAAAATCACTAGAGACCCGATTGGGCCAAAACACAAAGGGAGTCTTAGCCGGTAAAAAACCACAAACAAAAAGAAAACGGCACCTCAGAGAGGAAATGGCGTGGAGAGAGGAGGGGGGTGGTGCCTTCGCGTAAGAATAGGGAGATGATAAGAAGGACCCAAAAGAAGGCCAGTGGGGCTGCTGAAGAAAAAGGGTTGCCGCGTGAAAGGAAAGATAGCTCAGTAAAGTATCTACCAAAAAAAAAAAAAAAACTGGGGATTAGAAAAATAGATAATATCGTCAGCACCGAGCTCCCCTCATTTCGCAAAAATGGTGTCCCGTTAGGAACGCTCAAAAAAAAGGACAACCTTTAGGCCGTAGATTGAAAAGCCGAATAACTTGACTGTACTCCCCTAGAAGAAATTCTGGCTGACGATGAAACTAAATCGGCAGGGGGCAGGCCTAACTACACAAGCGCGATTGGCGTACAGAATTATTGACCAGCCTCCCTTCTTCCTCCCGGTGTGTCAGTGTGAAAAAGGCCCAAATCCTTCAGGTTTAAAAAAAAAAGCCTGTCCGTTTTTTCGGAAGGGAGAACAGAGGGGGGGAACAACTCGTGGTTTGGGACCCGACCTAAAAAATACAAAGACCTGGGCTGATATGGGGGATCAAAAAAGATTTGTAATCGCTCTCCGTGCTTTCCTATGATCGGACGGGGGCGCTGACCCATTGATCGTCCGGGTAAAAGCGGATTTCATACTAGAACGGGTGCTGAATCCTCGGCGAATTCTGTGGGGGAAAAATCGAAGCTTGTCAGGGAAGTCCAGAGTGTCCTCAGATTGACGGTGAAGGGAGGGTTAGGGGGAGTCATGCCGTTCGATGATGCGACACTGCCCAAAGGAAGAAGCGTCGAACCCTAAGGGGAGAGGGACGTGGCACTGTGTTCGGCGTACGAATTGTTGGAAAATGAACCAGATCAAGATCTGAATGAAGGGATCCCTTAAACGAGACCGGCGGCCATGAAGAAGGGGGGAGCAGACCTAACACGGGCTAGACGAAGAACGGACTGAGGGCGGAAAACGTTAATTAAGAGCTTCCAGTCTTTTTGAGAGGCCGCTCCAAGCAGATAGGGGGACCTGTCTACTCCGAGAAGGGGAAAAGTCTAAGTCACAGAAGGATTAAAAAAAACCCCGAAAAACCAAGCCCAACGGATCGAAAAAAGAGGAATTTTAACAAATTATTATGCCGTCAGGAAAGTAGTTGCTAGGGAAAGAAGACAAAAAAAGAAATTCCCTTTGACCTAGATCGGCGGAAACACTTTCAGGGAGTACACTTCTCCTTTTTGACCGGCTGTAAACGAACTTGGAAGGCTACCGGTTCTTTCCGGGCAGCTCGTAAATTCCAGGCCAGAAAACGCGTCCTGGCGTTCAGAATTCAAGATTTTCCCAGGAGCGCAAAGAGGGGGGCACTTGGCGGAACCCGGGGAAAAAAAAACTGGAAGGCTCGGCAGCGCCTACACCAGAATACCCCGCCTTATTCGCCGAGAGGGGAGCACCGGCTG
>Ga0179593_1439672_pt1 | contig 18651 bp, 24 predicted proteins | sample CZODoug2_1_08_16_FD_185931 | JGI IMG/M metagenome (GOLD analysis project Ga0179593, IMG submission 185931) | Vadose zone soil fungal communities from Angelo Coast Range Reserve, California, USA - CZODoug2_1_08_16fungal (PacBio error correction) | ecosystem: Environmental > Terrestrial > Soil >...
GCTGGCGAATGTCTCCAGGGGCTTAACCTTGTTCGTGGGGGGCTTTAAAAAGGAAGGATGGGGAAGGGAGAGGGGAGGAACACTCGGAGATTTCCTGGCAACATACTGGAAGACGCCTAACAACTTGCCCTTTATTTAGTCCTCTAAGGCCTCAACCCATCAGAAGGGCGTCGAAAAAAATCGCAGCACAACTGAGTATCCCGTGTTCTCTACAGTCACTGGCAAGCTTTTGCAAAAAAGGAGGAACGAACGGTGGTGAAGGGTGTTGGCCATAACCGGATCAAAATTGACCTCCTTGAAAGGACCTAAAGCTCAGCACATTCCAGGGATAGTAAATATTTTTGCTGAGTCTCGGGAAGGTGTCGGAGCTGCGGAACTGATAGCATGGGGTGGACCGGGGGGATAAGGGGAAATAAAGAAGGTCGAGTAAGTGCTAAGGGATTGTCAGCAAGGAATCAGGGATGAAAAAGTCAGCAAGTGGTGGGTTTGTGGTAGGGAAAATTCTACATTGGGGAGCGGAATGAAATGCCGCAGGGGGATATTGGGAGAAGGGCTCTAAGTATCGAACAAAAAAGGGAGGGAGATAAAAAAAAGAGAGTTATCTAGAACAAGGGGGATGCAAAAGGGGGGGCAGTTGGAGGAGATCAAATGTAATCAGGACAAAAAAACCTGCGTAATCCAAGGGAGTGAAGGGATGAAGAAAATCAGGATACAATTAGAAGAGTAGTGAAAAAAAAACTGTAAGCGGTAAAATGCTATAAGAGCAAGAGCAAAAAAGCGGACACAAAATAGGGTTCAAGGCAAAAAAAAGAAAGAAAGGGGATTCGGTCTACTTTGCAAGGTAGAACAGAAGCGAACTGATCAGGGTAGAAAAACTTAAAAAGAACAAGTGACGAGGAATCAAGGGGTGGTGAAAAGATGCAAACCGTTCCGGGATCAGGAACCCAATTAAAAAAGCGGAGGGAGGTCTAAGTCAGAAAACTGGGAGTAAGGTTCGCCGCGGGGGAAGGCCAGTTCATCAAATGGAAAGACCAATAGGAAAATTTGCCGGGCTCGTAGATGATGCGGACAAGCAAAGAAGAAACCGAGTGCAACAACGACAAGGGGGAAGATTCTATGACGAAACGCTGAGGTCTGAAAGAAAAAACGGGACCGGGGAGGGCCGGCCTTATGTGTTAAAATTACAAAAACAGACTGCCATAGTGTTGAGGGTTGGGGGGTATCTGGAACAAGGGGCAATCGACACTTTTACAAGCAGATGGCGTGTAACAGGGGGGGGGAAAAAAGGAACAGAGGGTGGGGGGGAGTGAGGGAACACACCCTACGTGGTCGGGGGGGGGGCGGGATGGGCGTGAGTTAGGGGGGCCAAAGGGATGTAAGCAAGTCCTATGGTTTGTAAGGTGAGGTCAAAGCCAAGGAAACATCAGCAGGGGGCGGGGGCTAAAAGCTCCAAAGCTAAAAAACACAGGAATGGCGAAATCAAAAGAGAAAGCAAACCAAGCCGTCAGAGAATGGACTTATTAAAGACAAAAAACCGGGGCAACCAAGGAAACATCTCCACACACGGAAAAGAAGGGGCCATAATTGGGACCACGACGAGACGTTCAAAAAAAAAAAAAGGTGTGGGGTGGCGAAGGTTCTGGCAGCAGGTAAAAAAAAATAAAAAACTCGGGGGAGAAGGAATCAAAAATCAAATCCAAATAAGACTCGAATTCTCGAATATTGCTTGAAAATGCACAGGGAGAACAGCTACCAATCCCCCAGCAACGAAGGGGCAAAGGGGAATCCCTAGAAAGTCGGTCCTATGGCAAACAGGAAAAGGGTCCAATCAAAGGCAGGCCCGGTCATACAGTTGCGAGAGAAGAAACTGCTATCACGAAAAATTATAAGACGGAGTAACAAACTCCCATAGTATGCAATAACTTCGGGGGAAAGGCAAAGTCGTGCGATGGTGTAGGGTTGTCCCCATTAAACCTGTGAAGGTAAACATGGAATGGAGAGAAGAAGAGATCTAGCAGTCGAAGTAGGCTTGGGGAAGGAGGGTGGACAGGAAGCGAGGGGCACCATTGGAAATACAGGATACCAAAGGATCAGTGAAACAAAACGTTGGACGAAAAGTCTGGGGAAGAACATATATAAGGGGGTATTTATACAATGAAAAGCAGGATACTGACTAGGAAAGAGAGCACTCTGAAAACTCTCCACCCAAAAAAGCTGTACATTACGAAACACGTCACAAAGAAGGAGGGGTACTATCAACATCTGTTTGAAAATCGACAAATTGGGAACAAAAAAATCGACAGCCATGCGCAGGAACCGACCAAAAATTTCCCGGACCACTAACAAAAAATGGGTGACTGCCTTCAGAAATGAAAAGCTAGACTAATAATAAATTCACAGATATCATTAGGGGGGAACCTTCCAAGCATTCAAGGAAAAATAAAGAGGATAGCTGCGGAGAGCCAATTCACTATGTCGGAAGTGCCAGGTGGACGGACAAAGAACCAATAAAGTGGGGCGGAGGAACCACTTTACAAAAGAGTAAGGCTAGAATGGGGGGGGATTCGGGGGTCTTATACTTATTGGGGTCTATTGGTGAGGGACAGGGCGCTAGCTGTTGTTCCATTCTATTTCCCTTGAGAGTAAGAGGCAAGCTCCCCACACTGCTCTAAAAAGTATCAAGGAAGGGACTTGCATTGACATGGGAGAAAAGAGGCGTCACCCAAGTGAAATGCATGCTTGAAAGGCTGAAATGAAAAAAGGGGGGAGGTTCGCATGGTGCGAAGTAATGGAGTGTAAAACAGAGGGGGGGCATTTTTAGGGTTTTGCAAACATGGGGTGGCTAAGAACAGTTTTTAATAGAGCAAACAAAACAACACGGAGGAAGGGAGTAAAAAGAAAAGAGAGAGGCAAGCATTGCGAACAAATGGTGCAAAGGGGCAAAACACATGGGCTCTTGTGAAATCCGAGAATCACAATGGGAACCTACGAATAAAGGCAAGGAAGAAATGGGAGCAAAAAAGCCATGGGCAAGATGGGAAGTCGAAAATAGCGGGAGACGCGGGGTTAGAGGAAGGGGTCTATCAGTAAGTGCAACAAGCGGAGCAACCGCGTCTACCAAGTGAGAAGCAAACCTCGCCATAGGCACAACAAGCATAAAAAAAGCTTTGTCACCAAAAGGAAAATTGGGGGGGGGCCCCAAAACTTGGGGTGTCGGGGGAGGACTAGGTTCAATTGAATACGCAGGAAGGTGGAGGAAGGATATAAAAGAGGGCAAGATCGGCGTTGTTACTCCGCCTGCCGCAAGAAAGTGAGAATGGAAGAGGACTGGTATTGGATCATTATCTGGTCAAAGGTTGCCTTAGAGGGCTTAGCTGAAGAGCTGGTTTGTCGAATCGACAAATGTAAAATTCGTGGGGGGAAGGCGTCCTAAGGTAGATTTTTTCGTCAAGGGTCGACAAAGGGTGGATATTGAGAACAAAGTGGGGGACGGAAGAAAGACGACAAGTTAAAAGGGGTTGGGGAAGGTTTGCAATCAAAGGGGGGAAGGGGTGGGTTGCGCTTGGAGTAGTGGGCTATGACGGGATGGCTAGTTGGACGATTTGTACTCCAAAACGGAAACTGGAAAGGCTGTTTCCTCAAAGGGGGATAGTCCACGGGGGGGGGGAAGATATGTCTACCGCGGCAGTGAAGGGCAAACGCGCTCGGCAACGACCGGCCAAATCCTGCGCATGGAGCGGGCCCTAGTCGGGAAAAAAGGGAAAAGAAAGATGCATGTGACTTAAGGGGTGTTAAGCCTGACACCAGTCAAAAAAAAAAAAAATGAAGCAAAAAAAAAAGACTGTACCGCTGGACGATGCCTGTGTTGAAGTTCTGCAGGGTTGGAAAAGAATTGAGTGGGTGAGAACAATTTTGGAAAAAGACATGTTGGGATGACACGGCAGGAAGCGGCTTGGGTGAAACCGGGTGCAGGCTTAGAGTCGGGAGGTCCGCGGCGTGAAGGGGGAAGAACCGAAAAGTAGGGGTGGTGGCTTGGAGGAAGCGCATTGGGGGCATGTTAAACAAGAACTGAGCTAGTCGCGTAAAGTCCTTTGGCGATGGGACAGTCTGTCTTATTCCAAATCAGGGGGAGGGGAAGGAAAAAGTCAGAGGAAAAGCTCGACACTGGGGGGGAGGAAACATTAAGGAAACTGCTAAAATCGGGTCGAGGTGGGAACAGTGGGACTGGGACCAAGGAGGGTGACCAAGATAACAGGATTCAGCCGAAAAAAGGGGGATCAAATTAGAGGGAGGGTACTGGTGTGTTAAAGGGCTTTCGCGGGGGAGACAATATGGTTTGCACTGTGACATGCCGGCGGGGAAATAGTATTTGTGAGGGTTTCCAATTAGTCAAATGATCAAAAAAAGGAAAATTGGCTTTTGGTCAGTGGAAGAAAGACATAAAAAAAAGGAATAGAGATTTCCCTTTGGTGAGCCTGAGCGGCGGAGGTAGGCTACGGAGCAATCCTGGAATGGAAACCAACTGTGGCAGAAGACCAAAAGAAAACAGAGATCAGGGGGGGATGGGGGTTCAAACCGTGACACAGAGCCAATGAGAAATACCCCGGTCCTTATTGGTTTTGTGGCGGGCGAAGGGTCAGAAAAAACGAGCGAAGTGGGAGGGGTCTGGGGGTCTCGTCGGCGATCAAACGTGTAGTGGGACGTGGGGAATGAAAAAACGGGGGCAGCATTCGAACGAATGAGGCTAGATGGGGGGGGTCAACAACATCGCGGGGGTCCGCCTAAAAAAGGGGGAGGCTTGTAAAAGGGGGATGTGATCCTCCCTTCCTCCCCAAAGCCAGTAGCGAATGATAGCCTAAAGAAGAAGGACGTCCCTGGTGGGGAGGGGGGAGCAAATCTGAATTTTCAGCTTTTGAACCCACTTACAAAAAAACTTTACTTCGGTTAATTGGTTGCCGCGGGAATCAGGGGGGAATAGCAAGAGGCCGGGGCGGTTGGAAAAAAAGTGCGGGGGGGCGGGCAGGGGGGGGGGGGGGTTGCGGGGGGGGGGGGGGGGGGGGGTCTCTGGGGGGACTGGGGGGTCCGGGGGTGGCAGGGGGAGAGGGGGGGGGGGTGTGGGAGGGTGGGTGGGTGGGTGGGGGGTGTGGGGGGATCGGGGGGGGGGGGTGGGGTCTTGGTGGCTTGGGGGGGGGGGGGTGCGTTGCATGAGGCGTCACCCTACCAAAAACAAATGAAAAAAAAAAAGAACGGAACCCAAAAGCAGAACAAAAAAAAGAAAACACAATCATAACAAAATCTCTCCGGGGGGGGAGGGGGATGTCTTGTCGTAGGAGTGAAGGGGTGCGGGGGGGAGGGAGAGTGTCGAGGGACGCTGAAGAGCAGGAATTTGGAATCAATATGCGCGGGGGGGGGCGGGGGGGGGGGTCGGGGGGTGTCGTTTGTGTTGGTTGTGGGGCCGGGGGGTGGGGGGCGTGGGGCGAGGGGTGTGTGAAAACGGAAGTCTAAGCGCAAAAAAAGAGGGAAAAATCGGAGAGAAAAACGACGCAAAACAAAAAACACAAAAAAAAAAAAGAAAACAAACAAAAAAAAAAAAAGAAAATAAAAAAAAAAAAAAAAAAAAAAAAAAACATAAAAAAAAAACACACAGAATAAAAAAATTAAAAAAAAAGGAAAAAAGCAGGCGAAAGGTGTACTGGGAACATGCCCAAAAAAAAACAAAAAAAAAAAAAAAAAAAAAAAAAAAAAAAAAAAAAAAAAAAAAAAAAAAAAAAAAAACCACAAAAAGCAAAAAAAAAAAAAAAAAAAAAAACACCCACCTAAACCCATGAAAAAATCCAAAAAACTAACAAAAAATACACACCAAAAACAACATGAAAAAACCATAAAAAAAAACCTCCCAAAAATCAACACAAATACTAACACACACACAAACGAAAAGGGTCCAACACAATAAAAAAAAATAAAAAAACAAAACAAGAAAAAAAAAACAAAAAAAATCAGAAAAAACAAATACAAACCATAAAAAAAAACAAACTATAAAGTTAAAACAATAGGTACGATCACAGGGGAGAACACAACCAAACTACATAAAAAAAAGTAGGGGAACGTGCCAAAAGAAAGGGAAGCGGAGGAGAGGTTAGGAAACAGAAGGGCCGGGAACGGACGGTGCTGTGGAAAAAAATGTCAAAAGAAGGAAAAAGGATATAGGCCTGGAGTGGTTGAGGCCGGAGAGTAGAATCATTGAAGGGCGTAAAAGCGAGGAACAGGGCGCAGCCGTTCGCAGGCAGACACGCCAGTGGAGCAAAATCACAACGAAAAGGGTTTCAGACGATAAAGTCGAAATACGCGTAGTGGGAGAAAAGTGCTGACAAAACATAAGGTACTGGGGGGGGTCAGTCATAGTGGGGTTGCGGTGAAGCGTCAAAACACGTAGGCATAATGCAGGTGGGGGGTCTTGGTTGCGTTCCCAAAGGGAAACGGAGTTTTTCAATCAACGCTACGGACATTGAGAAGAGATGCGACTAGACGCTCCACATCCGCTCTGCAAGCAATCCCACAGTCTAAAGAAGCATGGAAGGGTGGGGGACATGGGTGCTTGCGGAAAAAAACGAAATCCCATCAGCCAGGGGGTGGAAGGGGTCAAAGATCCAGAAGGCAAGAAGTTTAAGAGGTATGTCAAAGGTGTACCAACTCTGGATCACCAAAACAAAACAATCGGAAAGAAGCCATACCGGGGAAGAAGAAAGTATGGAATAATGTTATATGGTCACCATAAAGGAAAAAGAACCAATCCGGACACTATAAAAACCGCGGAGTCAAAACTCGGAATATGGTCGACCCACATCTCAGCAGACTCTGGGTCGGGGCAAAGCGGTCCACACCGGGACTCATGGTCCATAGGAAGCATGGCGCCGGCAGACAGACGAATAGAAATCAAGAGGGCTTGGGAAAAGGACAAGGCGAGAAGCAGACGCCCCTCAAACAAAAACACAACTTAAGCAACTTCCCTCCTAAAAATGAACAGGTTAAGTTATGCCAAAAAGGGACAAAAGGAGTCATGCAGGTCTCAACATGGGGAGTCAAAAAAATTAGAAAACATAAGACTAGACTAAGAAAATAACTCACATCGACGCAAGAGGTAATACGCTGACGGCGTCTCATGTGGAGGAAGTGAATTTTGAGGGAGGGGTGTTACCCAAACGTTAAGAACAAAGAACAGTATTAAAAGGACCGAGAGATTCTGGGGTGTGGGATAAAAGGGCGGGGAGGCGGGTAACGGTTTAGCGGAACGACCTAGGGGCGGAAACACAAAGGTGACAAAATTGCCTAAAAGTTAGATAACAGAAAGAAGAAGGACCTGTCACTCAAGGGAAATGATGAGTAAATCGCGCAAAGTCGCACTACTGAGAAACAAAATTTTGAGCACAACAACGGGGGGGGGGAAAAAGAAGGGCATAGGAGCGAAATGGGGTAATGGAGCAACAGGAACCAAAATCTAAGGGAAAGCAAAACCAAAGAAAAAACGTCCTGATCCCCAGAAGTTGACCAATGGGGAGGATCACAACCCGCGGAGTATCCGGTCATGAAATTAAGAGAGTCCTACGACAGCATCCTGAAGCACATAAAAATTAAGAAATCCAAGGAAAAGCAGGGGAAAGCAAAATATAAAAAGGCGGTTCATTGAAGGACGGACACCTGGGTGGGGGGCAAGTTGCTCCGTTCAAAAAAGGTTCCCGCTCCCACCATAAGCGTGTCGCCGCAAAAGGTGCAACAAGAAGAGAATGCATAACGTTTTTTGGGGTAGGGAGGGGCGGTAAAGGGGGGAAGGCGTCTGAGGTGAAAGTTGGGCTAAAGCAAGAGCGGTTGCACATTCGGGGGTTGGTGTGGGGTGTGGGGGGGGGGGGGGTTTGGTTGGGGGGGGGGGTGTGGGGGGGGGGGGGTTGTTGTGGTGGTGTTGGTGTGGGGTGGGGGTGGTGGGGGGGGGGTTGGGGGGGGGGGGTTTTTTTGGGGGGGGGGGGTTTTGGGGTCACCCTCAGCGAACTCCATCAAAACCCGTCTCTCCACCTACGGCGACGAGACCGTTCCTGGGCTTCGAGGCTTTCATCCCAGACTTACAGGGCACCATGAAGGGCGTTGGGGGGGGGGGGGGGTGGGTGGTGGGTTTGGGGGGGGGGAGGTGGGGGTGATGGGTGGGGGGGGCGGGGTGGGGTTGGGTGTTTGTGGGGGGTGGAGGGGTGTGCAGGGGGGGGGGGGGTGGTGGGGTGGGTGGGTGTGGGGGGGGGGGGGGGGGGGGGGGTGGGGGGGGGGTGGGGGGGGGGGGGGGTGGTTGGGGGGGGTTGGGGGTTGGGGGGGGGTCTGGTGTGGGCGGGTGGGTGCGGTGGGTGTAGGGGTTTAGATGTGTGGGTGGGGGGGCGGGGGGGGGGGGGTGGGGGAGGGTGGGGGGGGGGGGGGGGGTTTTGTTCGGGGGGTGTGGTGTGTGTTGGGGGAAGGGGGGGGGTGCTGGAGGTTTGTGGGGGGGGGGGGGAGTGGTTGGGTGGGGGGGTGTGGGGTGGGTGTGGTGGGGTGGGGGGTGGGGGGGGGCCAACAAAAACAAACCACACCCAACAAAAAAAACAAAAAGAAAAACAAAACGACCACACCACACCGCTAAATGGAGAGACACAGAAAAAGAAAAAACACAACTGGTGGAAATTGTGCAAAATGGTGGGCGCGCAACAAAAAAAAGGAAGGGGGGAGCAAAGCTTGGAGCAAAATGGGTGGGGAAAAAAAGGTAAAAAAAGGTGCATTTTAGGCTACGTATACTCACATGGCAAGATCTCAGCCAGGTATAATGTAAATTGGAAGAAGACTATAATCATGCAAGAACTGAATGTAAGCGGGAACGAAATGAGTCCTTGAGACGAAATATAGGGGGAAAAAATCAAGTCGCGCAAATATTCGACACCTCAGAAATGCCCCATCAACGCTACTCAGCAGGACACAGGGGGACGAAAATCGTCATTACTCAAACAGGACCCGTGGGGTGCGATCCGGAAAACTTGAGTTAATGGGGGTGAGGGGAAAAAAGGGGGGCAAAGGAAATCTTATGGATCAAAGGGACTACGCGATCAGTAGTATGGAAACAGTATAAAATAAAGAGCCTTAACGACGGCAGTTCAAAGAGGGGGATATTCATGTAGGGAAATCGCTGCATTAAACTTCGACTTAACAATGGGTTGTCGTCAGGAGGCCCAGCCAAAATTCTGGGGATGGGGGCGGAACGGGGCTGTCGCAGGGGGTGGGAATGGTCGGGGGGAAAAATGGCGAGGGGAACGCGGGGGGAATACTTGACACAGTACGTGGTGTCAGAAAGTCGGCGAGGTATGTGGGTTGGATGCAGAAGGAGAGAGCTATTATTGGGGGGGTGTGGGGGGGGGTGGGGGTGGTGGTGTTTTGTGTTGGGGTGGGGTGGTGGGGGGGGTGGGGGGGGGGGGGGGGGGTTTGGTGTGGGTACGTGCGTGGGGGGGGGTGGGTGGTATTGAAATTTGAAAAGGACGAACAGAGTCATATTGCAGGGGTAAGGAGAGCCTGAACAAGTGGGTCACGAAAGCTGTGGGGGGAATCGCGTGTCGGCGGAAATACCTTTCAGGTAAAACTCAACGTAGTCACGCCGGGACCGCCCGATGAGTAGAGCTGTAGTCGAAAGGGCGCATCGGCATGGGGAGGAAATGATGGCAACTACGGCCAAAAAAGTCGAAAATGAAAGGGGGTGGAGAAGCCGAAAATCGTACGGAAGAAAGTGGATGGAGGGGGTTCGGGGAGGCAAGGGTGGCGTCTTTTATGTCTAAGGGGTGGCAAGCCAGGATTAACCTGTCCTGATCAAAGAAGGCTGGTGAGACCCGGTTGTACTGGGGAGGACTCTCAGGGGCGCCTTTGAACGAAACAAAGGGGAGAATCCGCCAGGAAATGCAATTTGTGATGGTCAAAAAGAGGAGTAGCGATTACGCTGGGCCATGTGCGATGGCTAAGGGGTGTATGACGTCACAAGACGGTGTTAGGGAAAAGAAGAAAACTAGAAAGTGTCTCGAGGACCGTCGTTGTATGCGGGGGGGGGGGGGGGTGTGGGTGGGTGCTTGCGTTTTTTTGTTGGCTCGGTGGGGGGGGGGGGGGGGGGCGTGGAATTCACGGGGGGCGGGGGGGTCTCGGCTGTTGATTGAAGTGGTGCTGGTGGGTGGGGGCACATCGTAACATCCGGGCTGTACGGGGGTGGGTGGTGCTGGGGGGGGGGGGGCGGGGTGTATGGGGTATGGTTGTCGATCCGGGGGGGGGGGGGAGGGGAAGGGTGTGGTGGGGGTGGAAGTGGCACGTATGGGGAGGTGCGTATGTCCCAAGGGGGGGAGGGAGGGGGGGGGGGGGGGGGGGGGAGTGGGAATCAGAACTCGGGCTATTGGAGCTGTCCATCTTAGTGAATCAAAACGGATCCGGGACTTAATTTTATGGCGTTAGACTCTAAGGTAACAAAGAGGGGATTGGGGTTCTTGTAAAGGGTAGAAGGATTAGTAGGGATTAATTCACGGGCAGTACAGAGCAATAATTATGTTACAACCAGCGGAGGAGACAGACAAAAAAAACCACGAAGAAGATCCGGGTGGGGGGGGGCACAGAAAAAAGAACTACAGGAACAAAACCTTTCCAGTAGGGTGGGGTTGGTCCCTGAAGGGCAAACTACGTTATTGCTTACAGGGAAGTAAGGCCCAATGGTCAGGTGATCTAACGGGGGAGAAGGAGGCGAACCTATCGTGCACATTTGTCCGGGGAATCGTCTGTTAAAAAACCAGGAATAGATTTAAAGGTCAGAGGAGAAGAAGCATCACAGACTCCAGGGAAGAAGGGGGAAAGAGAAATCCCCTTAACGTGGTTTAGGGACAAGGCAAAAACAGCGTTAACCAAGAAAGGAACTTTCAAGGGGAAAAAGTTGGGCACTAACCTCTTTCCTTAAGTGAGCCGTAAAATCAGCGACGCTAAAAAAGAATTGTCTCGGGAAAAATGGGGGGGGGGGGGGGGGGGGAAAGGAGGGGGGGGGGGGGGGAGGGGGTTCAAGAGGGGGTGGATCGTGAGTTCGTGGGGGGTCCTGTAACTCCGAACCCAAAGGTGAAACGTCCTCTCCCTAATCACAGCCCAAAAATACAACCAAAAACACAAAAAAAATATTAACAACATAACCGGGGTGGGGGAGAATGTGCGGGAATGTGGGGAAAAGTAAAGAATCGTCAATTTGGGGTAGAGTAAAGGCTGAGTGTGTTGAAGGGGGGGAGGTTGGGGGGGGGGGGGGGGGGGGGGGGGGGGGGGAGTAGTGTGCAGCCGGGAAAAAGGAGTTGCAGTGCCGAAAGTAAAAATTCTAAAGAGAATCAACCACAAAAGGTATTAAAAAATAGAGGGTTAGACCCATCACTTGAGCCTAAGGAGCAAAGAAAGGGAGAAAGCCTGCAAACCAAAGAACCGCATTCAAAATGGCGTGCTAGGAATGCATGAAAACTCAAGCGGCCACGGGGGGGAAAATCTTAAAAAAGGAACACCTGTAAAAAGAAACAAATACTAAGAAGACGCAGCTCAATAAAAAACAAAAAAGAAATCAATCTAACAAAAAATAAGGAAACATTTAAAAATAAAAGCATAAAAAAAGGAAAAAAAAAAATAAAATATAAAAAAAAAATCAGTTAAAAAATCTCTAATTGGGCAGAGGGAGAGTATACGAGAAGTATAAGGCAGCCGATAATAAAAACTTGATTAACAATCTGGCGCCGGGGAAGTAAAGGCAAAAAAAAAAAATACCACACAGTGAAACAGGATCTGACAGTAACGGGATGTAAGCTGCGGGTGGAGCTGTTGATGCCGGAGGGGGGATAAGCCATGAAGAACCGTGTGAATTCGATTAACAGGGAAAAAAATCCGGAAGGGCCGAAGGAACCTAAGCAATAAACAAGTCCACGACAAGTAACGCGAAGGAAACAGGGAAAACGAAGTTATGACTGACTATAAAAAACAATAATACAGGGGGGGGGGGAAGATCATGAGGGTTTTAGGGGTGACCAAACCACGGAATGGGGGAGCGGTGTGGTATTGTGGAAAGGCGGCCAATCAAGGGGTTAACAACGCAATGGAGGGATTTCGACTACGAAAGAAAGCATCTCAGAATCCAAGGATAAAAAATCGGTTACCAGGGGGTCGTAGAGGGGTGGGGGGGGGGGGTGGGGGGGGCAAGGGAAAAGTGCCCACCAGAATCATGGAACCGATTGAAGAGATCCAAGATCCTCAGGGAAATCTAGGGGCCCGTTCCAGAAAAATGGGAAAGAAATAGCATCACCAGAGGAAAAAGACTGACAGCTCGGTAAATATGGTAGTATGTTCCCAGAAAGTCAAATCCAAGAAGAAACTCGGAAAAAAAGAAGAAAAGGAATATGTAGAACACACGAAATTTTCTGGTGTTCTTGGGTGTACCGAACCAGAGCAAATCAGCTCATCTCCAATGGGCAGAACGGAAAGAGAGAGAACTATGCAGGGGGTAAAAGAAAAACGCGCATCAGCCTCACAGCAAAAACGACAGAAGTGAGTCACAAATTCTCATCCTATAAGACCGGCGAGTTCCGCCACAAACCGGGGGTAACACCAAAGCAGGAGGGTCAGACAGGGATACAACATGACAAACGGTATCGCCGCACTCGGCAACAATTCAGAAAAAATGAACACACAGCATACGACGTACTTAAGAATGCTGCTCCATTCCGTGGGAGAGGGTTGGAGGTCTTTGGTAAAAATTAATTCAACTGAAATATTGATCCAAACAGAAAAACGTTAAGAGAAGAGCATTATTAAGCTTGATGGGGGGGGGGGGGGGGGTGGGGGGGCGTGGTTGTACGGAAAAGGGGGAACGGTGCGAGCAACACATCGGAAAAAGGGTTCCGACAGATAAAAAAGAAAAAAGAAACATAGCGAAGGACCACGTTCACGCACGGCATATTAATACAGGGAGACAAGCTCAAATGAATGGACACAAGATCAGAAAGCAAACTAGCAGACGGAAACACGGAAACAGGGTCAAGAAGAACAAAGGATATCATCCCTTTCAAAAGGGGGTGGGGCGACAAAAGCGGGGGGGACAGCCATATTCCGATAGGAAAAAACGAAGGTTGCCAATGGGTCGGAAGCACCCTGAGAGCAGAGGGGGAAGGGAATTACTCTCGAGAAGAAGAGAGAATAATAAATTTAGTGAGGGCCTATTCAGATGTGGAGGAGACAGCAAGGAAGCTGCGAGGGATCATAAGAAAGGGCAAGGGGATTCATGGAAATAGGGTCAAGGACCCTAAAACATAAAAGAAGGTTGGACCAAAAAAGGTGAAAACTGGGGAGGAGAATTGTGGAGAATTGCGGCCGGGAAGGCGGGGGAAAGGGCGGGCGGTTGGAAGGGAGGGTGTCGGAGAGGGGGAGAGATAATCAACTTAGGGGCGGGATCAATCAGCAAAAAGACGGAATAGCACCAGGGCGCAATCAAGATATTGGTTCAATGAAGAAGGACGGGGCTGGGGGAGAGATAAGCAGCAGGCGAATTTCCCATACATTTCGGAGGAAGGTTAGTGGCAGATTGTTGGATTACGGGGTAAAACAATGACATTTTTTTGAAAACGGTGGTGGGGAAAATTGTGGGGCAGAAAAAGAAGATGGAGCTCTCTCAAAAAAACAAAAAAAGAGGAGGGAAAAGAGTAGGGGGGCAACAATGCTTGCTATTGAAAAAATGTGGCAAAAATGCAAACAAAGAGGTCAGAGGTGGGTAAATGGACAGGTAAGCTCAACAAGTCTAAACTAACGAGGCGACTGATGATATCCTACTTGGGGAAAGCTACGAAGGAATGCAATTCTTCACATTCTAAAAGGAGTAAGACCGGTGGTTCTCTGAGGAAAAATAAATACTATACCTGTAACAAAGCTAAGCAAAGTCGACACGGCATAATCCAAAAACTAACCGAAGTACCCGCTCAATCTGAAAAAAAGGAAAAAGTTAGCCTCACTCTGGAAGGTGTCGACGCCATTCTTTATTGGGGGTGGACGGGAGGCCTATGGAGAAGAACAGAGGCATTTCACTGGTACGTACGCGATACATGGCTGCAGGCCGGTATCCTCTGGCTGGAAAATGGACCTTCACCGGGGCTTTCAGGTAGGCGATCGTGAGAGAGATCTGCAAGTAAAGGCTTCTATACCTGGGGGGAGTGAGAGCCATTGGAAGGAGTTTATTTCAAAAGAAGATTTCTTTAATGGGGAGTCCCAGTCGAACCGGAGATTTAGACAACACTCTTGCGGAGGAATACTTAAAACGATGTGGAGGACAAAGGCATTCCGAAGTCGTATGGGTGGGGTTGAGCGCATGGGGGGGATCGCTTGTCATTCTTAGAAGGGAACATGGAAGGGGGGGGGAGAAAATCTGAGAGATGTGTCTGTGGTACGTGTCGACACTGTCATCACCGGGGGGTTTTTCAAAATCTGTACTCGCTCAGTTCACTTTTAAAAGGCTATCTTAAGATCTCTGAACCCTCTACTGGGAGAATTGTGAGGGTGTCGCGTGGGGGACCCGTAGCTCTGTGAGGGGAATACGGGCCTTTTTAAGGGTAATTTTCATTTACTTAGTTAAGGGAAACCGGGGTGGGGCCTCAACATCGGAAGAGGAAGTTGAAGGCGAGCAGCTGACTAAGCCCTTGTCTTGGTGGGAGGGGGTGATGTCTAGGGGGGGTCCGGAGGGTAGATTGTAAGTCAGGACCTACCTAATTCCTAACGGTGACGCACATGTGGATAAAAAAAACAGAAGGAGAATCTGCTTGGGGAAACAAGGGGGGAGGGGAACAGAGAACGGACTTCTAAACGTGCAATGGGGAAGAATCATAAGGGAGTGGTGAGGGGGGTCGGGCCATAGTATCAGCCTGGGGGGGGAATTGAGCAAAGTAGTTTGAACTAGGAAAAAGCGTAAGGCCTTTGGGCGGGACTCGGAAATGGAGAGGGTAAAGAGTTTTTCGTGGAAAAAAAGGGACAGAAAAAGAAGGAGCAGTCAGGGGTGGGACTTGACAGTGATTGCCCTGCGATCAGGGGGGGGGAGGGGGATGTGTAAGTTCATGGGGGGAGGGGGGGCCGGCTTACCATATAAAATTCAGTGCTCAGATCTTAAGAACTAAGGGAGGCCCGAGGGATGGGAGGGCGGGGAAGAGGGGGGGTTGGCGGCATGGAGATCTCCCAAGAGTGACGGCCATGCAGGCGTGTCCAGTCAGGGATAAGGGAGCGGGGAGTGAAAGATGGGGTATTCAAACAAGTACTGCAATGGAAGGGTCAGGTGTTACCGCAGTCAAAAGGAAACAGGGGAATATGGAGTGGAATTGGGGGTGTCTTCCTGATAGAGGGGGGGAGGAGGCGTAGGACCAGAATTGGGAATCAAAAGCAGTCGGGGAACCATATTATTTGGGTAAGACACACAAAACACCGCAGGTAGACTAATCGTTGGTGGGGTTGTCAAAAAATGAAAAACCTAAAGACCACGACCGGGTTAAAGACAACCGGGAATATTTGGTTCTCATAAATTACTAGAAAAGAAGGAGTGATGGTAAGCGTAGGCTAGGAAACCCTGGTTTAGGGTGAGGGAGGGAAAGAATGGGGGTAGGCAAAAAAAAGACATAAATCAAACATCTATCCGAGAGGGGGGGTTTGAAGTCAAAGCGCTGTAAACAGAATTCTACAAATAGCTTTCAATTTCAGTGGCTGGTAAAATCTAGACGGAACACTAAAGAGAGGATCAGGAAAAGCAAATCTGCTGCAACGTGGGGTGGGGGAAGGGTTCCAGGAAGGTGGGGAGCTTGGACACAAAAAGAAAACTTAAGGTCTTTTAAAAAAGGTGGGGGAAGAACCGGAGAAGGAAGATAAAGTTCGTACGAAAAACGAAAAAGCTCCAGACCGCGGCTCGTAAAATAGGTGGTCAAGTGAGATCGCTTGGGGACGTGGGGCTTCTAAAATGCCGGAAGTCATATGGTTGGGAAAATTCTAAAGTGGTTCAATATCCTAGGAGCTGATAGCATGGTTAGTAAACAAATAGCATCAGCAATTTGGGGGGAGAGCGGTTCAAAAGGTCTATTGGTTGGGGCAGGATATATGGAAAGGTTGACGAAAACGACACCGCAATTAGGAAAATGTCGGGGTCTCGAAGATAGAGACTGCGACAACAACCGGATGGTAGATAAAGATATATGGTTTATGAATGCACTATGACAAGTTTCGTATAATTTCAAGGCAAGAAGAAAGTAGAGACATGAAAAACAAGGAGAAAAGGGAGCAGAACAATTTCTTAATTCTATAGAGGGAAAGAAGGGCTATCAAGGTCACATCGGGTAAATCAGGGGTAAAAGTTAAAGAAGGGCAAAAGTATAAGAAGCAGCTTAGCACAACGGAAAAACTTTAAAAAAAGCTTGCGAAGACATGAGGGAGAGGTAAAGCGGAGTTGAAGAGAACTGTCACTTGAAAGGCTAAAGTGAGGCAGAAAAGAAAGGGGAAACGGAGCCTGCAACAGCTTGCAACGGAATGTATCGGAACAAAGGTCAGCCTCAGGGTCTGGGAAAGTCGATCTGGAGTATGTTAGCAGGAGAAAGCAAGGAAATCTGAGAGGGGTGAACATCGATGGGGGGAAGGAAACCCTAGCAAGAATAGCGGGGGGGTCGGACAGACGAGAAGCCCAGGTCATTCAATCCAACTACAAGGGAAGATTCCTAACATGACGAACTAACGTTGTAGGGAGGGAAGTTCTAACAAAAAAAGAAGAATTGTATCCCGGTCCTTATTGTGGAAAAAAAAAATCATCGGAAACTTTCTTTTGACTGGGGGGGGCGGAAAAAATGGACCCATCCCGAGGTTTCAAGAGTTGATGAAGCTACTAATGAAATCCTCTTCACAGGAGAAGAAGGCCATTAAACTAACATCAGGAAAAGTTTGTGTACCATTTTACCATAGGACAACGAACCCAGCAAAAAAAGTCATTGGTTGGGAGAAAGAATGGGCATAAAACGAAATCACATAGAAGAAGGGGGGAAAGCAGGAATTGGTCGTGCCAACTCGGCGAAGCTAAATTATGACAGCAACCAAAAAACCGCCCAAAGAACTCAGACAGAGACTTGCCTGGGATATAAAAAAGAGGGAGTTTGCAGATGGTAAAAAAGACAGGAAGAAGAGATGAGAAAAATCTCCCACCGATTCGCCAAGGCAAAAACAGTTGCTGGAAGCTCTTTATTACTGAAGTTGTACACAATGAAACTCTGGAAGCATGAAGAAGACGCCATCGGGAAAGGAAGAAGAGATATCTCAACTAGGTAGGGGGGGAAACATGCCAATCTCTATAAGGGGAAGACCACAACCACTAAGCGGGATATAAGGAAACAGAGAAGTCGGGTACTAAAAGGGGAAACGGTTCAACATGCCTACGTACAGGCCCGTAGACACAATGCTGCAAGGGGGAAAAAGCGAGAACCAACAAGAAGCAGCACCTATGAAATGGGATAGGAAGCTTCTGGGGTAACGTCAAAGTGTCCACTTGTCTGGGGGGGAGTTTGTAAACCGCAAAGGGAGGAACGCCCTATAAAGACGCCGTCGAAAGTATAATTATTCTTTGGTAAATGGTCGAACAGAGGGGGGGGGGGGGGGCTGTGGGGGGAAACTGGGGGTTGGGGGGGGGGTGTTTGGTTGGTTGTGTTTGTTTCGGGGTGGGTTGGGGGGGGGGGTTGGGGGGGGGGCGGGGTGGGCTGGGGGGTGTGGGGTGTTGGGGTGGGGCGGTGGGGGGGGGGGGTGGGGGGTTTGTGGGGGGGGGGGGGGTGGGGGGTGGTGTGTGGGGGGGGGGGCGGGGGGGGCTGCGGGGAGGGGAGGCTGGGTTGGAAAGAGGGGAACCGTTGCAACGGTGTAAAAACCATAGCGAGGAGGAAAAATTCAAATCGGCAAGAGGAAATAGACAAGGAGAGACAGAAGAAGGAAAAAACACATCCTGAGTTGGGAAGGAAGAAAAAACGAGAATGAGAAGCGAACAGCGGTTTGGTAGAAAGGCCAAATGTATATCCAAACAGAGGGAAAAGATTCCTATAAAAGAAGTTAAAAACCAGGGGAGAAAAAAAAAAACCATGATAGAGCGCGTAGAAGAAACTCTCTACGAAGCCAGAAACAGAAACCGTATGCACTCAGATCTAGTAGCAGCGAGAGTATCTCGAGGAGTCCCAGGGAGAAATAAATTGAGTCAGGGGGGAAAGGGGTTACACTACACATAAAAGGAGGAAAATCCAAAAGTAAGGGCCGAATTTGTTGAGAGTGGTGGCGTGACGGGCGGGAGGGAAAGGGAGGAGTTCTTATGAAGAGGGGAGAAAAATCTTGGACGAAAAGATGTTGACGTGTCGGAGGACTTCCTAACAAGCGACTCACGATCTCACCCAAATCGGAGGCCACTTCTCGGAAAATGAAGACTTGCCTTGCTTCTAAGGGGAGGGGAGCCCAATCAAAAAGTCGGTCGAAGTAGTAGCATGGGGGGCGAGATCGGAAGGGGGTGGCAAGATTAAAACAAACCGGGGGGGAAAGTTTGGAATTTGTTGGCGGGAAAGCAAAATTGTGGGGAAG
>Ga0179593_1700410_pt1 | contig 18649 bp, 25 predicted proteins | sample CZODoug2_1_08_16_FD_185931 | JGI IMG/M metagenome (GOLD analysis project Ga0179593, IMG submission 185931) | Vadose zone soil fungal communities from Angelo Coast Range Reserve, California, USA - CZODoug2_1_08_16fungal (PacBio error correction) | ecosystem: Environmental > Terrestrial > Soil >...
GAGATTGGTCTTACCCTCGGGAGACTTAGGTAGGAGGCATCACCATGACAGATTCAAAGGAGCATAAGAAATCAAGGGGGGGAGGGACTGAGCCCTAGAGGTCGGTCAAGCAATGCTTGCAACGCAACAATCATCATGTCGGAAGGTGTCCAAAAAGAAGTGAAACTCTCTCTGTAGACGGCTGGAGACAGCAGATTTCACCGGCAAGAAGAACAGCCAAGCGCAGTGAGAACCTTAAGGGTTCGAGCTGTCTCATCAACGGTCAACCTCTGGCGAATAGAAAAAATTGAAAGTAAGACGGTGGAGGCGGGACGAAAAGAAGGACTAAGAAAGATCTAACAGTACCAACAGGCTCTACAACGAAGTGCGGGAAAGGTCCAAAAGAGTTGAGGGGGGAGGAATGGAAGGCGATATTCGTTCTTGTTCCACAAACCCTGAGGAACAAAAAAACGACAAAAGGGAGTGGGGACGTCTATACGGGAGTAAATACGAGGAAAAACAACCTCCACTGTTAAGGTCAATGCTCTTGAAAAGGGGTTCGGGCAGCGATAAAGAAGAAAGAGGTCTCAGAAGGATGAAAGGTCGCAGTGTCGAGTCGTCCTGAGGGTTCTGGCATTTCTAGAAAATCAAACATCAGGGGTCCACAGAGAAGAATATGCAAGGGGTAGCGGGATAACTTCAGTCATCGTGGACATCCAAACAACGAAAAAGGGGACCCCCTCGGAATTCGCGGCAATCAAGCAAGGAATGGCGGATATCCTTACGAGTACGAGATGTAAGGTGCTGGAGGGGACTGGGCTGCGCGGATAAAAAACTCATCAAGTGAATGGAAGGTATACGCGTAGTGCATAGAAAGGAAAAAATAAAAGAAAGAGATGGGGAAGAAGGAGAACGCGCGGAACACTTTATCTACCTGGAGACCATTTTCATAAAGGGAGAAGAGACTTAGTGAAGGGATCGAATGTAAGGAGACGGTGTCAAAGATAACAAACAAAGAAAGGGGTTAGCCTTTCGTGGGAAGCAAAACTCGTCTCGCACTTAAGGGCCAATGGTAGAGGGCCGCCGGACGATAAGGGGGCCATGAGGGGAGGGACTTTGGAATAATTCTTTTGGAGCAAAACACGGAAAGAAGAAGCAGATAAAAACACAACAACTTCGGATGTAAAAGAATAGATATAGGGGGGAAGGGAAGTGACATCGAACAAAAAAGGGGACGCCTGCCCAGAGACAAAACGATCTTCCGGCGGGAAAAAAGGTCCATATGAGGGGAGACGCCGATCGGTAGTTCGAAAAAGGTCTTGTTTGTGTGGTGCTTGAAAGAGCGGAACGGGGGGCGGAAGGGAGCGCAAAGGAATTCCCTGCTATAGAAAGTGAAGGGAACGGGAAAAGTGGTCCGAGGGATGTTTCTGCAACGCTGACTTGTATGTAATCTCCAAGCACTGCAATAAGCCGAGAGATCCCGAACCGGGGCGAAGACCCGAGAGCTAGGAACCGGCGGGGATACAGAATTAGAGGGAGGCGGCCCCTCCGGACGCCTGCAGTCCATTTGCCGATTGTGGGGGGAGAAGAGGGTCGAAGTTCGGGAAAAAAATGGAGCCGGGAGGGGGGGTGGGGGGGCGCCTTACGGGGGATGTGGCGTGATGGGACGGGTGTCCTAAATTACCTCACCGACCGACGCCGAGCTCTAACGAAGTGAAGGCGGGGGTGTGCGGTGGGTGGTCGGGGTCTCAGAGAAGCCTGGCCTCTATTCTGTGTGTACATCGCCGTGAGGGTCCGGGCGGTGTGGAGGTGTCTAAATTGGGGTTAGTGGGCGGTGGGGGTGGGAAGGGGGGTCGGAAAAAAGAAAAAGAGGGGTGGGGTGGGGCTTTGTCTCGCCGTTTTTACACGCTCCGAAGAAGGAAGGCTTCAGGCCGCACCAAACCTCAAAGTCCAGGGGGAATTAGGAGAGGAGCGTTGGAGCCTTTTGACCTGGTCTATCTGGTGCGTGTGCTTAATGCTTGGAGAGGGAAGTGAAACCTGGCGGGGAGGGGTCAAAGGGTATGGAGATAAGGCTTTGACTCTGGCTCAGCGCTCGCCGAGATAGTGAACCCTCAGGTATCTTGCGTACTTGAATTTTTTACATCGATGATCGTTTACCAACCAGCGGAAGCGACGATCGAACTTACAGGTTGCGACGCTGCGTGCGGTCAGGGTACGATGCTCCTCCCGGGTGATGATGTGGAGTTGACCCCCGAACATGACTAGGGTTCTGTGGGGGTGGTGGGAGTGCAAAGAGGGGTCTGGCAAATCCGGCGGTGGGACTTTGATGGACTCCTACATAAGGCAAGCACGATGGTCAGAAAACCAGGAAGGCCATCAGGGGGAAGTGACGCAGGTTGTTGGGGAGGCCGGAAGTTATCTGCTGCTGCGGGATTTCTATCATCCCTGGGAAGCTATGGGCGCGAAGGTTTCGGTTTGTTCGACTTATCTTAAGGCTAGTGGCCCGATCTGGCGGTGTCTGGTGCAAAGCTTGAGGGCGGGACTCTTCGGACAGAGAATGAGATCGTGTGGAAAAGAGAATTTGGCGCGCCGTGAAATCTCTAGGTTGAACCCGTTGGAGGCGACGAAACGTCCGAGCAAGAAACCCACTACCAGATTTTCGTGCCAGAAAACGAGAGGAGGCTCTGGAGAAACGGTGAGTACTGTTTGCAATGCTGCTATCGCTGGAAGCTTATTCGGATGCGTCGTTAAAGAAGGCCCGCCTTTCTGGATAGGACAAAAGAAACAATGGGTTCCTGAAGAAACGCGGAAGGACCAGGAAGTGGGCGGGAATTGGATAGAGAACCGAGAATAAGAAGTTCACGCATGAAGGAAGCACCGTACTTGTTTATTCTTTACATTTGCTGAGAGGAAGAAAGCCTGAAAAGGGAAGACATGGGAAGAGGGAGAACAGAACCAGTGGTCCAAATGGCTGTCCACACCAGAAAGCTGATGCTCCAAGGCGAGGAAGCAGTGCGTCCAAGATAGGCACCTGTTATCCAACCTCCGGTGGGGAGATTAGCGTGACAATGAGGCTGAGGAAAGGGGACCTGACGCAACCAACGGGGGGGTCTGCTACCGGCCGAAGGAAAAGGGTCTTGGCCTGGAGCTATTGAACACTAGAAAAATGAAAACACCGAGGGAAAAGATCTCATACATCTGCATCAGGGGCCACCGACCAAAGAGGACGGTATCATGAGAGAATCGCGAACGCACGCTTCCGCGGCTACAAAAAGAGGCGTCAAGAGGGAGCTTGGAAACGAGGGAGACGGCGAGAGAGAAAAACGCCTGGCGCCAGAATTGAGACCGGGGGCGCCAGAGTCCACGACCCGGACAAAAGTTGACAAAAGAATCTGACCAGCTAGTGAGTATAAAAGGGGAGGTGCTGAGGAGTGAAGAGGGGAGGCCCACAGAAGTCTCGGTAGGCGCCTGGGAGTTGATCTCGAGCCGCCCTACCGCCTGACCAAGGAAAAGGCGACACAGATTGACGCATTTAGTGAGAAACGGGTCAGGGAGGGAAAAAGACGTGCGATAGAGAAAGAGAAGGTAAGGCGATGAGCTGTTCGGAATCTGTGGCCGGATTAGTCTGCGAAGGGGACGCACCTTTTTTCCTGGGGTGCGAAGAACGCACAGAAAGAACAAGAGGGAAGCCTTTAGGCTGGGAAAGCGGTGGTTGATTCCGGTAACGGAGAGGGACAGCTGGACAAAAACATCCTGGTGGGTCCCTCGATGTAGCACAAAAACAAACGCGAACTGTCCAGGAAGCCTCGAAAGAAGGAGTTAGAACATTTGGCAATCAGGCTCTCAGCCTTCCGAGCGGAAGGCGGAGAGAGTCTTCATCGCGATGGGGGTGGTTGACATATCCATGATGGCTCGGGGAGGAGAAAAAGGGGTCTACAGTAAGGACGTTTTAACGGGAATGCTGTTCGGCCATAAGGAAGAAGCGCAAGATAAACAAATGGTGGAGGGGGGATTGGACCTGCTTCAAGGGGAGAGATGCATAGCACTGCCCGATTGCGCTCCTTGGTCGGCTCGGGTGTCAAATGAACACGAATGTGTGCGGCAAGCCCCTCGTTGACTGGCTGGGGTAAATTGAAAACGCGGGGGCGAGGATACGCCGCTGCGACTCGCGTAATTTGAAAACCAGGTGAACGGAAAGGGAAAGGGGCAAGTGCTCGAATGACCGAGAAGACGCAGAACAGCAAGGAATGGAAGAGTGGGACCCGAGCTCGACGTTTGAAAAAACGGGCCCCTACACCGGGGCAGGTGGTGCAACTCGCAAAGCGCAAGAGAGAGTCCGAGAAGGGAACAAGCCGGATTAAATCTGCCGCCCAAAGATCGGACTTATATTAGGCTGGGAGGGGAGGGAACCGACAGAAAACTAACCATTTAAGGTCAACGAATATATGAAGGCTCCGGGAGGGGAAGACTAAAGGAGGGGAAGCCGAGAACGCTACCCTCACCGTGGCGCATGAAGCCCATTAGTTGATAGAAAATAAAGGCGGCGGGACATAGACGTGTAGATGGTCGGAAAGTTCTTAAGGTAAAAAGACTTCCGGTGGAAGACTTGCTTACCGGATCGTGAGAACGGGAGGCAAATCGGGAGAGTCTCTATTGACTCGGGCCAGGGTTCAGGAAACATCAGGGGAGGCCGCAAAGGGATGAATAGAGAAAATGCGCCTAAGGCCCGTTTGCTTCACGACTGACGCCCGAGGGGGGGTACCGCATGCTGTAAAGGTCTTACGAAAGCCTGGGAACGCCGAAGGGAAAGTTGAGGAATACCAGGACAGCGCTGGCAATGTCATAATGGTTAGGCGGAGCGGCGGCGCAAGTCAGGGAGCGAATAGGGGGGGGAGGAGAAGAACCTGAAAATCATGCCCTGAATCCAAGCAGGACTTCAAAGACAGATCTACCAGGACACCAGACTAGCCCTGATGACAGGGTCCTTGGAGTTGATTGGAGCTCAGAAGCTGTCCTAGGGACGTGGAAACACACCAAAAGAACACAAGACAAGCCACCCCGTATGCTGTGGGGGGGTGAGAGAACTCTGCCTAAAACAAAATAAGGAGAGAAAGGACTTGGAATCAAAGGGGGGGAGGCTATCAAAAGACCTTCGCGCTGCCTACCATTATGAAGGGAGAATGACGCCGGCGGAAGTGCTGGAAGGGAAGGAGTTGAAGAACCATGAAGAACAGACAGGTCGTACAGATAACTCGTCCTGCCAGGGCGCAAGAAGAACTATCAGACGGTTCTCGATCAGCCGAAACGAGTGGGACCTGCAAGAAGCGAGGAAAGAAGCCGAGGGAAGGGTATAAGACGATTACTCAAGGTGCCGAGCTGCAAGTGCTCGAGCTCGGCGCAGCGGGCATGGAAGGTATAGTAGGAGATTGGGAAGATTCCCTACACCCGAAGGCCGTGCAATTAAAAGAAGAGAACGCGGACCAAAGAAGAAGAAAAGTATCTAAGAAGGGATAGGAAGAGTCATTGAAGGGGAGGGAGGTTACAAGATACCGGGGAAAGAATCACAAAGAGCAACAAGATCCATTTCTATTCGTTCTCGAACTCGGCACGATACATATGTACAATCAGTTCCTCGAAACGAGACATGGGACCGTAGGGAAGGAAAGGCACCTAAGGGGGGGACGAGGGAAACAACTATATCTCGGAAACAAAACACAACGATTGAGGAAAGATAGATATATACATTTCTAATGACGTGACGTCTCCCAAAAGTCATGTCGAAAGAGCACCTAAAGGGAAGGGGGCAGCTTATCCAAAGGGAAGTATACAGGGAGAAGGGATTTAGAGAAAGTAATCAACGCGAAATGGATTCTTGGGGGGCAGTTGCGTGAGAACGGGGATTCGGCTGACCGTCGAGCCTAGGCCCGTCATAGCACTTGGAAAGGAAAAAAAAAAGGGTCGAGAATCTAAGGACAGGAAAAAAGGCAAGAGGGAGGTTAGGTAAAGCTACCCAGCCCCGGCGAAAAAAACCCGTGAACCAGGTGTCGAGCGAGGAGGAGAGGATCAAGAGGAAGACGCCACATAGTACAGTGGATTAGACGGCTTCGTGACGGCGGCCAAAAACGAGCCGCAGGAGATCATGACTAAACGTTGTCCTAAAGTTGGGTGGATGGGACATCTGCACGGGAAGGAACAGGGGAGATGAGGCAGAGTTACGAGGGGAAGGGGACCTGATTGGGAGGGCGGTGATTGTTTGATAATGTAACCCCCAAGTACCGAAGACTAGTGTTGGAGACGTCTCATGATACCCTGGAAAATTCGTATAAAACGCAAGGGGGTAAAAGTTGCTTGGCAAACAGCTGGCGAGTTGGGTCTCCAGTCTAATTACTGCAGCGTATAGGTCCTCAAAAGCAAAGAAAAAAAGGATGGAGTTGTAGTTGTAAAGAAAAACGGGCCCACGAAAAGCTCGGGCCAGAGAAGGACAAGAAAACTCAGCGATAACGATGGCCATAGGTAAACCTTCAATGCAGGCAGGAGCGTTTTTGGAGCCTTTCTCCATTGTTCGTGCTCGTGTCGGTGTGTCATTAGGGTCTGGTTCCATGAAAGGGGAAAATGGCGGTGGAGGATACAAACGTGGGCTATAGATCTAAGAGAGGGAACACTAGCACGCCTCGCTCGGTAAAACCGAATCAAGGCTCATAGACATAACAGACTTGTCCGTTTCGACCCGGATAATGGGGGGGGTTTTGGGGTGGCCGAGAGACACAAAGACTGGAAAAAGACCGAAAGGCGAGACATCGCCTGCATTGGCCACGACTCGCATAAACATATTCTTGACAACGAACGTTCCTGATGAGGGGGAAAAAGGTTAAGAGAGGCCAGAACGGGAGAGGGGAAAGGGATGAAGGGTGTAGGCACGACGGCGGAAGCTGCGGTTGGGATGCTCAAGAACTCCTCATCAGGGGACTAAGACTCCGGCCAGCGCTCCTTAGGGGAAAATAGGGAGGGGTCTCAAGGGGATGTAGAAAAATAGGAGGTCATATTGGGTGCCATCACTGGCAGGCAGACTTGGTACTTGCAGGTGTCGATTATGTGAGAATAAATGACGAAAGACGGAGGCGGGATCAAGGGAGAAAAAGGAAAAGTTCCGAGAGAAATTATCATCGATGAGCGAACGTTAATCTCTGTCGAGGTTACACCCTCTTGGGGATCTCCGGCACGAACGGCTCTTTCTAAACTCTCGATCGGAAGGGTAGAATAAAAGGAAAAAAGAAAGCGCTGGATTCTGTGACGTGGGGAGCGTGCCTGTATGTCAGGCAATCTACAGCGCTGCTAGCGGGATAATGAGTTCTCGTCCAGTAGGAAAACGAAAAAGTCGGAGAGAAGGTTGGAAAGGAAAACGAACGGTTGGGGAAAGCCGCCAGCATGTACTGGACAGATCGAAGCAAGTAAGGTCCACGAATGGAGCGAACTTATTGTTCTTGCCTCGCGGTTCGGGAGGCCGACTGGGGAGAAAAAAACTGAGGATTACCCGTCCTTAACGGATCCTCTTTCTACGCGTACTAAACCAGTGGCCAGCACTGTACCCCCATCCCGCTGATATCCACGAAAAGAAGGGAATCAAGGGGCGCAGTGGTCAAGGGGCCAAAAAGAGGGACATTAGTGGAACAGGGCGAGCGTGTGATGCTCTCCCCCACAATTCTGTCGCAGCGCTCCTCGGTAACCGGACGTGCGGACCCACATGCGAACCGGCGAAGGCTCCCATATGGTCTAGCAATCTTGGGTTGTTGGAAAAGTGACAAAGAGGCATATTAGCAACATCCTGAAACCGGCCACCGCTGTGCCAACAGCGGTATCCTGCGCGTAGGCACTGAAATGACCTCCTTCACAGCTGGACCGAAAATGAACGGCTAAGGTGGAGGGGACTCGTAAGTCAGGCGGACAACGCCCCGGAGCAAGAAGACGTGCACGGGGGCAGCCGGGTCACTGACGAGACAGGGTGGACTAAAAAAAGCAAAAAGGGGAAGGGAAGGAAAAGAGGGAAACAAGGAGGAGGAATTAGGGTACGTGACGCGGCGCCCGGAGCCAGTCTTAGGCGGAGTTGAGATAGATGGCCGAAGATAATTAGAGCGCTGATCGAATAATCGAAGAGGGGACGTCATTGGGGAGGGGCAGTGAAAGTAAAAAACTCGCGAGGGACAGCTGCGCTTTGGGGCATCGGTCGGCCGTAGATGTGACTCGAAAGCTGCCACACCAGGTTCATGGTACTGGAGAAAAAACAATTAAAAAAAACCAAAGGGGGCCGGAAAAAAAAAGAGTGTGGCGTCCGGTAACGAGTCGCGAGGCCGAGGGGACGCGGGGGGGGTCCTCCTGAGGAGTATCGCAGAAGAGGTTGGTCCTCTAAAGAAAAAGGCAAGTTTGGACGACATAAGGGGGCAGAGACACTATAATCATCTCTGAATGGTGTGGACAGCCTGCTGCGGTGGTCGTCGTCCTCGAAAGTCCGTTCCGTAATTAAAGGGTGGGGAGTAAAGCGCTGAAACAAGCAAGGGAGGCTATAGCGGCCCGGCTTATAGTTCCAAGATAACATAAAAAACATAAACCGAAAAAAAAGTCGCAGGGTAGGCTTCCACCAAAGGGGAAAGGGGGAACCTTGCGGGAGAGCCCCGACCTGAGGCATCTTGACGACGAAAAATATCACCGCCTTCACTATCGAAAACGCATTTGAAGGAGGGGCTTTCCGAGCGGGATTAAGACCGCTGATGAGAAGCGACAAGCGGGGCGAGGTTTTAACAGGACGTTTCCTGCGCTAAAACTCGGTTTCACCTCTCAGCGGGGATCCCCGCAATGACCGACAATGGACGGGGAAAGCCAAAAAAGGGGACCGCCAGAGTACTATCTCCTACAGCATTGCAGTCGCCCTACAAAGATAGGAAGGGGTCTACTGAAGGCTATTAAAAGCCTGAAAGATAAAACACCACAATCTCCATGATGTGGGACCTTTGATTACTTCTCCTGCCGGCTCGGATGGGTCATCCCTCGGGCCTTCCTGAAGAACGTTCAGCAGTTCAAAAGCTAAAGGGGACAAAAACTAGGAACGGGCAAGGTCATGGGCAAACCAAAGGAAAAAGGTGACGGGACTCCAAAGCATCTGCCTTCTACTGAGGAAGAATGGAGCAGCTCGGACTGGGGAGGGACCAGATAAGAGGTCCATACAACGTCCGAAGACCTAACTAAAGGGCTCGCGTGGACCTTCAATGGTCGCGGGGGCGAAGAAAAAGATAAACATCGGGTAAAGAAAAAAGTTGGACGCCCTGACCGCCAGACTTCACCGACAGAGCGGAAACAAGGCCCTCTACAACGACGCGCTGTTAAGAAAGGACAGTCCAATGGGGGGGGTTGGGAGTCCTATTGCGGAAGTGGCCCAAACCCGAGACCAAAGACAACTCAAGATATTCGTGGGCGGGTATAAGATACTGCATTAGAATACAACCGCAAACATCAGAAGGGAGGATAGATAGCTCAGGAACGTCTTCTCTCCCATGCCGGAGGGGGCGAATTCCGCTTGAGGATCTGGTCGTGCATTAGGAACAAAAAACCAGAACTAAAAAAAGTATTCTCACGAAATCTTCCTTAACATTTCGGCTTCAATCCCAACTTCAGAGGGTCAATGCTGGGGAAGGCAGAGGGGTTAACGAGGGACGGAACTCCTTCAAGGAAATGGCTATCCTTACGTATACGGGACGGGGGGGGAATCTTCCAGGACGTAAAACGGGCAGGGCCTGACGGGATCAAGGCGTTTTATTTTCTTATGGTTTTCCTACAAGCAAAGCTTTGGGGGGGGGAAGAAAGGGTAAAACTGGGGAAATGCGAGAAGAAAGGGCTATGCCTTGCAATTCCAGTCGATTTACATGCTCATCGGGTTCCAAGCACGCAAACAACAAGATCCTGGTTCTTAAGTCTGAGAAGATACCGAGGGGGAGGACTATACCTGGAGGGGGATCTCGTCTCTGGTAAGTTCCATGCTGGTGCTATGTCAAGGCAAAAAGACTCTCTCGTATAAGAAAGGAATTTGAAAAAAACAAAAAAGAATGTCGTCAACAGAAAACGAACGCATGAACAGGTATCTGTCGAGTCTACCTTTGTCCATTGGATGAATGGCTCGCCGTTCTGACGAGGCGAAATGTGAGACTTGGGGGGGCTTGATCTGCGTTAAATAAAGCCGTAGCACTTACTCAATGGTCGCGGGTAGATACGAGTGTTCATTTCCCTCCTTCTTGCTGCAAGCTTCGGAGGGAGAGAGACGCCGGAAAAATCCCGAGTAAGCGCGAAGGCAAGCCTAAACACGTCGTACTCTTAGAAACACCTTCCCTGCTGACGGCGGAGGGCCAGCAGCAACAGGAGAAGGCAATTGTGGGGGGGGGGTCCCCCTAGGGTTCCTAATGAATTTTCAGCGGGGAACCGACCATGGCAGCCGAGGAGGCTCCTTACCTGATGTTTCTTGGTGGACGAAAACTCAACGGGGAGGACTCCTCGACTGCTCAGCAGGAAGCGAGAAGGAAGAAAAGCGGAGCTATTTATGCCTTGCTTGTGAAGCTGGAGGTTGTTCTCACGAGGTACGCAGGCGTAGATCGGAAATCGGGGGGGGGCGTGGTTTAGAGCAAGGAAAAAGGCAGCTTAATGAAAGCGCCTACAATCAGCAAGCAATGATGGGGGGCACATTGCATTCATGCCAAGGGGGGGGTTATTTTCGGAGTTTTGCCGGAGTGCGGTCCGGGGGGAACTGTCAACACGGTCGGTCATCGATGGGCAAGATGTGGGAAAATCGAACTCAACAAATGAGGGAACAAAATGGTATTCGTCAAGAACTGAAGTTGGTGACCTCGGAACGATCGTGTCCACCCTCCCAGCTCACAGAGAGGCGAAGGACCATTGAACTGAGAAGAGCAGAAGGGAGAAAGGGGGCGGTGAAAAAACCCTTTGCCCTACTGATATATATCGCTAGTCCGCCGTTGTCTTAATATCCTGCTGGAGGGTTCCATCCGAAAGACCTATAACAGAGAGCCGGGGAAAAAGTACTCATGTAGGCTATTGATGCTCACTGTAGCTCGGTAGGGCTCGGAGAGGGAGGCGATTCGGCGGGATGGGAAACGGCAGAAAATGTGATGGGGACTTAAAAAAGATAGTTCAATAGGAGGATGACAATCTTAAGACTCCGTCGTCATCGAATGCGGCCATTGGCGGATCGGGGATTCATAGAGGCTCGCTAGACATGGGGATGAAATGCTAGGGGGGCTTGTGGGCTAAGGATCGAAAATCAGAAAGTTGAGGCGGGCGCATCCCGAACGATCGCGTTACTTCGGTGTGCCGATGATTCGGTGAAGTGATATGCAGATTTCGCGGTGAAGCGTATCGGGGAGGGGGGACCAGTCTCGAGGAGGGAACCCGGCCGTTTGGGAAAAAAAAACAGGTGGTCTTAAAGACTAGTCGGTGATTGAAACAGCGGAAAGCGCAAATGCGGGGAGACAGACGAGCATCTGATTTCACTGGGAAAGGTATAGTGCGTGCCAAAAGAGATGGGAAGAACAGCCGGACTGATATAACCCGTCCTACTGAACGGATGACAGAATACGTAGGACGAAAAAGTGGAAATCAACACCAACCTGCTTCTGGATGGGGGGAGGGGAGTGGGAATAGTTGGGATAGGAAGCCGTTCTGACAAGGTTGCACATGTGAAAACTTTGGTCTAACAAAAAAAAAATAAGAAAAAAATGACTTTCCAGCGGAGATACAGTACCGTATCACAACCCTGGCTGACTGGCGAGATCACCGATTGCGGAGGGCTGGCCGGGCACAAAGTCGAAACGGACAAATAACAGGAAGGTCATCTTCTCACATATGCATCCGGCCACGATTACAAAGCGCGCGGTATAAGGCTCGCGAAAACACCGCTCCAAAACTGCAAGGAAGAAAAAAGAGCGTGGGTCTCATGGATTCATGGGAGAGCGGTCGGCTCGAGCTCGGAAGACCTCCTACTTGCTCCGGGGTCGCGACGGGGCGTCAAGAACAGGAATAATAAGCATGTGTGAAAAGACTAACAAACTCAAAAAGAGGGAAACTGCGCGGGGGGGCTGCCCAGTAAAAAAGGGAGGGAGGCAAAGGGAGGTGAGCTCGAGCCAGAAAATAACCAACATCAGATCAACACAGAAAGCTACAAACGGAAAAAAAAAGCTTAGGGGGCTGGAGAGAGGACGAAAAAAGGATACGAAGGAAGAAAGTTTACATGCATGGCCAGTGCTTAATGTCGTCGAGGAGGAAGCAGGGGTATAAGGGCAGAAGGTCCCGAAAGCCATACCAAAAGAATAGGGAGGGCCTTACGCCTGTAGCACGGTGGTTGCGGTCCGGTAAATGAAGATCGCCAGGAAATGTGGAATAATCCACAAGGGTTTGTGCCTCTAACGGAAAACCGGGTATAACATTTGCACTCTACGGCGAGCACGATTATACCGTAGAGCATCCTGATTGCAGAATGGCAATAAAGCTTACGAGCCGTTTCGGAACATGGTTTAACGAAGGAGTGACCGGCTGTAGGCTCTGATCGCCGCACAAGGAATAAAAAAACGGAAAAGGAGGAGAAGCGTTACCAAAGTCTCTGGGGAGGCAAAAAAAGACCAGGCGGCGGTGAATCACATGACTTTGCAACAAGCCCCCACTCGTTTAAACGGCCTGGGGCGAAAGGTACCGGCAAGGGCATCTGGAAAGGAAGAAGTCCTATCAGCTCTAAATTGGACAAAGGGGAGTACTTCACCGAAGAGAGCCCTAAGTGGACAGAGAGCGTTCGCGAGAGACAGCCGACCGCGACAAAAGGGTCTACTTATCACCCCAATACTCCGCTAAGGCGCGCATGTTCACCTTAGCAAAAAAGCTCACCGGACGCGAGCCTCGCTGATAAGATCCCAGCTCAATGGCCCGCTAATTCAAACGAGAAGAACGGGACAAAAGGTTGAAAGGTCATTCCGCATAATCGGATCGAGAAAGAAGGTACTGGGAAGGGGAAATATACATAGACGAAGGAGCGCTTGAAAAGGGAATCCGACCGGGAAGCTCGCAGGGATACTAATCATAAGGAGCAAACAGGGGGCAGAAGGATCTCCATGAGATGAGAACGTCTAAGGAAGTAGTAGGGAAGGCAACCTTCAAGCCGATCAGGGGCATAACACAGGCGGCAGCGCGATCTTCTAAACTAGGACAAGGTCAGGGGTATACAAAACGAAATGGGGACTTGCGGGGGGGACTGCCGGGGATCTTATTTTGGAAGGATGCGACGCTCTGAAGGGAGGGGGAAAAAAAGCGGACATCAGATCAACCCAACTTGAAAAACGAATGAAAAGTGGCTTAAGAATTTTCACGAAACCTGCAAAGAGGGGTCAGGAAGGAGGAGACTGGGAAGGGGGTAGATCGACTACAAAGGGATCAGTTACCATCAGGATCACTGGCAACCGTTACTCAAAGAGAAAAATACGTCCACAAGGGAGGGAAAAATCGCAAATCGCTTCAGGGAAGGAAAATAGGGACATAATGGGGCTTGCCTGCGTGTATTCGTATGGAAGAGAGGAGGGAGTTCTTGAAAAACAAAAACGCCCCGGAGAAAAATGGCAGTTGGAAGAGTACGCTGCAAGGGCTGGAGAACAACCGCAGCAAGTCACAAAAGACAAGGATGAATAAAGAGGAAACATGCGAAGATCTTCGAAGAGAGTACCAAATAAGTCAGAGGTGGTCGGGGGCGGTTCTTCGGCCACCCTCACTAAAAGGGTCAGGCAGATCACTAGGCATAAGGGACTTCAAGAAGACAGGAAGGAGATGGGAGAACCAACTGGTGCAAGGCAGGAATGCGGCGCTGCAGACGCAGGGTACACTCATGAAGGCTATCCTTACGAGTACGCACTTTAACGGCTGGCCGGTGCTCAAAAAAAGTCGTCGGAGTAACCGAACCGGGAAGAGGATATCCCTAACAGAAATAAGCGTTGCAGGGGGAACGAAGGAGAAACGCGGACCGTGGATCGAGCGAAACAAAAAAAAAAAGCTACTGCCCAGTCGAGAACACCTCAAAAACAAAGAATCCATTGCACTATCGTTCTCGAACTAGGAAGCACGATCCATATGGATGGACTGGGACGATACGGGGCCAGTTCCGGTGGAGAGGGGTTCTCGGAAAAAAACTTCAAACAAACGGTCTCTCTCACAACAAGTAGTGAAATCGAGAAGATCTGTGAGTGGAAAAAAACCAAGAAAGAGCCCTGGAACAACGGGAAAAATGCAGACCGTGATCTTCTAAACAGCGACCTTTCCATATGTCGGGTCAGCTAGATTTCGAACGAATAGGGAAAAGGAAGGTAGCTGGGTTGCTTACAGGACGTGGGACGAAGGTAAATCGTCAAACACGGAATAGCACTTTGAGACTCCTGAGGAGAAAATGTGGAAGGTTACCTTCTTGTCAAAAAAAAAAGAACGGGGGAGGGAAAGAACTAAGAGCGATCCCTGCAGGGACCAGACCATCGCGAGCACGGGGGTAAACCGCACCCGGATTACTCAGGAAAGGATAAACATTACGGTAAGCTTGCCGCGAAAATGTCCGGGTGGGGAAGAGGGGGGCTTGAAAAAGATTAGGGAGGCTGGAAGCCGACCATGTCAGAAGTGATCGGCTCCGTGGACCTTATTTGTCGTGAGGAGGTTTGAACGAAGACCGACAGCGGGGAAAATCAAAGGTATAGCGAGAAAAGAGGCTGCGCATGATATCCTTCATGTGATTCATATCGGCTTGGGTGGTGACTCGAGGGGATACCAGCAGTCAGCAAGGGAAAGAAAGAACACGGGGGGGTCGGGGGTACTGGGGGTCGCTTTGTGTCAAGGTCCGATATTCAATCTTCCTCGTAGGGATCCCAGCAAGCAAACGGAGGAAAGTGGACTTGGAAGAAGCTGCTCGGAGAGGCCTTTTCCGGGGCTCTCTGTCGTGTGTCACAGGATGGGTGCGTTCCCGGTCAGGGTAAACGTTCGGAAAAAAAGATAGGAGAGTCGAGCGTTAGGTGGGATACCCATCTCTAAAAACCAAGAAGTCTTCGGATCGGGAAAGGGAGGACGGACTGAGGGGGGTTACAGCGGAGATTTTCCCAAGCTTCCTCCGGCGAGTCTGATGGGGGACCATTGGGAGGCCGCTCGATAACGCGGCCGAAAAAAAAAGAGAAGATTTGAAAGGTAGTCAAGAAAAGAGAGGCCTCCAGGGGGAATAATCCGTCGGAAGCAGGGACGGGGTTGCTTACGCCACATCCCGAAGAAAAGATGGTCATAAAATTCTCAGTAGGGGTCTGGAGGAGGTTGGTAGAAGGGAAGGGGGAAGGAAAGAGCGGCCGAGAGGAGCACATATTTTGCCGCAAGCAGGCGACCGACTTGTTCTGCGGTTCTGAGAAATGAAATTCTTGGCAGGAAAAAAAAGATGTCCGGCGCAGGGGCCTCAGGCGTGGCAGGGGAAAGAGCAGGGGCAGAGGGAAGAAGGGTGAAAGGTCTGGAGTCACTCGTTGTAGGCGAAGGCAAGTAGAGCGCCGGGGAAAAGAGAAACCCTCTGTAGATGGCAATTCATCGAAAACGGTTCGGTTCTGCGCGGGGGTAATCAAAAGGGGGAAAATTTCTGGAGTTGAAGGGTCGGATGATGGTCTGTCTCATAGGAAAAGAAGCGGCAAGACCCATTCCGAAGGTAAAAAGTAAGTGAAAAGGGACTAATGATCGCAAGCGTGGTGATGAAACGAGAAGCGGTCACGCATGAGGACCAGACCGGCTTGTGGAAGCTTCCTGTGTCAGGCGTCGATGGGAAAGAATTGGCAAAGGAGGGGGGAAAAAAGGGGACGAAGAAACCAGTGAGCATGGCTGTGAACAAGAAAGAGCTGAGTCGCTAAAAGCTGAAGCGAGTGGAGCTGGGGTGACTGGGGGGAAAAAGACCAGGGGGTGAAGGGGAGGGAAAAACGAGATTACGTGATATATATGACTCACAAGTTCTTTCCCACCAGTCTTCTAGCATCACAGTGAAAAACAGAAACCGAGAGAAAACATAAAGGCATATTGGGGTGTCTCTTTGCGGGAGGAACCCCTTCTTTGGGAGCCCCCTTAACCAGGACAAAACCGGAAATGATTTCGCAGAATCAGACCCGGCACGAGACAGGAGCAACCTGGAAGGAAACGCTTCCTCGCAGGGACAAGTCGAGGAGAGAAAGCGTCAAAGCTTGTTCTATAGCTTCCATGATCAGAGCGGTGGAGAGAAAGGCGGAGAGGAAAGCCCTTCGTCCCTACAAGAATGTGGGAGGGGGGGGACGGCGTCCAAAGAAGTTGGTGGGCCCAAAAAAAAGAACAACAAAGGGGAAAAAGGGGAAAACTGCTGATGAGCCGGTGGAAGCGCAGCCCAAGCACAAGGAGGAGGGGCGGTCGATTGGCAGAGAAAAAAAACCGAGATTAGAAAAAAAAAAGGGAATTTTGAAAAGGGTGGGGGGCGCGCTCCTTGCGAAGGAGCGGAATCGGTGGAAAAGACGCGCAGGATCCCGCTTCCTTTTTGGACATCGGGAAGTATGCAGGGTAAAATGCGGAGCCATAGGAAGGGGGAGAAGAAGCCAGAAATGAGGAAGGGGGTCGCCAGCAGGGGGTTGTTTTTCTGAAGACTGAGTCGCGAGTCCGCTTCAGCAGGGTGGGACGGGGAAGTCATCCAAGAGAAAGGGGGTGTCTACAGAAGCAGGCCCGCAAGAAGCGTCAAAAAAGAAAGATAAGAGGATATGTTGTGGACAGCCATGGAAAAACTGGTTTTCGGAAGAGGTAGACAGAGGATCCGTTCCGGAAGTTAAAAACCAGGGGACAGAGAGCTTAGAGGAAAAGGAAAAGGGGGAGAGCATGACGCTGCATCGTTCTCAAATCACATGATCTTCCCGACCATGAAGGATAATTTCTGAAAGAAGGAGTCTTGCCCTAGACAGGACGGGGAAGCAGGGGAAAGAGTGAAAAATCGGAAAGCGCCATGCAAGCGCCTCAGATTGGGCCAACCAAGGGAAACTCTAAGAGCAACGAGAGACTCCCGAAGGGACTCTGAGGAAAGAGAACGTGACCGAGCTCGACGTGAGCCTACAAACGTGTTCACAGATCCAAATCGCAAAGGTAAAGAGACGCCACATCGTGAGAAATCTATCAGAGACGAGAAAAGAGACTATTAAAAAAAAAAGAAAAAGGACCTGAAAAGGAGGGGGGGGGGGGGACTAAAGAGCTCTTTTTTAGTGAGACCCCGACACCTGCAAGAACAAGTCTGTCTCCGGTCTGGAAGGGGGAGGATAGGAGCCTCCTAACTTAAGCAAAACCATAGAGAAAGCCAAAAACAAGGAAGCAAATGAGTCAAGGGGGGTAGGGAGTGCCTTTCTTAGAAGTCTGACCCCTCGGCTCCGGTTCTGCGCACAACCTTCAGAATACAAAGGGGGACAGAGGAGGCGAGGAGGGGTGGGGGGGGCGGCAACAATCAGAATCATCATGGACGGGCTTCCTGAATATCTTAGAAGGCGGCGCCAATGGGAACCGACGAAAGGGGGAGGAGGTATAAAGGGGGGGAAAGAGGGAGGGGCAAACTGAGCAAACGAAGAAGGACAAACGAAGTGGGGGGGGAAAGGAGCGGAGGGGGAGGGGTAGGAGAATGGGGGGTCACGGGGGGTAGTGCAGGAGTAAATCTAGGGGGAGCCAAGCGTCATCGAGAAAAAAAAAGGAGGCCGAAAGAAAAGACTACCAGGGCCGCTGCAGTATAACAGGACATCTTGGTCGGCTTCTTGGACCTGGGGACGGAACATCTTTGGGGACCATAGGGGACCCTACGTTTACACATTCCCTTACGAAAACAGAAGGACTTCAAAGACAGAGAGAACATTGAATACAACGAAGGGGAGGGTAAGGGGAAGGGATCTGATGGGATTCATGATCTAGCAAATGTAAGATCTTGGATATTCGAAGGACTGTGGGGGGGAAAAGAAAACAACGTCAAGAAAAGGGGTCTTGGAGAGGGGGAAGTAGAAGCTAAGGGGATAGGGGGAACACCTCCAAAGGAGAAACAAAGAATCTCTAACTGAAAAGAAAATTTAGTCTATAGATCCGACCATTCTGGGAGCGTAAGAGTAAAAGCAGGGTGGGGGTCATTTCGGGGGAAAACCATCACAAAACATACTAGAAGAACTCTTCATGACCAAGGGCGGAATAGATCTGGAAAAAAAACGTGGGGAGGCATTCGCATGAGGGCAAGACTCGTAAAAGTAAGGGTGTCTAGAATTACTAGTAGCACGGGTTCCGGGGCTGAAAGGATACTTATCAAAAAAGAGCGACAAAAAAGAAGGGGAAGAAAGGAGGTCGTAGAAGGGAGTTAAAACCCTAATCGTGCAGGAAAAAGAATGATAACTCTTAACTATCTACCCCGGAGAAAAAACTTATCTATGAGAAGAGAAGGTCATAAAAGATTGTCCTAGAAAATCACAAACATCACATATTCGCCGTCTTCGAACTCTGGGCCGCACGATCCCATTTGTCAGGGTGTTCTAAAAGACTCCTGAGCGATACTGGAGAAAAGGTCGGGAAGGGAGGCTAGGGTGTTCGGGGGGGCAAAGGAACG
>Ga0179593_1277286_pt1 | contig 18648 bp, 16 predicted proteins | sample CZODoug2_1_08_16_FD_185931 | JGI IMG/M metagenome (GOLD analysis project Ga0179593, IMG submission 185931) | Vadose zone soil fungal communities from Angelo Coast Range Reserve, California, USA - CZODoug2_1_08_16fungal (PacBio error correction) | ecosystem: Environmental > Terrestrial > Soil >...
TAGTAAGGAAGAGACCATGGTTCTTCGCTCGAGGAAAATAGGTGACACCATGCGCGGCAGAGGGATTGCTGGTAAAGCGCTACCTGAATGGAAATAAGTGTGCGCCTACCGGAGGCGTGGATTCGCATCAACTGATGTTGCCGGGTTGACCAGCGAACTAGAAGCCGGAATTGACATGGAGGGACTATACACTACGCGTCGAAGCAACTAAAGTACGACGCGGTACTCGAGCCCTGAGGACAAAGGGCGAAATGATTAGGGTGCTGGCGAGCGGCGCACAAACGTCAAGGCAAGGACCAAATAAACAGCAAAACTTTTACAGGGAGATGCCAGATGTCTCAGCGGGAGCGTCGCGGCTCCTCCGTATTCGAATAGCACTGAAGATCTTCGAAAGATGAGGGACGTGGGTAGGAGAGTAGTCAGGAGAATAGACACATACTGGGGCGAACCGCGGAACCTGAGGAGGAAAAGAAATAAAAAAAAAAATATCGTTTTAAAGAACGGTGGTGAAACGAGTACCGGTTCACCCTCTCTCTACCCAAAGGGTCGTTCGAGCACTCAGGGAAGGTAGGGAATCTGTAATGGAAGAACGCCAGCCTCAGAGGCAGCCGCGGAAAGTGTAAGCTCCAACGAAGAAACGTTGTGGTGGCATTCCCTCGGATAGGGAAGCCTGGGGCGGGGACCCGAAATAGTAGAATACTCACCGTACGCAGGGGTGTGCCCCGTTAAACTTGCCGGAGGGAGTAGGGGGCCTGAGGGGAAGCGTTGCAGTCGGGAGGGTGGGGGGAACATTACCGCCTTCAAAGAGGTGGGGGAATGGGGGAAGCGGGAAACCAGTCTCCACACGGAAATTCGAAGAATTCCAACGGCCCGGAGCCCGGACTCATTGGTCCCAGTATAACGGCCTGCAGAACATTAGCAGGAAGTCAGGTAGAGTCTCACAAGTTGAATTGAGCGAGTAAGGGGAAAACCGGATCTCACCGGTATGCAGAACATAATCCATAAAAAGAACACACCAACTGGTGGTGCCTGCCAGGAATCGCCACCGAAAACGGGGAATCGAGGTAGGGGAAGGGGGGAGTTATTGGGTGCCGGGCAAAGAAAAAATTTCACAAACCTAGTGTGAACGGAGATCGGAGCATTGGGGACGGGGAACTCGGGGGGGCGTGGGAGGACAATGTAAAGTGTGGGGGTGTGGGTGTGGACCAACCACCCCCCCCAAAACCCCAAACCCCCCCCCCATGTTTGTGTGAGCGGTTTGGGGGGGGGTGGAAGTGAGTGGCCCGGGTTGAGAGGGAGTCCAGTGTATTATGCCATTTAGGCGGCCCCAACCCCCCCCCCCCCCCCCCCCCAACCTGTGACATCATGTGAGACCCCACTAGTTCGTCGTGTTGAAAGAGTAAGGCCAAGTTTCCGTGAACTTACATCGAAGGGATCATGCATGAAGAAGTTGTAGACTGGGCGAAAAAAACATGTTCCGGGGGGTGGACGGGGAATGGGAAGCGGCTGTGTGAAAAGCAGTGATAGCAGGTTCCATAAGCGCAACCGAAATTGTTCACGAGTTGAGTGCAAACTGGCTGCGGAAAGTCGTTTGGCGGAAAAACGCAGGTTGGGAAACGTTCAGTGTCCGCCGCCGCGGGAAAAAAACCAGAAGACGCCAAAACCCGAACCAAAACCACACCGGACCTAGTACGACGGACACAGTCGAGGCAGGACGAGACGGGTCAGGGATCTTGCGCATGGGGATGAACCGTGACCGCAACCCACCCCAAAGCCCCAACCACACCCCCCAAACCTTATAAGGTTCGGGGCGGACGTGGAACAACGTCCGAAGGGAAAAAAATGACACAGTAACGGACGCCATGTCTGCGTGAGGGCGGAACATACGGGGGCGAGAACACAAAAAAAAAAAAAAAAAACAGCAGTGAGTTCACGACACACATGGGGCTGTGTTTTATGAATTTCCGGGAGGACAGGGGTTTGAAAAATGTCTGTGACTTGCGGATGAAAGTGCTGTTGTTTGAGAATCAAGAAACACCCAAACAAACCCCCTCCTCCACCAAACCGGCCGACGGTCAACACGGCGCTTGCAGTGTGATTTAAGGGGTCAGAAAAAAACGTTCAAACGGCCCCTGACACAACAGGTACGCGTCAGGGAAGAGGTGTTAAACGGGTTAGCCAAAAACCAAAAACAAAAAGCACCCGATACGCCACACTCAGTCCGGCCATTCCAGAAAAGCGTAACAACGGGCCATGCCGAGGGAGTAGATGTCGCGCGGGGGGACCGGTGCGAGAAAAATTAAAGGCCAGTCAGTGGACTCGTTGTTGGCGTGAAAATGAAGATACGACGGCACCGGGGAAAAGAAGTAAGAGCGGTAACTGCAGGTTCCTGTTTCAAAATGTACAGACAAGTTCAGGGGAAGTAGGAGGCAGGGACCTAAACCTCAAAACCAAAAATGTCAGGATAGTCCGCTCATAAGACATACTACCAAAACAAAGCACCAACGAGTCGTTAAACGACAACAACACACGCGATCCTGCACAACTCGCCCAAGAGCGTAAACGGCACTGATCGGCAGACCGTAGGGCGACTGCACGGGAACACGAGGGAAAGAGGCGTCACGATGACGGATAGTAATGGGGGGGAAAACCGTTCGTCGGTGGCGTGTGGGAACAACCAAAATGACGTCTGCGTTCCCTACCCGTCGCACCACAAACAACCCAGGCACAACACAAGCATAGCGACCGGATATGTCGCCCAGAACACCAAAAGCATGAGTAAACCCACCAGGTGGGGTGGGTCAAGGCGGTTAAGTCGTGGCAGGTAACTCGGTAGAAAGGGGGTCTGTATCGTTGGGAAGGCACACCACCTAAACGCACGTTGGGTATTACACAAAGCAGAGGAGCATATCGCCTTTCGAACAACAGAAAAATAGAAACCCCCCGCTGACGGAAAAGAGGACGCAACACACGACTACCAAGCGGAACGCCCAGCACAACATCCCGGAACAAGCGCCACAACTCAACCACAACAACGAAGAGAGAAGGCGCAAGAAGATTAGAAATCGGGGGTCAATAAGGTCAAAAGGGGCCGTGGGGGTCTTAAAGGGAAAGTTGCCGGCCGAGTCCCGGGGAGAGGGGGTGACTGTCGAAATCGAAAGAACCGCCGGGGCGCCAACAAAGGAAAAAATACTAACTAAACCGTTGAAGCCATGCAACCTAGAGAAGAGCGGCCAGGAAGGTACAAATATCAGGGCCAGAACCAAGCATTGAGGGGGGAGGGGGGAAGGATGGGTGTGACTTGCAACGCGACACTGCGTAGAATCGGCGGTGTCGTCCGTTGGGGCGGTGTTGACCATCGTTTGGCCAGGGAAAATCGGGGAAAGGAGAGAAGAGGGAAAATGGACACAAATGAGCGCCGCCGTCACAGCCAAACCACGAAACCATATCACAATCCCCAGCAGACGAACTCCACCGAAAAACGAAAAAAAACCGCCAACGATAACTAGCGGGCCGCAGGTAAGGGCCGACCTTGAGGGGGGGGGCAAACCTAGAGGATAGCCTATAAAGGAATGAATGAGGGGGACCAGCGGAGCCCGCCGACGCGGAAAGATAGTCAATACGACGAAAACCCCACCCCGACGACACCCACTTCGAACACCGCTAGCCAACCCCGAGGGGCAAGCAACTTGAAAGGTTAGGGCGGAAAGTCTCGGGGGGGGTCAGTCCCGCGTCCGGTATAAATTGCAAGAGTTTAGGGGAGGAACGTGGAGGGGGGGGGGTGGGGTTCGGGACCAAAACACAGGCGACCGAGGGCAACCAGCGACGCAAGGCAGCGGGGTATAAGTGTGTCAAGACCCGACACCAGCAACAAGAACCACAAAACACAATCAGGAAACGTGGCGAGACCAAGCAGAACCAAGACAACCCCGGGGGATAACCCCCGTGACCCAAGCCTCCCGACAAGCAGCAATAAACAGTAAAACCCCCCAACAAACACAACGCGACCACCCAAAACTGCGCGTATCTGTGACTCTTTTGGTCGGTAGGGACTTTTGTAAATGAGGTGTACCCGTAAGAAAAAGCCGTGATATGCTGCACCGTGAAGTAATCGGGAGGTGTCTTGGGGTACGTGGGGCAAACAAAAACATCGAAAAAAAAAAAAAAAAAGCAAGTAATATATACGTCTGGCACAGTGAAGGTGAAAAAACGGTTACGTCGGTGAACCGTGTACTGTAACAATAAATGCAGGCGGGCCGATGAAAGTGAACTACGGAGGGGGAGATTTTTACCTTCTCACAGTTGTTCCTTTGAAACGCAAGGAGAAGGAATGAGGCTGTCGGGGGGGAATGAAGCACGATCCATGGGCTATATAGTTTATCGTAGCGCAGGCGGAGGGGTCGAGAAAGTGGAGTCAACTGGGTTTACATTGGAGGGAGTAACCATGCTGCGGGAACGCTTGTAGCATCGCCAGAAGAAACTCGCCAGACTCGAATTTAAAGAGGCTGGCGTGTCGATCGGCGGCCCGAAAGCCTCTGCCGTCATCGGGACGCGTCAAAACAAGTGTTTTGGTGTGTTGGGGGTTGGTTTTTTTGGGCACCAAGAAAAAAAAAAAAAAAAACCACCAAAACAACAACAAACCCAAACCACAAACCCAGGGGGAAAGGAAGACTCTCGATGGAGAGGGAAATGATTCCCCTGTACGGCGGTAAAAAAGGGGGCCTCAAATTATTGGTGAGAAAGGAGGAGGGGAGTAAAAATAGTGCCACGCGGTTAAAGTGGAAAGTGAAGCTCGAGGTCAGAATGAAGACCGGAGTCAAATGAGTCTGCAACCGGCCTTGACTACTGCACGGACCTAATCGTCCTACTCCTTTTTATGGGGGGATCTGGTACAGAAGTTTCTGGTGCAGGAGTGAAGATGAGGGATTAAGATATCCCGTAAATGCAAACACCGGCAAGGAGATCAAAGGGGTTTGTGATCTATAGGTATTATATGAGGGGGGGGTGGCTGGAACAGTAGTTAGTAGGGGGAGAAAGAAATATGTGGGGCAGTGCAAAGGGGGGGGCCACCTATTTGTGAGGGTTCGATGTGGATATGTTACACTACAAACAAGGTGAAAGGAAGGCCGGACTAGGGGGGTGACACGTCCGATAGGATGGGGAGTAAGGAATGAAAATACACAGAAAAGGTGTAGCGATAGGCCCAAAAAAACCCTTCGCTGCTTTTTGATAGTGGGTGTTTTCGTTACTCCAATTAGGCTATGCCACGATCCCCTAGTGGAGAATAAACGCCGTGACGGTGCGGGAGCGGCGTAGTCGACACTTTACAGGAGAGTTGCATGCTGCTAGGAAAGGCCGATGTAAAACGATCCGGAAATTGCATCAAAGGAAAAAAAGGGGAGGGGGCTGAAGAGAGTGGGACAACTGAAAGGTGGCATCGGCACAAAAACAAAAATTAAAACAGCACGTCGAGACCGTCGCATTCCACATAGGACAACACCCGGATATAAACGCAAACCAATCAAAAATAAAAACCCCATGAGGAAGTCATCGGTGTGAAACGGCTGGGCCGAAGTGCTGAGACGGTTACGCGAAGTCCGAGGAAGAGAAATCAGAGACGCACTCGAACGGGACCTTGACAAGCACTCAGCGAAACGAAAAGAGATAGGGTAGATACCGTGCTGCCATGGAGCCTAAAGCTAAGAGTACTTGGAAAAAGTTCCTGGGAAATGTACTGAGCGGGGTACATCACCTGAAAAGCGCTGTAATTGTCCGGGCCGCTTAAAAACACGATGAAGTCCGAGATGGTCGTGACACGAATAGGGGAGGAGGAAATTGATGTTTCATCCTTAAATTAAGAGATGAGAGGTATGAGGGCAATCGGGCAAGTAGGGTGTTTATGGCCGGATCCTCTTCCGGTAACGCGCACACATGATGAAGAAAAGCCAGGTACTCGTATCGTCGGTGTAGCGACAGAAGTCCGAAGCTAGTGAATGTGAACGCGCAATCAAGTTCCTGATCATGAGGCTTTCGGTGGGCAAGAGAGCTCGATAAACAACCAAAGTGAGGAGGAGGAAATGGGTTATTTGCCAATTCGCGTAGTCGGCCGAGCTCGGGGTAAAACCTTTTACTCGCAGGCGTACGGCTGCTTGGACAGGAGGCCTGCAAAAAAATAAAAAAAACTAACCAAATCAAGGGAAGCGTCAAAATCAGGGGTACGTCACACGCAGTCAGGGAGATCGGAGTTTAACAGGTCTGCAGGGTGATTCCGAGGCATATATGTTGATTGGACACTTTTAGGGCAGTGCAAGGAGCCTGGCGCCCCGATTAGGATAATAGGGAAACAGGGGAATGGTGGAGCCGACACAGCAAAACGTCGCGGGGCGGACTCTGTTTTGGCATGCTGGGGGGGAAGGCCCCGGTATTAGAAGAAGGGACTCGGGTAGGACTGGTGCAGAAAATGAATTGGAAAATCGGGAGAAGTTCTAACGATTGAGAGGGAGGAGATACGTGACGTCGACGGTGCTCTACCGAGGTCTTCAATCCTAGTCGAGGAAAGGGGTATTGAGTTAGGATTATAATGCACGACTGGAAGAACCGTATTTACAGATTAAAATACTAGCATTGGCAGAATGGGGGGGGAAACTTGAACTGCTTTATAAAGAGATCTGAAGCAGTGGGCTTCTGATACACCTACTCCGAGAGGGGACATATTAATGTGAAAGGAAATTCGCCATCCTCATCGAAGCGAGTAGGTCAGACAGCAACGACATCACGTAGGGTATAAGACACATATATGGAGAGCGCCGTTCTCTGGTCGGAAAGCCATCGAGCAGATACACGACGAATGTGTTTTGAAAAGGGAATTCGCCTATAGTGTGATACGTTGAGGGGGGATATCGACCGGCGAAGAAGGCCATATTAAAAAAAGCATTGAGTTGGACCGGCGCGGTGAAAAAGCCAAGAGGTAAGATGCCGTCTAGGCCATGACCTGAAAGTGCAAAAGAGTCCACGCGAACTGTAAAATTTGCAAGCAAAAAGCCGGCGTACGAATGTTAGGAAAGTCGCAAAAATGCCCGGGGTGGATAGAAAATGGAGTCATGATCTTCAGTACAGGAGAATAACCCAGAACTTAAAAAACCCAAGGACTCTCAAAGCAATGTGGGATGGGAGCGGGAGGGGGTCTCTTACATAACGTGGGAAGCGATCTGAGGTGGGAAGCCATGTTTGTTGAAACCAAGTGCAGAGCTTGCGTCATAGAATGGGGACTGTGTGGCGATCAGATAATCTCTTAAATAAAAGACCATGGACTGGGGGCGGTTGACCGCGTAAAAAGGCACGGACAGCGAAAACGGAGCCGAATGGGCCGGGGTCGGAGGACTCACCGTGGTTCCGTCAGGACAAGTAAGACGAGGTCAACGTAATCTAAGCGGATAACCAGCTCCCAAATTGCCAGGAGAGGAAGAAGGAGGGAGGACAGCGGCCCAAAAAAGGTGTTCAGGGAAAAGGAGAGAAACGGCGTTACGCCAAGTTCACAAAGCCGCATCTACCCGAGGCCGTGACAAGAGGAGGGAAAAAAAGGAGAAGGATCGCTTCCTAGGATCTAAAGTCAACATACAAAAAACGAGTGTAAAACGGACCGCCGACCTCACAGAATAGAAAAAATTGCTGGTGTAACCATGCAAAAAAGGAAATGGGCCCGGTCACCAGTGAGCCGAGAATAAAAACCTCGGCGTGGAAATCAGCGGTAACAAACGATCTTACTGGGGCGGAAGGCGTTAAAAAGAATCCGACTTAAAGGCGATGGCCGCAACGGTATGGAGTGCTAGACTTGGTTAAATTTAAGAAAGAAATCGCAACGAATCGAGAAATCGGTCCGTTGGGGGCCGTAGAATGGCACCGTTACAGCATGGACCAGGAAAGTCACAGGTCGAGCCGTGAGAAGAGTGTTCACTGGGCCGCTGCAACACACACCCAAAACCCCCCCAAGGGAAGTGGAGTCGTGGGCGAAGCGAAACGCCGATTGACTGCCTTCGGGGGCGAAAAGCAAGGCAAGACTGTATGAAAGTCGATGTCCTGGATGGCACAGTTTTCCTACCGTTTAGAATACCTCCGTAGAAAAGTTGAGATGGTGGGGCCAACAAGAAAAAAAAATAAAAACGACGTCAGGCCTGTACAATCCGTCACAGAGCCAAGAGTCATTTTTTCTACAGACAGGTGAAAAGGAGAGCCAGTGGGGAGCACAAAATCACATCTTGATACGAAAGTACGGGAACGGGCGGATGGCCGAAGGAACCTACAAAGGATTACCGGGGAACGTTAACAAAAGACTCGGCAGAAAAAAAAGTATCGCGGGACCGAGGTAAGGTGAATTAAGCTTTCTAAAGCTCAAACGTGAGTAGAACGCAAGTTTGAAAGGCGAGGGTTGAATCAACACGAGACACGAATATCACGCGTACGGAGTACGAAAAACGTGCGCATAAAGGGGAGTAGGGCCAGAATGTAGCGAGTTCTTGGTGCTGGGGCACAACGGATGGGGCCCGAGGAAACGCGGGGGGGGAATCGTGCGGCAGTAAGGAGGTTGGGTGAATAAAAAAAAAAAAGATTGTCCTCTACCGGGGGGGCAGTTCGAGCGGTCAGGGGGTCGTGTCGTAAGTACGGCGAAACTGTGGTAAAGTGTGTAGAGGTGGAATGGGCAGGGAAAGGGGGAGGAAGGTCAATACCTCCGGCTGCGGGAGGGAAGGGCGAGGTCCCGTCTGCAGGAAGAGCCGCCTTTCCATATGCCAGGTACCGGGAAAAGGGACCGAGAGAGCAAAAAAACACGGAGGGGAGGATTAAAGAGCGGGCAATGGTTCAACGGCGGAGTTACGGGGAAGGACTCGCCGGCGTTCAAATTCTACTGAAACTTGCGGGGGGGGGGGAGGAGGAAAAAGAAGAAACCGCGGCAACCGTGCCTTAGCGTGGAAATATTTCAAAAGGAGACTATAATGCCTTCAAGGTATAAGCAGTAGGAAAGTTCGCGTGGCCTAGGGGGTAAGGCTCGGGTAATCATAAAAGCTCATCAAAAGGAAAGTGCGGAGTGAAGGTGTAAAGTCAAATGATCAGGTCAACAGGGCATGGCAACGTCTACAAAGAGGCCCACGTGGCAGAGGGAGCGCGTTTCCATCCGGAAAAGGGGGGAGCGTGAAGACGTAAAAAAGGGCACAGAAAATAGATAGGCTAGTATTACGATCCGGGGAACTACCGATGCCCGGCAGTCAGTGATCGAAGATACGGTAAACGGACTAAAAAAAAGGGGAAAGAATGAGCCCTCGCCCGTGTAAAAAGAGGGGACCTTTTGTGTGGGGGGTGTTGGTTTTGTGTAGTGGTGTTATAAGTTGATATTTGTGTAGTAATGGGGGTCAGGTTGTGGTGAGTGTTTTGGATATGGGGGATTGGGTTTTGATTGGGATTGTATAGTGAATGTAGCTGAAAAAGAATGTTAGGGGGTGGATTTAGTTGGGTGTTTGCTCGTTAAAGGGCTCATTCTCCCGATGTCGATTCTAGCGGTCAGGAACGCCAAATGGCGCGGGACGGCAGGCGAGGGACGTGCCTTAGAAAAACGTGCAACGGGTCACGTCTGAAAACGCGTTCCAGGGGAGGAACTAGACTGGTGGGGGGGAAAAATGACTAAAAAGGCGCGGGAGGACAATAGACTGAATTGGCGGGACCGGGTACCTGCCGGCATCGGATTGAAGGGCGGAAGGTGGGGGAAAAAAAGACTGAACATGCTGCTGGGGAACCTTGGAACAACTGGAGGGAAGGAAGCTGGAAGATGGAATTGCGCAGGACGGGGACCGCGACCGGATCAAGTAGAATCACCTTGGGCACAAAAAAGGGGTACCGGGAATGATCGTAGCAGTACCGAAGGCGGCCAAAGAGTACGGCGGCGGAAGGTTTACCGGAAGATAGGAAAGACGGGACGGAGGAAAAGGGGAAAAAAGCCGAGGGCTTGTGGTCCGAAAGGCCGCAACGACATAGATGAAGCTATCAAAAAACGTTCATCGGAGAGAAAAAGAACATAGGTACACGGAGAAGTCGGACAAAATATTCTAGTTGGGCTATTAGTGGGCACTGTAAACCGGGGCAGAGGGGAATGTCGAATACCGTCGTACGTTAAAACTCTTTTCGCCGCCAGAAAACCAATCGAAAGAGAGTGGGTGAAAGACTGCGAAGTCGGCGTCGTATGGAAAAATCGGCAGGAGAACAAGAGCCGATTAGGGGGCTCTTCTACAAAACCAACCAAAAGGGGGCAACTGCGGCGAAGAAAAAAGAAAAAGAATCAGTGACGGCGGAAAAACATGACCAAAAAAAGCCCAATAGCAAAATCCGGAGGGGAAAAAGAGGATGTATCGCCACCAGCCACGGTGTGGACCCGGCAAGCGTCAAGAATAAGCGTAATAAATACAGATGGCTGAAAAAGAAGGGGGGGCCACGGCGTAAAAGAAGACTCAAATGACTCTGGCGGTTACGGGGAGGGGGGCGCGTGTATGTGAATCTCGTTCTGTTGGATCTAAGAATGAGGTAACATCAGCCAAAAATCAACCCTCCGAAAATGCACCACACCGGGCCCGGGGCAACAAGGCACCACACGGATGCGGAAGCCCTCGCCAGGAGGAACATAAGTGGGACGCTAAGAAAGATTTTATCGGGGAAAAGGGGCCGGCAGGGTTGCCGATAGAAAAGGAGAGGGTGAGGATGATTGGGCTGTTGTGGGTGCCCTTGGATACATAGAGAAGATTGGCGCTGCGGGCGCAAAAAAACGTCGGGCGCCGTTCTGGCACAGGCAGCTGATAACCACCCGGAAAGCATTCCCTTTGCACAAATAAGGAGCGTCGAGGGGGTCTCGAGGATGATGGAAGGGTTGGCCTGCCACGAAAAAAGGGAGTATCCCACAGAAAGTTTGAAATTTCGGTTGGAAAACGACTTTTCGAAAGGCTTGGTCACTATGGAGCTGGCTGTTGTCCTTAACAGGCGAAGATTCAAGAAAGATACGGGTAATGCGGAAAGGAAAAAAGCAGCGGTAGGTATTTAGCTACGGGTCCGAGGCATCGGAAGTTAATGGTTATACTAACGGAGTCCGAAGAAAAAGGCTGCCAGGTACGCTGTCGTCACAGGTGGAGCTTACGCCTAGCCTAGGATACATTCCCTCAGACGTTCTAATGGGGACGAGGGGCCGAGCACGAGAAACGGGGAATAGGAAGTGAAGGTCACTCTAGAAAACGAACTTGGAAGTCGACTGAAAAGCAATAGATCTTCCAGGAAATAACCAGAGAGACAGGCATTTCACAGTGTGAAGAAATATTCGTACTAAAAGCATACCTAGAGTCAGCCGCGGGGAAGGTACCGAGTAGGCCACGATTGCTCCGGCGGAGGTACGTAAAGAATCCGTGGTTGCTTCCGTATAGGTGGCCGAAGGGCGGGAAAAAGAGCTGAGGCTGGGTCGAGGAGGACCGGACCTAGCTATGGGATGCAAAAAAAACTATCGCGCTTGGCAAGGTCGGCGCAAAAACAATTACTGACGGCCAGGTCCATTTAACTTCGCTTACGGCGGTGCAGGAACGGTGAATCACCTGTCAGTGTGGGGGTTGCAACACCATGTTGACGAATCTATAGATCCAATCGCGAGTATGTGGATATATATGATAAAAAAAAACAAAAGGAGGCTATGATCAATAAGAAGAAGGTGAGTGAATAAGGGAGAGGGTTGGTCTAGAGACGGCGTCACGGTGACAATAATAAATCGGTTATGGGTAGGGGATTCGGAAACTTTGCCGGACCTCTGGCTCAATAACTGTTAGACTAAATATAGTCAAAATCACCTGGCTGGAGGGTGCCCTCGCCAAAACGAACGTTCGGGGGTGACCAGTAGTGCAAAGGTAGAACGGATCAAAGCGTCGGTAGGGGACGAAAGAGCAGGAGTAACGATGTTTTCCCTTCTTTAAACGCGGCTGGTGGCTCTTTGAGGATCGCAGACGGGGAACAAGACCAAAAGTACGAACACATAGCATTCAGGGGACCCCTACTCAGCATCTACCATGACTCAATCTTCATAAAAACAACAGTTAGAGCGTGCCGCAGGCGTGATAAATGACTACGTGATCATTGCGAATGGTCGGCCCTTCTAAGGGTAGATGGAGAAGATCTTCGTCAAAATCCCACCACTTGCTAAGGGGCAGCACTGACAAGGGGGGAAAGATACTCTCAAGGTGATCGACGGACACCACCGATGAACTCCATGGGTGAAAATATCTCCGAAATCCGGGTTCGTATAGCCACTGACGGAACGCTAATTCAGGGAATAGGGAAAGTTCAGGCAGCTAAGAACTCAAAGACAGCAGCACGGTCGCGCGAGACACGCCCACGAAACGGCCACTCGGGCACCCTCACAAGCTGCGCGCTAATGCAAGAGGGACGTACCAACACAAAAGCGCAACTACGCCACAAAAAAGGACGTCACGGTTCCAAGCGGGGGCGCAACAGGCCCTGAGGCAGGGGCGTCAGACTCTGACCGCGCAAGCTTAGGACGAGCCCGGCACAATGAGAAGGGCGGAGTGACAAAGATCCCAAAAGACCAGAGAAGCTATTAGGGACCCTCAGGAAATACCCAAACTGTCCCGGAAAAGACCTGAGAAGGAAATGGGAAGAAACCGGAGGTCGCTCAAAAAGGAAGATCTACAGGCGCCTGTCTTGTAAGGGAGGAATTGATCTGAGAGACTTAAGCCCACAGACGGCACTGCCGGTCGGAGCAACCGCACCGGGAGCGCGCGGAGGGAGGTCGGTAAAGAAGGGTAATGAAGGTGGGGCTCGGGAATCAAGGGGTGAAGCTTTGATACGAGATGGCGGGTCGGCAGGTGTATGGGGGGCGATCAGCAAATGTCACAGCCTTAGACCCGACAAGGTCGGCGGGGAAAACAAAAAAACGAAGGGACAACGACAGCGGAGGCGTCGCCTGGGCCAGGCCCGCTCAAAACACCGATGAATGAGGCGGGATAGCCTGAGTTGCTCGCCTCCTGAGAAGAGAACAAACGCCGAGGGCGAGGGGAACTTGCTGCTGGAAAGCTCAGCGATTCCTTGTGGGAGGAGGAAGAGAAAAGAACCATCAGGCAGCGACCTGCCGGGACTGCAACAGGAATAAAGAGGGCGGTAAGGATGCAGGTCCTTTGGTCTGTGGAGAGGGCGCCGGGACCGGACTGCGCGGAAAAAAGGCAATCGAGAGTCGTTTGGGGAACCAGGAAAATGGGCGGACTGGCACCCCGCACCGGAATCGAGGAAAAAGGAAGGCGGGCCGCTTGCGGAAAAAAAGGCTAAAAAAAAAAGTCGCGAAGTCAGTTCGTTGTAGCGCGTGGGCGTGTGACGGGGTACACCGAAACACTCGGCGGGGGAAAGTGGGGGGATCTTGAACCGGATGTCGGGTTACGTGGAAAAGGCCGCCAGATAGAGAGTGGGTGCCATGACGCGGAAGCGTGGGTTCACGGTGCCCAAGACGTCCGGAGGGCAGTGTAAAGTCGCGGTAAGAAGTGAGGAAAATTAACGAGGAAAAAAGTGTCCCTGCCGCTTAGGAGACTGGGGGTCCCGGGTTCCTCTTTCGTGGGCACCGTGGGAAGACCGACGCGTGTGGCGTTGTACCAGGGGGAGCTGCCATAATTGGGACACCGTGCAAAGTCGCCAACCGAACAGAACCTACAGGCCTCTCCACCACGTGCACCTACCGCCAAATGGCAACCGACGCAGAGTGAAAGACCAGCGCACACGAGCGAGTCCAGTCCGAGCGGACAAAACAGAACCCGCACACGCCAAGGAACAACCGGCCAAGGAAACCAGCCACCCGCTGTACTAACCCCACTTAACCGCTGCTGAAATACATCACGACAGGGCCCCACAATTCCACGCCAAAAAGCCCCTCGGGCAGAGCGGGGGGGGGGTACAGTGTAGTTTGCCACCGTGTGGACTGCAGTCGGGTCTATAGGGGGGACGGTGTACCATGATGCGGGCACGAGGGAAGGGGGACGGGAGTCTGAAACCGGAGAGTGTAAGGGGTATGTGGGACGACGGCAGGTTCGTGGACAGGACTATGTGCGAAAAAAGCACGGGGAGGGCGCCCGGCGGTACTTAGGTGTGGAAATGCGCGCTGAGGATGTCAGAGGAAAATCGCGTGCGTCGCCGGGAGGGAGAAAGTGCAGTTAGGCGGTGAAGGCGGGTGTGGGTGCGCACACCGCCCCCGCAACCCGAAGCAAACAAACAGCCCACCCCACCTGCGAGCAGGCAGGTGAGAGTGATAAGGGCTACTTTCAATCGGGACGCGGGAGGTTGGGGCGGCTCAGGCAAAGAACGTAAAATGGCTGGTGGACAAACGGATGGGCGATCGCTCTAAGAAAACACCTTCTTATTAGGATAGTATATCGGGAGCGGTAGAGGTGGGCTGATCAGGTTTTAAGGGGCATGGCATTTAAATGGATGTCTAAGGAGTTTGTGCATCTAATAACTAGGATTAAATGAAAAGGGAGCATCCTACCTTCTTTGTCCTACCGATAATGTAACCGGGGAAGACCATGGCACAAAAACAAACCGGAGGAAATTAAATTGTCCCCAGCAGCGAGGAAAGAGTGGTCCTTTAGTTATTAGTGGTGGACGTGCAGTAGCACGGCTCTTGCAGGACTAATAGCGCCTTGGTACTGTGCTGTGGTCCATCGTCCGGTGAAAGAGAAGGTTGGCAAAAGTTAAAGAAAGCCAATTTAGTACAAGGGAGGAATAACGGTTGACTGTGTAACAAGGGGGAAGATACTCAAAGAAGTAAAACGGCGCTGGGGAACTTGAAAAAAACAAGCTTGTTCACGGGGAGGAGCAAGGTTCAACCAGCACTAACAAAACATCCACACCCACTGTCCCACAGGAATAAAGGACACAGAACAGGGGGACTCCAAAGGCACAAATCAAACCACCACCCAAAAAAAACCCCTCAACCCGTCAGCTAATTCCATGTCTACGTGAACGGGAAGGGAAAAAAGACCCAGCGGAGAAAACTGGAATCCAAACCAACACACGCGCACGGCGCCAACCAATACCTTCATAGTAACCCCAACCGAAAGCAATCCCACGGAGGCGAATGGGTACATCGCCGCTGCCTTCGGCTCGACAAAAAATTCACTTCCATAAGAAGAGGAAAGTTGTACGGTGTCTGTAATATGTGCAGGCGGACATCGTTCAGGGGGGAGGAGGGGTCTCCTTTTACTCTGAAGCATCGGCGGGAAAGGAACTTTACCGGAAGATCTTTCAGGAGGTGGGGAAAGGGAAGCTTCCGACGCAGGGTACAGGACGAGGCTGGCTGTGGATCAGGTCTAAAGTTAAGAAAGGAAAAATCTCATGAAAAGTCCTATGAGGAGTAACGCTTCTAGTCCTCCCGCTAGGTAGGTTAACTATTTGACCTTAAAGGAAAGTTTTAAGCGGACTGGGTGGCCATGAGCGGCACAAAAATAGGTAGACAGTGGCGTGAGGGTTAAAAATGTGCGGAAAAAACTTGGTCCCTTTCCTAAAATATGAGGGTCCGCGGCGGTCTCGGGTAAGGGCGCTAGCACTATCCAACCTATGAAAATGAGTCATCAAAGGGGAAGGGGGCGGTAGAGGGTGGCGTCACCGGGGGGCGTGGGCTTATGTCTACTAAAATTGCTGGCGGCGGGCCCTTAAGCTCCAGCATTTGCAAAGTAGAACAGAGTCTGGGGGGGTGGACGCCGCGAAGGTAGGATGACTTGCACACTGCTGGCTGAAAGAGAAGACAACATTATCATTTTGACAGCGATACAAAAACAGCGGGAGAGGCTAAGCGACATGCACTCAAAATACCAAGTTCGCTGAACGTTCAAAGACTCGGAAAAAATAGGGCGCGGAGGGTAGCGAGAGTCAAATTATGATAGAAAAACATCCAATGAATCAAACCTCTATCAATAGATACCACCTGTAGGGCGGGAAAAAGGCAAAATGGAGTGAACTCGGCGAAGAAAGAAGCACCGTCCGCGCATCTCAGAGGGAGAGGATGGGCTAGCGTCTGGGTGCCGTACGCTTTCATGAGATAGCAGTCCGCCCGTTGTCTCACACCAACATCCTGGGAACTGCACCACTACGTTACCAGGCAGACGTCCGACCGACCGTAAACTTCTGGGGTGCTTGAAAAAAGGGGGTATTCGGGAAAGAAGGGGGTAAAGCAGGTATGACGCATTGAAGAAGGTGGTCGATGTTGGATGGGGGATACCGCCAGGACTGGGACCGGCTAGGGCCGTCCGAGGCGCGGGAGAGAACGCGCCTAAAAAACTAGGAGTAGGGCCGAGGGGGACCACAAATTGCCGTCAAGCTGAAGTTGTGAAAGGGTCTGGACGCCATGCTCTGAAGAAGAAAATAGAAATGGCCCACCCAGCTTGATGTCCGGGGGGAAGCGAGGAATCTGGTGTCGAGGGGGGGGGTCGAGATGAGCCTTGCGCGGCCGGACAGTGACAGGCCGGATACGGGCAGAGGGGGATCGAAGCAAGCCGTGGGTGTAAAGAACTATGGGAAAGTTCGTTCGCAAATCGCCGTGCGGTCGATAAATCGGGAGGAAGGGGAACAGCGACATGTGAACGAGGGGCCAAGTTACCTGGACGCCAGAAAAAGAGAGGAGTAATTCGGAAGGATTGGAGAGACAAGGCCTACGATCCCGTTCTAAACCGCGGGGGGCCGGCGGAAAAAGACGAAACACGAAGCGAGGCCCAATCAGCTGGCACGGAATGGCCAACGAGTACCTGGGCGGTGAAGGGGGAACCGCCTGCGGCTATTCCATCAAACATCAGCGCGAACGCGCGGGCAAAAACGACAGGTACGACACAAAAAGCGGAGGAACAACACGCGGGAAACAGGCCCCACTGAGCAAGGGCGACTAAATCGAGTCGTGTGAGAGGGAAATGGAAGAGGTAACGAAGAATATTCGGCTGAGGGGAACAAAGTCACAAAGGGGGGAAGGGAAGGCAGTGCTCTCGGAGTTTAATGAATAAAGAAGCCAGAAGAGTCTGTCGGCGGAAAAGCCTAGCAGTGCGGGTGGGGGTGCACGCTGGGGGGGCATGTCAAGGAGCCGATGACCATCTCTCGTGTTCTGATAGGAGAGGCACTCAACAACAACAGTGGAGTATAATGATGGAGTAGGACATAACGAAGAGGATCTGTAGCTCTCCTTTCAAAAGGGGGTGAAACACCATGCGCGGCTGCGACTGACTAAGCGTAGCGGAAGGGGTCGGGCGAGTCGAAATTCGCCGACGGGTAGCGGAGATCGGGCATCAACCGTCTTGGTAAGGTCTCAGATCCGGAGAGGCGAGATGAACCGTAGGGGTAAGAACTCGTATGATCGCGTGAAAAACCGCAGGAGGACGACCGAAGGAGAAGACGTGGGAGCACGGACGGAAAACAGGCTCGCTGCGAGCGGTTTACGGGAGAGAAGGAACTACGCGAAGGTACTCGTCTGGTGCAATCGGTGGAAGCAATCGGATAAATTAGCCCATCAGCAGAGCGCCGCCATACCCCTAACGCCATACAAAAAGGTGGGAAGGAAGGAGAGAAGGGACGAATGGGAAAGCGGAACTCGGAATGCAGGCACAAGAGGACGCTGGTGCTACTGGAGAAAGCGGACGGCCGAGAACAAAGGGAATACGCTGAACCTTCCGCTTTAAAGTAATACCAAACGCGGTGGAGACTTTAAGAGGAGAGTGATGGAAGTTGGCCGGTGACAAGGCGACTCTCAAGGACGTTAGTTAGACCATAACTAATTAAGACAAGGAATCCGGCAGAAAACGCAGGAAAAAGCAATAAACGTTCATAGAAGAAAACCTAACCTTCGGGGGGGCTCCTCGGGGCTTTCAGGACCCTTTGAAGGCCCCATCTATAACTAAGACCAGAGGGGGGGGCCGGGTGGCCAAAACGAGACTAAGGGGGGAGTCGTTCAGATGACCTCGAAGCGGGCTCCTCTCCTGGAAGCGTGATCCTGGAGCGGGAAAAAAAAACACATAGGAAACGTCGCAATCAAGAAATAACCGGGACAGGAAAGACTTCAAGATAACTACCTGGCATACAAGCATGAAAAAGTCGAAGATCAAAAACGTGGCTGAGAACCTTCCAGGGAGGTCGCACCGGAAGCAGAGAGTCATCTCCTATAAAGGACAACATAACGGGGAATCCCGAAGAGGCCAAGAACGAGGAAGCAGGGAGGCAGGAGTTACAACAGAAGGAACTAGAGTCATTTTTTCCTCACGTTGGAATCCAATCTTGGGGGTGGGGAAGGACCGGTAACTGCAGTCAAAAAAAGGGGAGGGGTGGGCTATCACCTCAATGGGAACTTGCGACACAGATCCTTGTCTTCTGTTAAAGGAGACAGGGAGAAGGCACAGGAACAGACGAGACTCGTTCGCAATCCGAAAGGCTACGAGAAAAGGAACCTGTTCGGCTGAGAGTCGATCCGAGGAAGAACCCGCCGCCGCATTAAAACTAAAAACGCCAAAAAAGGGGCCGAGGCGAAGGGGCTTAACGACTGAAAAGAGGAGGGAACGAAGACTGTTTCTACCTTAAAAACACCCCGTAAATCAAACACTAAAGAAC
>Ga0179593_1418615_pt1 | contig 18646 bp, 18 predicted proteins | sample CZODoug2_1_08_16_FD_185931 | JGI IMG/M metagenome (GOLD analysis project Ga0179593, IMG submission 185931) | Vadose zone soil fungal communities from Angelo Coast Range Reserve, California, USA - CZODoug2_1_08_16fungal (PacBio error correction) | ecosystem: Environmental > Terrestrial > Soil >...
AAAGAAAAAGGGCTTTTGATAAGCAAAAAAAAAACAGCTAAAACCTAAGGAATCCTTTCCTAGTTGACGAGAAAGGAGAATGCAAATCAAGGAAAAGGGTAGACGTCCTCCGCAACGTGAAAAGATTTCAAAAAAAGGCCAGGAAACACCTAGTGACCGGGGGCGTTGAATAGGGGAAATGTGCAGTTAAAGAATACAGGTCGTATGCGAACAAAGAAAAAAAAGGGACGGTGCGATATAAAAAGAAAAAGGAAATAAATCGCGATCCCCTAGGAGTCGTGGGGCGTTGGAAAAAAAAGAAGGAAGAGGGTAAGAAAAAGTGGAACAAGGGGGTTCAGGGTGCGTCGCAAAAATAACATTCAGAGGGAAAACTTTTTAGCAGGAAAAGAGAGGGCGTCCCTGACGAGGTCTCATTCATCAGGTCGCGCCGTCAGGCCAAGAGGAGGCAAAAGGGGGGTCCTGACAAAATTAAAACCCTGAAAAAAAGGGACTATCTCCTACCCAAAATTCCGGTGAGCCGAACGGAGGATCACCACCGGAAAGCTTCAATCCACTGCTCAGGGAGGGGGGAAAAGGAAGTGGTAAGTCAAGAAATAGGAAAAAAAAGGTGATCCAAAAAAAGGTGGGAAAAACATCGAGAAGGACCAGACTCCAAGAAAAAAGGGTCAATGTTCTGTCAATCGTTGTGAGCGCGCACCTTGCTCGGAAAGGGGGAAGAAGTAGTTCAGGACAGGAACATCCTAACCAAAGAAGTCAAAACCGAGAGGGAGTTGGCGGCTTTCCGGCGATTTAAGGGGGGTCAGGCTAAAAGGGGTTTTGACCAGGAATGACGAATACAGCGGCTGCGTTTGCAGAGGAAGGAAACAAAACAACGAAAAGAAGGTAAGCCTTCATGGGCGGGTGACAAGTGGTAAAGAGCTCCTAAACAGCCACAATGATGAGAGAAAAAAAGAAGGGGAGAGAAACAGCAAAGCAATGCGAACCTGGGGCCGTGGTCGCGGGGGGGAAAAAAAAGGAAAAAACACACGCAGAGAAAAAGATGGAGGGCTTCTCAGAGAAAAAAAAAAGAGAGCGAACAGCACAATCGTCGAACGCACGACCGAAGAAAACATGCTGACAACTGTTTGAATTAAAGAGGGGGCCAGGATCGAACCTGGGCCAGATCCTGCAAGAGATCGATGCCCAAACGGGCCGAGCAGGGAAGCAGAGAAAAAAAAAAATGTGACACAAAAAGAGAAAAAACCATGGAAGAAAGATCCGGTACTGGTCCTCTAATAGGGAGGGATCAAGACAACGCGGGAAATGTAGAAGTGAATCAAAATCAAAGGAAAAGGGAGATAAAGGGACTGGTAACAACGAGAGACCGAATGAAGGAGAAAGAGTGGGACCAAAAAAAATCCGTGGATGAAAAGGAAAAATAAGGGGGTCGGGAAAAGTGAAATAAAGGGGGTCTAGAGGGAAGGGGGCGGTTACACCCATTGGGGAAGAATGGCTAACGGAAAATAAGAGTACGGTCCCGATTCATCCAGGACCACTCTGCTAACAAGGAAAAAAACTAGGAATGGCATTTTTGGCGAAAACACCAAAGTCTGAACAAGGTCGCAATCAGTGAAAAAGCTGCTTGTCAGAGGGGGTGGCCGGAACCCACTTTTGGAGGAAATCGCTGTACACAAGGGGTAGGACACCGGGGAAAGATAAAGTTACGAGGAAAGTCAAAGAAACAAGCAAAAACGCACATCTAAGGGGAAATCACAACGATAAAATGGAAGAAATGTGAGTGAGTCGGAAACATGAAAGAGCGACCTAGCGGTTGATGGGAAGGGATCTGGGAAACCTTGTGACGAGGGTGGAGGGATGGGCCTCGAACAGAGAAGGAAGGAGAAAGAAAGAGGATAAGAGTATAGAAGGGCGTTGCGGAGAAGGTTGGGGGTATTTAATCGTACCTGGGGCGGGAGCTCGGGCTGCGACGTCTCAAAAAAGGTCAAGACGGAAGGGTTTATCCTTCTCGACCGAGGGCGCGAGAGGAGGCCGACGAGATCTTGAGTCCTGTTAAAAAACAAAAAAGCACAGCCAAAGTAGGTCTGGACATAGGAAGAGCGGTGACGCTGACCTCGAGGAACAAAGAGGCAACTAAGGCAGAGAGACAGGTCTGGACCTTCAGGCGCATTGTCAAAAGGGAGGGAGAGGCCATTACAAGATGAAGCAAAACCTCGGATATTTGGGGTGAGAAGAGGAGAAATCGATCGCCGCCTTGTGTCAGCGGGCGTTGAAAGAAAAGTAGAATGGATGTCTAACGGAAAGTACGCGAGACGTGACAGTGGAGAGGAAGCCGGAAGGAAAAAACGTGAATAAAAGGTTCTTCACACTAAGAAAAGGGACATCTGATTTAAGGGAATGGACGACGCACCCCTCCGAATTAACGGCAGCATCCGAAAGCCTTACGAAAACGGGAAAAAATCGCCGGCGGAAGAAGGAGGGCAAAATCGGTGACATTCACTACCGAGGGGGAGCTCCGCGGGTGGTCATAAAAGGGGGGGGGGTAAGACAGAGGAAAGTAATCTGACGCAGAGAAATCGGGGGGAGAAAAAAAGTAACCTTTCCAGAAAAAAGAGGTTGGCTGCCTGGGGAGAGGGGGCTTCAAAGGGGGAAAAAGAGACAGGGACCAGGTAGGTTCTGAGGGCATCGAGTTGTTGAAAGGTCGAGAGAGGCGATTCCGTTCCGGAAAAAGGCACGCAATGGAGAAACTTCCAACTGATGGGAAACCAAGGAAAAACTGCCAGGTGCAAAGAGAAAAAAGCAAAAACCAATCCACACGAGTAAAACGAAGCGGTTTCTCGAAGAAAAAAGCGTGCCGTTAAGAGGCGGCGTTGCGACGAGGGGGGGTTGACACCGAAAACCTCAGACCGAAAAGAAGTGAAGGATCACTGAGAAAGAAGAAAAGGGGACCACGGGTTCAAAGATGGCAAAGATGACACAACCGAACCCGGCGCGAAAAAGAGAACTCAAAAACAGCGATTCCAGCGACAAGTGACCCCCAGGCCTTGGAAAATGTCAAGGAGGGGGGGGGGCGCCGTGACGAAAGCAGTTCAGAGGGGAAATCAGCCGGGCCGCCGCCGAAAGGTGGGGGGAGGTTCAGAAAACAATTAGTTGCCCAAATCCTCCCGCGAAAATGAACTAAAAAAGAAATACGGTTGACTTGGGCGCGTACGAGAAGAGAACTAAAACGGAGGAGCACCAAGGTACGAAAAACCAAAAAACTAACAAAATTTCAAAACTTTGGAGAGAGAGAGAAAAAGGGTAGTAGTAGCACAACTAATGCCAAAATTACCGTTAGTCTGTTGAAACGAAAGGCACAAATAATCAACCAAAAACAGGAAGAGGAAAGGAAAGAGTGGTGATTCAGGAAAGGGATAACAGAGGGGTCAACCGGGACTAAAGCGATAATGGAAAAAAGGGGGTCATAGAATTACCCCTTGAAAGAAACGAAAAGAGTGGACAAGGAGGGAACGTAAAGCTGGGGTCGGACTGAACCCGCAAAGGGTATACCTAATTAGTCTCATCTTACGCGAAAAAGAAAAAAGAAGGGAGGGGTGTCAGGGGGGATTCGCGGGAGGGGGGGGAAAGCACCGGTTGTGAACTCAAAAAACCTCCTGTGTCGGTCTTCGTCACTGGTAAAGGTCGCATTTAATGACCTTCGAAAAGGCGCCCAGCCGAAATTTGAAAGAAAAAGAAGGGGCGAGCGGAGATGGTGAATCGGGAACTTGAAAGAGGAGAACGCTCGCAGGGTATAGTTGCAATATTCATTTAACAAGTGCTGTGAGGGATCAGGAGAGAATTACGGAGGTTGTGGGAGGAACGTCTAAGGGGTGGCAAAAACAAAAGGAAGGGAAACCAGGCACGCTGGTAGCAGAAACCGGTTTCGAACGTATCGTTGTTGAGGGGGGGGGACGAGGGGGAACGACAGGGTTTTCGGGGTTTCATCATCTGGAGATTGGAAAAGACATCCATGCAGTGAAATAGGAACACCGCCATTATTCAATAATTCACCAAAACCGGAGGCAAACCCAGCGAGAGAATATCCACGGCGCAGAAAAAAGGGGAAAACTAGATAAAGAAAGATATGCTCAAAAAAGAGAGCCAGAACTGCTTAGAAACGGTTGAATCTCTTCAGAAGATGAAAAGGACGGTAAGGCGTGCGTCCCGCAATCGGGAAAGGAGCCGTCCGTGACTTTGTTTAAAAGCTGTCCGTGAAAATCGTTCGAAATAAAAGGATCGTGTGTTGAAGGGCGTGGTCACGATTTGCGTCCTTGAAAGAAAAAAGCGGTCGCAGTTTGCGGATGGGGGAAAAAAGATGGGGGAAATCGAGCGAGGGGGACAGCCAGGCGCAACGTGTAAAAAGCGGTTTTCGTAACTGGCTGGATAATCACCGAATCTGGCGAGGAAGGGGGGACGCGGGGAGAAGACAGCAAAGAGAGAAGGCGTAAAGATGCCCTCAAACACATGAGAAGGAGGGGTGCGCAGCGGACACCAGGAGAGCAGAGGTACGTGCCCGAAAGAAAGCTGAAGGGCGATTTATTAATGCATAGCACCGGTCTCCCAGAGGAGTTTACATCCTAGAGCAGAGGTAAGGTCTTGCGCGAGGTGAGAAATCAAGGATGGCTTGGAAGTCGGGGGAGAAAGTAAAGGAGCGAGGACGCCATTACGCCTGTGGAGCGCAGGACAAACCTTCTCGGGGACGGGGTCGAGACAAGGAGAAAAAAAGGAGAAGCCCCAGACCATCATAACAGTGGGGTAGAACGACGAGAACTCAGAGGGCGAAATCTCTTTAATCCCTGTTTCAGGGGCTAGCACAGCCGAAAAAGAAAAGGGATGGTTGAGAAAGAGGAGTAGTAGGCAGACGGTCAAGAAGCGGAAATCACAACTGCGGATCGGGAATGAGTGAAAGAGGGAGGTGCCGAGGTCCGTGACAAATGCTAATACTAAAGAGAGTGAAGGGAAAAAAGGGCCAATTCAAAGGAAACAAAAACACACGGCGTTCGCTATTTCCAACAAGTAGGGTGGCCGGAACCTAAACCGCGAAGAAGAGGTGGGTTCCCCGAGCATTTGTGGGTGGGCGTCGCCAAATTCCATGAGGGCTCATTGGAATTAACGGATTCATTAAGGACGTGAGTAAGACTTTCTGCATAAGGAACGGGTCGGTGGGTGTAGTACAGAAGGGAAGAGGGGGGCCGAAAGGCGCAAGCGCCGGAAAAATAGGAACCAAGACAAGAGGGTCAGAAAACAGGGAGATCAAATAACGTGTCATGCTCCGTAGAAAAAGGGAAAAGTGTTTCGAGATTGAAAAACGTGAGAAAGGCGTGGAAATCAGTAAAAGCGTTAGATTACGCAGGTAGGAGCGATGGAAAGGAGCAATAGCAAGGGGAAACTCGTTGTGGAGAGGGGCGGAAAAGGAGAAAAGGGGGGTAAATAGCGTTGACCATTTTAGATAATAAGACGGGTGAATTAAACAAAAGGTGAAACTTTATTTGACGGGGGGGGGTGCGTTCAGGGGTCGAGAGAGCACAGGGAAAGATAGAGAGGAGAAAAGGCGTCTAGGAACTTGCGCAACCCACGAAAAGAGACCGATAAAAGAATGGAGTATGGGGGGGAAGAAATTGGGACCTCTCTCAGTGAAAAAAACACAGGAGGAAAGAGATGTAGCCAAAAAGAATTAAGCTCAATGCGGAGGCATGGAGGGGGGTTCAAAGTGACCTGCCTGGAAAGAGCAAGAGGATGAGCAAGTGTGTCAAACCAAGGGCAGACGAACAGAAAATAGAGAAAAGCCAACACCGAAATTGAAAGAAGTCTTAAGTGGAAAGGAAAAGTACGAGTGCAGAGGAGAAACCTTGACAAAAAATAACCTACTATCCAAAACGGCGGTGCGAGCCTCTACAAAACGAGGTGTCAAGAAAGGAAAGGACAAAAACGATCATTAGTTCTATAATTCGTGGGAGGAAAGACAACCGAGTTCATCAAACTGGGATATGAATCAGAAGTGAAGTGGGGGACCCAGCCCGGTTCGAAGGCAAAGCGAATGATAATCGACGGTGGGACAAAAACTGGGTAATTCGGGAGTATTTTGTGGGTTAGGGGAGGGGAGGCTATCGAGTTTACTCTTTTGAGCAAACAGTTGCCGGACTGAAAACTTTCAGGAAGTTCGCAAAAGAAAAGAGATCAGGACGCATCCGGGCCAATATGCTACAAAGTGTGAACCTCTTGGGATGTCCTTTTGCGAGCCACCCTAAGAAAGACGTGACAAAATCGGGGACAATCTGACTAAAGGGGGGAGAACAGAACCAAAAGGCGTGGGACAAATAGCGGAAAAGACCTTTGTTCTCGAGACGGATGACTCGAGGAGATGAGAGGTCACGAAAAAGCGTCAAAGGGCCAATAGCGGGCAGAATTCAACGATAGCCAGGGAGAAGGTGGTGAGGGACCGCTTGAGTCGTGAAAACCTGAAGGACGACTAGCGTGTTGAGGGTGAGCTGGAAACCTGGGACAAAGAAGAGGGGAGTTCGGTGGAAATCGCACTAGAAAAGGGTTTCTCAGAGTCAAATGCAGGGGTCTCGAGAAAGGGCGTTAAGTATCACAAAGGGGTTGGCGGAAAAGGTGTGGAGAAACGGGGAGGCTCGTTCTCGCAAAACAAAGGAGAAAATTATTATTAATCGGGTTGGGTCACTGAGACCGACCAAAACAGGAAAGAGGAAGGAGGGAAACGAGTTTCTTGTGACTGGGACGGGGACCAAGCCACGAGTTTCGACATAAGTTAACGGCGGGAACCGAAATGAATGGGAAGGGGACAAAGTGAAAACGAAGCGCGGTCTGTTTCGCGACTAAGGGATCAGGGTCATGGCAATTCTTTGTAGAGCATCGGGAGAAGTTAGGGAAAAGAGAGGGTGGTTGAAAAAGAAGAGCGCAATCGGGAGGGCTGTGGGGGATGCTGGGAGTTAGTAACGCACTCGCGCCGGGGATGAGAAACGTCGAGACGTTGGGAAAATTGTCGTCTGAGGAGCAAAGACAAAAACGGGGAGGGGCGCTCCTGGGTGCACGACAAGCGAAAATCAGGAGTTCAAGGTGTCAAAGGGAGAAAGAAACGGCCCGCAGACCAGTGGCTAACGGCCGTCATCCAGGACACGAAATCGCTTCAACGACATCTGAGAGGGGCTTTGGGGGGGAGCGAGGAAAGGAGCCAGAAAACTTGGAAGCAAACAAGAGAAAGATGATCCATCGGTCGTTCATAACGGGAGGGCGACTCGAAGAAACAAAAAGAAGAAGGGCAAGAAAAAACTATTTCTAGAAGCCCTTGCTTATTCGCAGGCGGGCCATGGCGATCGGGGAAGGGTACCTTCTGGGGGCGAAGAGGGAGGATGTCGGTCGATGCTTGAGAGGAAGAAGAAGGGAGGGAAGTGGGGGGGTTAGTGGGGTGGGGGGGGGAGAGGGGGGGGGGGGTGGGGGGGAGGGGGTGAGTGGAGGAGGAAGGGAAGGAGAGGAAAGAGGGGAAGGAGCGGGAAAGGGAATTAAGGGGTGGGGGGGGAAGGAGGGAGGGGGGGGGGGGGCAGTAGGTGTTGGTGAAGGGAAGGTGAAGCGGAGAGGTGTTAGGGGGGAGGGGGGAGATGTAGTGGGAGGGGAGCAGGAAGGGGGGCTTAACGGAGAAGTGTGCGAAGGGGGGTCAGGAAGAGGGGGGCAGTGGGGGGGGTGGAAAAAGCAAATGGCAAAGACAGCAGGGGGGGGAAGTATTGCGGAAGAGAGGAAAGGTAGAGGGTAACAGAGAGGGAGAGGGCGAGAAAGATGAGGTAGTGGGTGTGGAGAATAAGGGGAGAGAAATGTGAGTGCAGAGGAAAAATAGGGAAAAAAAAAGGAAAGACGGAAGGAGGGGGTAAGTGAGATAGGAATGGGGGGGGGGTGAGGAAAGGAGCGGGGGGGGGAGGATGGATTGAGGGAAGGTTGTAAAAGTGGGGTGGAAGGGGGGAGAAGGAGGGGAGGGACGAAGAAGGGTGGGGGGGAGAGAGACGAGCACAGAAGGGGGGTGAATGGAAGTGGGGGGGGTAGAAATAGAGGAGAGGAGTTGATTAAGGGGAAGGGGAGAGTGGGGAAGCGGGAATAGGAAGGGGATATAGAGATGAGGCGGTGGAAGGAGAGAGCCTGGGGGTGAGGGGGAGGATGGATGGTGGAGGTAAGGGAAAAGGAAGGGAAAAGGGAGAGGTGGGGGGAGGGGGGGGGAGGGAATAGTGAAGTGAAAGGGGCAGTGGTAAGAGGGAGTAGTGTGAGAAAAGGAGATATGTGGGGAGGAGGGGGAGGACGTGACCAAACAACAAAGCCAACAAAAAACCACTCGGGAACTCCTTTTTTTTCCTGAGTTCCTATCTGGGTTCGTTACAATTTTCCTCCTGGGATGTACTTTCTTCCCGGAGGAAAGAGATGTCACCCTTAACACATCCCCAATGGCTGGAAGCCTCAAAAGGAACCCACACCAAACAGAAAGAGCAAAAAATACGTGGAAGAAGAGGAGGAGGGGTTCAGTACACCAAAATGAATAGGAGGGCGGTCGAATAGGTGTTTGCCAACAAGAGGACACCGCCGACAACTAAAACAAGAGGTCTCAAATGAATCGCTGATCCTCGAAAAAGAAAAAAGCTTGCATAAAGAAGAAGAGCCAGCGAGCGTGAAATAAAAGACCGGCGATTCCAGTATCGAAACCGGGGACGCGAGGCCCAAAAAAGGGAAAGAGAAATTTCTCTACGAAAGGGAGAATTCATTCCGGAAAAAAGAACTGGCACGCGCTAAAGACGATGCGGGGGGGCGGGGGTCAAGAAAAGGAAAGGTGTTGTCAAAAAAAAAAAGAAGGGCCAGAAAACTCAAGGATCAGTAACCCTAAAACTAAGGAATTTTGTCGCGTCAAAAACGAGCAAATAAAAGGGAGGGTAGCACGAAAAAAGAAGCTTGACGAACCAGACCGAAAAAAAAAACGTTCGAAAAGGGTAAATTCACAAGGGTAAGAGTCAACAATAAGCACAAATACAGGACGGTGTATCGAGCTCGTTCTACAGTGGAAATAATCAAAAAAAGCTTCAAAAATAAAAAAAAAAAGGGGTGAGAAAAAGGGGAAAAGGGGGGGAATTGGAAGAGGCGCAAAAAAACATGTTGTGCTGGGGGGACCTATAAGGGACCCCTTTGGGCTACACTCGCGAAAAAGGGAAAGGGTGTTCAGAGGGGGAACTGTATGCTAGACCCGCAAAGGTTAGCCGAAGATCAGAGACGGCCAAGTCACGAAAGGTTTTACAAGAATTTAGGAAGAAAGGATTTGAACACGGAATGGGGGACCCAACCAAAAATGTTGGGGGGTGCTGAAAAATCTGAGTCACGGTCCAAGGAGGGGCTGCACTCTTCCCCGTGATCCCCGCCGAATGGAAGGTACAAAGATGGTAAGCATAGATGCTTGTGTCTGATCAACTTTAATCGCCCTGTACGTGTAGTAGTGGAAAAAAAGACGGGAGTTGAAAAACTGGCCAGCGGATTGAAAAAAAAGTGATTTATAGAAGCAACGGCACTTCGAGTTTTTTCGTTTGGGGCTGCAGATTGTAGGACGGGGGGGGGGAACATCAAAAAAAACTAAACCGGGCTTCTATTAAATCACGCTGGTAAGGGACCACCGGCGGTTCTGAAATCGGGTTGAGGTGGGGGCGGGGAAAAAAAAAGGAAGGGTCCGATTCCGGTGGGGACACTGGCGAATTGCAGAAAAAGGACCGAAGAACCTGGGCAGCCTAAACGAAAAGAACCGGAAAAGACGGCCACCACAAAAAAAGGATCGCAGACGTAATATCCAAGAAAAAAGAACAGACCCATTGCAGCAAAAAGAATCTCCTGACTTTGAAACGATTTGGGGCTCCTTGCCTGTATTTTCGCGTAAAGTCTAGTCAACCAACCGGTATGAACGGACAAAAGGAAAAGAGAGTGCTTTGGGGCTCAAGCTGTCCGTGGCTAACTTCGGGGAACCGCACACGATCTCCCGGGGAGGGGTTAGGCAAGGTCCGTCAGGGAAGGGGCAGGTGCAGCCTCAGGGAAAAAAGGTGATCGGATAACAAAAGAGAAATGAAAGCAGCAAAACGATCACGTAACGACAGTCGCGGAAAAGGTCACGTGTTTCCGGCACTGCTTGATAAACGGGAAGCTGCGGAAGGGGAACGGGAAGCGAATGTTCGTAGAAAAAAGAAGCGTCGTGCGAACGCAAAAAAGCGACAACCGGCGGCATCGGGATTGCGCCTCGGCCCAAAAAAAAGTCGTTGAAAAAAAACGCCGAGGACTGGCTAAAAGAAGAAAAGACTAGAAAGAGACCAGAAGCCAAAAGATCGCAGCGAGGGGGATCCTGCGGGGTCGGAAGGGACAGAAAAGACACCCTAATCTGTAAAGAGAGCTGCTGTATCGGGCAAACGGGGAAAATAAGCGCGTCCGATAAAGAGATTCGCAAGGTAGAAAGCTGCAGCCTCCCGTAAGGTACTTGGTTCGCGTAGAAGCCCCATAACGGCAGGCCCGCCACCGGAAATCAATAGAGTGGATAAAACGCTACCGAGACATGAGAAAGCCTGAAAATCCCTGGTCTAGTAAAGGCCCATCCAAAGAAAATAGTCAAACAAGGTCTTGTCAGTACGAGGAAAAAAAAGGGGAGCGCTCAAGGGGAAAAAAAAGAAAATCAAGCACCGCTGGAAAAGTGGATCGTTGAATTAAGGAAATAGGGAGGGGGGCCGCGTCGTGAACAGCAATTGCGAAATCATCCCGAAGGAAAGGCTATCGACGAAAAAAAATCAAAAAGGAAAGTTGTGCCCGATCAAAAAAAAAAGATTGGGGTGGCAGTTCGCCAAGGAGGAAAGAAGAAACATCTTGTAGAGAGCACCGGAGACGTGGGCAATAGGGGTTTTTTTTGGGGAAAGAACAACCATTCGAGTCGCAGTTGGGAGCAGTTGGGGGGAAAAGAGAAACTTAAGAAGGACTCCGTCCATCATCTTGTAGGGAGGAAAGGACCGGCCGTCACAGCGAACTGGGTGTCGAACCACAATGAAAAGTGCCCTCGACGACAGAAAAACAAGACCCAAAGAAGGTACCTTTTAAGGAAAGAAAAAACTTTGGGAGGAAAAGAAGTGGGCCTGCGACCCGGAGGTTAGACCACGTAGAAATGTCGATAGATAAGATTTAAAACCGTTTCTCCGGCGAGGGGGAAAAAAGAGAGAACCAGACTCAAAAAAGACCGGACAAAATTGGGCTTAAAGAGGTTGTGTATAGCGCGCACCTGAAACAGAGGGGGGTTCGGGATCGGTGGAAAGGGGGGGGGCAAAAAGGTTCGCATCCTGCCATCGGCGGTGATAAAGAAGGGAGGAGGTCACAGAGGAGGAAGGCTGCGTTCGACTCTACCAGGGTTTGACAGTACGCAGAGTAAAAGAGACTTTGCAAAAGGAAGTCAGTTCTTTCTCACCACGCCCAAAAAAAAAGCAAAACATTGCCGAGGAGTGGTCGGAGAAAAAAAAGCTCTAGCGAGAGACCCAAAAAAAAAAAGAGAAAAGCCGGGGATTCAACATCCCGAATCTCGCGGAGAGGCGCTGGCGGGTCGACGGGAAACCTACTGAACAACGCAGGCTATGGAGACCAAGAATCAACCCCTGTTCGAAACTCGACAAAAAAACCAAACTACCTCACAACTTCACCCAGAGGGGAATGACACGGTGAATGGCATTATGCGAAAGTGGCCAAGAAAGAAACCGAGATCCCAAACTACCGGAGCAGGCCGACTCTAAAACGGTTGCCATAAATCCATATGCACCGAGAGGAAAGGAGTTCCTATCTAAGGGAGAAAAAAGGAGGAGAAAGTGGTCAGAGCTTGAGATGATCGACAGCAATAAGGAACGAAACGGCGCGGCCACTTATATGAATAAGAACGGGGGGGTTACTCCCAAACAGTAGGAAAAAATGTTTGGTGACGCGGAAGATAGCGAATGAATCGTAACGAGACAAGGGCCGGCCGAAGAAAGCTGGCGCGAAATATGAAGAGGTATAATCCTTCATAAGGATCCAAAATGAGAAGAAAGCCAGGGATCTTGGGGCGACGACCACCCAGATGGAAAAAAGACGATCATGTGAAACAAGCTTAACAACGATGGAGAACGGGGGGTCTGTGGGGAACGCCCCAAGAAAGGTTTTTTGCGGGGAACAAGCAGGAGAAAAGGTTAATGGTTCAAAAGGGCTCCGAAAACGAAAAAGCGAGTAAGAAAAAGCTTCAACGAACAAAGAGGAAAGAAAAAAGTCAAAATACCCAGGTGTGAAAAAAAGGGGGAGACTGCTTAGGGAAAATAAAAGCTAGTATAAACACAGGGGGGGAAAGATGGTTGATGACTGGATGGTCTTCGCACTAGAAGGATCATTAGGATGCGCAGTTTCGGAGTAAAGCGGTTTTCGTACCAAAGGGGGGGGATCGGAAGAAATGCCCCGCGTGATGCAGACGCGGAAAAGAAAACGTACAGGGAGTATTATAGGGCTCCTTAGCCCTCCCGGAAAAAGAGGGCCGCTAATAAAAGAAGGATCTTTAAGTAGAAAAAACTTGGAACATCCTAAGGAGCAAGCCGCATTTCGACATTAATCGCGGGGAACAAAAAAAAAGGACCGAAACCCACAGATAAAGCGGCGATCCGGGATGGAAAGACGGGGGAAGGGGACAGCATTCTTGGATGAGGTCATCACAGTCAAAAAGGAAAAGGCTCCGGCAGAAAAAGAGGATTGGTTGTAGGCCGGCGTAAAAGAGAACCCTCCGTTTTGAGGGATGTCAGACAGACTGAAAGAAGAAAGCGACGAAAAAAAACTTCAGAGGCGGAGACAAAGGGAAAAGCGCAGGGGAGGAAACATGATTGATCCCGAAAGTGCGAAAAACGTGTGAAGAAGTGAGGGGAAACAGCCGGCAGCTGATCCATGGGGGAAAACTCTGACTAAGCCGAGAAGCAAAAACGAGTTTCTGAAAAAGCAAGGAGAAGGCACATCGTCGAAGCGCCAGGTTGAGAACGAAGTTACCAGCGGTTTAGCAAGTCACGACCGATAGGAACCTCTGGGCAGTTCATAAAGCAAGAAGACAAAGCAGTAAGCTTCTAGGAATCACGCGTTTCTGCTATAAAACAAAGTTCGAGAAAGGGGGGGGGGGGGGGGCGGCCAGGAAGAAAACTTCGACTCGCGCTCAGGAACTTGGGGTCCTGGAGATGATGAGGGGAATCCGGGGGGTGAATGCTGTCCGGGAATGGCGGAAGCCGGGAACTTTCCTAGGGGGCATCGACCCAATAAGGGAAAACCGGAAGGAGACTTCCACTGAGTGAAAGGGAAAACACCAAAAAAGCAAAAAAAGATTAACTTCAAGAAGGGGAGGGGGGTAGAGACCAGCTTGGCGGTTTCCAATCGGGAGAATCGGGTAGGACGAGGGGGGGGGGGGAAAAACCTCAAGCGCCGCAAAAGGAAACAAGAGAAAGAGGTGTGCGCTGATCCTCGAAAGGGACACTTTTTCAATACCGATTGCAATAGAGGGAAACAGTATACCGCAGGAAGATGGAACTAAGAGAACTCAAGAATCTATTCAAAGGTATCGACGAAAAACGGGGGGGACGCAGGAGAAAAAAATACGGGGAAAAAAAGTAGAATTGGGGGGGGCAAAAGCACTTGGCGCCGGTGAAGAAGGGGGGAAGGAAAGTGCAAAAAGAACGAAACCGGGGAGTGGGGGTCATAAGGACCCGGTGTAAAGAAGGAAACCGCGAACAATAATCGTAAAAACCACGGGGGGAAATGGGGAGAGAGAAGGTAGATCCTTCGGCTAAAAAAGGAGGGGGGAGAAACAATACAACCAAGGTAGGCGACCATAAGAGAAAAAAGCGTTCAAAAAAGGGGGGAAATGACAAAATACTTCTAGGGCAAAGACTAAGGCAACAACATAACGGGGGAGACCGCTAGAAAGGGGAATATACAAGCACTCAAACAAAAAGAGGGGATTGTGGGGGGAAAAAGACGAAGGGGGGATCGTAAGGGGCCGAACGAAGAGTAAACAACTCCTAACGGAAGGGGGTGCTGGGTCCTAAGCCCCTTGGTGCAAAAAAAACTCAGGGAGAAAAAACCGTTGACAAGGGTTCGAGAGAGTCCAGCTGGGGTAGTGCAGGAGGAGAGAAACACTGGTAGCCAATTATCGAAAAGGAACAGACCAATTAAACAAAGAGGGGAAGCGATCATTGAGGAATTTCTAGGGGGCAACACAGTGGAAAAGGGTGATTACCTCCAACAACAGAAGCGTTTTCGGCGGAGAAAGTGAATGTCGCCTGGAAATGCCCTTGGGCCACCGGAAAATAAAAAACACAAAGTGAAACGAAAGAAGAAGGTCCGTTGGGGACAGCTCGGCGTTTTACCCGGAACGGAGCGCACGGACGTGGATGGCCATCAGAAAACCGGTCTCGGGGAAAAATGTAAGAATCGGAATTGGAATGGGAGGGGGGGTAATTAGACATCGAGCACAGAGGGGGGTGTGCCGTGTTACGGCGAGGGGGAGAAGTTGGGCAAAAACATCCGCCAGTAAAGGAAAAACTATTGGCCAAAAAGACCGACACCGCGAGGGGCGGAAGAAGGGGTTAAGGGGGGGGGGTGGTAACGATGGAAAGAAACTGTTAAGGGGCGAAAAAGGGGGGGGGTCAGCAGCAGAGCACCATCCAGCTAGGACGGGAAAAATAAATAATCCGCCATTACAAAGACGGGGCCAACCCCGTATGCAAAAAAGCATCCAGTGAGAAAACGGCCAAAAAGAGAAAGAACGAAAGGGGCCAAAAAAAAACGAACGAGGGGGACTGTTCTATAAGATTGGATCTCCTTCGAAATTAGCAGGGCGTCCGGAAAAATCCGGGAAACGCCAGAGAAAACAAACGTGAAGTGGTTTGCTTGAAAAAAAAGGCCAGTTTTAAGAGCGGTCGCAACTGGAGGCGATCGCCGACGATGGGGGGAAGGCATAGTTGGCGAAACAAACGGGAAGAGAGACGCGGCGGGGTCGGTAGTCTTCGACAATCGGTAATTGAAAATCCGAGGAAACGACCAGGGCGGTGCACGAATGAGAAGGAAAGGTTTCGGGAAAGGAAGGGATACGAAAAGCATGCGGCAACGGAGCTTAAGCCCAGGGCGCCAGGCTGTCAGAGGGAAGCGCACCCAAGAAAAGGAGGCTACGAGTGCACTCCCTACAAACCAATCATCGTGGCCGAGACCAAGAAAGGGAGGCTGAACAGAGATGGGAAGAGAGTCGGAGAGAAAAATGATGCGGGGGGACGCTCAGTTGGCAAGACTGATTAGAGAAAAAGGTACCCAGGTCGGACCCATTAATAATGGAAGAGGCGGGGGGGGGGGGGGCTGGAAGTAGGGGGAATTACACAGAAAGAGCCTCGGAAACAAGGCGGCGTTCAAGGGGGATCAGCAGGAGCAAACCAAAAACCCGTCCGGGACAGTAGGGAAGAAGCCCCGCTGCGCAAGCCACCAAGGAAGGATGAAAAGCCAATTTTTGAGAGAAACGCCGCTACGGACCATGCATATGCACCTCCTTAGAAAAAGAAGAGGATATGCACACCAGAAATCGAGCACAAGGTTTTCAAGGATCTCAAAGAAACAGAGTCAGCGAGGAAGGTTGAAACAACATCACACTATGGAAAAGGGGGTATCGTTGAATTGCAGGAAAGTGGGGAAGGAGTTAAACAACGGGAATGCAAACGAATCAAGACCGAGAGTTCATCGGCGAAACAGGCACCGGGGAGGTAAAAGATGGAAAGGCCAAAGAAGGAGTTCCGAAACTACATCAGAAGGGAAGGCACCGAAGGGGGCGAGATATTGGCGGGAGACCCAAAGAGATGACCTTCAGAGGTCGCTTGGAAAGGGGGAGCCCTATGCCGTCGACTCCGTCCAGAAGATTTTGATCCTCCCTTCAGCCGAAAAGAGAAAAAGGGAAAAGGATTCCCCTCGGAAGAAAGGCGCAGGGAAATCCAGAAACGGGGGATGCCAGCAGAAAAAAAAAAGGTTCACACCGTGACAAAAGGAGAAGGGCCTTAACGCCGGTCGGTTCACACTTACTTGGTAGAGAAAGCTCAGGGAAAAAAGAGACTCGGCAGCAGGGAAAAAAAGACGAGTAGGAAAAAACTAGTCCGGAAGCGATCAGATGGCAGTTCTTTCAAAGGGTTGGGGAGAAAGGGCAGCCACTGCTCGCCCGTGGGTATCGAAGAGGTGGCAGGATTTTGGAAAGGGGATCACCAGGCCACGCGTTGAATGAAAAAGAAGAAGAAAAGGGGGCGTGACCCGATTTGGCTGTAGTCTCTCGAAGGTTTACCATTACGCACGATCAAGGGCTGCTTTGCGTGCCCAGTTCACTTTCGCAACACCACGCCCACGAAGAAAGAATGCGCGTCGGGAGGGAGAAAGGTAGCTCTCGAAACAAGGAGAGAGAAACAATTCAGAAAGAACCAGAAACAAGCGTAGAGCGTTTCTTTTGGGGCGCAAGAAAGGAGAAGGAGAAAAAGCAAGCTCATGCCGGACCACGTACAGGTAAAAACTGTGTTTTAGAGTAGGAGAAAGAGCCGGGACCAAAGACCACCGTACCTTGCCAGCAGGAAAGGGAAGACACCTCTATTGCGGAGCGAACCTGGAGAAAGAAAGACGAAAAAAAAGGCCAAAACGAAAACTCAAAGAAAAACTATTTTCAAAAGCCCCTTCAAGGGGAGTCCGTCAGAGTATCTCGGATCTGATCATAGGGGGGGCGGGGAAGAAAGAAGATCCGGCGGTGTCCCAATCAGGAGATATCTGAACATCAAGTGGGAAGCCCGCGAGAAAGAAGATCAAACGGGGAAAGAAGACCGTGGGGTGATACAACCGTACTGATTTGGGAGGGGGAGCTTCCGCGGGGAAGGCTGAGGCAACTGTGAATCGTTGGAAAGAAAAAAGAAGGGTGCAGAAACAAAACATGCGCGCGAGCAAGAGACGGAGGAGCGGAGAAAGGTATCCACTCGTAAAAGGAACCTCATCTGAAGGGGATTTTGGGAAGGAAAAAAGACGAAAAAGACAGTGCAAAAAGAACTGAAGGTGAAGACGAAACCAGATGGGGGAGGGAAATCAGAGTGAAACACGTTGATGTGTGTGAGGGCAACTGATGGAACAGAGGAGGGGAGGACAGGGGGGCTAGGGACAAAACGCAAAAAAGAACTGGAACACGCAACGAGAAAAAAGGAAATGTCGGGGGACGGGGATTAGTGAAACCTGAAGAAGAAAGAGTGGAGGGGAGGGAATAAAACGATGACGATGGGAGGAACCAGCAACTATATTGATTCGGAGGAGAAAGCATGCATGGGACTATGAGAGAGAGGGTTGGGGAGTAGACCATATTGGATTGAAGAGGAACGTGGGGCGGGCGCCCGGGCGCAGGTCCGCGACAAAAAAACGAACGAGAGGGGCGGGACCTCGAATACCCAAAAATGAGGACGCATCGCAAAGAGGATGTGTGGGGAGCTTTACTTTCTTTCCAGGAACGGAAAAAACACGCGAAAAGGATAAGTGCACAAAAGACCTCAGCGAAGGAGGACCGAAAGACCACGATTCCGGTCTGGGGGGAACCGCGGAGAAGAAGGGAGGGGATCAGGACATACAAGAAAGAGAAAAGGGCACAAGAGACCTCGAGGATTGGTTTTCGGAGAATCGAAAGAATCGGAATAGGTTTTTGGTGCGGAGTGAGGAAGAAAGAATGCAAGGTGAGTCCTGGTGAGGGCACTGAACCTAAAGGAGCGATCAGTTCAGGTACCTTTCCGCATAAAGGGAAAACCAGGTTCAGGGGGAAGGCGTCGACCTGTATTGCCAGACGCGAGGGGGAAGAGATTATTTTGGAAATGGGAAGAAAACGAACTATAAAGAAAACGAATAGTAAAACAGAATCAAACCACCTAATGAATTCGCCAGAAGAATATGGGAGAGCGCCAGCCGTTGGAACAGGAAAGGAAAAACTCCAGATGGAGAAACACACGAGAGAGGAACTCCTCAGGAAGTGAAGGGACCGTATTGGCTACGCACTAAAATAACTAAGCTGACAGAGAGCAAAGAGGGTAGAGAAACTTCGGATGAAAGAGAAGCTGTTTGCGGCCTATGGGAAAAACTTGTCGAAGGGGAACAGCGGCCGTGGGTATTAAGTAGAGGGCTGAGGTGCTCAGGGGTGTGCGGGCCGGTACTTTGGGGCCTACGCAAGGGGAAGGGAAGTGGCACGTCAAGCGGGAGTACAATTCGCCCATATGCAAAGGAAAAAAAGAAAAAGGGGGGGACGTGGCCATCGCCACACCAAAAAATCAACCCATTAGCGTGCAGAAACGCCGCGGTGTCGGGAGACAAACCTGGCCAAGAGGGAAAGAGGCGTTGCAGAAAGAGGGTTTTGACCAAAAAAAAAAAAAAAAAACAAAAGGAAAAAACTATCGAAAGGCTTAAATCAGAAAGGGGTCAAAAAGAACGAGGAGCAGCATGTGACACAAAAAAGGGAAAAGGGCAAGCAAGAAACAACTTCAGAAAAGCACGCCCGCTGCCAACGAGCCTTGGACCGCAG